>Ga0233441_1000051_pt1 | contig 174957 bp, 161 predicted proteins | sample SI_123_September_4_FD_182781 | JGI IMG/M metagenome (GOLD analysis project Ga0233441, IMG submission 182781) | Seawater microbial communities from Saanich Inlet, British Columbia, Canada - SI_123_September2016_135_MG | ecosystem: Environmental > Aquatic > Marine > Inlet | place: Canada...
TGAAGTGTCTAAAGTACGCTACACCTGAAGAAAAACTAAAAAAATATCGTGAGAGAAAAGTAAGATACAAAAAAACAGCGTAGTTACGCTGTGAAGTAGAGTGTTCGGCTTGACTAGCGTCGGTAGGAGATCAGCACTACTGTATTTTTAACATCATAATCCTATTTTGTCAAACACAAAAAATACACCTAATCTTAGATGAATCTTTTGAAAACATTTTTTATTTTTTCCAATCAACAATTAATACTCCTTACGACTTTTTGGCTAAACAACGGAAAAATTTTAAATTTTCTGCCCCATTTTCGGCGGAGCCAAAAATGGCATTAATACTTTCTGAAGAGAAAGTTTCTATTTGTAGCCCCACGGAGAATCGAACTCCGGTCTCCGCCTTGAGAAGGCGATGTCCTAGCCGCTAGACGATGGGGCCATAATACAAGGATTATTCTATAATATTTTTAACGCTTTTTCAAGTATCTTAATATTTATATAAAAATATCCTTCCCAATTCTGGATTATCGTTATTAGTTTCAATCACTTTATCTGGCTGACGATTAGGAAGCTTGAAGGCATAAGATACCACTCGACTACCCGGCTTTAATTCTTGCTCAAATTTATCCTCTAACTTTTTCATAATCTTGGGAAACAGATAACAAAACACCACATCTGCCTCAGACAAGTCTGCTTTAAAAAAATTCCTCATATACAGCTTCAATTTGGTGCCGCTAATCCAAGACCATAATTGGGCCCACAAATATGGAGTCAGAGATAATTCATAACCAATCCCCTTCACCCGATACTCTTTTACTGCTTTAACTAAAAGATTAGCCTTACCACAACCAAGATCATAAATAGTTTCCCCTGTCTTTAGCTCACTCGCTTTTAATATCTGATTAAAATCACTACTCTTAGTCGAAATAAAAGGTACGCCACCAGCCATCACTAGTCCAATCACTAGAGCGATAGCCAAAACCAAAGCTATAAAAGCAATGACCATAATTAAAATCAATAAACCAATAAACATGTTTAACTTATATATTTAACTCATCTAACTGTTTTTTCTTCCCTCGACTAATTCCTTTTGGAATATCTACTATCACAGTTACCAAGTGATCTCCTCGACCTCTACTTTGTAGATGAGGGACGCCTTTACTGCTTAATCTAAACTGAGTATGACTTTGGGTCCCTTCAGGAATTTTTAATTTCACTGAACCGTCAACGGTTTCAATGTCCACCTTATCGCCCAAAACCGCTTGTTTAATACTAATATGATAATCCGATACAATATTACTATTATCTCGTTTAAACTTACGACTAGCTTTTACTCGAACATGAACATACAGATCTCCCGTTGATCCACCCCTAACTGGTTCACCTTTACCACCCAATCTAATTGACTGACCATCGGAAATACCAGCTGGAATCTTTATCTTAATCTTTTCTGATCCGTGAGCAATCCCCTTACCATCACACTTACTACATTTTTTGTCTACTTTTTGACCCTCGCCATGACAATCTGAACAAGCGGATTGAGTCTGAAAATTACCCAAAATAGTCTGTTGAACTTTATTCACTCGACCGGTTCCCTTACAGGTTGAACAATCTTCAATTTTTGCACCAGGTTCAGCACCGTTTCCGCCACAATGATCACACAAAACTCTTTTTTGTAAATTAACTTCCTTTTCAACACCGAAAACAGATTGTTCAAAATCAATCGACAATTCGATTTGAACATCAGCACCACGAGCACTCTTGGCTTGGCCACCTCCACCACCACCAAAAAATGAACCAAAAACATCACCCATATCTCCGAAATCAAAATTAACATTACCACCCCCGAATGGACTTCCACCACCCTGAGATCTAGCAAAGTCTTGATAATTGAAACCACCTGGGCCACCTGAGGCACCATTAAAAGATTGACCAAACTGGTCATATTGTTTTCGTTTCTCTGGTTTGCTCAAAGTTTGGTAAGCCTGACTAATTTCTTTAAACTTGTCTGCATTACCATTACCCTTATCTGGGTGATGTTCGTGAGCTAATTTTCTAAATGCCTTTTTAATTTCATCAGCTGAAGCGCTTTTTGAAACACCAAGTACATCATAATAGTCTTTTGCCATCTTACTATATCTACAATATTAATTATTTATTCCTTAGGGGTCTGAAATCCCATTTTTTCTTTCAAACTTTCAGCCACCTCTACTGCTCCAAACTGTTCTTCATATTTTTTCAAATTATCACTCATTGCTGTAATCATTCTTTTCAAATGACCCGGACTAGTTATAATTTTACCACAAACTCGTCCACTTGGAGGCAAAATATTCAGAAAAGTTAAAATGAACTCTTCCTTATTGTGAGCCACTTGCATACCATTAGAATATTCACCACCAGCCAAGCCGTCTTTAATTTGAATTTGAGACTGTTGTTTTGGCTGGGCTACTTGTTGATTGTTGTTTTCGTTTTGCATATTTTTTTAAAAGAGTTAATAAAGACCCCTAATAAATACACCACCAGCCCAAATCAACACGCACTAGGCTGGCAATGCATCATTAATTCTAATTCTTATTTCTTCTCCTCTTCATTAGGCTTCGCTTCAGTATCATCGGGCCTCGCTTCAGTATCAGCGTCTTTTGCTTCAGTCTCGCCATCTTTCTTCACTTCTTCAAAGTCAGCTTCAACTGGTTCTTCTTTCTTTTCGTCAGTTGACGCACTGTCCTTTGGCGCTTCACCTTCAGCTGGCTTTTCCTGTTCATACATTTTAGCTCCAACCTTCTGGATTTCATCACTCAATTCATCATAACTTTTCTGAATCAAGTCTTTGTCTTCACCATCTTTAATCTTTTTCAAATCTTCAACCTTGTCCATAATTGATTTTCGAGTATCTGCATCTACCTTGTCCCCTGCATCTTTTAAGGTTTTTTCAGTAGTCATAATCAAGCTTTCGACCTGGTTTTTCAAATCAATCGATTCTCTTTTCTTTTTATCCTCTTCAGCATGAGTCTCAGCATCAGTTTTCATCTTTTCAATTTCTTCCTTAGATAATCCACTTGATGCAGTAATAGCAATATGCTGTTCTTTACCAGTTGCCTTATCAGTCGCCTTAACATTTAAAATACCATTAGCATCGATATCAAAATGAACCTCAATCTGTGGCACTCCTCTTGGTGCTGGTGGAATTCCGTCTAGAGTAAATCGACCTAAAGTCTTATTATCTGTAGCCATTGGTCTTTCACCTTGCAAAACATGAATTTCTACTGCTGGCTGATTATCTGCTGCAGTTGAAAATGTTTGAGTTTGAGAAGTTGGAATGGTAGTGTTTTTTTCAACCAATTGAGTCATTACTGCTCCCATGGTTTCAATTCCCAATGTAAGTGGAGTAACATCGAGTAATAACACATCTTTCACATCGCCCTGTAAAACACCAGCTTGAACTGCAGCACCACTAGCTACTACTTCATCTGGGTTCACTGACACATTAGGCTTTTTACCAAAGAATTCTTCTACTTTCTTTTGAACTAAAGGCATTCTAGTCATACCACCTACTAAAATTACTTCCTCTATGGCTTTAGCTTCCATTCCTGCGTCCTTTAAGGCGGTTTTAACGGACTCAAAAGTCTTTTCCACTAATTCACCCACTAATCCTTCAAGTTGAGCTCTAGTCACCTTTATGGTCAAATGTTTTGGTTGACCATCTGGTCCTTGAGTAATAAATGGTTGGTTAATTTCTGTCTCCATTTGAGTAGACAATTCAATCTTCAACTTTTCAGCTGATTCTTTCACTCGTTGCAATGCAGTTTGATCTTTGCTCAAGTCAATTCCTTCAAGTTTCTTAAACTCTTCCAAAATCCAAGCCATAATTGCTTGATCAAAATCATCACCACCTAAGTGAGTATCACCATTAGTTGATTTTACCTCCACAGTATCTTCAGCAATATCTAAAATTGAAATATCAAAAGTACCACCACCTAAATCATAAACAGCGATCTGTTGACCTTTTTTAGTTTCAAATCCATAAGCCAAAGCAGCTGCAGTTGGCTCATTAATAATTCTTTTAACATCTAATCCAGCAATTTCACCAGCATCTTTAGTGGCTTGTCTCTGAGCGTCATCAAAGTAAGCTGGAACAGTAATAACTGCTTCAGTAATTGTTTCGCCTAACTTTTCTTCTGCATCAGATTTTAGCTTTTGTAAAACCATTGCTGATATCTCCTGAGGACTATGATCTTTGTCTCCCATTACTACTTTAATACCATCACCGGATTGTTTAATCTCAAACGGCATATGTTTGGCATCAGCTTGAATTTCATCATCAGTCCACTTTCGACCAATAAATCGTTTAACTGAAAACAAAGTATTAGCTGGATTAGTTACTGCTTGTCGCTTTGCAGATACACCAACCAATCTTTCACCAGTCTTATTAACGGCAACCATAGATGGAGTGGTTCGTGAACCCTCTTTATTCTCCAAAATCTTTGGCTTTCCACCCTCCATAACTGCCATCGCACTATTTGTTGTTCCTAAATCGATTCCTAAAATTTTACTCATATTTTTGTTTATTATTACTTTTTAAATAATTTATTTTGCAACTTTTACTTTTGCTGGCATTAACACCTTGCCATCTACAATATATCCAGCCTGTACCTCTTCAAAAACCATATCCGGATCATGTTCTTTAGATTCTTCATGGGCTATTGCTTCGTGGATATTATGATCAAACTTTTCTCCTATTGTTTTTATCTCTTCAATTTTATACTTAGCCAAGAAATCTTGAAATTGTTTTTGAATGTGACCAATACCTACTACCCACTCTACTTTTTGCTGATCTTCCGGAATATGTTTTAATGCTAACTTAAAATGATTATAAACTGGCAAAATCTGAGACATAAAGGTGGCATTAATCATTTCAATGATCTCTTGTCGCCTACTACCCTCACTCTTTTTGTAATTTTCAAAATCCGCTTGAGTTCTTTGCCAACCAGATAGACTTTCCGCTGATTGCTTCTCTGCTTCAACTAATAACTTTTCTAGCTCTTTAATATTCTTACTATTTTTCTTTTCCTTCATAAATTAACAACTTAATTATAAATTTGATAATATTTTTCTAGCTAAATCAATTAATTCCATATTTTCTCGATAATTCATTCGATTGGGACCAAGGATACCAATCACCCCTTCATCGCTACCTGATTCATACCGAGCTATCACAGCAGATGACTCCTCACCAAACGGATTTTCTGGACCAATCATAATTTGCGCGCTCGAGTCAATGTCTTCAAATATTCCGTCCATTAGCTCATCTAAGTTATCAATAACATCACTCATATCATTTACTAATTCCTGATGAGCGAATTCAGGCTGTCTAAACAAATTGGAGATACCAGTATAATACACATCACCAGAATTTGAACTGACCAAGACTACTTCTCCAGATATATCAGCAATTTTTTTGGCCAAACTTTTGACCGGACTCTCATCTACACCCTCCTCAATGGATAAAGCTTTTAGCCCTTCCCTCTTTTTGTTTTTTGATTTACCACCAATAACAAAGTTATTGATATAATACTGATAACCTTTAGTGGTAGGAACTCTTCCAGATGAGGTATGAGGCTGAAAAATAAGATCTCGTTCTTCTAATTCCGCCATATAATTTCGAATCGTAGCAGAACTTACATCAGGTAGATATTTGAAAACTACCAAACCAGATCCAACCGGACTGGCTGTTTTGATATACTCCTCTACTATAATTCGAAGTAGGTTGTCTATTTTATTCTCCTCCATCTATAAAATATTATTTTAGCACTCTCGCTATCCGAGTGCTAAGATAATTCTATATGCTTTTTAAGAAAGTGTCAAGTGCCTTATATAAACCATTGAATTGTGATATACTTTAATTAAATAATTTAAAATCATGTTTAAAAAAATAATCTTAACTTTATTGTTATTTGGACTACTAATTCCTAGTGTTTCCCTGGATGCCGCTGCTAACCCCCTTTTCAAAAAGGGAGTAGACGAAGCAATTGGCGAAGAATCTAATACTTACGTTAATGTTAAGGGAGTTGGGCAAATTGTAGTAAATAGTGATCGAACAGACGTTACAGTGGCTGGCATCCCAAAGGTAAGCTTCCCCCAATTTATTGGCACCATGGTTAAAACAATTCTAGCAGTTTTAGGGATTATTTTTATTATTTTAATAATTTATGCTGGCGCCCTCTGGTCTCTTTCCGTGGGTGACGCTGCAAAAATAACCAAAGCTAAGGGAATGCTAATTGCTGGAGTGATTGGAATAATCATTATAATAGGCTCATATACAATTGTCTCGTTTGTTATAACTGCAATAGGTACTCCAACACCAGCTGTAGCACCAGCTACAACACCGGCTCCAACCGAAACGCCTCTACCCTTGTTTTAAACTTTTATTTATTCAATAAAAAATAAATGACTTAAAGAAGATTAAGCCTTTTATGTTCCATAAAAGCATAGGGGTCACACCCCCTAGACAGGCCCTTTAAATTAAAAGCTAAGTAATAAACGCTTCATTCCCTATAATGAAGCGTTTATTTTATTCAATTATATTGATCTTATTGATCAAGTCACTAAGCAAATTTTTCATTTCCCTTTGAGCTACTACGCTGTCATCACTATTTACAAAGATATTCCATTGCCTTAGAATATTCTCATCTCCTAGTCGACGGACAGAATTTTCCAATTGCAGACGAGTTTCAAAATTAACCTCTGTTTCTGATTTTAGAACTTCTTCAATTAACATTTTTGTAAACAATAAAGCTTTAGTGTTAACTTTTTGTATTTCTAAAACTGTTCTTGCCTGCTTGAGTTCTTCTTGGACCCTAACACACCTTAGGGCTAAAAAGACTGTGGAGAATAATAGAACAATAATCACCACCGACCAAACTATTTTTGTCTTGTTCATATTATTTCTTTATTTTTAATAATAAAAATGAGACTAAAACTATTAAAACTATTAATAACAATACTATTGTGATCTGCCACCAATACCTCTCCAACAACCAAACACTACCCTTTAATTCAATGTTTTCATGAACACTACTACCTTCTTTAACTTTAAATGGTTTAGAACTATAAGTGTTGTAGTTTTCAGCTTCTACTTTCAGTTGGTATGTTCCTTCTGGTACTAAGAATGAGTATTTACCATTATCAGTAGTTATTTGAGGGTTCTCTTGGTTAAACTCATTAGCTGGCCATAGGATATATTCATTTTCACTTGTTTGTAAATAAAGTGAAACTTTAGCATTAGAGATTCTAGCTTTTTCATTTGTTCTATCGTCTATGTAATACACATAACCCTCTGGATCAATAACAGTAGTTAGTCTTACTATCTTAGGTGTCTTTTGGTATTTGTAAGAAATAGCAGTAAGTATTTCAAAGGTACCTTCTACTGGAGGGGTGGTGATGCCAGTGGTATATATTCCATCATTATCTTCATCTAGATAGTCAAACTCCATTAATACTAATAGTTGGTCTGGTTTAGGGTCTAAGACCTCCTCCTGACCTCTCTCTTCAAGTAATGGAGAGTCTTGTTCACCTAGTACTCTTCCCCCATTACCACTGATCCTAGGCAATCTCAAGTCCATGGCATACACAGGAGAGATTAAACTATTAAACCATGTGTTTCTTACTACTGGTTTAGTAACATCATTCATTGAAGTACGATCTATCTCTTTTAGAATTAGATAACCTTTGACTCCTTCTACTGTTTCATAATCCTTGGGTTTAATTGCTAGTTTTATGTCTTGGTTAGATGAAACAGTTATTTTCTTCTCTATCTTGTTGTTTGATGTTATTTCTACTTTAGTAGATATATCTATAAACTCATCACTAGTTCTAATAAACACTAGATCCTCTGGTATTGCTTCTTTTACTTCTTTTGACATCTCACCCAATGGAGTAGCTTTAGAGATTAGAGCTACAATTGGCTTTCCACTAATACTATTAGTAGTTACTTTAGTAGTTCTAGTTACTTCACTAGCTAATTGAGATGGACTAATACTACCTGAAGATAGTGCTGAATTAGTAATACCAGGGAGAGTGAAAGAGATACCTTTAATGTTCTCTAAGTCTTTTTTAATGTTTAGATCAATATTAGTGTTATCTAATGTATCACCTAAAGATGGGAATTGTTTAGTTAGATCACTTAAATCATTAGATAGAAGAGCATATTGAGCTATTTCATCTAGTTGCTCCATAGATAGGTCTATTAAATCTAGTCCTTCTATTCCTAGTTCATTAATCACTAAGGGAATGTCTTGAATTAGCTCTACAAGGTCTAACTCTTGGTCTATTAGTTCTTCTTCAAGTAGAGCATCACTTACGTCTTGAGGGATAATAATCTCTTCCTCTGGTAGAATACCTAGATCTTCTAGTTCTTCTATGTCTTCTTCTGTTAAATCTTCTGAAGTGATTGGTTCTGGGTCATTAATTACTAATACATCTTCTGATGAGTCTTGTGGTGTATCTACTGTAGTATCTCCTCCATCACTAGAGTCTGTATTACCTCCAAAGAGGCTAGGCATAAAGAAAGAGGCAACACCACAAGACTCTGTAGTCGCACTAACACTACTTGAGTCTACTGATTCAATGTTATTAGCATTTCTAGCTCTAACAGTGAAGGAATAGCTAGTGTTACAAGCTAATTCACTAGAAATCCAAGTAGTAGCAGTAATCCAACCACTGTTAGTACCTTTAGAACCATTAGTAATATTGAAATAAGTACCACTAGGGTTAGAGTTAGCACCCCAAGTAGCTGTTATCTTATTTGAAGAGTTAACTGAAAGTGTAGGAGTACTAGGAACACTAGCAAGAGTATAGATAGTAGTAGAGGCTACTACAGTAGAGTAGCTTGAAACATTATCTATTAGATCTTTAGATCTAACTTGGTAACTGTATTGAGTATTAGGGGTTAAGCCACTATCTATGTATGTTTTAGATCCTTGGTAGGTAGTACTATCTGTTCCTCCATCATTATTACTAGTTTCGTTAAACCAATAGGTAGAAGGATGAACTCCTACAGTAGCATCTGTTGAAGAAGCACTAATTACTGTTATTTGAGTGCTACTATCTGCTGTTATTACATCTATTGCAATATTAGTTGGTGCGGTAGTGTCTAAAACTAAAGAACCCATACTAGTCCAAACGGAGAGAGCTACTCCATCACTGTTTCTAGCACACCAATAGTAAGTACCATCACTACCAATAGATGAACTTGGAGTGTATGAAGTTGTTTCGTTAATAGTACTTGTTTCACTACTGGTACCACTGTCTACTATGGTGCCATCATCTAAACAATCTTGAGCACTAACACTACTAATTCTATAATCTGTAGTTCCTACATCCCCTATGTCTGCATCTGTGTAGTTAACGGAGAGAGTTGGAGTATTGTCATTAGTATTACTAGCATCACTAGGAGAAACTAGAGTAGGAGCATTTGGTGCTACATTAGGCTGCTGTACTCCTATGGTGTAGAAGGTAGAAGTACTGTTCTGATTGTTATATGAAGTGGAGACGTATTGTTCGCTCCTTGCGGAGCTAGAGATACGGACTTCGTCGATTGTGCCGTTGAAGAATTCTGTATTTTTATCTAATGCTCTTGCCCCAAAAACCCAATCTACACTAGATAAAACTGAACTAGTTGTTATATCAATTTCTGAATCACTTTCTACCCCATCAACATGAACTTTAAAGGTATTCCCTTTATCTCTTACCAAAACGATATAATACCATTGATTTAAATTTAAAACATCCCCTAAAAGAGCAGTAGGATTAACATTATCATCAATTTGTGCCTCTATTGTAATCCCTGCTCCACTTGGGTCAGCATGAAGGTTAATATGATTACCATTATAGTCTCCAGCACCTTGATAATTATTTATCAAATAACTAGATTTACTTTCAGCGAAATTTATCCAAGTAGATATAGTAAAACTATCGTTTAGTTCAAGAGGATTTGTTCCACCTGTTGCTGTTCCGTTTAAATCAACATAATCCCCAGCCCCATCAAAACTAAACGCCTCAGCCACCTTGCCAGAATTATATACAAGATTATCTGTCGAAGAAGCATTATCATAAGCTGTACCGTTGTTTGCATTACTGGTACTGTCAGTTGCATCATCATTAGACCCTAAATGCCAAACACCCACATAATCACTGGCCCAAGTAGCAGTACTAGAAGATTGAATAGGAATAGTAGAAGAACCATAGTACATGTTAATTACTGTATCAGTGGTAGATGATATTGAGTCTAAATTAACCCAAGCAGTAAGAACTCCAGTAGTACTATCGTATTCATCTATTTCATGATATAGTTTTTCACCACTAGAGTTAGCAAATAGTATATCGTTACCTAAGAGATTACCTACGTAACCACCAGAGGTGGTTGCTTTTAAATTTGTGTCAGTGACAGAGTATAGTACTGGGAAGTTAGTAAGGTTAGAAGTTACTTTAGTGTTATCTATAGTAATTACTTTATAGTATGAGTTACCAAAGTATTGGTAGTTAGTGAAGTTAGGAGTGGTAGCGTTAAACGCTGTCCAACCACTACATCCTCCATCATCATCACAAGCATTTACTTGCCACATCATAGATGTAGAAGATGCAATACCACCTATTACTACTTGAGTAGTAGTTCCACCAGAGTAGTCACCATGGGAGGGTTGAGCATACCAAATACTTGTAGCACAGTTAGCACGAGTAGTAGCACTAGTACATGAAGTAGCTACAGTAGGAGTAGCTGGAGAGTTAAAGGATTGAGTAGTAGAGGCTACCTCAAAGTATACTGTTAGTGCTTCTGATGTATCACTATCTGTAGTAGAAGCTTGTAACATTACAGTAGAAGCGTTTATATACTCACCATTAACTATTTGAGCAGTGTTATTACCACCATAGTATTGACTTAGGGTAGGAGTAGCTGGGTTGCTATTAGGGGTTTCTACTCCTATAGTGTAGAAAGTAGAAGTAGAGTTCTGGCTATTATAGATAGTTTCTATATATTGCGCGCTTCTTGCGGAGCTAGAGATACGAACTTCGTCCATTGAGCCGTTACATGATGCAACACCTCCCAGCCAAGCACCAATTAGCGCTTCTCCGGCCTCATCAATTATATTGGCAGTGAATGTGTAACCATCAGCTTTCCCATCAACGTATATTTGTGAGGATGACCCGCTAATTACCCACACACCCATATGCCATATATCATCAGTTACAACAGTTGCACCAGCACCAAAACCTCCGTCATAGTATTGTAATATAGTTCCTGCAACATACATGTCGTACTGAATACCCACGCCATCTCGTCTAGAAATTGCACATCGTCCATTAGTAGCTGTTTTAAACCATGATACTATCGTAAAGTTATCAGTATAATTACCTGTATTTGAAGGTAGCTCAATATAATCACCATCTCCATCAAACGCAAACGCTCCACCTACTTGTCCACTAGCAGTTGAAGAAGCATTGCCCATGGCACTGCCGTTGTTAGCATAACTTGTAGAATCAGTGGTAGAAGCAGTAGTATCATTACCAAAATGCCAAACCCCAGCGTAGTCACTAGCCCAAACACCAGTGGTAGTAGAGTGATCTACACTATCTATGTCACCATAGTACATATTTAAAGTAGTGTTCGTAGTAGAAGAGATACTGTCTAGTTCTACCCAAGCTATTAACTCTCCTGTAGAGCTAGTATATTTCTCTATTTCATAGTCTAAATAAGTTCCATCACTTGCAGTAAAGACAATATCAGTTGCATCTGTCTTTTGGATTCTACCATTAGTTGAAGTAGCCTTTAAATCATCTAAAGTAGTGCTAAAGAGCATTGGGAAGTTAGTAAGGTTAGAAGTTACTTGGTCAGCATCAATAGTAATACTTCTTGTGGCTGCCATACCAAAGAAGTCATCTCTAGTGAAGTTAGGGGTAGTAGCATTATATTCTACCCAAGAAGAACATCCTGATTCATCATCACAAGCTTTAACTTGCCATTTGTAACTAGTATCTTCTACTAAACCACTAACGGTGGTAGTAGCAGTGTATGGGGTACTAGAATAATCCCCTGAGCTGGAGGTGACATACCAAATATTAGTAGCACAATCTGCTATAGCTACTCCTGCTGCACAAGATGTACCAGTAGTAGGAGTGGCAGTAGAGTCAAAGGCAGTAGCACTTTCTTGAAGTTCGAAAAATAGAGTGATAGTTTCAGTAGTATCACTGTCTGTAGTACTAGCTTGAAGATCTATAGATTGATTATTAGTATAATCGGTGTTTAGTATCTCTCTAGTGGTAGTAGCTGTATATTGAATGGGGTTAGAAGGAGATGTTGGAGAATCATTAACATCTGATTCTGCACCAAAGGTCATAAACTCTGTTACGGCGACTTGATTGTTGTATTCGGTGAGAACATCGGCGTCGGTTTTAGCGATGTTAGAGACACGGACTTCGTCTATTAAGCCGTCCCAGTTAGTCCTAAGTGACATTCCTGGAGATGCCTGCCCTATCAATAAATCTTCTCCATTATCAATATAAGTTTCACCCGGTGTTGAACTAGACATATTCACTCCATTCTGGTAAAGTCTAGCATTTGTTCCATCCCATGTAGCTACTACATGATACCAATCACCCACGACTAAGGATTCATCAGTCCATAAGGTCGTTCCGCCCATATTTCTTATATCTAATCCGATTTCTCCTGGCTGAGCCACACTACCATATCTATCCATTATTATTTCAAAACCACTATCAAGGTCCCAACCTCCTTTGCATAATATACAACCATAACTATTAATATCGGTTATTGTATATGTCTTAACCCAAAAAGATGCTGTAAATGCATTAGCAGTTATAAGGTTTAAACTATCTGAATAATAAACATCAACATAATCATCACTCCCATCAAAATCCAGTGCAGTATCAGCTATACCAGTTACAGAAGATGTAGCAGAATACTGATTAATCATTGAACCATTATTCGCATTTGATGTACTATCTGTCGAAGACGCATTATACGCATTATCCATATGCCAAACCCCTGCATAATCACTAGCCCAAGTGCCTGTAGTAGTAGCTTGGTCAGTAGATATATCAGAGTTACCATAATACATATATAGTACTTTATCTGTAGTACTAGATACATCAGTTTCTATCCAATGAACTATCTCACCAGTAGTAGCATCATACTTTTCTACTTCAAAGTCTAAGACTGTATCACCATCAGAGTCAGTCCATACTATGTCATAACCATTAGCGTTTTCAACATTACCACCATTACCAGTTGTTTTTAGCCCTGCTAGAGTGGTAGTGGCTAAAACAACAAAGGAATCAGTAGTGGTAGCTACTTTAGTGTTATCTATAGTTACTACTCTTCGGTAAGTATAGCCACTAAGCCATGATTCTCCTGCTGCTTCAGTAACTGAGACATTAGGGAAGATCATAGTAGTAATAGAAGATACAAAAAGACTTATTACTACTACAGATAGAGCCATCGCTAAGGTAGATAGTTTGGCCTTCTTTTGTTTCTTATGATGAACTAGTTCTAGATATTCTTTGATGTAAGCTTGCTTTACTTCCTCTGAAGAAAACATTTTCTTTTGTAAGGACAATGAAATTGTTTCTTTATTTAAGAACTTAATACCAAGAGGATATTTTTCATCCTCGATTAGTAATTTAAAGCTATATTTAGACGATCTTATGATTAAGATTAAGTAATAAAGAGTTTTTAAATATATTTTTTGACAACCAAATACAAAGGGGTTAACATTTTTATTTCGATAAGACATTTTACGATTGATAATGCCCTTTATTTTTTTATACTGTTTGATTAACACTTTAATTATCATTTAAAGAATCAGTTTAATCTTAACGACCTACCGATGGGTTTAATATTATTGTTTTTAAGCACAAACAACTCTCAAATATGAATATATTATAACACAAAGAACGAGTAATAACCAAGATATAAAAAAAGAGGACTAAGCGTCCCCTAAAACATAAAAACAATAAATTTTATCTTTAACTAAATCGACTGGCCACTTCCCTCTTGCGGCATTATATTCTCCTCATCTAAAATATTTAAGTCAATTGCTACTTCCAAAGAATCAATCGAGGATAACGGTTCATTCCAGATCAAATCAATTAGTCGAGATTCACCAGTTCTAAGTTGATCGATAGTAATGTAATTTATTGTTCTGAGGTCGCCCCGACTATACAAAAATACCTGCACTCCCACCTCCCAATAATTATAAGAAGACTTATTTTCTAAAATAAATTTCGCTTGGTTTCCACCACCAGTAACAATATTAGGAACATATTCTTTATCTCGCACAATAAATCTCATGCGATTATTGAAAAATTCCTCATACTTACCAAAATACTGCCACTTTAAATTAGTAATACTGACCTGAACATCTTTAGTTTCTAGCCCTAAATCCATTAGATATTTTGATTCGCCTGGCAACACAAACCCTTTTTTAATATCTGTATCAACATCGGGTGAAATAAATTGGTAATCGAAAGTGGCCAGCCAAAGACTATTAGTATTTTCTACTTGAACCAGAAAGTCATTCCGTTTACTGCCACCAAAAAGCATTTGAATTTGCGAATAGGACAACTGAGCCGGTACACCAGATTCTATCGTATCCAAACTAATATCACTGCTAAACATCAATCTTTCAATCATTCTCGACTCCACCTGACTCTCAATTGCAAAAAATGTCATCTGCCAACCAACATAAGCCCAAAAGCAAACACAAACAAAAATCATCACTCCTACTGCGACTTTCCGCAAAAGCAACTTATTTGTTACATACCAATAACTAAGTTTTAGCTCCCTGTCTGTAATGCTAGCAGGGCCGTTAGCTTGATCCATGATTATATTATAACATATTTTATATCTTAAATAAATCGTTAAAATTATTAACAAAAAAAATCACTAAATTCACTTGTTTAACTCCTAAAAATATGCTAAAATTAATAGGTTAAAAATGATAACTCAAAATATTTTATGCCTAAAAAAGCAACATCTAAAGTAAAAAAACCAGCAACAAAATCAACCAAAAAGGCTGATTATGGGGCTAGTCAGATTCAGGTGTTGGAGGGACTTGATCCGGTTAGAAAAAGACCGGGAATGTATATTGGAAATACTGCTGAAGACGGATTACATCATTTGATTTGGGAAGTAGTAGATAATAGTATTGATGAAGCAATGGGCGGACACTCCAATATTATTAAGGTTGTTCTATTACCCGACGGAATGGCTTCTGTTGAAGATAATGGTCGTGGTATCCCAGTAGATAAACATAAGGTTACTAAAAAATCTGCCCTAGAAACAGTAATGACTACGCTGCACGCTGGTGGTAAATTTGGTGATGGCGGATATAAGGTCTCCGGTGGATTGCATGGTGTTGGTGTTTCAGTGGTTAACGCGCTATCTACTTACACCAAGGCAGAAGTAAAAAGAGACGGTAAATTATGGCTCCAAGAATACAAAATTGGTAAACCCCTAAAAAATGTCAAAGCAATTGGTACTGCCAAGGGTAGTGGAACTAGAATCACCTTTAAACCAGATGACACCATCTTTTCTGTTACTGAATTTAAACTAAAAACCATCTTAGATCACCTTAGACAACAAGCCTACCTTACTAAGGGAGTCAAAATCATTGTTTGTGATGAAAGATCTAAGACCAAAAAAGATCATCTTTGTTATAACTTCTATTTTGAGGGTGGAGTAAAATCCTATGTTAGACACATCAACCTTCACTCTGAACCCAAACATAATAATATTTTTTATATTGAAAAGGTTAGTGACGGAGAAATAGGGCACATTGAAATTGCTCTCCAGTACACCCAAGAATATTCTGAAACAGTACTAGCTTTTGCCAATAATATTTACAATCTTGAAGGCGGAATGCATGTTGTTGGATTTAAAACCGCTCTAACCAGAACTATTAATTCCTTTGCTAGAAAAAAAGCTTACCTGAAAGAAAAGGATGACAATCTAACCTCTGAAGACGTCAGAGAAGGCCTAACTGCCGTAATCTCTATCAAACTAGCTGAACCACAGTTTGAGGGGCAAACTAAGGCTAAATTAGGTAATGTAGAGGCAAGAGCCGCCGTAGATAAAGTAGTTACTGATGCTCTATATACATTCTTAGAAGAAAATCCAAAAGACGCCGAAGGAATTATTGGCAAATGTATTATTGCCGCCCAGGCCAGAGTAGCTGCTCGAGCTGCTCGAGAGACAGTACTTAGAAAAGGCGCCCTAGATGGCTTCGCTTTACCAGGAAAACTAGCAGACTGTTCATCAAGAAGTCCCGAAGACTCAGAAATATTTATTGTCGAGGGAGAAAGTGCCGGCGGCTCAGCCAAACAAGGTCGTGATCGAGAATTCCAAGCCATTCTGCCACTTAGGGGTAAAATTCTAAATGTAGAAAGGGCCCGATTAGACAAAATGTTAGCCAACACCGAAATTAAATCCCTAGTAATTGCCCTCGGTACCAACATTGGTGAACAATTTGACATTGAAAGCCTGCGTTATGACAAAATAGTTATCATGACCGATGCCGATGTAGATGGTTCACATATCCGAACACTACTTTTGACCTTATTTTATCGTCACTTCCCCGAGCTAATTCTCCAGGGTCATATTTATATTGCTCAACCACCGCTATATAGTATTAAACAAGGCAAGGAAACTACCTGGCTATATAGCGATCAGGAATTAACTGACTGGAAGAAGAAGAATAAAATTGACGACTCTGAGGTAGCTGAAGTAGAAGAAGATGAGGAAGATGAGGAAACCGACGAAGCCGAGGCAACAGATGACAAGAAAAAAGGCAAAAAACTTAACATTCAACGATACAAAGGTTTGGGTGAAATGAACCCAGATCAACTTTGGAACACCACTATGGATCCAGCGGGTAGAATGCTAAAACAAGTTACCGTTGGTGACGCCGAAACAGCCGATGAAACATTTGACATCCTAATGGGCGTTGAGGTAGCCCCAAGAAAAAAGTTTATTCAAACTCATGCTAAGAGCGTAAAAAACTTGGATATATAAGATACTCTCAATAATAAAAAATAACTCCTACTTTTTGGTAGGAGTTATTTTTATTTTAAATAGAAAACTTTTAGTTTAACTAATCTTATCAACTTTACACTTAATCTTACCCCCTGGAACTTCTAATTCGAATTCATCACCAACTCGCTTACCAATGAATGCTCGACCAAGTGGTGATTCATTTGAAATCTTTCCTCCAGCTGGATCTGCCTCACTAGGACCAACTACCTGATAAGAAATCTTTCTACCATCTTCACAGCTGGCATGAACAGTTGAACCAATGCTAACCACATCGGCACCCTTGTTACTTTTTACTACAATTGCACTAAGCATTAAACTTTCAATCTCTTGAACTCGTCCTTCAATAAAACCCTGCTCCTCTCGAGCCTCGTGATATTCTGCGTTTTCAGAAAGATCGCCAAGTTCACGGGCGCTAGCAATTCTTTCGATTACTGCTGGGCGCTTAATGGTTTTTAACTCTTTTAACTCTTTCTTGAGTTTATCTAAACCTTCCCGTGAGATGTAATTTTTACTCATAATATTTAGTGTTATATTTTTTGGGTCTATAAATAATATTACATTTGAAGAAAAATGTCAAGGAAAATGTCAATATAAATTGCTAGTAATCAAAAAAGTACTAAACTAAGCAACTTTAATCGACGATTGGTGACAACTTATTTACTAAACCAATATTGCATAATCTCTTTGGCAATTGGCACAGCAACTTTACTGCCATCTCCCCCTTCCTCGACCAACACAGTAATAGCAAAAGTCGGGTAATCATATGGAGCAAATGCATTAAACCAAGCATGATTATCCTTAGTATTGTGCCACTGAGCCGTTCCGGTTTTACCGGCAGCTTCAACTGGGAGATCGAATAAATAAACTGCTGAGCCCCTAGTTACCGCTTGACGCATGCCCCGACGCACAGCTTGAACATTTTCTGGACTAACAAAATCTTTTTTTAACACCGTCGGCATAGTTACCTCCCCAACCCCATCCGGATAAATAATTTCCTTAACCAAATGTGGCTGATAAATTGTCCCGCCATTGGCAATGGTCATATTATAAGAATTAACCTGCATTGGAGTAACCAAGAGATCACCTTGACCAATTGCCAAATGATAGGTGTCGCCAATATACCATTCTTCCCCTTTAGCTTCTTGTTTCCAACTTCTACTTGGCACCAACCCATCTCCCTCACTTGGCAGATCAATATCAGTTTTCCCACTCAAACCAAATGATTTTAGGTATTCAACAATCTTTTCTACCCCCAACCCAGTAAAATCATTATAACCACCACCAATATAATAGAAATAAGTGTTAACTGATTCGCTAATTGCTTTATATAAATTAGTAACACCGTGTCCACCAGCCTTCCAATCAGGGAAAAACCACATATCGGCCACCCAAAGACCGCCAACACTGCTAAAGCTCTTCTGGGGCGTAATAATACCCTCCTCTAATGCTGCCACAGCCACTATTGGCTTAATAGTCGACCCTGGTGGATATTCACCTAAAAGGGATCGAATAAATAGTGGCTTTCGTTTATCTTCCAGTAGCTTATTATATTCTTTAGAGCTAATGCCGACTGCGAATAAATTATTATCATAAGCCGGATAATCTACTAAAGACAATATCTCACCGTTTTGAGGATTTGAGATAATAACTGCTGCCGCCTTGCTATTCCCTAGACTTTTTTCTAATACATCATAAACTTTATTTTGCAAATTCGAATCAATAGTCAAAACCAAATCACAGCCGGGCACAAACGGCAAATGAGAAACCACCTTCTTCTCTACCCCCAACACATCAACTTCCACCCGCTTTTTTCCATGCTCCCCTTTTAAACACTTTTCATATTGCTTTTCTAGCCCCACTTTACCAATATTATCACTTAATAAATATTCATCAGCTAGCCGCTCGTATTCATCAGCATTAATTTTACCAACATAACCCAATAAATGAGACAAACTATCACCAGCCAAGTAATTACGCCAAGAATCTATTTCCAAACTAACTCCCGGCAATTTAGCACTATCTATCTTTAACTTCATTGCTTGTTCATATTCAATGCCAGTTTCAATCACTATTGGCTGAAAATAATATTGACTGGCCATTGCAATCTGGTCTTCCACTATTTTCTTATCTAAATTCAAAGTTTCCACCACCTTTGAAATAACCGCTGTTTTCTCCCTTAAATCATCTGGGAGATCAGCTGGCGTAATTAAAAGTGAAAAACCAAAAATATTTTTTACTAACAACTCTTCATTACGATCATAAATAATACCCCGATGCGACTTAACATACTTAATCCGCAGACGATTACCATCGGCTAAGCCTAAATAATGATCCCCTCGAATCACCTGGAGATAAAAACTACGACCTAACAGGATCATAACCATTAAAACCATAAATAATAATAAAAGCTTTAGCTTGCCTTTAGATATTGCCAGGCTCAAGTAACGACTTCGCTCACTACTAAAAAGCCCCACAGGAGAGCTACCTTCGACCCATTGATGTGAGCTCTTTTGACCACTCTTAATATCTTCAGTAACCAAAAAAGGATTTTTATTATTCATGACCTTAAAAATGTTGGCTTGAATTTATTAGAAAACTTGTTGACCAACCAAAAGCCAACCGCAACCAAAATCACGCTATTAATCGCCTGAAACAAAATAGATTGCCAAAACTGTCCGCTAACAAATATTTCACTAGCACCAACCAAATAAATAAGCCCAACTACCAATAAAAATATTAAATCATAAACTACACTGGCAATCACCCCCAAGACCAAAAGTGAATATAGTGAACGATTAGTAAACATGTTCTCTGATAAAATCCCTATAGCTACTGCTGTTACTAAAAAGGTAACCATAAACACTCCAAAGGAAAGACCAGAATGCATGTCAAATAGTAGCCCCGCTATCACCGCAAACCCCAAGTATCGCACTGGATCAACCAATAACACCAAAAATACTAAGATAACCAAGATTAAATTAAATGACCTGATATATAAATTAAAATTAGACAAAAAACTGATTTGCAGTACTAGCATAATCAGAAAGACGACCAACTGAATCAAAAATGATATAATTCTTTCTCTTTCCATACTTTTTAAGGTAAAACCACTAAAACATAATTCAAATCACTTAAAGAAGCTATTGAGCTTAACATCGCAGCTTTAAATATTTCACTCTCAACCGAGCTTACCCCCTCAACTCGAGCAATTAAAAGCCCTCTGGGAATATCACCCTCCAAACCTGATGTGACAATTAAGTCTCCCTCTTCAATTTCCTGATCTTGGGGGATATTTACCATCGTCATACTAAGACCAAACTGCCCTTCTACCAAACCAGCTGTTTTATCTTGATTTTGAATAGTTGCTGCTACTCGACTACGATTGTCAGTTAAAAGTAATACCTTACTAGAATAATCGTATATCTCACTGATTTTACCAATCATCACGCCTCGATCAACTACCACCGCCAAATCTTTGATCACTCCATCTTTACTGCCTCGATTAATAATTACTGATCGAGAAACCTCATCAGATACACCAGTAATAATCTTAGCTGATAAAAACTCCGACTGACTACCTTCAATAAATTCCAATTCCCGTTTCAATAAATTATTTTCCTCTTCTAGGCCATAAATCTGCGCCTGAGTTACTCTTTGGCCCTGAAGCTCATTAACCAGCTGAGAATTTTCAGAAAGTAAATCTCTCTTAGTTAGCCAAGAACTATAAAACGACCTGAAGCCTTGAGAGGTATTGTAACTCACCCGTTGAGCTGGCTCCAAAGCTTTAAGTAACCACCCTTCAACCGGATTCAACCACCCCAGATAATGTAAACTAATAAAAAAAACAACAATGATAAATCCAATTGCTGCTAGTTTTAATATATCTTTCATAGGTTATAATTTCAATGTGAGATTGAACCCCTCTACAATTATTGAGCGGGCGAAACGGCGATATCAACCAAAAGGTTCTTATCGTCTAAAATTACTCCCATCCCTCGCACCGTACAGGTTTGTGGATCATCAGCAATATGAACTGGAATCTGAACTGCTGCTGAGATATATTTATCTAATTCTCTTAGTTGTGATGTTCCACCAGTCATAATAATACCCTTTTGATAAATATCAGCCGCTAGCTCTGGCGGAGTAGATTCTAAAGTTGCTTTAATAATATCAACAATACTTTTAATTGATTTACCAATTGCATCACGAATCTGAGAACTATTCACAGTTACCTCCTTAGGCAAACCGCTAACCACATCTCGACCACGCATTTCCATTTGTATTTCTTCTTTCAGCGGCATTGCTGAGCCGATCTTGTTCTTGATATCTTCAGTAACCATCTCACCTAAAACCAATCCAAATTCATCACGGGCATACTTGATAATGTCCCGATCTAATCTCAAACCGGCAATCTTAGATGATTTCCAGTTTACGATACCATCTAAAGAGATCACCGCTACTTCTGTTAGTCCACCGCCCAAATTTACAACCATATTACCAGTCGGATCTTGAATGGGGATTCTCGCACCAATTGCTGCTGCCATGATATTTTCAACCAAAAATACTTGACGCGCTCCGGCAGATGTTACTACATCTTCAACTGCTTTTTTTTCAACCTCAGTCACATCTAATGGAATTCCCACTACCGCTATTGGCCGTCCGCCTATTGACATCTTTTCCGCCTTGATCCGATCAATAAAATACTTCAACATCTTCTCAGCTACCTCAAAATTAGAAATTACTCCATTTTCAAGTGGTGTATCGGCTAAAATATGGGGTGGAGTTTTACCAAGCATTTTTCTAGCTTCATCCCCCACTGCTAAAATCTGATCAGTGCGCGTATTAATTGCGACTACCGATGATTCACTAATAACAATACCTCGATCCTGTTGATAGATCAAAGTTTGAGTGGTGCCTAAATCAATTCCTAGACCCTTATTAAATTTTGTTAAAAGTTTCATCATATAATTCGTTCCTCCTGTTTCAAGATTTTATTTCTCTTTCAAGAGTTCCACAACCTCAGCCAAGCTTTTTAATTCTGCCTTGTCCTCATTTCGCTTTTTAATTTCGACTTGACCAGCGGTTTTAGCGGAAACTACTAGTCGATATGGCAGACCAATTAAATCAGCATCAGCAAACTTCTCACCAGCCGAAACGTCTCGATCATCATATAACACTTCAATTCCGGCTTCCTGTAATTTATCATAAATGGCAACTGCTTCTTTATCAGCCTTAATGCCAATCAAATGAACCTTAAATGGAGCAATTGCTTCTGGCCAAATCATTCCTTTATCATCATGATATACTTCAACCACTGATCCCATTACTCGACTGGGGCCAATACCATAGCACCCCATCATCGCTGTCTGCTTCTTACCATTTTTATCAGTATAGGTTAAACCAAAGCTATCTGAAAACTTATTCTTAAGTTGAAATATATTACCAACTTCAATCGACTTCTCTGATTTTAATTCTGTTTTACAATCATCACACTTAAGACCTTTTGTCGCGGTGTCAGGCTGACCAGCAATAAGCTCCCTGTTTCTCCACTTGTCACACTTAGAACAATAAAAGATAATATCCTCACCATATTTGGTAATTACCTGAAACTCATGAGAATATTTACTAAATGACCCACCACTTGCCTCAACCTCCTTGGCATCTAGGCCACATCGATTAAACACGTTTAAGTAAGCTTGTTTACTTTTATTATAATAATCCTCTAGATCTTCTAAATCAGCGTGAAAGCTATATAAGTCTTTCATGCTGAATTCTCTCCCGCGAAGCAAACCAGATTTCGGCCTGGCTTCATTTCGAAACTTATCCTGAATCTGGTAAACACAAACTGGCAAGTCCTTATAAGATGTAATAAACTTTTTAAGTAGTGGGGTTACCACCTCTTCATGAGTAGAGCCAAGTGCATATTCCTTTCCGCCACTATCTAATTTAAATAGAATATCATTCATTTCATCCCAGCGACCAGTCTTAGCCCAAATGGCCTTTGGCGTTAAAGCCGGCATCAAAATCTCCTGACCATCAATAGCATCCATCTCTTCTCGTACAATCTGTTTTATTTTATTTAATACCCTAAGACCTAACGGTAAATAACTATAAATACCAGCTGATAGTTTATCAATAAAACCAGCCTGAGTTAATAATTTAGCATTAACACTAACCTCGTCTTTAGGTAACTCTTTTAAGGTTTTGGTAAATAGTTTAGATTGACGCATTTTATTAAGATTATGTACTTAATTGTGAATATATTTTCGCATTTAACCCGATGAAAGTCAAATTGTAATAAGGTATTTATAAATAAGCCTCTTTTCTGTGTTTAATTCGCAAAATCAACAAAATAACAATATTCCCCCGACTATCAATATCAAATATAACCCGATAATCCCCAATTCTAAAACGATAATCACCTAAACGATCATTTTTTATCTTTTTAGCATAAGTAATGGGGCTTTTTTGAGCTAAATAAAAGTACAGCTTTCTTTTGATTCTTTTTTGGGTGACGAAATCTAAAGACAATAAATCTTTTTTAGCCTTTTCCGTTAACTTAGCATGATATTTCATAAACCAAGTTCCTCACAAACATCTTCAAAATCATAAACTCGACCAGCCTTAACATCTTCCCTAGCCTCAGCGATATCTTGAGCCAACCTTTCAATAATCACATCTTTTTCATTAAGTGGCTCAACCCGAAAAATTGGCTGATTACGATTTAAAACAACAAATTGCCAATTATTTTTTCTAGCCTTTTTATAAAGAGACGAAAGATTCTGACGAAATTCCTTTACGCCTATCATTTTAGTGGTCATAATTTTCCAATTAAATAGTTTATTAGTGTAACCTTAGTGTACACCTTATAAATACTACTGTCAAATAGTTTACCCAAACAAACCACCAAAAAAACCCTTCTTTTCTTCCTTTGGCGGAGTTGAAATCGGTTGAGTTGGCGTCTGTAAGCTCATCATCACTTGTCTAATCCTTTCCCCCTCTTGGGTGACCACTTCACTGTCATGTTCACCACTATGGGCCCTGGAACCCTCATAACTAGCCTGCTTCTGATCTAAATGAAGCTTAATCATGTTATCCTCAACATAAACATGAAATCGAGGATAAAGCCCCCTGCCCAATCGACGCGCAAAACTACCATTTCTAATTTGACCATAACCAGCTCGTCGCATAATCATGGTCGAATTTGAATTTGGGGCAATATCTATTTTCATAAAATTATTTTAATTTATAACCCGACAAGACTACCAATCCGCTTTAAAAACTCTCCACCATATCTAACTATATCTTTGTAAGTTACAAATAACACTAAAAGCATTAAAAGCATAAAGCCAGTGTTATGAGCCATTGCCTCCCACTTTTGACTAGCTGGCTTACCCCGAATCTTTTCTACTAATAAAAATACTAATCGACCACCATCTAGGGCCGGAACTGGTAAAATATTAACAATCGCCAGATTAATTGAAAGTAGCGCCGTAAACTGCATAATATAAACCCAACCCATCTGAGCTGCCTGACCAGTCATTACCGCAATACCAACTGGTCCAGCTACTTCTACACCAATCGGCGCACCAATAATTAGATTTTTAATAATCAACACAAAAGCAGTAATAATCGCAGCTAGCCAGATAAAAGTTGTCTTGATTCCTTGCCAGATTGCCAAATACCACGGATAACGCACAGTAGCCGTCTCCATCACTGATACACCAATCCCAACAATGTCTTGATAAGCTACCACCCCAACATCGAGAACCAATTCTTTGCCATCACGGTCAATAGCGATTACAACTGTCTCACCCTCTTTATCATCTAATAATTCCTGCATTTCCACTCGCCGAGAAATATCTTGATCATTAATTTTAACAACCACATCCCCCGCTTCCATTCCCGCTGCCTGAGCTGGAGCATCGTCAATCACACTCCATATCCTCACCTGCGCATTAGAAATAACTGCACTATCAGCCATATTATCATTAATTGCTGTTGGAGATCCTGCCATAAAAATGATAATCAAAAGAACCATGCACAGCACTATGTTCATTAATACCCCAGCAGATAGCATAATCGCCCGCTGCCAAATTGGTTTACAAGCAAAACTATCTGATTCTTCAACTCCCTCACCATTTTCGCCCTTAATTTGCACAAAGCCACCAATTGGTAGCCAATTTATTGAATAAATTGTTGTATCAAAGGCTTCTTCTTTTGCAGTTTTTTTACCCACCCACTTCCACTTTCCATCTTTTTTGTAAACACCAACTGCTCGTGGTGGCAACCCAAAGCCGAACTCTTCAACCTTCGCTCCCATCTTTTTAGCAGTAAAAAAATGCCCCATTTCGTGTACAAACACTAAAATAGATAAAACTACAACAAATATTATAATGGTTATAAACATAGTTTTTAGATCTTCATTATCTCCGCTTCCTTATCATCGCCAATTTTACCGATTGTATCGTTATACTCACCATTCTTTTTGTCTAACTCCTCTATTAGACCAAACTTTTCGTCCTCACCAAACTCTTTATTTTTTTCTGCTTCTAAGACAGCTTCTTTTATCTTGTCTCTCACGTTTCTCACTGCAATTCTAGCGTCCTCGATCTTAGTATGTAAGGTCTTTACTATTTCTTTTCGCGATTCCTCAGTCATTAGTGGCAAAGTCAATCTAATTCTCTCACCTTCGTTAGCAATCCCCAGATCCAAATCAGAGTCCCTTAATGCCTTTTCTAAATCTTTCATTAAACCTTTGTCCCACGGTTGAATCACAATACTTCGAGCCTCTGGCACATTAATCGAAGCAACCTGGCTAAGAGGAGTTGGCACCTCATAAGCCAATACTGTAATGCCATCTAAAATTGCTGGATTGGCTCGTCCAGTCTTTAGAGTAGAGATTTCTTCTCTCAAATGATCAATCGATTTATCAAACTCACTTAAATGCTCATCAATTATGCTCATAAATATTGATTAATAATTATTTTGTTGGAACATATGTCCCCATAAATAGTGTAGCTGTTTCTTCTGGGTGCACAATAATGTTTTTTACTGCCTTACTAAAGGGTAACTTTCGAGAAGACCACGACTCACCACCATCGCTAGACTTCAATAAAGTGGTTCTAGTGGCGTAATAAATAATATTACTATCACTTGGGTTAATTCCCACTGCATAAACCACAGTATTCTTTTGTTCTGGTAAAAGTTCAACAATACTCCAAGACGCACCATAATCAAAACTTCGAAGCATTCCGTATTGAGAGATTAATATTAATCCACCAGGAGTAGCATTGTCAACAATCAAACTTCGATACTTATGACTACCAGAGTAAGATTCTAGACCCGCACCCAATGATGCCCAATTAACCCCACCGTCAGTTGTCTTAAATATACCATTTGATACGCTCGCGACATAAACTACCAGACTATTGTGTGGATCTGCTACTAAATCAACAAAAGCTGCCTTATCATTACGATAAACCGCCACCCAGGTTTCACCACTATTTCTACTCTTAAATACTTCACCATCTGAAGTAGCAATATATACTATTCCTGTATTGTGATGGTCCGTAATAATATCAGTAATCACCACCTCATCATTTTGGTGATAATAAGTACTCTGCCAACTTCGACCACAATCTACTGACTTAAATACCTTGTTTATTGCAACAGCAAATAGCTCACACTTAGATTCATAATCAACAGCCACTGCTCGTACTCTATTTTTAGCAAAATAGGTAAATTGCCGCCAAGATTCTCCGCCATTATAGGTGTAAACAATTCCATCTTTTTCAGTAGATAAATAAATTGTATTGTTATCTTGTGGGTCAAAAACCATATTAGCAACACCAACCTTGGAGATATTTACTTCCCCCTTGACCGATGCCATTGCCACCTTCTGATTCCACGTTTTACCGCCATCATCTGATTTCCAGACTCCACCATCACGATTTTTAGAGCTGCTACCAATACTAATGCTACAGCCCGTAACGGCCACCGTCAAAAATAGTAGAAACGCCATCAAAAAAAGCTTTTTAAATCTCATAAATTTATAATTAAGTTTTCTATTAACATTTTTGAACCAACATTACCGCGAAGCATCACCTTAGCATCCTTAATTCCTAATAAAAAGTTTTTGAGCCGGGTAAAACTTATTTTTGAGCTAATCTTTTCTAAACTGTCTGAAGCTCCAATACTAGATACAAATGGTTTGTTATCGCTTTGAGTCAAAATCAAATCACGAACTACTAACTGCCAATCTTCAAATAATTCATAAAGTCTTTTAATATTCAATGACTCGTCGGTACTCCAATCAATTAATTCTCCCACTAAATCCAATCGACCACTAATACCTACAGAGGCTAATTGTAAAAACTGTTGAATTCTAGCCTGATACTGACTTAATAATTCAGGACTGTTTTTAAAAGATATTGCCAGCCCCGGCCGACCATGAGCTAATTTAGATATTAAATGATTATTATCTCCAGTATCCAAAAACCCTTCGATTCTTTTACTGGCAACTGGTAAAAAGTTTAATACCTGACAACGAGAAATAATTGTCGGCAGTAGTGCGTGGACATCTTTGACAATCATGATAATTACTGTATTTTTACTTGGTTCTTCTAAAATCTTCAAAAGAGCGTTAGATCCGTTAGCATTCAAACTTTCAGCACCATTAATAATCGCAATTTTATACCCACCTAATAATGTTGCTTGTTGTAATTTTCCTCTCAGCTCTCTAACTTGTTCAATTGTAATGTTTCGTTTTAACTTACCAGTCTTTTCATCATTTTTTCTGTTCAGCCAGTACACATCTGGGTGAACTCTATTTTTAAACTGATTACATTCAGAACAAACTCCACAAGAACCACTACTAGGCACATCTCGACATAAAAGCGAAATAGCAAACTTCTCCGCTACTGTAGTTTTACCAAGGCTCCCTAGTCCAGTAAAAATATAGGCATTGGACACTCTGTCATTTTTTATTGAACCTTGCAAAAAATTAACCACCTTCTCGTGGCCACAAATATTCCAGTCATCAATGGCTGTTTTTTCTTCCATATTGTTCAAATTTTACCATTATTTTAGGCATTTGACAACATTAATAGAAAATAATTACTAATATCTTATAAGCTCTTAAATATCTCCTCAGCAGTATTTGCCCAAGAAAACTTTTTCACCTGCTCTAGTCCACCAAGAATTAAGGACTCTTTCAAATTATCGTCACCCAATACTTTGAGAATCCCATCGACAATACCATCTACGTCTTTTGGATCAACATAAACTGCAAACTCTCCCCCCACCTCTTGGTGTGGGTTTTGATTTGAAGTCACAACTGGCGTCCCCACTGCCATTGCCTGTAAAATTGGGATGCCAAACCCCTCATATAGAGTTGGAAATAGGAATACTTCAGCTGACTTAAAAAGATATGGTAAATCTTCCTCATCAATATACCCAGGTAAGATTATCCGATCTTCCAATTTATTATCTAGAATTATAGCCTTTACCTCATCAATGCTATTTCCTGCTCCGCCAGCTAACACCAAGTTCAAATCAGCGTTAGATTCGGAGAGCTTGATAAACGCCTTAATCATATTAATCACATTCTTTTTCTTTTCAATTCGACCAACATAAAGCAAATACGGTTTTTTAATTTTGTATTTACTTAATGCTTCGGGCTTTGGCCCATCAATCTGATAACCATCCTGACTAAACCCGTTTAACGCTACTTTTATCTTGTCGGGACTAACATTATATAATTCAACAATTTCACTTTTAGAAAACTCAGATACCGTAAAAATAATATCGGCCCTACTTCGAATCTTGTACATCGTCAAATTGTGATACCAGTACTGAATCTTTTTATATAATTTGGGGAATCTTTTAAACCCCACATCATGAACAGTGATTGCCACCTTAGTTTTTCGGCGAATTGGTAAAAATGGAATGGTGTGGGCTGTAACTAATAATACATCTGGTGGATTAATCATCAGCTCCCACCAAAGACGGATTTGAGTCCATAGATATTTTGGGGGCCAATTTAGCTTTTTCTCTTGCCAGTTTTCTGGTAGCTTTTCTAGCCCATCCCGTAATTTATCTCCCGAATACAAAACCACCCGATCACCATCGGATACTAGTTTCTTCAATTCTTCAATAACAAAATAAGAGTACCACTCTACTCCTGTTTTTTCGATCTTATTTGCCCTTGAGGCATCAATTGCTATATTCATACTCTAATTATATAGATAAATCATAAAAATACAAATATTGACAAACCACCGATATTCTGATACTGTTTTATTAGTATCCGCACGTCAAAATCCATATAAGGAGGTATTAGTATCATGACAACGCTTTCTTATTTATTTCTGGGTCTCGGGATTGCATATCTTGCAGTCCATTTCGTCTTCAGATTCCGCCATGCCAAACGAGTAAAGTTTGGACCCACCCGCCAAATAGCCATCGGCATACCAATGATATTATCCTGCGCAATGTTCGCATTGGCCGGACTGAGTGTCATGCACAGTATGACTCAAAAGAAAATACTACTGGAAGACTTGACCAGAGATCCACTCCAGCAGTTCTTGAATGGACAATCGGTCTCCATCAAAGACCTACGGTGGATTGTCAATCGCGATTTCAACTGGAAAGATACCGTCATCCTGGGAGCCAAGAGGATTGGAATGGATTTCCGCCGATTGGAATACATCCTGAACAACGAACTGTACTTGATTCGGTCTCAAGAACCCTGGTCACTATCACTTGGCAGCAAGAAGCTTGACGAATCACCGCTTCAGCACTTCTTGCTCGGCAAAAAAATCGCCTGGAAAGATCTGTCGTGGGTCACTAAACATGACTTCTGCTGGTCACAACGAATAGACGAATACTGGTCACAACAAGTGGACGAAGAGGCGGCTCGATTAGACATAAATCCAGTCGCATTGAAAGATGTCCTTAACAATGAGGTCTGTCTCATTCGGTCCAAGCCGATCCCTCTCATATCGGCCCCAGATTAGCACTCCAAGTGCTACGATCATTCACCAGGGCTCCGCGTACGCGCGGAGCTCTTTTTCTTTATTCTAATATTGACAAACCACCAATATTCTGATATCGTCTTATTAGTGTCTGCACGTCAAAACCCATAAGGAAAGGTATTAGTATTATGACGCTATTTTTTCATTTGTTTCTGTATCTCGGACTTGCATCTCTTGTAGCCCATCTCGCCTTCAACTCTGACCGTGCCAAGCGAGTAATGTCTGGGCGCATTCGCGAAAGAAACAGCGTACTAACAATGTTATTCTCCTTCCTGATGTTCGCATTGGCCGCACTGAGTGTCATAGTCAACGGGATCCAAAAGGAAAGACCGCCAGAAGGCCTGGCCCGCGATCCAATCCAGCAGTTCTTAAGGGGCGAACCAACCGTCCCTGAGGATCTGTGGTGGGTTGTCAATCCCAATTCCGCCTGGACTGGTACTGCTATCCGGGAAGCCGACAAGATTGGGATGGATGTCGACGAACTGAAAAACATCCTGACCAACGAACTGTTTTTGATTCGACTTCGAGAGCCCTCGTCACTATCACTTAGCGGCAAGAAACTTGACGGATCGCCGCTTCAGCGCCTCTTGATCGGCGAACAAATCGCCTGGAAAGATCTGTCGTGGGTTGTCAGAACTAGACATGCCCCCTACTGGTCACAATATGTAGACGAAGAAGCGGCTCGACTAGACATAGATCCAGTCAAGTTGGAAGACGTCCTGAAAAATGAAATCTATCTCATTCGGTCTAAGCCGATTCGTTCTCCACCAACCGATGAGTAGTACACCGAGTACTACGATCATTCATCAGAGCTCCGCGTACGCGCGGAGCTCTTTTTCTTTATTCTAAAGTTGATAACACTAGTTATTTATGCTAAGATTATTAATGATACGTACAATAAACAACCCAAAACTAAGGAGAGGGTACCAATGCAAAGAACAGCAACAGAAACAGAAATAGAGGATCTAGTAGAGGAAGAAGGGGCCAGAGATCAAACACCTGTCCTGTGTCTGGTACTTGACCACCTGGGCAAGATCGCCGTCATCATTGTTTTGGCCTTTCTGACCATTGCCTGGTTTTTCCTACGCAACAAATCCTAAAAGCGCACCATGCGCTGTAACCCTCAAAAGCTCCGCTCACGCGGGGCTTTTTACCTTTAAAATAAACGCCTCATTCATTGAGGCGTTTATACAAACTGTTTATATTTCGAAAAAAGAGACACTATTACCAGTCCAAACTAAAAACTTTTTAAAATCTTCTGTACTAATTTCTAAAGTGGCCGTATTGATATTTGGATGATAGTGTAGACGGTCACACTTCATTAAATTATTATCGATAATCACCTCAACCACCTTCTGTTTATCATTTATAAGACCGAATGGAGAAACTGCTCCAGACTTAATGCCCAAGTACTCCATTAAGCGCCTTTCCGATGCAAAACTCAACTTATTTTCACCAAGCTGATTAGCTAGACCCTTTAAATCAATCATTTTTGAGCTTTCTACAATAACCAAGTAGTGTTTATCTCCCTTCTTGTTGCGAATAAACAAATTCTTACTTTTACCGCCTTTTATATCTTTGTAATACTTATCTGCCTCCTCACAAGTATAAACTGGTGGATGTTCGTGTTTAATATAATCAATATTAAGATCTTTGAGAACCTTGTAAATATCTTGCATAAATTTATTTTATTCCCCTAATTTATCTTTCATTTTTTCTTTTAAATCTGATAAGTCTTCAAATTCAATTATTGTATCCGCAATACTTCTTAAAAATCTCAGATTGATTCCTTTTTTTATTGCTAAAATTATCTTTTTATTTGATGCCTTTGCATATCCCGACTCCAATAGCATACCCTCACTCTTTTCATCACTCTCAACAAAGGCAAAGAAAGCGTCAGACTTTTTTAATTCAACGAAGGCACTATTAATAATATCATCTGGTGACATTTTAATTGCTCCCCATTTTTTAATGTCACGAAAAAAGATAAATGGATTATGACCCGCCTCTTCTATTACAGAAGAAATAGTATTTAATTTCTCTTTTAATTCTTCCCCATCGGAACCAAGAAACTTGTAAGCAATATAATATCTCATACTAAAGATTAAATTTTATAAAATGATTTTATTTTTTGCATCTTGTACTTCTGTTTTATCTTCTAATAACTTACCATCACATAGTTTATGTAACAATGGAATTACTCCACATTTATCACATTCCCCCCAATTACACTTATTACCATTTTTAAGAGCTAATTTTCTACACATACTAGTTTCTTTCTGAAAAATCTCTTTAGATATTTGATTCATAAAAAAAACAATATTTAAGTTTAATTATCAATACTCTTTAGCTCATACTCCCAGCCAGGTTGCCATTTCCATGGAGCAGTAACGGCATCTTTGATACTCATTCCCTTAATCCAATGATCCAATCCATATTGAGTAGCTCGATGACCAATAATCATAACTTTCTCACCATCATAATCCCTTAATAAATCTTTTAAGAACTCGCCCATTCTTTTTGCACAATCTTCGTAACTCTCACCATTAGGAAATGGCTCAGAAATTCTCTTAGGTTTTTCTTCTTTTACAATATCACTCGGCTGTTGATTCATGTCACCATAGTTACACTCTCTAAGTCTCTCATCTTTAATAATCGGAAACTTATCACCAAAAGCAATCTCAGCAGATCTATATGATCTTTGAAGATCAGAACAAATAATGGCATCAAACTGCTCATCTTTATATCTATCTCCCATTTCTTTAGATTGTTGAACACCTAATTCAGACAATTCATCATCAAACCACCCCGTAGCTCTATGTGCTTCGTTATCTAATGTCGTCCCATGTGCTTCGAATATTATTTTTGTCATAGAGTTAAGGTTTTTATTTTAATACTTGCTCTGTATGGCAAGCCGCATAAAACAAAGGTAGCTGATTGCCCACATAACTATTACCACACTTCATTATGGTATTAAAATTAAATTTTCTGTTTGGCTCATCTTCAATAAAGTATTCTATTTCTGGAGTAAAAATTAATTGTAAAAATTCTTTGTTCCTGAGATATTCTAATAGTTCAGATGCTAAAACACCAGACATATTCAAGGACAACTCTCCACCCACAGACAGGAAGATATCATTTAGTTCAATGTCTGGTGGCCTATCTATTATGATATCGCCTTCTGATAATTCTATTTTAATATTTTTTATTGAAACCACCAAGTTTTCCGGGCCATCGTTAATTAAAAAGGCCTTGAATTGAATTCTAGCCATATTTTCGAGACTAACCTCACAGTCATCACAAAATGTTTCATAGTTTTCTAGATCAATATATTCAAATCGTACACGAGAGAAAATCAGAGACGGCTCAACGATCTCTTGTTGATCAACGTTTTTGTTTTTTATCTGATTAATAATGATTGGCATAAGACTCAACAAAAAAAATATAAAAGCAACTAAAATCGTTATTTTTATACCCAACCTCCATTGTGGTTTTGCCATCTTCCAATGTTGAAAAACGCTCCATTTTTTTCTCATGTTGTTAATATTAATCTGCAGCATTAAAAAGTTTAAAGCAGATAAGCATAGTGGTTAGCGAAATTGAAGCTTTATTTCAATTATAAAGTTTTTACGCTGCGAGCTTTTGGTTACTTTTGGCGACCAAAAAGTAATATATAAAAACCTACTTAGTAGCCAAAACACTCCTCTTATAGCTCTCCAAATTATCCAAAGCAATTCCAGTTCCTTTGGCTACACAACACAATGAATCATCAGCGACATAAGCAGAAAGGCCTGTCGCTTCAGTAATCATCTTATCTATATTTCTCAACAGACTTGATCCACCACTCATCACCACTCCTTTATCAATCACGTCAGCAGATAATTCAGGAGGTGTCTTATATAAGACACTCTTTACTGCTGCCACAATACCCTCTAGCTCGCTCTGTAGGGCGTCAGTAATATCATCTGAAGTAATAGTAATTGTATTAGGCAAACCACTTAACATATCTCGTCCCCTAACTTCCATTGTTAATTTATCCTCTAAATACATTGCACTACCAATCTTAATCTTTACTCCTTCAGCGGTCTGTTCACCAATTGCTAGATTATATTTCTTTCTTATATGTTCAGCTATTGCCGAATCAAATTTATTGCCACCAATTCTTACTGAGTTCGATGTTACAATTCCACCTAATGAAATCACCGCGATCTCACTAGTACCACCACCAATATCTATAATCATATGGCCACTAGCACTACCAATTGGAATATTTGCTCCAATCGCTGCCACAATCGGCTCTTTGATAATATAAGCGGCTTTCGCACCGGCGGCAATAGTAGCATCGATAACCGCTCTTCTTTCGGTGGAAGTAATACCCGCTGGAACAGCCACCATCACTTCTGGTCTAAATAATCTTACTCCGCCTAAAGCCTTGTTAATAAAATACCTAATCATCGCCTCAGTAGTCTTGTAATCAGCAATTACTCCATCCTTGAGCGGTTTTTTGGCAACAATGGTATCTGGAGTTCGACCAAGCATTTCTTTAGCCTCAACCCCAACTGCGATAATCTTTTTATCAATAGTAGAAATAGCCACCACTGATGGCTCATTGATTACTACCCCCTTTTTAGGCACATGAACCAAGACGTTGGTAGTTCCTAAATCAATTCCTATTTTTCTTAAAAACATAATTAGAATTTAACAATATAATTTCTGTCGGTGACTAAGTCAGTGACCCAATTAATTTGATTACCTTCTGTATTTGTCGGTTTTTCAGTAGATAGATAGGCCACTATGGATTTACTGAAGTTTAAATCAATTTCTAAATTATGTCCAACCGTTCCTGACTGTTTTTGAACAAAAAGATTGTACAGCCCATTTTTGTAAGCCACCTGTACTGATTCTGGCAAGCGATACTCCACTACTAGATTATTTTCTTGCCCAATATCTACCGTAAATAAAGTAGCACCATATCTTCTGCCAAGATCATCCCCCACCTCAAAATCCTTGGTAATTTCTAAATCATTTCGACCAGATTGGTTTTCAGTATAAGCCGATATAAACCAGGAATCTTTTGGTACATAAATTCTCACATAACTACGATATTTTGAAATCATTGCTTCCCTATACTCACCAGTATGTTTGTAATTTAAAACTGTCTTTCCTACTAACTCGCCTTGATCATTTTCATAAACATCATAGCTAATATTCTTGTCCATCACTCCGTCTGTTTTCAAGGCTGCTAAATTAGCATCTACCACCCACAAGTAATCTCCGTTGACTGAGGCAATACTACCTGCCCAGTTATTATCTGAAAAGTTTTTTTGGATAGTTGGGTCAAGTAAATACACCAAAATGTGTTTTTGATCCAAGTTTCTTTTTAAAAGTGGCCACAATTTAAACAATGCCAATACAGAAGAATCTTCCAACCTATTAATCAACTCATTTGAGATTTCACTAATTACTCCCTTACGCTGATCAAATGGTATTCCCTGATCACGATAATCAAACTCAACAAACCTCTCTAGGTCCCAGGCAAAGTTTTCTGCAGTATAGGTTCTACCTAAAGCAGTAATTGGTCCAGTTAATTTAAGTAAATCGGATGTTACCTGAGGAGTAATTGCAATTACACCATCAATACTTTGGTCTGGTATTTCAGCATTAATTCGCTCCTGTTCATAAAACCACAATATCTTCTCTGCAGAAGTCGGCCAATCTGGTGACCAATTCGCATCCCTGAGATACCATTGCTTCTGATTATTATATTTTTGCATCGGTAGCGGGGGCGTAATATTCAATTTACCCTCAGAAAACTTATCTAAATTATAGATATCATCAGTAAACTTGTCAGCCACTTTGCCATTTTCAACAGTAATCAGACCGTAGCTACCAATAAACCCGCCAGTTGGTCTAATCTCTAACGTATTTTGAAAAACAACCAAATAAGTCATTGGTTTTTCATAGCCCATTAACTTGGGTAACTCACTGCTAACCAACATAGAGTTTTTACCTCCCCTCAACCCGTCTAAATTACCAACCACATCAAAATTCTGATCTCTAAACAAACCAAACAATTGCCAACTCATCGCAATTAAAATTAGCCACACGATTGCTAAAAGAATGGTAGTAACTACTACAATTCTTAAAAGCCAGTTTTTTGGTTTTGATTTGAATAATCTAGACATATCATTTTTGATATGGATATTTTTTTAAATATTTTATCCAGTCCTTAATATGAATCCAGAACACCCTAGAGAAGATTCCACTCTGAGCTGATTCTCGCTTATGATAATGAACCACATCACTACTAGATAAATAATAGACCTTATGACCAGCCTTCCAGAATTCATAACACCAAGCTATGTCACCGAAATACAAGAATAAATCCTCATCTAAGAGACCAACCTGATCAATTACTGACCGCCTAACTAAAATACAAGCACCCAAAATCCAATCTACTTCTTTATTTCGATTATGATCAAAATCAGCCATTAAGTAATTATCTAGTTCTCGCTTAGCCTTTGGCAATTTACCCAAGAATGTTCGTCGATAAATCGGTACCATTGGTGTTGGAAATCTCATACAAGACATTTGTATTGAACCATCTGGATTTTTAAGTTTAGGTCCCACCAAAGCAGCCTCTTGATGTTCTTCCATAAATTTGTGCATCTTATCAATAGCATTATCTAAAAAAGCGATATCAGTATTTAAAATTAGAATATATCTGCCACTGGCCTTTTTCATGCCAAGATTGTTGCCTCGATGATGACCAAGGTTTTCATCTGAAGCAATTAACCCCACCTCAGGAAACTCTTCTCTAACTAATTCCACTGAACCATCTTGGGAGTTGTTATCAACCACTATTACCTCATAGCTAACACTAGGAGGATGTTTTTCAATCCCCTTCAAACATTGTCTCAAAAGACCTCGGGTCTTATAGTTGTTAATGATTATTGATATTTCCATATTTAATCAATTATTTTATGCCAATTAGCTAAAAAATAGTCTTCAAAATTCACTGTAGATTCTTCCGTCCCTGAGGTTTGGTATTCTTTATATAAAATAATTATTTTCTGAGCTAAATCATTTTTTTCATAGAGATCATAATATTCTCTTGCCTTAGCTTTAAAATCATCTAAAGTTGCAACGTCCAACCCCTGCATTCTCTTTTTCATCTTCTCGTCAGTCGAAATCTCCGCAAACCGTTCATCAGACAATCTATCAACAACTTCTTGAAATTCACCTAAACTAAAATATCCATCCACTTCACCTAAAATACGCCTGCAATAAACTCTAATTAGCGTTTCACCAAGTAAAGATTGAGCATGTTCACCATATCCCTCATCCTCCACTAATCTAGAAGAAGCTAATTCTACTACCTGCCTTTCTTCATCCCCAGATATATCCATTTTTTCAACAATAGGATTAACTACCGCATGTAAAAACTCGTGAGTCTGATTATCTGTTTTATCAATGGGCGAAATTACATAAGCAGTATCTCCAGTTGCATAGCCCCAACCACTCTCACCAATTAATTCACGAGAGGTAGGAATAACTACTACTCGACTTGCACTTGTTGTGCCCACCTGTGGTTGGAAGAAGTCAACAGTTTTCGCTAACTTTCCCTCCAATTCAGTACGATTTTCAGGATCAAGATCAGGATCACCCAAATAATCTGCGTATTCACCGGTTTCGGTCAATAATTCTTCCAGCTTACCTAAAGTATTTAAATAATATTTAATTTGAGCAACAGTAACAGATTCAGCCCCCTTGTGCTTTTGGATATCTGAGATTATCTGATCAGTAATTTCGGGATTATCATATATTAATGAAATCCACCCCAAAGATTCAGCATCAAAATCAGCGCTAATACTCTGATAACTTTCAATTACCTCAGTATAACGATCATCGCCTTCAGTCGATATCTTTTCTAATATATGATGTAAGGCAATTCCTTCTCTTCTCTGATATTCAACTTCAGGAACTTGCATAACTTCCTTTTCTGCCCCGCTACTTAATTGTTCATGTTTAGTGTCCATAATACAATTTAATTACGCCCAATCCATTTTTGCATATCCACAGCACTAATTCTTGTTTTTTGAAAGATTAACTTTCTTTTACGACGCATTTGAGGCCATAGTTTAATCACTCCGCCCCAAGCCCTTAAGGTTGACCACTCAAAAATAAGTAGGTAACCAATCTTTCTTAACTCGAAACCAATAATTGGGAAAAAGTATTTAAAAAAGTTACTTCTAAACTGATTCTTGATTAACATCAATAAATGATTACGATAAGAATAATATCGTCCCATTTTATGTTGTTTTCGACGATTTTTAATCACCTGACTAACCTTTAGCCCTTCCGCCCCAGCCAGAGCCCGCACATGATAGGCAATAGCCCCCGGAATCATATGAGCCTGCCAACCAGCAAGTCTCAATCGCCAAGCTAAATCCACATCTTCTTTATAAAAAAATATATCTTCATCAAAGTACTCTCCGGACTCAATCCCCTTACCTTTGAGCATTACTTGCTCTAAAGCCTCTCGCCGATATAAAACTAGAGCCCCAGAACAGCCAAACACCTCCCGATCACTGTTAAATTCTTTAACACTTTTTCCAGCTCCCAATTCTACTACCTGATGACTTTTTAAAATCTTCAATCCACAAGAATCAATAGTATCTGTTTTCTCAGTTTCAGTAGTTTCTACATTAACTATTTTCATTTTTAAGAGCTTTCCACAAAAACTAGATGTTTCTTTATACTTTTCACTCTCTGCTATTTCCATCATCTTCTCAAGCCAATCTGGCTCTAAGGTAATATCTGGATTACACAAAAGCACATAAGGAGAGTGAAATATTTTAATTCCCTGATTATTGGCTTTGGCAAAACCGGCATTTTTGGAATTACGAATAACAGTAATATGATGATAATTCTTTTTAATAAAATCTACTGTTCCGTCTTGTGAATCATTATCAATAACAATAATCTGAAAATCCCGATACGTTTGATTTAATAAAGAATCAAAGCATCCCTTCAGATACCTTAAACTGTTATATGATACTATCTGGATTGTCACCTTCGGCAGTGCCATAATTAAAATATTATAACTTTTTTTCTGTTACCCAAAATCCAATCCGCCATTTACCGCCCAAAAATAATCTACTTTGAGCATCAAACGCTGGAATGGAACCAAATATAACCATTGTAATTGGAAAAAGCGCCCACTGAATTAACATCACAATATAATTCCAACTACCATACTTTTTAGGAATTTTTGGTAGCATTAAAGTATACATCACTGAATTTAAGATTAAACCAACCATACCGATCGACATCATTACCTCTAAGGTCCTTGGTGCATTTTGAAAAAAAGCAGTTGCTCTGTCTGCATCACTAGCAAGCCACAGGGGTAATCGACCAACTAAAAGAATAATTAAAGGGGCCGTTGCCCAGGAATACATCCCCTCAAACTGATTCCACAAATATCTAAGCCTGGTCATCACCGGAATCCTTTTGTTTCGAGTTTTACCAAAGAAGTTCTCCCACATCCAAGGAAAATGTTCAACTCCCCAAGCCCAACGACGCATTTGTTTATATTGATTTTTGAAACTCTTCCAAAAAGTACCAATATATACTGTATCCATTGATAAGGTCACAAACATTGGTTCTACCCCATAGTCACCATCATAGCGCACCAAACCCTGTAAACAAATTCTAGAATCTTCAGTGACAATTGTTTTATCATGAAAACCAACATCCACTAGCATCTGAAAGCTCATTGAGTGAGAAGAAAAAGTTAAAAGCTTCTCTGGTCGGGATAAATCGGTTAAAAGCCAAAAGGTGGTTGCCGAAGCCACCACTCGAATGACTGGGTTTGATTCCCAAATATTATTGTTATAGAGGATTAACGGCTGATAGCTAACCCGGGTCGGATTCTTGTGAGTTAGATATTTATAGGTTAAATAAGAAAAATATTGTTCTGATGGGAGAGTCTCAATATCAAAGCAAGACACAATCACCTTTTCATAGTCAATTTCAAGTTCATCGATCAGTTTTTTAGTTTCTAGCTCCATGTGATGAACGTTAGACCCTTTACCCTGAAGTTCATCTGGTGCTAAGTGATGGACCGTAGTTAAAAGTTTAAAGAACTTATTACCATATTTCTCCCTAATCTTCTTGGAAATATTATTAAAATTATCTTCATCAATTTCTTCACCGCTTAAAACTACAATATATCTATCTGAATCATAATTCCCAGCTAACAACTGATCAAATGATCTTTCAATTACTTCAAGCGGTTCTCTTAACGTAGGATATAATATAACATGATAATATTCTCGATAATCCTTATCTAATCCCTTCAACTCAGCACGCCAATCAGTTTTCAGCGCCTTACGATATTTCTGCCAAGAAAGAATAAGCCAAACCATCATATAAAACAATCGAACAATCCAGTAGATCACAAATATCATCACAAAATAAACCGCCCACACTGGGAGAACCCAAGACAAAATGGCCAAACCAATCATGGTTAGCCATATAGATAGCGCTGGAAAAAATTCAATAAATCTTTTTGATATTTTCATGACAGTTTTATCCTTCAATTTAACCACTTTTTCAGTAAAAAGTCAATTACTTTTAAACAAGACTTTTACCGGTCATTTCTTTGGGTTGATCAAGTCCCATAATATTTAAAACCGTAGGTGCTACATCAATTAACGTACCAATTGGCTTTATTAGACTTAAATCAGTGCCAGGGATATCCAATCCCCCTAACACTATCCCCTCCCACCTTTCGCCAACAACCAAAAAAGGAACCGGGTAAATATTGTGGTTTTTATCAACTTCACCGGATTGCAAATTAATCATTTCCTCTGCGTTACCGTGACTAGAAACAACTACCAACACTTCACCCTTAGCTAATACTAAATCAGATATTTTTCCAATAACAACGTCAGTCGCCTCTACTGCCTGGACTGTAGCTTTAATATCACCCGAGTGGGCCACCAGATCTGGGTTAGCAATACTTACTACCGTTAAAGCATAATGATCGGACATTATCGCCTCGGTAGTCTTGGCCACAATTTCTTTCAAGGACATTTCTGGTTGCTCATCATATGAACTAACCTCCTGGGCTGGAACCAGCCTTCGAGTCTCACTCTCAAACTGTTCATTCTGACCATTAAAAAAATAAGTTAAATGAGCGTAACGTTCCGTCTCTGCAATCTTAATTTGTTCTAGATGATTTAAAGCCACCACCTCACTTAATGTATTTCCGATACTTCTCGATTCATATACAACTATCACTGGTAAATCTGGATCATATTCAACCATTGTGGTAACTAACAACTTGTTTAGATATTTTCGCTCAAATTTGCTAAAAGTCGGTAAAGCCAACGCCTTAGTAAATTCTCTCATTCTTTCTGTCTCACTACTAACCAATATAACTGAATCTTGATTTTTAAAACTAACGCCCCCTCCCTGATCAATTACCACCGGCTTGATTTCGCTATCAAATATCTGATTATCGTAAGATGCCTTGATTGCCTCACTAGCACTAGAATAAACCTCTTCGGATTGACCTAAAACAATCGCTTGATATGATTTTTCAATCATATCCCAATGACTATCAAGATCCATTGTATAATCTTGACCACTGACAGTTAAAATCTTTCCCACTCCAGCATCGTCTAGTTCATTTTCAAATTCAGCCACTAAATTTAAACCATCATTATATGATCCACCGCCGCCCAAAATAATATGGAAATAAGCATCGGATACTTTTTGCCCCTGAAGCAATTGTAAAATAGCCCTTAGCTGATTATAGTTTTTGCCAGATAAATGACCAATAATATGGAGATTGGACCTAGTCCTTAACCCCGAAGCCACTGCTTTAATCAATATTTTATTATTAAAAAAACTACCATCTGAAATGGCTTGATCAATTTCTGAAATTCCCCGACGAATCACTCGACCAGCACCAATATTCAAATGACCAACAACAGCACTACTAGCCTGAGACTTAACTAATCCTACCGCTTCACCACTAGCCCTTAATACCCCAACCGGGTAGGTCTTGATCAAATTATCAAAATTTGGAGTTTTCGCCACTGAAATTGCGTTACCTTTAGATTGGGGAGCAACTCCCCACCCCTCTAAAATAACTAAAACAACCTTTTGAGGCTCCTTATCTTTATTTTTCATGTTATATTATGCTATCTTTATCCTTAATATTCACACCAAGTAACTTAACTATGGTTGGTGCAATATTACCTAAGTTTGCATTTTTTTTCAACCCTCTACTTTTTGCCACCCGACTACTAATTACAATAAATGGCACCGGATTGGTAGTGTGTTCGGTAATCACTTCACCAGTTTTTGAATTATACATATACTCTATATTGCCATGATCAGCAGTGATTATTAAATCAACATCTTTTTTCTTGCAAACCTGATAGATCTTTTTGACATATTTATCCACCGCCTCTGCCGCTTTAATCCCCGCTTTTAAGTTTCCGGTGTGAGCGATCATATCTGGACAGGCGATGTTAGCACAAATGAAATCATGAGTAGTAATAGAGCTGATCACCTTTTTGACAATCCTCGCCGTCGACATCGCCGGTTTTTTATCATAGGAGGTTACATTTGGCGATGACACCAGGAATCTTTCCTCACCAGCAATGGGATCCGGATAGCCACCATTGAAAAAATAAGTAACATGGGCATACTTTTCTTTTTCGGCAATGTAAATTTGTTTTTTATCTTTCAGCAGCATTGGTAGAGTATCTTTCAAATCTTCTGAGGGATAGGCTGTTAAAATCCCATCTAGGTCTGGTCCAAAGTCTGTCATTGCCACAAAAATAACTTTACTTAAAACCTTCTTACGTTTGATCGATCCAGGATTCATCTTCTCAAAACCATCTTGTACAAATGGCTTAGCAAATTGACGCGCCCGATCTGAACGAAGATTAAAAAATATGATTGCATCACCATTCTTAATCCTAGGAGTCATTTTATTTTTCTGATACATCACAATCGGCTCGATAAATTCGTCAGTAACATTAGCGTTATAGGCTCGAGTAATTCCCTCTTGGGGACTCTTAGCTTCATGTCCCCGACCCAACAACATCGCATCATAAGCCCAATTAGTACGCTCCCAAGACTTTTTCCGATCCATAGCATAAAAACGACCAATTACTGTTGCAATAATCTCATTTGGCTTCAAAAATCTTTCCAATGCTCCAATTATCTTAAGAGCAGATCGCGGTGGCGAATCTCGACCATCAGTAAAGAGATGTAAATAAACGTTTTTAACTTTTTTCTGACGAGTTAACTTTATCAAAGACTTCAAGTGAGCAGAGTTACTATGGGGACTGCCGTTACTTGATAACATCCCCATCAAGTGTAAATTACTCTTACTTTTTTTAATACTATTTATTGCTGCCAAAAAAGCAGGGTTTTTGTAAAACCTGCCATCTTTAATATCCTTATCTATATATACAACATCTTGATCCACTATCTTACCAGCGCCAATATTTTCATGACCAGCTTCAGAATTACCTACCTGATCTTTAGGTAATCCAGCACACTTTCCGTGAGCACAAACCTTAGTCCAAGGATATTTCTTGTACAAAGAATCAATAAATGGAGTTTTAGCAAGATGGATGGCATTGCCATCATCTTTCTTTCCTAATCCCCAACCGTCAAGGATTAAGAGAACTGCCTTTTTTTCTTTTGTTGTCTTTTTTATCATCAAACTTATTTAAGCTCATCCCAAATTTCCATCAACCGATTATACTTAGCTACTCGTTCACTTCGAGATAATGATCCCGTCTTAATATACTCGGCATTTGAAGCGACTGCCAGATCGGCAATAAAATCATCTACTGTTTCACCGCTACGATGGGAGACAGAAACCTTATAATTATTCTTCTGAGCCATCTTAATGCACTCAGCAGTTTCAGTCAACGACCCAATCTGATTTAATTTAATCAATATTGCGTTACCGATTCCCTCTTTGATCCCCCGTTTCAATCTTTCAATGTTAGTAACAAATAGATCATCACCCACCATTACAGCTTTTTTGCCCAATTTCTTAGTCAAAATTGGCCATCCTTCCCAATCGTCTTCGTCTAAGCCATCCTCTAACGATTCAAATGGATATTTTTTAAGCCACATAGCATACATATCAATCATATCACTAGAACTTCGTTTCTTTTTATCGGCTTTCATATCATATACACCCTTGGAAAAAAACTCCGAAGCAGCAGCATCAATAGCAAAATTAACATCTCTTTTAAGCTTATATCCTGCGGCATCTACTGCTTTAATCATCAATTCTAGAGCCTTTTCATTGCCAGGCAACTTAGGCGCATAACCACCCTCATCACCAACAGTTACTGGATAGCCTTTTTTCTTCAATAGTCCCTTTAGAGCTTGAAATATTTCCGCCCCACAACGAACAGCCTCTTTAATGTTTTTTTGTTGAGGCACGATCATAAACTCCTGGATATCAATTGACCAACCAGCATGCGCCCCACCATTTAAAATATTCATAGTTGGTTTGGGAAAACTCCACTTCTTCTCCTTATTCCAAAACTTTTTTCTTAAATATAGATATAATGGCTGATTACTATCCATTGCGCCTGCCCTAGCAACTGCAAGTGACACACCAAGAATTGCATTAGCACCCAATTTTGACTTGTTTTCTGTTCCATCTAAATCAATCATCAATTGATCAATCTTTTTCTGATCTCTTGGATTCATCCCCCGAACCTTCGGAGCAATTTTATTATTAACATTTTTCACTGCTTTTGAAACTCCCTTACCATTGTATCTTTTTTCATCACCATCCCTTAACTCCAATGCCTCATGGGTGCCAGTTGATGCACCACTCGGTACCGCCGCCCAAGCCTTTATCTTATTGTTTAAAACAACTTCCACCTCCACAGTTGGATTACCTCGAGAGTCTAATATTTCCCGTGCTTCTATTGATTTAATCTTTGACATATTGTATTTTAATCTTTGATTATTAGTTTTTTTAATCCCGGTAACTCTTTTCCTTCCAAAAACTCTAACATTGCCCCTCCGCCCGTGGATACAAAGTTAAACTTATCTTCCAATTTCATTGTTCGAATCATTTGAACTGTTTCACCACCACCAACAATTGTCTCTGCCTTACTACTGGCTAAGATTTTGATTATCTCCTTAGTGCCAACAGTAGAAATAGGATTTTCAATCAGCCCCATTGGTCCATTCCAAACTATCATTTTAGCACTTTTAAGAATCTTTTTATAAAGTTTAATAGTGTCTGGTCCAATATCTAAAATGAGCTCGTTCTTTTTAATGTCACCAAGTGCCCCAACTCGTCCCTTTTTACTTTTAAAGCTCCGGGCCATCATCCCATCCACTGGAACTCGAAGCTGATCATCAGTTAAATCTATTTTCTGGATCACTGGGATCATTTTCGGCTCAACTAATGACTCGCCAACTGATACACCCATTACCTGTAAAACCGTATTAGCTAACGCTCCACCCAAGAGGACATGATCTATTATCTCTAAAAATCTTTTAATCACCTTAACCTTGGTCGAAATCTTAGCTCCACCGATAATAGCTACTAGGGGCCTGGGAGGATTCACAAAGACCTTACTAAGATTTTTTATTTCATCTTCTAGTAAAAGTCCTGCATAACTAGGTAAATAATTTTGAATTACAGCAGTTGAAACATGGTTACGATGATCGGATGCAAATGAATCATTAACATAAATATCAGCCAACTTTGCAAGTTGTCTAGCAAATATTCGACTACCCTTTTCCTCTCGACGATCAAATCTAATATTTTCTAACATCAAGATATCACCATCCTCCATATCATCAACAAATTTTTTAACTGTCTTTCCTAATATCTGATCCGATTTATATATTTCTTTCTTCAATAGTTGAGAAAGTCTTTTAACTACTGGATCAAACCTCAATGCGTCAACTATCTTACCATTTGGCCGGCCCAAATGAGCCATAATGATCACTTTTGCCCCCCTACTAATTAAATAATTAATAGTCGGCAGAGTTTTAACCAACTTAAAATCCTCATTTTTATCCACTCTCCGATCATTGCCAAGAGACACATTAAAATCAGCCCGTAACAATACGCGCTTACCCTTTAAATTCTTTATTTTTCTAATTGTCTTTACTTTCATTATAACCACATTATACCATATTTCTTTAACAAATAAACGCTTCATTGGTGGTTTCTTGATGCTTTATTATAACCCCCTACGAGACACTATAACTTTTAGATTATATTTAAGCTATTTTACTTTTATAGTAATCGTCAATTCTTTTAATAGTTGACTCAATGCCTCTTTGTAAGTTCTTGTGCCAAGGCTGAGCCCTTGAATGCATCTTCAAAAGTTTTTTTAATTTGTTTTTATCAATCTCTGGCAGGTTGGCAAATAAGATTTGAAGAAAATATCTCACCTTTCTTCTTCTTTGTTTACTAAGCTCATTTAATTTTAACTCCTTTAAATCTGAATAAATTCTATGTAATGCCCTTATAACTTCTCCAGACTTTATAATTTGATTATCCGAAAGTTCGGGATATAACTTTTTAAATAAATCATAAAACTTTTTGATATAATCTACTTCTAACACGCTCTGTAATCCATTTATTGCAACACATAATCTTTCTACTCCAAATGCTCCTATACTAATTGTATGTTTAAACTCCTGCAATCCATTAATATTTTTAGCAACCTTTTCCTGAGAAGAATAAGTGGGGAACCATAGAAAATATTCCAATGTCGCAATATCTAACAATTTGGGATTATTTTTAGTGCCAATATTATAGTTAATTTCATTCCTATACCCCCAAGGAGTCGGGCTATCAATATGAAGAGAAAGAAAGGTGTCTCTTGTTTTGTCAGGAATTAAATTCTCTTTTGGAATTCCTGCTTTAATAAATGCTTCTTTTGTTAAAATATCTTCTGGAACATTAAAATCAAAATTATATTTTCCTTCAGTAATAATCGAAACTTGTCCCCCCTCCTGATAAGAAGGGAAAATCTTATCTTTCTCTAACCCTAGCTTAATAAGAGTTTCAATTAATTTATTTAATTGATAAGTATGAATTTTTTTAATATCTTTCTTTTTAGAAAGACTTATTTGTCCTGCAATATCCGACATTTCAAAAACTCCGAGATATTTCCACAAATCTTTTCCAATTTTGATACTATCTAAAATATCTTGAGGCCGAATACAGCTTTGAATTGTAGAAAAAATTTGATCATGAGTAAAATTTTCATAACCTCCAAATTCTCTAAACATGTCGTATTCTGTAAAACTCAAATTAAATGTGCCACGAAAACCTTCGTGAACCAATGGAGCCCTTTTATATTTTTTGCATTTAGAATATTTTTCACTGTTTGCAAGAAATATTCTCAATTTTTTATAGGTTATTTTAGGCATAATACAAAATGACATCTTTAAATTAATTTAAGCCATTAACACTCAATATTATACCACAATCCCCTCATCTTGGACGGAAAAGGTTATAGTAGCGTTCACTAGTCCCCGCAAAATTAGGTGAAAAAAGAAACTCCCGAAAAGAGGATTTTCTATTTAATAAAACTTTTAATTTTTATTATCTTCCACAGCACCAATAACTACCACTATTATCACTAAAACAATCACAATTATACCAATTATCACCATATAATAAACTTAAATTAATTTAATAGCTATATTTTATATTATACCACAAACCCACGATTCTCTCTAAAAAAGATTGCAGTAGCGTTCACTAGCCCCACCCGCAAAATCCAAAAACAAAAGCACCTCCAAGAAGTGAGGCTTTTATTCAAATGATAAAAATAAGCAACCTATTCCCCCTCTATGTCCTTTAAGATCCAATTACCACCTTCTACCCTATTAATTTCGACAATGATTCCATTAGCTACCGTTCCCTCAGCTAGCATCTTGATGTTAAACTTCAAGTTTTCCGGAAGTATCTCTTCGCCATGTTCAACAATAGAACCAAGTTCAATTATGGCTTTACTAACTTTTTTTAAATTATTTTTTTCAGCAGAATCGATAATTACTTTAAAAATCTGATCCGCCAGATGAAAATCATGCATACTTGATAAATTAATTATTATATGATAAAAATATTAGACATTACTTAGTACCTAAAAACCAAACTAAGGGGGGAAGAAAAAATGAAAGTTTCAATTACCGTCAGTCTCACAGAAATTTACCGGATGATCAGCATACTGACACATCTCCACGAGAAAGATGAGGTGTTTGAAAAAAGGAACGATACAGCAAGCGAAGAAAGCGAAGGAAGAGAATCCCTACTTATTTCCTGCCACCTTGGTGTCCAACTGACAATGCAATCCTCGCTGATCGTCAAGCTCCTTGTCCAATCCGAAATAGCCAATCTTTTCATTAAAGTTGGCAATAATGGGTACATCTACTGTCAATTGGAAGAGTTTGACAATTATATCGATGTTTTGAGACAAACCCAAGTAGCCCTCAGACCCATTGCCGAACCCTAGTCCACGAGCGACAACCACAAAGCGAACAGTCCACCGGGATTCGTTCGCTTGTTTTTTTATTTTAAAATACTAATGTGTTGCACAAGCGATACACGGATCATAAGCCCTGATCAATGCTCGAATCTTTCTTGCCCGTTGTTTTTCACTAAGTTTTAAGACATTTGGTAAATACAACTTAATATCTTCCTCTAGATTTTTCAAAAACGAAACTGTTGGAGTAATTATATTACACTCTACAATAAATCCATTTTTATCAATAGCATACTGATGATAAAGCGTTCCTCGAGGCGCCTCAATAGCATCTAATCCTCTCACTAGCTTACCTTTTGGGTTAGCTGCTGCTAGTACATTCAGTTTCTTACCAAGACTATCTTCTTGTTTAATTATTGTTATGCTTTTTAAAATATTTGTCATCTCTTCAATACAGTGAACCACTTCAACTGCCTGAGCAGTAATATTTTCAAAGCTATTTAGTTGGGGGAATTTCCAATCTAGTCCCTTTAATATTCCTTTAGCTAGTGGGTTTAATTTACTATGATTATTATTAATTCGAGCAAGAGCGCCAACCATAAATGGATCACCGTCTAAAGTGGCAGATTTAGATGCGCGATATGGATCTTCGATTTCTTCAATATTTTTTGTAAAGTCTTTTGCCTTGATTATTCTTTTTTTGGAATTCTCATCTGCAGATACCATCAAATCACCATCATAAATCGCATATTCCTTATCACTAACCAAACTAATGAACCTAGTAGATCGTTTAAATCGTGGATAACGAATTTTAATCACCATATTCACCAAAACTAGTGCTTCTTTCATTATCTGTTCATTTTGGCTAATTAAATTATCTAACTCAGACCTTTTTGGCAGCGCCTTAAAACCACCCACCTCACAGGCAATAGGATGCACCGCTCTTCCACCGATGGCTTCAATGGTTTTTAGGGCCCATTCACGAACCTTAATTGCTGAGGCGGTTTCCTTAGTATGGCCTTTAATAAACTTTAAATCATCTTCGATATCAAAAAAATCAGGCATTGACAGAAAGAATAGATGAAGTGCATGACTATGAATAATTTGAGCTAGCTCCATTACCTTTCTTAGTTTTACCGTCTGAGCAGTTGGCTCAATGCCAAATGCGTTTTCAATTGCCTTAATCGAAGATAATTTATGGACTACTGGACAGATTCCGCAAATCCTAGAAGTAATAATTGGTGCTTCAGAAAAATGTCGACCAATTAAAATACCCTCGATCAATCGAGCGCCTTCGGTGGTCATTATTTTGGCAGATTTCACGTCCCCTTTCAAAATCTCAGCCACAAAATCTGTATGACCCTCCATCTTACCAATATGATTTATTTGTATTTTCATAAGTTAATAATATTTTTATACTGCATCTTCCCGTAAAATCTTATCCTAACTCGATATATAATTACTTTTTATTTTCTTTATTAGACAACTCCCCCAACACGCTATCTCTAGCACCAAATACTTCTAATACCCGATACACATCATCTCTAGTAAAGTTTTTTAACAAATATTCCATAAAATTACGAACCTGTGCTCCCTCAAATAATCCGCGACAACCCCAACAACTTTGTTTACTTTTCAAACACACCGCCTGACAACCACCCAAAGTAATAGGCCCCAAGCAAATCTCTCCAGATTGCAATAAACAATCATAACCTTTTGTTTGGCACTCATAACAAACCGGGCTTTGATCAATCTTTGGTTTCTTCCCCAAAAGCATTTGTCCTACAACTTCTAAAAACTCTCCACCGTCTATCGGACACCCCGGTATCGTGAAGTCTACCTCAACAAAGTTATCCACCTCTTTAATATCTGGATTAGCAACCTTTTTAGTTTTATAAATCTTTTTAACAATTTCTTGCTTAGATTTATAATTTTTCATTTCCCATATTCCACCTAAAGCAGCGCAATTACCCAAAACCACTAAAAAATCAGATTTCTGCCGCATTTCTTTTAGAAGTGTAATATTTTCAAGTGTTATGGGGTTGCCCTCAACAAAGCAGATGTCGTAGTGATTGCTTGATGACCGGCCATCTTTAAATAATCTAAACTCATCTAAATCCACTTTTTTCAATAGATCTAAAAACTTCTGTCCCAAATCGATCATCGCAAACTGACACCCCTCACAAGAAGTGAGAGAGATTATCGCTATTTTTGGTTTCTTGGTTCTCTTTTTCATTATTCTATGTTTGCTAAAGCTAAATTATATTTGGTCCACTTTTTCAAATTATTTACCTGACTATCAGTTAAAATATCGCAGGCCCAACCCCAATGCATAGACACCTGATCACCATCTTTTAAATCTCGAATAAACGATTTATCATTAACCTCAGACCAGATCTCTTTTTCAACAGACTTTCCTAATACTATTTTACCATTTTCTACCAAAAGAGGCTCATAATTAACCATCAACTTGCTAGTTAGATCATTTTCAGTTGATACTTTTTTCTTTTGCACCCGCCCCCAACTAATCCGACATTGGTCCATTGTCTCAACTGTATGTTCCACTGGATAATAATGGGCTTGCTTAGGAATATTAAATACATGCCACGAATGATGTGGCTTAGCACCAATGGGGATTTTACCAAAAACTTTTTCCAACAATTCTGGCTTGAACTTCTGCTTCATCTTTTGTCCATCAATCATATGTCGATATAAGCCCTTCATTGAAACCTTTTCTAATAGTTCATTGCCAATCCAGTAAGCTTCCACCACCCGATAATCAAATGGATCTATAATGTGGTTAGCTTCAGAAATCAATTTTAAATAGGGATACATAGTTTCAAACTCGGCTAACATGTTTTTCAAACCTTGATCACTTTCACCCTCGGCAACATAATCAAATAAATTACTATTTCTGTCTCCGCCACAATACCTCAATTTATTGGGCATAAAAGCATATCGAGCGGCAAAAAGCGCACCATCTAAATGTTTAACGCTATTTAACACAGTATTCCGACTTATGACTTTGTATATTTAAATTACTAAACCTCCAAAATATAATCAAAGCGGCAATCATTACCACTAAACCCACGATCTTATTTACATCAATGGTATGAGTTATAAAAATACTATTTAATAATGTTGTAATTGGAGAGGCAATAACCAAAAAACTAGCCACCACTGTTACTGGCAACCTTTTAAGTGCCGAATACCAAGTAGCTATATAACCCAAAAGAAATACTCCCATCAATACTAACCAGCCAAATTGATTAACACTCAAATCTAGCAAACCAGAAACATTGTTAGTTATTGTCAAAAACCCAAACAGAAAAATCGAACCAAAAAACATTCTCGCCCAAGCCAAAACCAGGGCATCAACATTTTTTAAAACAATCTTAGCAATTATGTTTTCCACCGACCATAAAATCGTTGCCAAGAGTATTATTGTTTCAGCATAGCCCCAAGACATTCCCCTAAGCCCTAAAAATATAACATTACCAATAAATAGAGTCGCTAAGGCTAAAAATTGCAATTTAGTAACCCTCTCTTTTAAAACCGGCCAGGCCAGAATGATCACCCAAATAAACAATGTCTTATGAATAAATGCGGCATTGATTGATGAGGTCATACTAAGACCCTGAAAGAACAAGAGGAAAGGAATACTCCCACCTACCAGACCGATCAAAACCAACTTACTCCAATCACCTTTAGATATCCTTTTTAACTTCGACCAAATAACTGGAGATAAAATAATCCAAGATAAAACTAAAGCCACTATTACATTTTTAAGCATAGCATATTGATAAGCATTCTTAGCCACTGCTTGCATTCCAAACTTATTTAAAAAACTAGAAAACCCAGAGATGATCGCCGTTAATAATACTAAATAAATACCTTTTTTCATTTTTTTTTAAAATAATTATTAATTTCTTTAGCCTCTTCTATGCTTACTCGACTTATTGCCAAATTAGCGTTAACTAAAACCCAATCCCCCGCCTCAACACCATCAATTAAGCTAATGTCAACAACCCGCCCATCAGTTAAATATGCCTGGCAATCTACGATTTTTTCAATTTTAAATGGTTTAGTTAAACACATAGCAATATTTTGTAAATCTTACAGTAACTATAGATAAAATAAAATGGTGCCCTGTAATCGTCGCCCCATATTTCTAGATATTCCTTTATGACCGCCTCTATCTTTAAGGAATCGATGATTTTTTTATTTTAGAACTATTACTTTATAATAAATTTGCTTATTTCTTCTACCATACGCTACATATACTTTTTAATATCCCTATAACAAAACACTGGCCCGTCTTTGCACACATAATATGGACCAATAGCACAATGTTGACAAACGCCAACCCCGCAATACATTCTATTCTCCAGGGATAAATAAATGTTTTTATCCTTAATCTTCTTCTTTTTAAGCTCCTTAATTACAAACCTGTACATTATTGGTGGTCCAACCATCACCACAACTGAATCTGGGCTTACCTTACGAGTCTTAAATAAATCAGTTACCATTCCCTTCTCACCAGCCCATTTTTTGGTTGGCTTCTCTAATATTGTACTGAGTTCCGACTTACGATTCCAACCAGCTAACTCTTTCTTAAATAGTAATGTATCCTCGTTAAGACAACCATAAAATATCTTCAAGCTTTTAACTTTCAGCTTATCTGAGATCACATCCTTTATTAGTGGCCTAAGTGGAATAAATCCACACCCACCACCAATTAAAAGCAATTCTTGGTTTTTAAATAGGCCTGTATCAAAACCATTTCCATAGGGACCCCTAACATACACCTCATCCCCTTTTTTCAAACTATTCAACTTATGAGTCAAATTACCAACGTCTCGGACAGACAGCTCAAAAAACTTTTCAGAATTAGATGGACTAGAACAAATACTAATTGGGCATTCGCCCCAATTAGAAAGTCCTATCTGCATAAATTGACCAGGTAAATATGAAAAGCTCTTTTGAGTCTTCCGATCTACAAAACTAAGCCTAAGTAATCGCGTATCAACTGACTCTTTGACTACAGAAATTACTTTTACTTTTTGGGGCTGATAAATATTAATCATTAAATCTTTTTTAATACTTCATTTATCTTAATGCCTACTGGGCAAACCTTAGAGCAGCGTCCACAGCCCACACAGCCTGGAATTTGATATTCATGTGGTGTTCGAACAAATTTATGATAATACCAGAAAAATATCTTTTTACTAACAGTATCTAAGGGCTTATGTCCACCGGCTACCTTGGAAAAGTCATTATAAAAACAATTACCCCACTTACGACTACGGGTATTGTTATTTAAGTCTGATGAGTCTTCAATGTCAAAACAAAAACAAGTCGGGCAAACAATTGAACATTTACCACAGGCAATACAAATATCATTAAGTTGTCCCCAAATAGCACGATCTTTGGACTTTTCCATCTTCTTTTTCAACTCCAACATCTTCTTATCTGGGCCCTGTTCAGAAATTGCCCCAGCAAACTCAATGTGCTCGTAATCTTTTATCTTCAATTCATTTAAGATATTCTTACCCTTTTGTGACCCAGAATAAACCCGGTAGCTACCACCCCTCTTTTTCATTAAAAAGATATCAAACTTAATATGCTCCAAAATATTTTCCTCATAATTATGACTAAAAACTTTATACTTTTTATAATCATTCGGACCATTAACACTCAAGCCCACCGTCAATGTATTCTTTCGGCGCCGATTATAATAAACATCTTTTGAAAAGACTAAATCAAACAAGGTAAGTGCCTTAAAGTCGACTATATTCATTCCAACGGCTGCCACCATGGGATGTTGTCCACTAGCCCCCTTAAAATCCTTATTTAAATCAAACATATTCTCCCTGGCTGGCAAAAATATCTTTTTCCAAGAGTTTTTAGGCATCTTACCAGACCAATCAATAGCCTTAATATCATTAACCTCAGAAATTACGCTATTTTGGCCATCAACTTTTGGCGCAAACAAAAAATACTCCTTTTTTAAAGACTTTAAAAATTTATTTAGTTCATCTTGTTTCATACAGCATATTATAACACGTTTTTCAGCTTAATAACACATAAAATTATCGGAATAAAAAAACGAGGACCAGAGATATATGGCCCCCGTTTTTATTTTATTGTTGACTTATTTTTTCTCTCACCCTCGCCTCGTCATCAGGACTAGTTACCCCAATACACTCATCATCAGTTGGATATATTGATACCATCATCTTTTTAGCCTTAATTAAGCTACCAATTTCATCCGGCAATAAACATTCAGCATCGCGCTCACTATCGTGCTCTACCTTAAATTGATTCAAATTATCTGAGAGTAAATCTATTACCTTTGATTTAAATGCCCAAATATTCATACTACATAAGCTTTCCTCAGTTAATTCCTTCTCTTTTAAATTTGATTTTTGAATATCAAAAACCTCCCTAATAGAACTAACTGTTTGATCGGGATTAACTTCAAATTTGCCCCGATTAACGCCACCAGTTTCTGATAAAGCATTTTTAACCTTATAACCAATGGTCGCGCTGGTAGCATTTTCCCGCAAATGATCAGTCAACAGCTTAAAAGCGTCGACCCCATAAATATCATCGCCATTACAAATCACAAAGTCACAATCTACAGTGCCCTTGATCGTACACAGAGCATCAGTAGTTCCCCATGGTCGATCACGCTTCAATGGATCAAAACTTTGAAACACATAGTGAACGGGCACTCCGTTATATTCATCACCAAACATTTCTTTAAATGGTACCTCCGTCTTCTCACCGACAATAAAAACTATTTTAGTAAAACCAGCTAACAGTGCCTGATTTAAAGAATGCCCAATTAATGTCTCGCCTTGAGGGCCAACCTTGGCAAATTGTTTTATTTTTCCACCAAAACGACTAGACATTCCAGCCACCATATAAACGATTGCTAAATCCATATCTTTTATTCAGTAATTAATCCAGTACAGCCCCAATTTACCTGAGCTTCTTTAGTCTCTAGATCAACAACACAAGATGGGCTACATCCTGGTTTCTTTGCTTCAATGTCCATCCAACAAGACCCATTATGCTCATTACAATTACATTCACGCCTTATTTCACCTTCTTGGGCACAATTACTGTTTTCTGCAATATCCACCGCTTCATCTAATGTGATGCTCTCTCCAGAATCAGCTACACAGGTGTCGCCAGCGGTTCCACCGCTTAAATCTGGTATTTGTTGCTCTTGATCACTAACTGTTGTGTTACAACCAACTATAAAAAACATAAAGGCAAATATAAATAAAAATTTAACTAGATTTTGCATAATATAATTATAATTAGTTTTTAGTATCGATAATGATCTGGATTGTATCGTATTTCACAATCTATTCTCCTTCAAAATTAGTTTGAAAGTAAATCGAATGACCTGCCTCTTTTAGCTTTTGACTACCACCAAGATCGGGTAAATCAACAATAAAGGCCAACTCTACTATTTGTCCCCCAACCTTTTCTACTAGTCTAGCTGAAGCAAGTGCCGTCCCACCAGTAGCTAACAAGTCATCGATAATTAAAACTCTTTGACCAGTTTCAATTGCATCTTTATGAATTGACAGTTCATCTGGCCCATATTCTTTCATATATTCTTCAGTTTCAACTTCAGCTGGCAATTTACCTTTCTTTCTAATCGGTACAAAACCGACTCCTAGCTTGTATGCTAACACACTCCCTAAAATAAACCCTCGAGCATCCATACTAGCAATTACATCAATGTCTACATCCTTGTAGTGATCATAAAAGTTATCAATACAAATCTTCAGCCCTTCTGGATCCTTAAGTAGGGTAGTAATGTCTCTAAACATCACACCATCCTTCGGCCAATTAGCTATTGTCCTTATTTTGGATTTAATAGAATCATCACCACCAACTTTAGAAACTGATCTAATTAAAAGCCTAGTAGCTCTTTCAACATTCTGGCTAAACACTTTTAAAATATCTGACCAATCCGCACTATCTTCGTCGGCTTTCCATGAGTCATAATCTGTGGCCATGGCAATCGCCGCATATGGCAATCCCGCCTCATTTGCTAAGATACATTCTGGCGCTACACTCATATTAATCACATCTGCACCCCAAGACTTAAACATTTTACTCTCAGCCCTAGTGCTAAACCGATTTCCTTCTATGGTAATAACTGTCCCCGACTCATGATGTTTAATATTCAATTCTCTGGCAGTTTCAATCAATACCTTTCTCAAGTCCTCCGAAAATGGTTCCGCCATAGCAATGTGTTGAGCATTCTCTGCCCCGTCACCAGGAAATTCATCAAAGAATGTTAAAGCCCGATGCTTAGTAAAATCAATAAATTGATCTAAAATTACTAAATCCCCTCGACCAATTTCTTCTCTCAGACTGCCACAGGCAGTAGTAACGATAATATGAGTACAACCAATTTCTTTCAAAGCATAAATATTAGCTCGATTATTCACACCCGTTGGAGTGATCGCATGTCCACTGCCATGTCTGGAGAGCAAAACAACGTTTACTCCATTAATCTTTCCCAACGTCAAGGATGAACTAGGGTCACCATAAGGAGTTTCTACCGAAAGTTTTTGTGCTCCCTCTAAAATATCAGGGTTTTCCAACCCCGATCCTCCTATGATGCCGATTTTAATCATAATTTAAGTATTACTTTTTGGTTTTTCTATTTCCAATGTTTCGATTTTCGATTCTCCACCAGCAATTTTCAAGATATCTTTATCAATCTTCTTAAATTCTTTGTAACCACTATTGTAGGCATTAACTGTAGTACTTAAGCTACTGCCCAATTTCTGCATCCGATCATCATAAGAATTAATATGCCGTTGTAGTTTTTCTACATTTTTAATAATATCCTTTGCCTGATCTTCAATCTTTAAAGCCCTTAATCCCTGTAAAACTGTTTGTAGGTACGCTGCAAAAGTAGTTGGCGACACAATAATCACCTTCTTCTCTTTAAACGCATAGTCAACCAACCCCCCAGTATCCATTTTGACTGCTCCAATCTCATTAACCAAGAGATCGTAATAAATTGCTTCAGCTGGAATAAACATAAAAGCAAAATCTAATGTCCCCTGACTGGGCTGAATATATTTAGCAGTTTCATCAATCCGCTTTTTTAAATCATTTATAAACTCTTTTTCTAGTTGTTTTTTCCGTTCGTCATCATCTTCAGTAACAATTCGATTATAATTTTCTAATGAAAACTTAGCATCAACTGGAATAATGCCATCTTTAGTAATAATAGCTGCATCAACTACTGCCCCCTCACTAATCTTATGTTGCAAGCTATAAGCGTTAGGTGGCAAAATATTCTCCAAGACTAATCGTAATCCTGCCTCTCCCAAATTTCCACGCTGTTTTTGCGAAGTTAAAACTCTCTTTAAGTCGAACAATTGTTGAGAAAAGTCTTTAACTTGTTTATTTGTTTCTTGAATTTGAGCCGCTTTTGAAGCCACATCTTTAATTACCTCCATGCTGTGTTTAAACTGACTTTGCATCTGACGATTTGAATCAGATAATTTACCATCCATTGTTTGGTTAAGCTCTTTGATTCGCTCCTGAAGCATTAAAAAAGATTGGTCTTTTTCTTTACCAACCATCATAGAATTAAATTTTTTGTTCAAAAACCAAGCAATAGCTACAATAGCAACTATAGTTACACCAAGTAAAAATATAATCAGTATTTGCATCGGTTTTTAAATCATTTTAACTCCATAATCTTACCAAAATGTCACTTTTTAGGCAAATAAAAAACCCACATAAGCACCAACGCGCGCAAATGTGGGTGTTGACCAGACAGCCTAATCTTGCTCTCGTGAGAAGATCCAAGACGTCTTGGGAGAAAATGGGACTCTCAGGGGAAAATCGAGGCCACACAATACGCCCGTCAACTTGGGACGACCCATTGAATCGTGACCGATGCCAAAGATGTAGTAGCCACTATCGAGTTTGATTGGATTCATGGCCACATGAACAACGCCTCCAGTATAATCCCCCTCACATGACAAAAGAATCTGAGGCGCACTGCAAATAGAGCAATGAAAATAACCATAACACGCCGCTTTTGCCTCAATCGAGCGGAGATTCTTAGGCAAAACAAAGACCAAGAATTCCAGAGTCACCAACGCCAAATCGCCTTCACTCCACGGAAAAGCGGCGTTGAAGGTGTCGCTATAGATCATTTGATGAGCAATGGCGCTTACCGTAAATCCAGAAGAGGTAATAAGCCGAATCAACTCTGCTCCACGCTTATCACTACCAGCAACTTCTGAGCCAAATGACAGAACATTATTATCTTTCACAACAAGTACCTCTTTTGGGGCTATTTAATACATACTCAACACCTAGCCAGAGTGTCAAACATTTATGAATGTGCTTTAAATCCCAGATTAGCATATTCGGCCAACCTAGTCAAATATACTTCAATATCATATTCTTTCACCTTTTCTGAGCAATTTTTACTCATTGACGCCAATATATTCTGATTATCTAAAATAAATTTAATTTTATCTTTTAATTCATCGACATTACCAGATTTGACCAAGAAACCACAATCATCACTGACTAACTCTGGCAATGCCCCCATCCTTGAGGCAATTACTGGCACTCCATGACTAAATGCTTCGAGAACCACCATACCAAAACTTTCCGGTACTTTGGTGGGATTTACTAGTATATCTATTTTGGGCCAAATATCGCTTTCTAGACCCTGACTATCTAGTCGACCGTAGAACATCACTGTTTCATCTAAAAGCGAGCCAGCGGCCTCTTTGGCCGAATTAAACGCACCACCACTACCAACTACATGTAAAACTATATCTAACTTGTCATTTTCCTTTTTTAACCTTTTAATTGCTTGAATTAATTCCATAATCCCCTTATATTCCTCAACCTGTCCTAAAAATAATAGATTTAATTTAGAGTTCTTGGTCTTACCGGTTTTTACTCCTCCAATATTTACCGGATTACCTAAAACCACCCTTTCTGATTCCTTAAAGAATCCCCATTTATTATATATCTCCTGAGAGTATTTACTAGGAAAGATTACTACTCTTGGCGAACCAAAAAGCCTCCGAGAGCTCCAAGCATAGAAACGAGCTAAAAAAGAAAGATTAGCCTCAGAGTCAGTCAGCCCTGATGGATGCAAAAGTTGAGCATCATGAACAGTGTGAATATGATCGATCTTCATAATCTTTAAAAGCCAGGGAATATAATACCCCAATCCCTTTAGATTATGAGTCATCACCACGTCCGGCTTTTCATCCCTTAGAACTTTATAAACCCGCCAAGCCTGGACATCATTAAACATATCCCAAATATGCCAGAAAAACCGAAGTCCGATTGACTTCTGATTAATATCTAGGAAGTTAAAAAGATTAAACGGTTTAATGCGATAAACTTTCACTCCATCGATATCCTCTTTTTTATTCTCTCGACCAACAGCAATTACAAAAACATCTTCATTTTTTTCTTTAAGTCCACGGGCAATACTTTCAACTACAACCTCAGCCCCACCGCGAGTGTCGGGTTTATAAATTGAGTGAATTATCGCTATCTTTGACATATATTAATTAATAATGTGAAATCGCTCTAGCCCAAAAGAATTAATTAGGCGGACCCATCACCGGTTTACTTGCTTTATTTTCCACCTCCAAGAAAAGACACTAAATACAATAAATGAAGCAGCCACATCCAAAAGCCAATCACTAAAATGAGGCTCCCGATTTGGCGTAAAATACTGATGCCATTCGTCAGTTATACCATAGATAATACTTAAAAGAAACGCCATTACTATAGCTCTTTTTTTACTCACACCACTACTCCTTAAAGCCACAGTTAGTAATGTGGTCAAAACTAGGTATTCCACCAAATGAGCAGTGATTGGCAAAGTATCACTACCACCCTGGCCAGAATTACCACCCGTAAAATCTACTGACGACGACCAAAAAATTAGTCCCGCCCACATAAACACCAAAATCCAACTAGCAAAAAATTTAAACTTTTTATTCATTTTGTAAATCCTTATATAAATTATCTATCTTTTTAATTACTTCGCTCCAATTATACTTTTTATGTGAATTTATTGTTGCCTCTTTACCCATTTTTATTCTCAAATCATCGTCTGAAAACATCTTCTCCATTTTATCTTTTAAATCATCAACATTCCTTGGTTCAACCAAAAATCCTGTCTGGCCATCAACAATTGTTTGACGACTTCCAGGCCAATTAGATACAATCGCAGGCAAGCCGGTTGCCTGAGCCTCGGCGATAACAATGCCAAAACTTTCAGTGCTCTCAGTCGATGGTAAAACAAATATATCAGCTAGGGCATAAAATTCTGACAGTTCTTCGTTTTTTATCCAACCAGTAAATATTACTTGGTTTTTAATGCCTAATTTATCAGCAGTAATTTCAAAGTCTCCTCGACGATTACCATCCCCCACTATTAAAAGCTTCTTGTTTTTGAAATCTAACTTCTTAAAGGCTTGCAAGAGAACATCAACCCCCTTAAAAAAATGCTGATCATCCAATCCGCCCACAAAGATAACTACCTTATCTTCGACTCCAATACCCAAGTCCGCTCTTAGTTGCTTGTTTTTCTCACTAGGCTTGAAAATATCAGTCCTAATACCATTGGGGATTTCTACATATTTACTTGGATCATTATTCAAATGTTTTTTTAAGTATGAATTTTTGCCGTGATCAAACGACAATACCACTATCCGATCACTTAAACCCACTAGCCAGCCAAAAAATAATTTAAAATACAACTTAAAAAATATCTTTTGCCACCCTCGACCAATCGGGTCCATTTCATAGTGCAGTATTAATTTCTTTTCAGGATGTCTTTTCTTAAACCAACCAATAATCAGGTCCGTACCAAAAAAAGGGTGATATAAATGAATAATATCAGAATCCTTTAACCGACCAAATAGGGAGAATAAAAAACCAGCTTTACCAAATTTAAACCAAACTTTTTCATAATTAAGTGAAAATTTATCTCTCTGACTAGATTTTTTAGAAATAGAAGCTGAGGCTGCCAGTGGAGTAAAAACAGAAACATCATAATCGAGCTGACCTAATTCCTTAGCATGATAATAAGCATTATTACCAATACCGCCACCCAAGGGAGGCCAAGCACATACTACAATCGCTACATTACTGGTAGTTACCGGTAAAAGAGATGTTTTTTTCTCTTGAGTCATAAAGTAAGTATATAGGCTAAGTTAATTTCAGTCAAAAATCTCTGCACCAAGCCTGGTACAGAGATCAACCAATGTCCATATATCCGAATAAAAGGCTGTGTTCTACCAAAAGATAATCTTTTTAACAACCCAGAAATATGCCTCCATTAATGGATTAACCACATAAGTCAAAAGTGGATATTTTAACTCTTGAAATTTAATTGAACCAACAAATAGCCGCATAATCTCTCGATCTGATACCTTATTTCTTATTTTAAACTGCACATCAACTCGCCTGCTTAATATCGACGGGATATGACCGATTACCCATCCCCAGCCCTTCATTTTTTCCACAAACCAGCCATTTTTAATTGAATATAGTACTTGACCTAATTCCATTGCTAAAAGCATTGGCGCCAAGAGTATTAGAGTCAAAACTCGGTAGTTCTGAAAAATAACCGCCCAACGGTTCTTTTCCATATGATAAAACTTATATTTTGCCTTACTATAGCTATATTTATGATAAACTGTTGAAAGTGGATCAAATAATACCTTGTATCCTGCCAATCTCATCCGCCAACCTAAATCAACATCTTCATGATACATAAAAAATCGATCATCAAAAAGATATTCAATTTTTTTCAAAGATGACATTCTAATCAACGGTGCTGCCCCAGATGCATATGGAAGTTCAAATGGCTCAGTTTTGCCAATCGTGTCCTTCTCTCGATAATGATTACAAAAAGCAAACCCAAGATAATGAATACTATTACCATAACTGTTAATCAGATCTTTCTCTGGGTGAAGTAATAGTTTTGGCTGTACTATCCCAACCCGATCATCTTTCTCTGCTATACTCACCATACGCAGCAGCCAATTAGTTTCTGCTATCGTATCTTGATTCAAAAGCACTAAATAATCTGCCTTATCTTTTTGCGCCAAAAAATACCCCTGATTATTAGCTTCGGCAAAGCCAACATTTTTTTTATTTTCTATCAACTTTACTTGGGGATACTCCTCTTTTAAATACCCCACCGTACTATCTGAAGAATTATTATCAATTATCACCACCTTAAAGAGATCTTTGGGATAGTTTTGATAAAAAACACTTTCTAAGCACTCCGGTAAATCGGTCCGGCCGTTATAGGTGACGATCACAATTGTAATTCTTTTGTTCATATAAATTATTTTACTTTACGCGCTATAATTATCATTTTGTTTTGCTTCCCAGAAATAGTAGCAGTTATATTAATTTTCATCAAAAGTATCTTAGCTACAATATATTTAAAATTGTTAGGAAATATTCTCTGAGCCGGAGTATTTTTCTTTTTTATTTCCAATATTTCAAAACCGTTGTCTAAGAGTAGCTTGGTAATTGATCTAAAGCTGTGCCAAAACAAATGATGAAAGCCAAAAAACCATTTAGCTGGCCATAAAATTCTTAATCTTGTCAGTAGGATTATAAATTCACTAATTAACGAGTTGCTATTAGGCGTTTCAATTACTAAATGCCCACCAGAAACCAGCCAACCATTTATCTTACTAATTATCTTTCGCTGATCGGATAGATGTTCCAATAAATCCCACATAAAAATAGTTCCAATACTCGCCTGTTCTGTTTCATAGTCTAAGACACTGCCAACCTCGCTACTAACCTCAAATTTAGAACTAGCAAAATCAACCGCTCTTTGACTTACCTCTACCCCCCAAGCATTAAAGTCGTGACGCTTTAAAATATCTAGAAATGCTCCCCCGCCACTACCCAGATCTAAAACGGGAAATTCATGATTAAAACTATATTTTCTATCCAGTTTTACAAAATTACTTTCTAAATCTCGACCAGCCAAAGTATTACGATAATCAACCAAATTATAATAATAAAGATCCTGTTCGCCAATATTATCATAATCCTGATAAAACTGGTTCAAAAAGCTCTCATCAGGGAGGGGGTCTGTAAACACTAACCCACAATTGCGACACTTTTTTAATTTATAGTCTCCCTTATCTAGCAAACAATAGTCTAGATAGTCTCGAGACTCCCCAGAACACAACAAACACATATTATTTTTCTTTATTTTCACTTATTGCCAAATCTTGAATCAATTTGGTAATACTTTTTTCTAATCTTTCAATCCTCATTAACAACCTAAAAACTAAATAAAATAAAACTATAACTGCAATATATAATACCAAGTCAGCACCACGAGTTACTCCAACTCGGTTTGCCAAATAACTTGATAGTTCTGGAAAAATAACCACCCCAGCTGCCAAAAGCCAAATAACCAACCAACCCAAAAACGCTACCCTGTTAATATCCTTATTTTTTAACCGATAGATTAATCTAGCAACAATCACTATAATCACTACAACTAATATAAATTGAATTGGCATATATTATTTTTTAACTATTAGATCCCAAATAATATTGAAGGCATTTAAAATGCTTTGCCCCTTACTAATTGAGTACTTGGTATACCGGATGGTCACCCCCACCTCACAATACTTCAATTTTAAGTCAGCAATGTTCTGTAATACTTCACTGGCATAGGCCTGTCGATCCTGAATTAAATTAGTCCGATCCAGCGCCGTCATCTTCCAAGCCTGGAATCCATTATGAACATCAGTTAATTTCAGCCCCGTAATAATTCGAGTAAACAGTAATGCCAATTTTAAGGTAAAAAGTTTTGCAGTAGGTATATTTTCAACCCTACCAATAAATCGTGACCCCAAAACAACATCTAAATTGTCTTTTTCCATACTAACTACTAACCGAGAAATATCAGAAGCCATCATTTGACCATCGGCATCAAAAAAAACTACCGCCTGATAGCCCATACCTTTAGCATATTGAATACCAGTTCTTAATGATGCTCCCTGTCCGCGATTAAGAAGGTGGGTCAAAACCTTTGCCCCAGCCGACCTAGCCGCTAAAACAGTGTTATCAATTGACCCATCATCAACCACCACCAAATCATGACCACAATCTTTGATTTTGCTAATTACTGAAGCGATTTCATCACCTTCATTATAAGCTGGAACAATTACTAAAAATTTCATTTAGGCTCTTAATTCAGTTGCTCTGGACTAAGTACATCCTGCTGAGCATTTAAATAGTCTATTGTTTCTTTTAGGCCCTCTTCTAAAAGTACGATCGGAAACCACCCTAACTGATCTTTAACTTTAGCGATCACTGGGATCAATTGAGTGGCCATTGAACTGTCCATTTCGCTAAAACTAATTTTAGAGCTAGAGCCAGTAAGTTCAACAACCTTTTGAGCCACTTCCGAAAATTTAGTTTGCCAATCACTACCAACATTAAATGGACCACTATTACCGTCATCCATGATTTTAGTCAGAGCTTTAGTTACATCCATCACATAACAATAACTACCGACACTCTTTTTATCACCATAAATAATTATCTCTTCATTATCTAACGCCCTTTTAATAAATTCTGGAACCATTCGCCCATCACTCAACTTCATTCGCGGACCATAAATATTAAACGCCCTAACGATCTTAGTATCGAGGTCATATTGGATCCGATAATTATTAACTAAAGCCTCACCAAATCGAAGTGATTCACTATAGCACCCTCGAGTTCCCAACTGATCAACAGTCCCAATAAAATCTTCAGTAACTGGGCCCTTAATACCATCATGACCATAAACAGCCGGACCAGACACATAAACAAACTTAGCTTTATATTTAGCAGCTAGCTCTAAGCAATTTACCAAGCCGAGAGAATTAACTTGCATTGTTTCAATTGGCTTTTCCAAGTAATTGCGTGGAGATGTAGGCGATGCCAAAAAATAAATTTCCTGCACGCCCTGAAATTCAACCCGTAAAGTTTTTAGTGACGGCTCTTTTTCTAAGTCCACCGGCTTAGTAATATCATGATTGATAAACTCAAAATTAGGATCCTGATAAAGATGGGAAATATTATCCTCCTGTCCAGTCAAGAAATTATCCAAACAGATCACCTTGTTTTCCCCTACCAGTTCATCACATAAATGGGATCCAATAAATCCTGCTCCTCCTACAACTAAAATGTTCTTTTTGTCGAAAATTGCTCTTTTTGCCATATAGTTATATTTATATAAATTTATTTAAATGGTTTATTTATCTCTACAAATCTTCTTATCATCAGTTAATCCTGTCGCCAATGAATGATCTAACCGGCCGAAGGCCCAAAAATAGTTTATGGAAAAGTTGAAAACTGAAACTAGGGCTGCCACCAATAAGAATGCCAAAGTATCATTCATTGAGAAGTGTTCAACAAAGAGATAGAACAAAGCTAAGTTTAACACCATACTAATGCCGTTGGCAACAAAGAACTTAGCATATTGGGCCGAATGCTTTCTACCACAATGTTTAAATGTCCAACGACGATTAAGAAAGAAGCTCCAGGTTACCGCCACAATAAAGGCGATTACTCGAGCCAACATATAATACCAACCAAATATTCTAGCTAATAACCAATATACCAGATAGTCCACAGCAACATTGGTCCAGCCAACCATACAAAACTTACAAAATTGGATCAAGACCGGAAACTTCTTTATAATACCAACATTCTTGAATTTCTTAGATAGATAACTATATTTAGACACAAATTTATATTTATTATAAACAAAACCCTATTAAATGAATTCAGATGCGCCATCGGACACAGACTTATCGCCAAAGGCCCAGAAATAATTTACCAAAAACTTAAATATCGAAATTAATACTGCTGTAATAAATAATGCTAGTAGATCATTAATTGCTAGACGATCAACAAAAATATAGAATAACGACAGGTTAAGTATCATGCCAATTACACTAGTAACAACAAACTTAATATACTTAGCTGACATGTTCCGACCATCGGATTTGAATGTCCATCGACGATTGACGGTAAAACTCCAGCTAACTGCTACAACAAAAGAGATTAATCGAGCCCAGATAAAGTACCAACCAAATATTCTAGTCAACAACCAATAAATTACATAATCTACGCCCAAGTTAGTAAGTCCAACTAAACAAAACTTGATAAACTGGATAATGATCGGAAACCTCTTTATAATACCAACATTCTTGAATTTCTTAGATAGATAACTATATTTAGACACAAATTTCTATTTATTATAAACAAAAATTCTACTTTCATATCCGTCCATTGGATCACCCTCAACATAAACAAAATCCGACGATATATCACGAATCACCGATTCATCCTTAAAGCCATTAGCAATAAAAGCTTTGGTTGATACTCGACGTCTAACACTACCATCAACATACCACAAAGTAGAAAAATCATCATATTGAAGTAAGGATCCACTTGGATAGTTGGATTCAATTGTCATCTTAAATTCTGAATCTCTTCTGTAATCCGTTTCGAATGCGGTTTGGATTGTAATTGCACGATCTTCCCAATTTTCACCATATAAACGCACTAGAGCTTCATCATTTTCAAAGCTCCTTAAGGCTGAACCGGGCAAAACCACAAACACCTTTTGACTATTATCAAATTGAACTAGTCCAGTTCCTGGCCTAGCAGTGACATTAGCGCCTATTTTTAAATCATCAAAATAACTGCGAGAAATAATCTGAACTCTCTGATCAGCCCAGCTACCACGATACCAGGTCCAATAAGTTACCTCGTTTGGAAAAAGATGTCTAGTATTTTTAGCGTCAATATAATAAACCGCCGGGTTATTTGCTAATTTAGCAATATATCCTTGAGAAAAATCAGTCATCGCCTCCATACTAGCAGCTAAATCTAAGCGACCACTGCCCAACTGATCTCGATAGGCTTCATTTAAGTCATCAATTACTTCGGCATTATTAACCAGGGCAGAAATTACCTGATCTGGAGATAGTGATTTATTGTATGATTTAACTAACGCCGCTGCACCAGAAACCAGTGCAGTTGAAACCGAAGTTCCACTCCAAGTATAGGCATAATAACCCTGAAAATCCTTGTGGTCATCATCATGGAAGGATAAACTGACCAAGTTTTCACCCGGAGCAACAATATCCAAACAATCGCTACCATAACTAGCAAAATCCGGCTTAACATCCAAGCTATTTACTGAGGATACTGCTAGTACAATATTGTCACCATTATTATTGCCATAGCAAGCTGGGTATGTTGGTGATTCATTTAAATTAAGATTACTCTCTTCATTTTCTAAGTTGCCAGAAGCTGCTACCACTAAAACATCTTCATTATAGGCCCAGGCCAAAGCCTCTTCAAGATTTGGACTAGGAGAATGACCAACTAAACTTAAATTAATAATATCAGCACCATTATTTACTGCATACTCTATTGCCCGCACTAAGGTAGACACATTACCAGTACCATCACTAGATAGAATTCTAATCGGCATAATCTTTGATTCAAAAGCAACACCAGTAATCCCCTTAGAATTATTAGCAGTAGCGGCGATTATCCCAGAAATCGCAGTACCATGGTGCATTCCATAGCTATTATAACCCGCTTCAAATTTTGGCTTTGGGCTAGGAGAATCTGAAACAAAATCCCAACCATTAATATCATCGATAAAACCATTTCCATCATTATCTATTCCATCGTCAGCAACTTCTTCAGAATTGCTCCAGATATTAAACTTTAAATCAGGATGATCAATATCTACACCTGAATCTAAAACAGCAACCGTAACTCCCTTTCCCTTGGCAATGTCCCAAGCAGACTCCGATCCGATTTGTTTTAAGTAATCCTGACGACTATACATCGGGTCAGACGGCACATATGCAAAAAGAGGTGTAGCCACTAGGCTACACATAACCATAACTATAAAAATAGATTTACGAGTAAAATTCATCGTAAAAGCTTTAAATTAATGTTTATATAAATATACCTTATTTTAAGAAATTTTAAAAGGGGCTGGGGTTGATTTTTTTGCTATTTTAGACTACAATAATACCATCTATGTCAAATATTATCCTAAAAATTAAAAAGTTTACCCTACTAATTGGCGATATCGCCATGATGTATTTAGCATTGTATTTTACTCTATTAATCCGTTATGGACAAAATTTAGATAATTTATGGATTAGACACTTACTACCGTTCTCCTTGTTATTCATTATATGGATAATTGTTATTTTTATTAGCAATCTATACGATCTAAAAACAAGCCATAACAACTATAATCTTGTTAGTAATATCTTTAGAATAATAATAATCAATGCAGTACTAAGTATTGCCTTCTTCTATTTTATCACCCCGCTTATTGAAACTATCAGGCCCCAAATAGTCTTGGCAATTGATTTAATAATTTTTGGCTTCTTATTCTTCCTATGGAGAAAGGTTTTTTACAAATTAATAAAATCATCAGTAATTGCCAATCAAGTTTTAATTATTGGCAAATCTCCACTGGGTGAAGGACTAGAAAGTCAAATCAATAAACGACCTCAACTAGGATACCAGGCAATACTATTAGATAGCGCCCCAGAGAATTTAAATAAATACTGCGTTGATAAGCAAATTGACATCTTAGTAAACGCCGACCTCGACAACACGGAACTATCTAGAAAAATGTTTAGCTGTCTATCATTAGAAGTCGATGTTTATAATATTACCAGCTTCTACGAATACGTTACCGGCAAGGTTCCAGTAAAATACATTGAACATGGTTGGTTTTTAGACAACCTTAATGAACACTCTAAGAAGGCCTATGAAACTAGTAAAAGATTTTTTGATATTATCCTGGCGATTATTGGATTAATTGTTTCAATAGTTTTAGCCCCACCGATTGCCCTAGCAATTAAATTAAATAGTAAAGGGCCAGTGATCTTTAAACAATATCGAGTAGGAAAAAATGGAAAAGAGTTCTTAGCAATGAAGTTTCGATCAATGGTTATTGACTCTGAAAAAAATGGCCCTAAATGGACCACTGTCGGTGATACTAGAATCACAAAAGTTGGGAATATAATTCGTAAAGTTAGACTAGATGAAATCCCCCAATTAATTAACATCCTGCGTGGTGAAATGAGTTTTGTTGGGCCCCGACCAGAACAACCAAGATTTGTTGAACAACTAAGTACAAAGATCCCCTTCTATCAAGAGCGGCTATTAGTGCGCCCAGGCATAGCTGGCTGGGCTCAATTAAATGCCCCTCACCATGGCGCCGGTGAAAAAGATTCTCTAGACAAGCTTAAATATGACCTGTATTATATTAAAAATCGTTCACTAATTTTAGACATAACCATAATTCTAAAAACCCTTAAAATAGTTATTGCTGGTAAGGGACAATAAAAAGGTTATACAATTTAAAAAGAACCTATTTACAAGTTACTGGATACTTCTTCAGTTTCTTTTTTAATAAAATTATTTTTAAACACCCAAAACCTGCTTAAAGAAAAAGTTGCTACTGACACAAGCACTGACCCAATAAACATTGATAATAAATCATACCAAATAAATATATCTACCATAACATAAAGTAATATTAGATTTATAATCATACCCAATATATTAATTATGAAAAATTTAACATACTGAGTATGAATATTCTTCTCTCCACAGTCTTTATGCTTAAATGTCCAATACCGATTCATATAAAAACTCCAAGTTACTGACACCAAAAAAGAACCAAAACCGGCAGCAATATAATAAAAATTAAATATTCTTGTCAAAAACCAATAAACAAAAATATTAACTACAAAATTTGTTAAGCCAACTAAACAGAATTGAATAAATTGTTTAGCTACAGGGTAACGATGAAAAATATAAAGATTGATGTTCTTTTTAAACATTAAGAATTTTATTATTTTAGTGTTTTTAAAACCTCCCCATACTTAAATTCAAATACAACCTTATGCTCACCACTTGGTATTAATACTGATTGAAATAAATAATTAGCGGTGTGGATTTCTTTTCTTTCACTATCGATTGTTACTTTCCAACCAGGTAAATTTTGCTCATTAAAGACTAGCCAAGTATCAATTGAAGTTTTAACATCAACTTCTAAATAACCATTTAAATGTTTTACTATTTCAAAGTCCATTTCACCTTTTGAGGTAGCAGAACAATTTGAACATTCAATAAAGGTTGTCTCATTAAAATTATTTTCACTATCAATAATGGTGCCAATATTTTCTTCCACGCCTGGATTTAAATATTCAATCGTCTTAGCTAAAAATACTAGTGGTAAATAATCTTTATTTTCAAAGACATAAATGGGAATCTCATATTGTGTAGTTTTGGCAGTAAAAACCTCAACCAAATTATCACTTTCTAAATCATAAGCGGAGGTAACATAACGCACACCCAACATATCAAGCAAATTATGTCTTAATTGGAATAGTTCAACTTTTTTCTCAAACGGCTGATCTAAATTTACTAAGTTATTATCACCAACTGCTTTGTCACTACCCACCAGACCAATTATCTGTCCATACCTTTTTGGCATCATACTGTCTAGGCCATCTACGCTTGCCACGTTATATAGAATATTTATTTTAGGTGACTGCATTTCAGACTCAAACTTGAACATTTCTTCGTTGTTTGGACTATATGGAACAATTAATTTTTCGTATTTACCAAACCCTACCATAAATGGTAGCACCCTTCCTTCCTCCCTCGATATAAAACTAGCTGTCTGTGGCTGATAATTAAATACTGCCCGATCCGCCAACATTGAAACAGCCGAATTATATGGAAAGACAGCAATAAAATTCAAACCAACAACCACAATAATAATTGCTAAAGATTGCTCTTTACTTTTCCCTTTACATAAATGCTTTAATACTAAATAACTTAAAATTAAGATCACCACTGGTAATAAAAACTTTAGATTACTTAAATTAACTAAATCACTAACTCCTTCAAACATATTATCAATAACCTGATAATAATGATCTTTTGGCAATCCCGATGTTTGATTGTAAATATTTTCATCAAAATAGTTTTTAAGCCAATTAAGTAATTTATCACCAACAGAATAAATAACTGTAGTTACAATTAGTGATACTGCTACTATTATTATACTGATCCATTTGAATATCGTTAATAATCTCTTTTTAACTTTTTCTATTCCATTTTCCAGATAGCTATCTATGCCAAAACCTGCTGCCACTGAAGCACTGAATAATCCTAAAAACATCCAACGCGAAGGACTACGAAAGTATTCAAAAACCGGCATCTTTTGCAAGACCCAAAACAATGGTGAATATTTAAATGATAATAACAAACAAAATATAAACAACCAAAAAAAGAAACGCGGTAAACGCCCCTTAACAAACACGGCATAAATTAAGAAAAATAACGGAATAATTCCTAAATACAAATAAGGAAACGAACTCAAAAATGGCAAGGAAATATCTGGCAATATAAAACTAAATAAATCTGGCAAAAATAATGCTTCTGATAAAGAATCGATATATGCCAATCCCCCTACCCTACTACCCAACCCTTTATAGGCCATGATTGGTAGAATCTGGATCAGTCCAACCACTACACCAATTATTCCCATAATTGCATACTGATAAATCAATTTTATAAAAGTATCGAAATTGAACCGCTTATAGAGCCAGGGTAAGAAGATTGCAAAAATAAATCCACCGACCAAGACAATAATTAGCCAATTATAATGAACTGATAAAAACGCCAAGCCAATTACTAACCCGCCAGACAAAGTTAGCCACCATCGGCTTTTTTTAAAGTTTAATAGAAGTATCCACAAGAGTAGAGGCAATACTGGCGCCGCGTTAATCAACGGCAGGTCAGCACCGCTGGCAGTAACCACACTAATAATATAAGCAACTCCACTCATCACCCCAGCTAAATTAGATACTCCTAATTCTTTTAATAAACGAGCTGTAAAAAAACCGCCTAAAATTAGATAAGCTGCTAAAAGAAAATGAACTGCAGTTAAAAAGTTTAAAAAACGAAATAACAACAAATTAATTGGGGAAAAAAGTCCAGCACTAAAAATAAAGGAAGGGAATCCCGATAAAGTATTTGAATTCCACAAAAAACCATTACCTTCTTGTAGTGCTAAACTAAAATTATATAAAGTTGGATATAAATAATTTAAAATATCCCCCTGGACAAACACTTTTCCAGCAAGAAAGATAGGGATGTAGACGACCAAGACAGGCACCGCAACTAAAACTAATTGTCCCCACCCATGTTCTGATAATCTGACAATAAAATCTAAAATCTTTCTCATATAAATACTTTTAACAAAGATCCCAATACTCTAAAACCCAATCGCGTAATGCCCCACCATTCTTTTGGCTTAAAATACCACCTCGACGGCAGATTTAACCACCCACCGGATACTCCGCCAGAAGATAATACTTTGAATATTTTTTTTGGTTGAAGCCAAAAATATAGATTTGCTCTTAAAATATCTTTCTTTAAATCCTTTTCGTTTGCTGTCTTTGGACAATACGCCATCGGCGTGTTGTTAAATGGTCCTTCAACAAAAGTACCACAGGCACTTAAATTTTCATAATTTGGACCAGCATTCAAACTTCCTTCAGCCACGGCAATATCATAAAGTGCTGTCCCAGGATAAGGAGTGGCGTTATTGAACTTTGCATAATCCAAGTCAAGATCCTTAGCCAATTGATAAGCCATCTTTCTTTCTTCTTTGGTTTCGGTTGGTAAACCTAAAATAAAACTCGCCATTACCTTAAACCCGTGTTTTTTTGCTAATTTAACAGCGGCAACATTTTGAGCAACTGTTTCCCCCTTATTTATAATTTTCATTAACCGCTCTGATCCAGTCTCTAATCCAAAAGCGATAGTTGTAAAGCCGGCTTTTTTTAAATAGCCCAAAATTTCTTCATCGATTGCATCCCCTCTCGTCTGACATTCAAACTCTGCCTTTTTATGAAAACCACGTTCATACATCAAATTACATAACTCTCTTGTTCGATCTCGGTTAACAACAAAATTATCATCAAAAAAGCTAATATTCTTTTGACCATATTTATTAATTAAAAGATCCAGTTCATCAATCACTCTACTTGGATCAGTAAAACGGTATTGCCGACCAGAAATCCTTAGTTGAGAACAAAAGAAACAATCATAAGGACAGCCTCTAGCACTTAGAATAAACCCCAGATTATAACGATCAATATGTTTTTCAAACAAATGATAAGGAAATGGTGGCAAAATATTTAAATCTTTTAAAACTGGAGCATCGGCGTTATGAACAATATTCCCATTTGTATCCTTATAAGAAATTCCCAAGATGTGTTGATAATCTGCTCTTTGTTTGAGAATATCATAGAGAGCAATAATTGTCTCATCGCCCTCTCGGCGCACTACAATGTCCACTGCTTCACATGCCAATACCTCTTCTGGCAAAACCGTCGGGTGAATTCCACCCATCACAACATATGAATCCGGATAATACTTTTTGATCATTCTAGCAAGCTCATACCCTCTAAAAATACCAGCTGTAAAACATGAAAGACCAAAAATATATGGCCCATCTAGACCCTTAACATATTCTGCCAACACTTCTTCTGTGATTGGAGTTATTTGATCATCTATAATTTTAGCTTTTTTTCCGTTTTTTATCAGATAGCCAGCCAAAATCCCAATCCCGATTGGTAAACTAATCGGCACATAACGACTAAAGATCCCTAACTTTTTAATACGATCAAACTGCGGATTAATTAATATCATTGTCTTTATCTTTTGTTCGATGATTATTTAAAATACTTTTAACAATAAACTTTGGCCTCCTCTTTGTCTCTTCAAATATTTTACCAACGTATTCTCCAATAATACTTAATGATAATAACTGAATACCTCCTAAAAATAAAACTAAAATAATAATTGTCGTAATACCCTTTGGACCATCAGGATAAACAAAATATGAAACGAGATAAAATATAATTCCAATTACTGATAAGACCACAACAAAATAAGACAAATAAGACACTAATTCTAATGGAACATAGGAAAAAGAAAATATCCCCTTCCGGGCCCATCTAATGTTTCCAGTCATATTATTAGTAGTCCGACCAAACATTCTTTCTGGTCGCTTATATGGCACACCAGTCTGTTTAAAGCCAACCCAGGCTCGCATACCACGCATAAACCGATCATTTTCTGGCATTGAATTTAAAGCATCTACTACTTTTCTGTCCATTAACGAAAAATCACCAGCGTCAACTGGAATTTTAATATAAGACATTTTCTGAAAAACCCGATAGAAAAGTTTATAAGCTATCTGCAAAAATCTGCTTGCCTCTCGTTTCACCCTAATACCATAAACTACTTCGAATCCTTCTGCCCATTTTTCAGCAAACCTTTCAATCAACTCTGGTGGATCTTGCAAATCACCATCCAATAATACCACCGCGTCGCCAATAGATTGAATCATTCCTGAAGTAAATGCATGTTGAGAACTAAAATTCCTAGTATGGGTCACCGCCGTTACTTTAGAGTCGCTAGCACAAATCTTTTCTAACACTTCCTGCGAATTATCTGGGCTACCATCATTAACAAAAATAATTTCATAGTCACAACCAATTTTTCTAAAAACTTTAGTCAACCGCTCATACATAATTGGAATAGCCTGACCGTCCCGATAACAAGCAATAATTGCTGAAATTGTTTTATTTTCTATCATCTAACAGATTTAGTTAAAAATTACCTATATACTTTACAACTTTTTTACCTTTTTTTCAAGCTTGATAAAAAGTAAAAATAAATATTATTTATAATAATTTAATATACTATATCTCATTTATCAAGAATCTGCTTAATATCTTCTGCTATCTTATCTGCACATAAGCCATGTATTTTTTTCAAATGTTTTTGACTACCTATTTCTATGTGGCACTCATCAGTTAAGGCAAATCTTTTGAAAATTAGATCCGAATATGCTGATTCCATTAATATTTCAGATACTGCCCCGCCCAGACCACCAATTTCACTATGTTCCTCAATAGTAAAGATTGCTTTAGTTTCTTGTGCTGCTTTCAAAATCATTTCTGGATTAATCGGCTTTATTCCTAAAAAGCTAATTACTCTAGTAGATATACCACTAGCTTCTAATTCTTTAGCTACTAAAACTGAATCTTCTAAAATATTACCAACACTAATTAAGGTCACCATCTGACCATCACCAACCATCAAACCATCACCTAGCTTATAATCTTGTTTGGTCGAGTAATAATCATTTTCCGGTGCTCGACCTAAGCGGATATAAACTGGTCCCGAATGCCCAAACATCGCTTTAGTTGCCATCTCAGCTTCTAGTCGCGTACCAGGGCAAAGTACAGCCATATTAGGTAAGGCCCGCATCACTGCTAAGTCCTCACTGGTATTATGTGAAATTCCTTGATTACCATAACTAAATCCCCCACCGACACCAATTAAATTAATATTCAAATTATGATGACAAATATTATTTCTGATTTGCTCTAAGCACCTCAAAGTAACAAATGGGGCAATGGAATAAACACAAACCTTTTTACCAGAAAGAGCCAGTCCAGCTGCAATACCAATCATGTTAGCTTCAGCTACACCAACATTAACAAATCGATCCGGAAATTCTTCCTGAAATGGTTCAAAGGCTCTAAACCCAAGATCAGCCGTTAAAAGATATAAATCTGGATCTCGACGAGCTTCTTCCATTAATAGTTGTACAAAAACATTTCTCATATTTTAAGATTCCAAATTATTAACAATCTCATTATATTGCTCCTCATCCAAACTAAGATAATGTGACTCTAATTTATTTTCCATAAACTTTATACCACGCCCTTTAATGGTATTAGCTACAATCATACTTGGTTTACCAGGCACATAAGGTAAGCCATCTAAAGCTTCAACAATTTCTTTCATATTATGACCATTAATTTCTTTGACTGCCCAACCAAAGGCTTTAAATTTATCTCCAATTGGATCAAGATTAATAGTTTCATCGGTAGTGCCAAATGCCTGCAAACGATTATAATCAATGATTGCCACTAGATTATCTAATTTATGATGACTAGCAAACATCGCTGCTTCCCAAATCATTCCTTCATTACACTCACCATCACCCAAGAGTACATATGCCCGACGCGAATTCCCATCACGCTTGGCCGCTAAAGCTACTCCAGCCCCCAACGATAATCCATGTCCCAATGAGCCAGATGACACTTCAACCCCTGGAACACAAGATTGATCTGGATGAGCTCCTAATTTGCCGCCATCAACTAAAAACTCTTTTTCTAATATGTCTACATCAAAAAATCCTCGTTTAGCCAAAGCTACATATTGAGCTTGAGCAGCATGCCCTTTAGACATAACAAACCAATCACGATTTGGGTCATTGTGATTTTGAGGATCAATTTGCATAGCATGAAAATAAAGTGCGGTCATTAAATCAAGACAAGACAAAGCCGAACCAATATGATGAGCCTTATTTTTATAAGAAAGATCAATAGTCATTTTGAATAACTCTTTTGATATAGTCGACAATTCTTTTACTTTTATATCTTGATCATCACTATTTAACACTGTTTCCTTGCCTAACTTTTTTGCCACAATAAATATATTACCAGCCTTCAACTTTAGTGATATTTTAGTTAAAAATTGAGGTAACTTGTTTTTTAAACCCTTAGACAACGGCAACATCTTTAACCAATACCTCAAAGAATACTTATTTGCTACTTTACTGACCGTTTCAATGATAAAACTATTTTTACTAAAAATCTTTTTTAAAGTTTCCCGATTAAACACATAAATATGTTCATCATTGATAATTGGGCACTTTTCTTTTAAAAGTTTGGATAGTCGCGACCCCTCATCATGAGTAATGCCCAAAACAACCCCACCGGGCTTAAGTACTTTATAAATACTTTGAAGAAACTTATTAACATCATTTATATGCTCAATTACCATAGCAAAAAACACCACATCAAACGAATTCTTTTGGAAATCATCGGGATTAAAATTACCATGAACAATTTTACTCTTAATCTCCGAACTAGCCTGATCAATCGCCTTAATCGATGGTTCAACACCAACTACTTCCTGCCAACCATCCCTCTTTGCTCTTTCCAAAAAAAATCCATTACCACAACCAATCTCCAATAACCTCCCCTTAGCCGGAACCAAACTGTCAATTTCTTTTAAATAGTTTCCATAAGTATCTTTTAAATTTTCTATTTCAACATTGTAGTGAAAATCACTTTCCTGATAGAGTTGATCAATTTTTTCAGGCGAATAAATATCACTAGCATAAAGTAATCCACAACTATCACATCTAACCATTTGGTAATGATAATTGTCTGGAGTTTTACGAGCTGAAAAATCAGAACTACCCTGAGGTAGATTTTCCTGATAGATAATTTTGTGATCTGTATCTGGGCCACAAATTGGACAATCAACTTTAATCATTTATTTTATATAAATCAATATTATCTTTAAGCCAAGTAATTGTTTTAGATAACCCCGATGTTAAATCATGCTTTGGTTGCCAACCAGTCATCGATTTAACTTTTGAGATATCTGCCTGCCAAATATTTTGATCCCAAATACGTTGCTCCATTGTCCCCCATTGTGGTTCTACTTTTGCTCCAGTCAATTCAATAGCCGTATCTACAATTTGTTTAAGCGTAATTTGTTCCCCTGTACCCATATTCAAAACTTCTCCGCCTAATTGGGAATTTTTAGCTGCCAACAGATAAAGATCAATCACATCATCAACATAAATATAATCCCTAGCAGTTTCTGGTGCAACCAGTGGCGGACAATCATTTTTTAAAAACTTAGTGATTAAGGTGGGAACTAGACGAGTTGGTTCTTCATATGGGCCATAAACAGAAAAAGGACGTAAAGTAATAATCGGTAGCTTTTTTGAAATTGCCTCATACTGACAAAAATTTGTTGCCGCCGCCTTAAACACTGCATAATGACTATTAGGCTCTAAAACATCCGTTTCTTTCATTGGCTTTTGTTTAAAACCATACTCAGATGATGAACCAGTGTTAATAAAAGATTCAAATCCAATAGTCTCACAAGCAGTCAATAAATTTATAGTGCCATCCAAAATCACTGCCTTAATCCGATCTACTTCTTTCTGAGACGAATAGGCACCATAAGCCGCCAAGTGAAAAATAGTTTTTGGTTTTATTTTAGAAACCACATCAACAACACTCTCATAATTTGTTAGATCACTACGATGAACGGTAACTTTTTCCAAAATATCGTCAAGTCGCCAAGTTTTTGATTCATTCCTTAAAATAAGATGGGTATCATAACCATCTTTAATTAATCGTCGCACTAAATTAGCACCAATAAAACCACTCGCTCCTGTTACTAAAATTGGACCAGAAATTTCATTTTTCATATAAATTTAGTCAATAACTTTATAAAATGATTTTAGCGTGGTATTGCCATTTTGTCAATCATTAACTCAAGATGTTTTTTAGCTTTTTAAACACTCTAACTGGATGTTTAATCACAAGCTTAATTCCTTTAATATAATAAGAAATACTAGATATTTTTTCTGTAAAATTTATTTTATCCATTTTTTTATTCAGTTCGTCTGACAACTCTTTTAAATCTTCTGGACTAAAATCAGCAGTTTTAATTAGTCCTGCTCCTCGCGCTTGAGTCGCTATAGCCAGTGATTTAGAATCTGGTTCACTAATTAGATAGCCATTTTTTTTGCAAATATCATACAATCTTGTTCCAATTAAAGGAGTAGCAACCATAAACCCAGACCGCACGCCATATTTCTTTCTAAGCATCAAGGCAAAGTCCATAGATTTTCTAATATTCTCTATTTTCTCACCAGGAAAACCGATAACAAAGAATGCTTTAGCTTTAATACCAACCCGCTTACAAATTTCTGCTGATTTAACTACTAAATCAAGATTTAAGTTTTTGTCCACTATATCGTTTAAAACTTTTTGATCACCGGATTCAACTCCAAATATTAATTCTATACAACCACTTTTTTTCATAAGTTTTGCCAAATCTTCAGTTAACCGATCAGCTCTTACTCCATTTGGGGTATCCCAAGTTATTTTTATATTCTGATCAACAGTCCCTTGCAATATTTCAGTGGCCCGATTAATATCAGCAGTAAAATTATCATCTTCAAAAGAAATGTGTTTTACACCGTATTTTGTAACCACCTCCGCAATGTGTTTGATTGTATATTCAGCGCTATGGGCTCTAAAGCGCTTACCCATATGCAAATGAATCGAACAAAAAATACAATTAAATGGACAACCCCGACTAGTAATCATCGAAATAGATCGTTGTTTTCTAAGTGGTCTCGATCCATATCCCCTACTTTGCATTTGAAAATAAAGATTCATATCTATCAAATGATAAGCCGGCAGAGGTAAATCATCTAAATTCATTATATAATCACCTCTAGTAGTAATTTTAATTTCACCGCTTGAATCTCTAAAAATAACATTATTAACCTTATCAAACGAAGTATTATTTTCAATTGTTTTAATAATTTCTAAAAAAGTATATTCACCCTCACCAACAACAGAAATATCAATATTTTGATTAGATTTTAAAAGTTCGTCACCCGCTATTGAAGCATGGGGACCGCCAATTACTGTTATAATATCTGGATTTATTTCTTTTACAATATTTGCCACTTTGATTGCATTATCAACTTGAGCAGTGAACGGATTACTAATACCAACTATATCTGGTTGATACTCTCTAATCTCTTGACTTAACACCTCGAGAGATATGCCATGAACTGTTTTGATTTCGTCAGTCTTTATTTCTGTCTTCGGGTGAATTAAACAATCTAATATTTTAGGATGATAACCATTATTTTCTAAATTACCAGCTAAATACATCAATCCCAACGGCAAACCAACCCTGACTCCTTTTGAGCCAGCGTAATAAGTTCGATTTGGATTAATCAATAATATTTTCATTCGTAATACTTTAAGGTATCCGCTACTTGCTTTTCAATGGAAAATTCCTTCTTTACCCGCTCGTAACCAGCTTGACCAAAAGTTTGCGCTTTTTCCCCGTCAGAGAGTAGCTCATAAATCTTATCTGTCACCGCTTCAACATTTAACGGATTAATAATATAACCAGTTTTCTGATCAACCACCACTTCCGGCGTACCACCAAAACAAGTCCCAATTACTGGTTTTTTGTGGACCATTGCCTCAATATTATTATTGTTAAAAGTGTCCAAGCAAAGCGACGGCACTAAAACCATATCACAATTTTTATATAATAAGTCTAATTCTTCACTATTAAGCCAGCCGGTGAAAATCAAATGATTAGCAAGACCATTAGTTGCCTCACTAATTATTTTTTTAACAAAATTATTTTTTTGGCTGGCAATTACAAACACAAAATTGTCTGTCTTATCTTTTAACTTTTTAATATAGGGCAAAATCATATTACCACCCTTCAAGCTCCCAAAACGATTGGCCATAAATATTATCTTTTGGCCAGACTTGATACCAAATCTTTTCTCAAACACCCCTTTATTATTTTTATCAGAATCATCTTTTAATATACTAGTGGCATTATAGACAACATCAACATTTGATATTCCGTTATGATTAATAGCAGTTTTTAAAGTGTTGCTCACTGCAAATATTTTATTAGCATACCCAAGATAATATTTAATAATCATGTTACGAAAAGGATTCTTCGTGTGTTTTAGTTGTCTTAACTTTTCTATGGGCGATAATTTAAAATTAAAACTTGTTGGAACATTCAAGAAGTTTTTATCAATGAAAGATGCAAACTTACCACTATGAAACATATCCACATCATGAGCAGTAATAAAAACCTTCGAGCACTTTTTCGCTGCTAATTTTAACGAAGCATATGAGATATAAGTGTGAATATTATGAGCATGAATAACGTCTGGCTGAAATTCATTAATTTGATCAGCCAAAATAGATAACAACTTTTTATTTCGCAAGGCCCGAAATCCTCGAGATCGTAAGTTATAATTATAACGATGAAAAACCACTTTTAAACCATCAACATCTTTGCGACCTGCTTGGTTATCCTGCTGACAAGTTGAAAAAACTAAAACATCATGACCATTATTAGCTAATTCTTTACTCAAGCGATAGGCAACAATTGGCGCTCCCCCACCATGATAAGGCGGAAAAGAATCACTTAGTACTAAAATTTTTAATTTTTTCGACATCTCTTTCTAATATTAATAATTGATTCAAGTATTTCTTTTTCGGGTAAAAAATAAAACCAGTGATGCCGCCACCTAAAGTCAACCCATCTGCCCCAAAGTCGATGCCAAATTGAGAGATTTTTGTCCTGTAGTCTTAAAAATTTAACTAAATAAGCCACATTATTAATGATTCTTTCCATTTTTTTATTAACCCAGGGCATTTTAACTGTCTGAAAATCATAACTAGCCCACTCACTTAAATCCTGTGGTGGTTGCCATCCATTTTCCACTGCCGTATTGTATAATTCAATCCCGGGAAAAGGAGTAAAAATACGCCAACAAGGAATTCTAGAATTAAGGTCAATCATTTTAATTTTTCTCATTAGATCAGTCGTCTGAAACATATCACTAATTGTTTCATTGGGAAAACCACTCATAAAACAATATTTACCAATAATACCAGATTGTTTCAATTTAGCCACTGCATCTAAAACCTGCTCATTAGTAACATCCTTTTTAATCATTTCAGAAATTCGAGGTGAACCAGTTTCAATTCCCAACTCCAATGTCTTAAACCCCGCTTTTCTAATTAGTTGTAAAAAATCTTCATCCATCCGACAAATATAATCCACCCGACAAGAACTGACAAATTCGAGATCGAGATTGTTTTCAATAATTAATTGGCAAAACTTTTTTACTCTTTCAAAATTTGTAAAAAATTCATCATCTTGAATACTAAAAGAGTTAAGCTTGTAATCATCAATTAACTTTTTCATATCATCAAATGCTCGCTGAGCAGTTTGCCCCCGCCACTTTCTTTTATTAAATCCTTCATTGTAACAAAAGGCACAACGATGCGGACAGCCCCTAGATGTATAAGTAGATAAGTCACGAGTGCTTCTAGAAACAGTGGACGATTCACAACTTATATATTTTTCTACATCAATTAAATGATATGGAATCTTTGGCTGATCATTAAGGTTAATAAATTCTCGCGGCTGATTAACAACAATTTGATTATTCTTTTTATAACCCACCCCCAAAACATCACTATAATCTTGGTGATTATTAAGCCGATTAGCTAATTCCAATAAAGTTTTTTCACCCTCACCAATGACAACCAGATCGATAAATTTATTTTCCAACGTTTCATTGGGCATTAGGCTAGGATGTACCCCACCCCAAACCACCAATGCATCACTATTTTCTTTAACCAGCTGACTCACTTCCAATCCGTGTAAAATCTGATTACCAGTTAGAACAGACACCCCAAAAAATAATGGTACTGATTTTAACTCTTTTAAAACACTATTCTTCCAATCGGGATCAACTCGTTGATCAATAATCTTTACATCATATTTAGCTTCAACTAAAGAGGCGGCAACTAAAAGCAAACTGAGAGGCAAGAGATTTCTTTGCCCCTCTTCAACAATTGGAAAAAATAAAACAATTTTGGCCATCGTTACTTTTTATTCTTTATTGCCTCTGAATTAGTTAGATATCTAACATTTTTTTGCTGATTAATATAAATAAAAAGATTTTCCAAATCTTGCCACATATCATATTTTTCAATTTCCCAAGAATGACCCCACATATGCCAGATACCATCTTGTTTTTTAACATAATCAAATGTTGCCTTTGCCAAAGACAACCAACTGAAATAAGCGGTCGGTGGCAAATACCACTTAATCATTCCCGGTAAACTTCGAAATAATGGATCACCAAGGTGACGACTTAAATGTAACTTATCCGCTGATCTTTTTCTAAAGGGGTGAGGATATGCATGAATGGTCGCTTTCCAAGCAAAGGAATCTTTAGGATAATAACAGTCAAAACACTCCACAGTTCTAGCAGACTCAAATCCTGCCTCTTTAACTAACTCTTTTACCTTTTCATTGTAGAATCCACTTGGATAGGCAAACGACTCAACTGGTTGTCCAAGCAAACCCTCAAGCCATTTTTTGCCACCCTCGATTTCTAATCTAGCCTCCTTGACACTGATTTTAGTTAAATCAGGATGACTTAAGGTGTGAGCACCAATTTCTTGAGTCTCAGCAATTTTCTTTATTTCACTATCAGGCTGACTAAAATCATAATCTTTCGCCAAATAAAAGGTTGCTCGAATATTATATTTATTCAATAATTCGGCTAATCTCAAATTTAATTTGTGACCATCATCCCAACTAATAGTAACAATCATATTTGTTTAATTAAAATGTTTAATCATCATCTTTAATCGTTTAAATAACTTTTTCCAACCATCGATCGTTTTAAGAGAATTAATAAAAAACTTCAAAAAATACCAATAACCATTCTCAAACCGAAAAAGTAGCCTCTGATATTCACTTTTAATTTCCTCCCGACTCATTGTGTCAGTATGATGAACAACTGTCAATCTAGTATCGTATTTCATAAAATCACTCTCATCAAGTTGACCATTACCATATATCTCATCCCAAAACTCTGAACCAGGAAGCGGAGTAGCGATATGAATTCTAATTTCATCAGGCTTAATTTCCTTAATTATCTTAGCTGATTTTTTTACATCTTCCTTGGTTTCACCGGGCAGACCAACCATAATGAACATCAATGAATAAATACCAACTTGCTTGGCTAAATCAAATGATTGATATACATCCTCTATTTTAAGATCCTTCTTGACTCGGTCAAGCACCTTTTGACTACCAGACTCGACTCCCCACCAAATCCAACGAAAACCAGCCAGGCGCATCATTTCCAAGGTTTCAACATCAACAAACCGACTACATCGTCCCTGACACATATATCCCAAGTCATCCATTCCTCGACTTATAATCTCTTGGCAAAGCTCACGCACCCATTTATTTTGATGCTCATTCATCCCAATAAACTCGTTATCATATAACTGAACTGATTTAATACCATAATCTTTTCGATACATCTCAATTTCATCAACAATATTTTTAGCACTTCTAAATCTTGGTCGCTTACCAGCGTTACAGCAAAAAATACAACGATGAGGACAACCACGAGAACCCATAATCACAGCATTAGGTAATTTAATTCCCCGATGATTACCATGAACCCCATGATAGGCAGAAAAATCAGGCTCTAATAATTTAAGATTAGGAAAAGGGATTGAATCTAAATCTTCCACTACCGCCCGATCCGGTGTTTTGATAAAACCATCAGCACCTTTAAAGGCAATACCCTTTACACTCGATAAATCCCCTTTTACTTCCAAACATTTAACCAAGGCCACTATTGTTTCTTCACATTCCCCCAGCCCCAAAACATCGATAGCTGAACATTCTTTTAGTGTTTTTTCGGGTTCAAGTGTTGGACCAAAACCACCCGCAATAATTTTAACATCAGAAGAACTACTACGACATATCTCTGCAGTCTTATATAGCGCCGGCATTCCAAGGGTTGTGGCCGCTAAGCCAACTGCATCAGGAGATTCTTGCTTTAATCTATCAGCTAATTGATCCCAATTTAAACCCAAAGCTTCAGCATCGATTACCTTTACCTCATAGCCCACCTGGTCTAAAATTGTCGCCAAATATAATATACCCAAAACAGGACTAGTAGCGTTAACCCGACCACTAAAATTCCACATCGGTGGATTAATAAAGACTATCTTCATGCTTTAATTTTATTAATTTTTTTCAATAAGTATACTAGCGGAATTATTGTAGCAATCGGCATTAACAAAGCAATAATATATATAGAAAGAGAAATCGGTAAATATTTAATTCCAAGATACAACATTGGTAAAGACAACAGTACCCAAACAGTATTGATAATAATTGATTGTTTAACCCAATTAAAGGCTCTAAACGCTGGGCTGACACCAATTCCTAAACTATTGATCACTGTAGCCGCTAAAAGTGGGTAAGCTAAAACAATTACTGGGACATACTCACTACCATAAACAAATGGGATTAATAGCCAACCCAGAGCTGCTAAAACAGCAGCCACTACCAAGGTAATTAAAAAGCTACCAATAGTTGAACGAATAAAACTCTTTTTGAAAACATTTACACCATAAGTTATTGAACGAGGTAAGTGAACTGCTAGTAGTCGACCAATTGGTCCAATTAACATTAGAGGCAGTGCAGCATAGGCAATGGCAATCTTTAAATAAGCGACATATTCAATATTAAACATACCTAAAATTAAAATAGGTAATGAACCAAACAGACTACCCAAACTTTTATCAACAGCAATTAAAAAACCAAATTTAAAATAATAATTAGTTCTAGACCGATTGAAACTAAAAATCATTGATCGCCAAGATGGCAGGAGATCGTCATTTTTACTTAAGCGTCGATAAGCAAAGAACGCATAAACTCCAAAGGCAAACGCCACCAACAAATAACCATAAACCAAACCAAAAAGACCATAACCAAATAAAACTAAAACCACTGGCACAATCACATAAAAAAGTTTACTTGCATTTTCAACAACAGCCAATCTTTTAATTTTTCTTAAAACTTGTAAAATAATGACATAAAAACCCATCAATACCCGAATAATATATGAAAAAATAATTACTCTAACAAATTGACCAATCCCTGACATATTATATAATCTCTCAGTCAAAAACGGTGCAAGAATAATAATTACAAAACCAGCTACCAAAGAAACTAAGAAAGTCACCTTCAAATAATAGCTACAAATATCTCTAATTTTATCCTTGTCTCCGCTAGCATAGGCTTGAGACAAAAGAGTTAAGGCAGACTGATTAGTCCCAACATTCATAAAAATACTAGATAGACTAACAAAAGCAAAAATCAGCCCATAACTAGCATAGCCATTTAACCCCAAAACCCGAGCATAAATAATAGAAGCAAAAAACGCCAGGGCAGTAGAAAAAAATGTTCCAATTTGTAAAACAGCCGAGTCCCGAACAAACTTTTTCTTTTTGAGGCCAATAATTTTATTAAATAGATTCATAATAGTTATTATACTTAATAGCTACCTTTTCCCAAACTAATCCGTGAGCAAATTCACGATTAGCCTTTCCCATTTTATCTGCTAATTGACTATCACTTAAAATTTTATCAATTGCCTGAGAAATCTTTTGCGGATTCTTTTGAGGTACCAAAAAACCAGTTACTCCGTCATCTACCGCATCAACCACTCCACAATTCAAGCTCCCCACTACTGGCGTTTCACATACTCCCGCCTCCAAGCAAACCAATCCAAATCCCTCAAAATAAATATCTTTATAATTAACGGGCGTAAACAAAAATAAATCGGCTTTTGTATATAACTTAACCAAATCACAATCGGTAATATTTTCTAAAAGAGTTATATTATCACTTAAATTATTTGTAATAATTATCTTTTTTAAATTATCGACATATTTTTTATTACCCTGATCTCCAACAATATAATATTTAAAATCGGGATATTTATCTTTCAATAATACCATAGCCTTCACTGCATATTCAAAGCCCTTTCTGTGCTTTACAGCCCCCACTCCGACAATTGTTTTGTGGTTCTCTCGTTTATCCTCCGTTTTAATTTCTTGATACATTTTATCAAAACGATCAAAATCAACTCCATTATTAATAACCACTAAATTATTTAAGCCAGTTAAATCATAAATCTTTTGCTTGGTAAAGCTACTAACACAAAAAACTTTCTTTGCCCTTTTAAATATCCATTTTAATATTGGTCTACGCCAACCACTTTTTAGGCTACCAATACTGAAAGTACCATGGGCAGTGATAAAATATGGACACTTCCTAGAAAATAACAAGGGAGAGAAAACCAGGTAATTTGGCAAATCAGTAAAAAGGTGAACTACATCATTAGCTTTTAAATATCTTTTAACTATAAAAAAGTATTTTAAGCCTAACCAAAACTTTCCAATACTCAATAAGTTTGGTATTGAGACCACTTTAACACTAGGAGGTAATAATACATCTCCCATTTCACTGGTCAAAACCGTCAACTCGTGATTAACTACCAATTCTTTTATCAAACCCAAAGAATACCTCCCCTGACCATCCTTTTCCGATAAAGTTTTAGTAACTATTAATAATTTCATCTCTTAAATAGATTAACCCAGAATTTAAACTTTAAAAAATATACCGATCCAAATTTCTGACTAAATTTATAATGCCTCAAATATAATCGAGCCCAAAATGGTTTCATTTGCGCCTCAACCGTACCAGCTCGCTCTTCAATATTTTCCCAGCAATCTTTTTGCTCCGATTCAGACATCTTTTCAAACAAGGGTGTCCCCGGATAAGCCACTGGAAAATTAAAATCTTTAACTTTTAAATTATTTTTATCAATAAAATCAATAGTCTCTCTAATAGTTTTTTTATCTTCCCCTGGGCAATTCAAAAGTACATAAAATCCCGTATTAATATCAGTATCTTTTAAGATATCAACTGCTTTTTGTAAATCTATTTGACTAACCTTTTTATTAATATTTTTTAATATTTTGTCACTAGCTGATTCTAATCCTAAATTAATTCGATAGCATCCAGCCCTATTCATTAGTCCAATTAAGGTTGGGCTCCTAACAATGTCATCAGCCCTGACATTACAGCCCCATTTGATCTTTATATTTTTAGAAAGTAATAATTGGCAAATCTGCTCTACCCTATCCGGATTAATCAAGAATTCCCAATCTTGAAAAAATACTTCCTTAATCCCAAAGTTATTAACTAAATATTCTAATTCTTCTACTACTCGCTCTGGTAACTGAGCAACATATAAGCCGCTACTCATCGCCTTAAGGCAATACGAACAGGCATAAGGACACCCACGAGAAGTCATTATAATCGAAAAGCCATCACCATACTTTTTCATCGGCAATAAATCATAAGCGGGCAAAGGTAACCTATCTAAATCACTAATTCTATCAGCATTTGGATTATTCACAATCTTACGCTCATCTCGCCACGACACCCCTTTAACATTTTTGGCATCATCCAAATTATCAATCAATTCTTTAACTATTAATTCTGGCTCACCTCTTATTACAAAATCCACCTTGCATCTTTCCATGATCCACTTGGGAGTTACTGTACCATGGGCACCAGTTAAAATCTTATGTTCCACTTTAATATTATCAATTAGACTATAAAGATTATCCAAATGAGCAATTGGACACTCCCAACGATCAATCGATGTCGATGTTAAAATCAAAACTTGAGGCTGAAATTTATCTATTTCAGAAATTACCTGAGCATTAGAATAATTTAAGACATTAGCATCAAGTAATTTAACTTGGTAATTGCTGTTTTTTAAAATAGCAGCAATAATAGCCAACGATATTGGTTGACGATATCTGACATTCATTATTACCCTCTTTTCCAAATTAAAATTCGGGTTTAAAATAAATACTTTCATAAATTGCAATCACTTTTTTGAAATAGATCTAAATATATTAAAATATTCTAAAGGATTATATATAATACCAGTTCTAATGGCGCACTCCCAAGTACAATTACATTCACAGTTTTTTATCTTCTTATACGCTGATTTAGCGATATCTGTTTTAATTACTTTTTTAATATCATAATCAAAGTCACGCAAATTACCCAATACAGTTGGCAATATCTCACAAACCTTAATATTGCCATTATCCTCTAAAACTACCATCTTTTTTATAGAAAAACATTTAAAATTTCTCTTTTGGGTTTTAAGATTTTCAAAAACCTTTTTTCTAGCTAGTAACGTTGCTCCCCAAATAAAGCCTGATAAAGGATGATTCTTAAACTTTTTTCTATCTTTTGCTGATAAATAATTGATAATCTTTTTGTACTTTTCGTCATATAAGCTTTGTTTCATCTTATCAATTTTAGCATCACCTCTAATATAAGTAACACTCATAGCATCTACCCTTAGATTATCCTCAATATATTTTAAAACCGACAACAAGTGATCTTGATTTGACTGCATAAAACACGAATTCGTAAAAAGGGAGAAATTGCTAAATCGTTCTTTAAGCTCGGAAACTTGTTTAATTGTTTCTGTAACCTTATTAAACGCACCAGGCACATGACGAATCTCATCATGACGGTCACCCAAATCATCAATAGAAAAAGTAAATCTAAAATGAATGTCAGAAAATCTAATCAGTAACTTTTCAATCATCTGCAGAGTAATATCGGTCGCTAAACCATTAGATGGAATAGCAATAATTTCTACCCCCGTATATTTCTTAAATAAAGCTACAATTTCTGGCAAATCACTGCGCAAATATGGTTCCCCGCCCGCTAAGTTAACAATCAGCATATCACCCCAATTTTTGGCCATCTTCTCAATCTCTTTGAGAGTTAATTCTTTTCTATTGGGTGAATCTTCAACCAACTTCCAATTAAAACAGTGATCGCATCTAGCGTTACAGCGTGAAGTAATATAGAAAATCAAGTAAAACGGATTCGAGCTAAAATAGAACTTTATCCATCTTAAATATTTTTTAATCTTATTTTTCATAATTATAAAGTATTTTTCTTTTTAAACAGCCTAGCATAAAGTAAGCCAAAGGTGCCAGATATAACCACAACTAAAATGTAAATATAATGTAAGATAATTGATTTAACGGCAAAAAAGATACCGTGTTTTTTATAAAACAAATAATACAACTTTTTATTTAACCATAAAAACACCAAATAAGACAATAATGCAAAATAGAAAGAATAAGGGTAAACAAAACTAAGTAATAAAAACAAAAACACTAAACCAGAAAGCAAATACAAAATCTTGAACTTTTTACTGTTATATGATGTTTCCTGAAGATTTTTGATCTGATAAATAACCAACGCTCGTAAAAATGCTCTCTTAGAATATTTTTTTAGGCCAGCAAAGAAAAAGTTATCTAAATAAGAATTTTGCATCAAAATATCATTATCTAGCTCAATGTTATAACCTCGACCAAATAATTTCATCCCAAAATAAAAATCCTCAGCATGAGCTGTTTTAAAATTTTCATCAAAGCCTCCCTCTTTTACAAAAATATCTTTATAAATTGCCGAACCATTACTGCCAAAAGCCTTAGACCAAACATTTTTGGCTAGATAATTACTCTCAATTGCCTTAAATTTATTAAAAAAGTTATTAACAAGTGCCTCATCACTCCAGGCAATCGTTAGTCCTTGAAGCGAGCTGTCTTTTTGAAAACGTTTTATAATATCTCCGATAGTATTTGAGTATACTCCAGCATCAGAATCAATAAAAAAAACTATATTACCAGTAGCCTGCTTGACACCAAAGTTTCTTGCTACTGCTGGCCCTTGATTTTTATCAAGCGTAAAAACACGGCAAGCCGGATACTTACTAGTTAATTCTTTAATATTAATATTAGTTGATCCGTCATCAACAACAATCACTTCATATTCAGCGTTAACTGATTTAAAAATAGATTGCAGACAGTGCTCAATCCTCAAATCATTATATACAGCAATAACTATAGAAATTTTCATAGATAATACAGCCTTAAAACAGTTAATTCAAACTAAATTCTAGCATTTTTAACTAATAATTTCAATAGTTTAGAATTAACATCAAAGCCATATGATAATATTCTACCTGACTGAAAATATGCACTAAAACATAGTATTTTCACCAGTAGAGTTAATCCAAATATTATAACTTATCTACTGACAAAATAAGACAGTTGTGATATATGGCTACCTTCTTCTTAACTTATTTACTACAATTATTATCACCGTAATTAAAATAATGAATACTATTATCCCAACCGTCATCCAAAACTTCCAACTTACAAATATACTCCACCAATTATGTATCACTTTAAGCTCTACATTCTCATGAATGTTCTCTCCCTCTCTTACTTCAAAAGTATTAGACTGGTAAGAGTGGTAGTTATTTGCTTCAACAGTTAGATAATATGTTCCTTCTGGTACTAAGAATGAGTATTTACCATTATCAGTAGTTATTTGAGGGTTCTCTTGGTTGAATTCACTAGCTGGCCACAAGACATATTCATTTTCACTAGTTTGTAAGTAAAGAGAAACCTTTGCATTTTCAATTCTCGCTTTTCCCATATCTGTTTGGCCATAAACATACCCCTCTGGATCAATAATAGTAGTTAGTTTTACTATTTTAGGTACTTTTTGGTATTTGTAAGAGATAGCAGTAAGTATTTCAAAGGTACCTTCTACTGGAGGAGTGGTGATACCAGTGGTATATATTCCATCATTATCTTCATCTAGATAGTCAAACTCCATTAATACTAGTAGTTGGTCTGGTTTAGGGTCTAAAGCTTCCTTTTGACCTCCATCTTCAAGTAATAGAGAGTCTTGTTCTCCTAGTACTCTTCCCCTATTGCCACTGATCCTAGGTAATCTCAAGTCCATTGCATAAACAGGAGAGATTAAACTGTTAAGCCATGTGTTTCTCACTACTGGTTTAGTAGTATCGTTCATGGAAGTACGATCTATTTCTTTTAGAATTAGATAACCTTTCACTCCTTCTACATCTTTATTGTTAGTAGGTTTAATCGCTAGTTTTAAGTCTTGGTTAGATGAAACAGTTAGTTTCTTCTCTATCTTGTTGTTTGATGTTATTTCTACTTTAGTAGATATATCTATAAACTCATCACTAGTTCTCACAAACACTAGATCTTCTGGTATTGCTTCTTTTACTACCTTTGACATTCCCTCTAAAGGAGTAGCTTTAGAAATTAGAGCTACAATTGGCTTTCCACTAATACTATTAGTAGTTACTTTAGTAGTTCTAGTTACTTCACTAGCTAATTGAGATGGACTAATACCACCTGAAGATAGTGCTGAGTTAGTAATACCAGGGAGAGTGAAAGAGATACCTTTAATGTTCTCTAAGTCTTTTTTAATGTTTAGATCAATATTAGTGTTATCTAATGTATCACCTAGAGATGGGAATTGTTTAGTTAGATCACTTAAATCATTAGATAGAAGAGCATATTGAGCTATTTCATCTAGTTGCTCCATAGATAGGTCTATTAAATCTAGTCCTTCTATTCCTAGTTCATTAATAACTAAGGGAATATCTTGAATTAACTCTACAAGGTCTAACTCTTGGTCTATTAGTTCTTCTTCTTCAAATAATGCATCGCTTACCTCTTGAGGGAGAATAATCTCTTCCTCTGGTAATATACCTAGATCTTCTAGTTCTTCTATGTCTTCAATGGTTAAATCTTCTGAAGTGATTGGTTTTGGGTCATTGACTACTACTTCTGGTGGGACATCAGTAGTAGTATCTGACGGTTGAGTGTTACTGAAAGGATTAAGAGCACTAAAGAGACCAGCTACGGAACCAGGGCACTCACCAGTGGTCGCGTTAGCGCTAACTGTAGCTGTTTCTACATCAATAGCGTTTTTAGCTTTAACAGTGAAGTTATAGCTAGTATTACAATTTAGTTCATTAGAAGTCCACGAGGTATTAGCGGTCCAACCACTATTGGTACCATGAGTGGTATTTTCAATGTAATAGTTAGTACCACTAGGATTAGAGTTAGCACCCCAAGTGGCAGTAAGTTGAGTAGTAGAGTCAATAGCTATAGTAGGAGTGATTGGGATATTAGCTAGAGTATATACAGTGGTAGAGGCTACAACTGTAGAATAGCTAGATATATTAGATACTAGATCTTGAGCTCTTACTTGGTAAGAGTATTGAGTGTTAGGAGTAAGACCTGTGTCTATATATGTTTTAGAACCTTGGTATGTAGTACTATCTGTTCCTCCATCATTGTCACTAGTTTCATTAAACCAATAGGTAGAAGGATGAACTCCTACAGTGGCATCAGTAGATGAAGCACTAATTACTGTTATTTGAGTACTACTATCTACTGTTACTACATCAATAGTGATATTAGTGGGAGCTACTGTATCTAGAGTAAAAGAACCCATAGTAGTCCAAGCGGAGAGAGCGACACCATCGTTGTTTCTAGCACACCAATAGTAAGTACCATCACTACCAATAGATGAACTTGGAGTATATGAAGTAGATTCATTAATAGTAGCTGTTTCACTACTTGCACCACTGTCTGCTATGGTGCCATTATCTAGACAATCTTGAGCACTAATACTACTAATACGGTAATTAGTAGTTCCTACATCCCCTGCATTAGGATCGGTGTAATTAGCACTAAGGGTAGGAGTATTATCTGCTGTATTACTTGAGTCTGCTGGAGATACAAGAGTAGGGTTACTAGGGGCTAGAGTAGATTGGTGTGATCCTATACTGTAGAAGGTAGAAGTACTGTTCTGGTTGTTATATGAAGTGGAGATGTATTGAGCGGAGCGAACGGTGTTTGAGATTGTGACCTCGTCGATGGAGCCGTTGAAATAATTACTACTAATTCGAAAATCTGTATCCGAGTAAAAATCCCATGGAGAATTTGTATTTGAATAAGACATGCCAGAATTTGAGCCGTCTATATACATATCCATGTAATTTGAACCAACAATATAGTTCTCTTTTGAAAAAATAATTATGAAATGGTGCCAATCTGAAGATCCGCTCATAGATTGAGATACTGTCCTTGATGTTCTGTCAGGATCTCTGAACTTAAAATAAATTATATTCGATGAATTCTTATAAAATGACAAGTGACCTAGTGTATTAATACCAGAAGAAACAATGAAACCATTATTGTTTGGATCATCCCAATTATCCATATTAATCCACACACTAATTGTAGACTCATTTTGATCATTAATGCTATGAGGGACATCAATATAATCTTCTGCCCCATCAAACGCAAACGCATCACCTATTTTACTACTACCATAAACTAAATTATCTGTAGAAGAAGCATTACCATACGCTGTTCCATCATTATTATTACTAGTTGAATCAAGCATATTATCCCCCGTTCCCAAATGCCAAACACCAGCATAATCACTAGCCCAAGTAGCAGTACTAGAAGATTGAATAGGAATAGTAGAAGAACCATAATACATACTAATTACTGTATCAGTAGTTGATGAGATTGAGTCTAAATTAACCCAAGCAGTAAGAACTCCAGTAGTACTATCGTATTCATCTATTTCATGATATAGTTTTTCACCACTAGAGTTAGCAAATAGGATATCATTACCTAAGAGATTACCTACGTAACCACCAGAGGTGGTTGCTCTTAGGTTAGAGTCAGTAACAGAGTATAGTACTGGAAAGTTAGTAAGGTTAGAAGTTACCTTAGTGTTATCTATAGTAATTACTTTGTAGTATGAGTTACCAAAGTAAAGGTAATTAGTAAAGTTAGGAGTGGTAGCGTTAAACGCTGTCCAACCACTACATCCTCCATCGTCATCACAAGCCTTAGATTGCCACATTATAGATGTGGAAGATGCAATACCACCTATTACTACTTGAGTAGTAGTTCCACCAGAGTAGTCACCATGGGAGGGTTGAGCATACCAAATACTTGTAGCACAGTTAGCACGAGTAGTAGCACTAGTACATGAAGTAGCTACAGTAGGAGTAGCTGGAGAGTTAAAGGATTGAGTAGTAGAGGCTACCTCAAAGTATACTGTTAGTGCTTCTGATGTATCACTATCTGTAGTAGAAGCTTGTAACATTACAGTAGAAGCGTTTATATATTCACCATTAACTATTTGAGCAGTGTTACTACCACCATAGTATTGACTTAGAGTAGGAGTAGCTGGAGCAGTGTTAGGGGTTTCTACTCCTATAGCGTAGAAGGTAGAGGTAGAGCTTTGACTATTATAGATAGTTTCTATATATTGCGCGCTCCTAGCGGAGCTAGAGATACGAACTTCGTCTATTGAGCCGTTGAAATATTGTCCGTAACCACGTCCCATGAGAAGATTATTGCTGATATCCCCAATATCTCCAGCAATTATTGACCCACCCAATACCCCATTATTATAAATGTAGAGAACTCCTCCAGTATGCATCCAAATTATATGTATCCACTCGTTGTTAGTATAATTAACACCTATTTGAGTCGCACTAGTAGGATAGCTCGATACCCATATTTTATCATTCCCTCCAACTACAGCCCTACTAATTGAGATGTAACTAGGAGCATCAGATAGAATGTTTTGTCCAGAATAGGAAGGAGCATCAACGGGGGATGTACCGGTGGGTTTTACCCACACAGACATTGTACCGTCAGACACACTAAGCAACGAAGAAAGTTTAGTGTTAGTATTAACATAATCCCCATCCCCATCAAACACAAACGCCTCACCAAACTTACCATAATTATATACAAGATTATCCGTAGAAGACGCATTACCATACGCCGTTCCATTATTTGCATTACTGGTACTGTCAGTTACATCATCCCCAGCACCCAAATGCCAAACCCCAGTGTAGTCACTAGCCCAAACACCAGTAGTAGTAGAGTGATCTACACTGTCTAGATCACCATAGTACATATTAATGGTTGTGTCAGTGGTTGAAGAAACACTATCTACTTCCACCCAAGCGATTAGTTCACCTGTTGAGCTAGTATATTTCTCTATTTCATAGTCTAAGTAAGTTCCATCACTACTAGTAAATACAATATCAGTTGCATCTGTCTTTTGAATTCGACCATTACTAGATGTAGCCTTCATGTCATCTAAAGTAGTACTAAAGAGCATTGGGAAGTTAGTAAGGTTGGTGGTGACTTTGGTGTTATCAATAGTAATAACACGCTTAGCGGCCATACCAAAGAAGTCATCACGACCAAAGTTAGGCGTGGTGGCGTTATACGCTACCCAAGAAGAGCAAGGGCCATCTTGAGCATCATCGCAGGCTTTAGCTTGCCATTTATAATTGGTATCATCTACTAATCCTGAAACAGTTGTAGTTGTGGTATAGGGAGTCGCTGAATAATCTCCTGATGCGGAGGTGACAAACCAAACTTTACTAGCACAATCTGCGAAGGCAGTGTCACTAGCACATGCTACTGCAGTAGTTGGAGTAGAACTTGAAGTAAAGGCAGTAGCACTTTCTTGAACTTCAAAGAACATAGTAATAGTTTCTGTAGTATCTGAATCAGTAGTAGAAGCGTATAGATCTATACTCTGTTCACTGGTATAGTCACCATTAACTATTTCACGAGTAGTAGTAGACCAGTATTGAGTTAGAATAGATGGAGCTAAAGGACTGTTGTTTTGTTGAGATTCTGCACCAAAAGTCATGAATTCTGATACTGCTACTTGATTGGTGTATTCTGTGAGGATGTCTGCGTCGGTACGAGCGATGTTTGAGATACGGACTTCGTCTATTGAGCCGTTTGTATAATAACCCGTTGGGTCTCCTCCGATATTAACAGTTGGACCATTATAACCCGGTATGCCAGTACTAGCAACATTTTTATTCAAAACACCATCAAAATACAATAAAATATTTGTTCCATTGTAAACACCAACAACATGAATCCATCTATTCGCATCAATACTATTGGAATTTGAAATAATGGACGTAGATGTCAAACTATGAACATATAGCCTAATATTATTTGTGTCATGCTTATTCAGCCATATTCTGCCTTCATGCGCAACAACAATCATAGTCCTACCATCACTTATATCATCAAAATTCACCCATGCAGAAATTGTGAAATTGTATAGTCTTTCCATGGTTGCCCCAACATAATCATCACTCCCATCAAAATCCAGTGCAGTATCAGCTATACCAGTTACAGAAGATGTAGCAGAATACTGATTCATCATTGAACCATTATTAGCATTTGATGTACTATCGGTTGATGACGCATTATACGCATTATCCATATGCCAAACCCCAGCGTAATCACTCACATAACTATCATTAGCCCAAGTACCTGTCGTAGTAGCTTGGTCAGTAGATATATCAGAATTACCATAATACATATATAGTACTTTATCTGTAGTACTAGATACATCAGTTTCTATCCAATGAACTATTTCACCAGTAGTAGCATCATACTTTTCTACTTCAAAGTCTAGAAGAGTACTACCATCACTATCTGTCCAAACGATATCATAACCATTAGCATCTGTTACTAGTCCCCCATTACCTGTTGTTTTTAGTGATGCTAGGGTGGTAGTAGCTAATACCACAAAAGCATCAGAGGTGGTTGCTACTTTAGTGTTATCTATAGTTATTTCTCTTCTGTAGGTATAACCAGAGACCCATGCTTCTCCTGCTGCTTCAGTAACTGAGACATTAGGGAATAAGATAGTAGTAATAGAAGATACTACTAAACTTATCATTACCACTGTTAACACAGTACCAAGAGTAGATAATTTAGCTTTCTTTTGTTTCTTGTTGTGTACTAACTCTAAGTACTCTTTAAGGTATGCTTCTTTCACTTCAGAGGGGTTAGAGTTATTTACTTTCTTATTGTTTTTTAGTTTAGCTGGTATCCTACTTTTGAAGTTAATACCAAGAGGCTCTTTAGTATTACCTACTATCATTCTGAAGCTAGTATTAGGAGTTCTTAAGGCTAGGGTAAGATAGTTTAAAACACAAGAAAAAAATCCTCTAGTTTTGTTAATAACTATAGATTTAATTTGCTCTAAATTGTATTTTCCGTGTCTCACAACTCTACTATAATATTTCAAAGTTGACGTACTTTTATTTTACCTAAATTTAAAAAAATAATACACAGATGATAGACATATTATAACATAAAAGATAGTTTGAAAACAATCTTTTAATTGATGTTAAATTATGCCCCCCAACTAAAAGAATCTAACGGCTAAACATTGTTTAGCCGTTAGATTTAATTTATTACTTTTTGTTGTTGATAAGATTCCCACCCGTGCGGGAATGACAGTGGCGGTAACTAGATCTCTCCACTACATCTAGTGACTTCGGTCGAGATGACAAAGAGTGGGAAGTCAGTCACCTTTAATTATCCTATATTTTAAGTATTCCTAAAGCAGCTTTTACTTTTATTTTTAGCTCTTCAAATGATTTTAAAGCAAAAAGTCTTTTAATTAGATAACCAGGCCTAAAATAGAATTGATGATAAGCCTTTTTAATATAATCTTGCAGCTCTTGAGCCTTAACTTTTTCTTCCCATAAGGGTGGACAAAAGTCTTGAGTTGGACTTTTAGCAAATTCTAACCAAACATCACTAGCAATAATCCTTTGCTCCAGAGCCATCTTATAAAGATCAGTGGCTGGGAAAGGAACAGTAGCTGTAATATGAACATAATCTGGCTTAAGTGACTTGGCAAATCTAATAGTTTCTTCAATGTCAGAATTGGTCTCTCCTGGATTACCAATCATAAAATAAGCCAAAATTTCAATGCCAACTTTTCTGGTAAGCCTGAAGGCATCTTCCACCTGACGCAAAGTAATCCCCTTACGCAAAACATCCAATATCTTTTGGGTTCCCGATTCAACTCCATAATGAATTCTGACACAGCCAGCTTCTTTTAGCTTTTTTAAAAGTTCTTCGTCGATAGTATTAACTCGTGCTCGAACATCCCATCTAATTTTTAACTTTTCGTTAATTATTTTATTACAAACATCAATTACTCGCTGTCGATCGATAGTGAAGGTATCATCGTACATTAAAAACTCTCTAATACCATATTTCATGCAATCTTTAATCTCTTTTAAAACATCATCCGCACTTCTGGCTCGAAATACTTTCCCTAAATGTGGCCGATCACAAAAAGAACATTTATACGGGCAACCACGAGAAGTCATCACAGTAGTTACCAATTTGCTAGTACCTAAAACAGAAGAATATAAGTTATTATCAATTAAATTACGAGCCGGCAAGGCTAATTCATCTAAATTATCAATCAAATCCGGCAAGCCAGTATGAATAAATTCTTTATTCTGATCATAAAAAACTAAACCCCTAGTTTGCTTTAAAACTTCCTCATTATCAATATTATTGACCAAAGTATTAAATATTCTTTCACCTTCTCCTAAAACAATAAAATCAATCATCCCTAAGTCCAATGTTTCCCGACTGTAAATATTAACATGAGGCCCACCAAAAACAACCTTTATATTCGGGTTAATTTGTTTAGTAGCTTTAGCAATTTCCAGTGAATCAAGTAAGGTAAAGGACATAACCGTAACCCCCAAAATATCCGGAGAAAAATCTTCTATCTTTTTTTTGATCTGATCATAATTAAGCGCTTCAGCCAAAGAATCAATAATCATTATTTCAACTTGAGGTGATTCTCTTTGAAGATAGCCGGCCAAATACAACAAGCCAAGAGGTGGATTAAATCCCCTCTCGTTTTCTACTTCATCAGGCAAAACCGATCCAATATGCTTGAAATTTGGCGGATTAATCAATAAAACCTTCATTATAAAACTTATTTATTATGAATAACAATCTCTGCCAGTAGTCCAAAAAATAATGTTTGCAACGCTGTCGCAACCAAAATAATAATTGCTGTATCAAAGAAAATACCGATTAAACCAACAAAATATAAAATAGCCAAAACCACAGCAAGTACAAAAAGAATAGCCGCTATTGGAGCAAATACCTTAATTGGCTTAAAAAAGAGCGACAATTTAGTGATTAAACCCAAAAACTTAAAGAAATCCGATGGTTTAATAGATGATTTACCAATTCGTTTATAATAATCAATTGGCACAAAAATTATATTATACCCATGAGACACAGAAATCATAGTAGAAGTAGAGGAAAACGAAAACCTATTTGGAAAAAAGCTCCAATATTTTAAAACAATTTCTTTTTTAAAAATCCTCATTCCAGAATTAAGATCAGGAATATTTCTACCAGCCAAGTACCCTGCAAACCAATTTAGAAACTTCTTAGCCAGTCTTCTTTGTCCGGGAATTCCATTATCTTTTCTTTCTCTTGAACCAACGACAATATCATATTTGCCAGCCTGCTCAAAGAGTTTGGCGGTATCTTTAATTGGATAGGTACCGTCAGCATCAATAATCATAATCCAATCATACTTACTATTTTGAATTCCAGTCTTTAAAGAAGCGCCGTATCCTTTATTTGGAGAGTGATTAATCAACTTAATATCATCAAGGCCCTCTAATATTTCTTGACTTCTATCTTTTGAACAATCATTTACCGTTATAATTTCATATTCTGTGTCAAGTTTTTTTAATTCCTGATGTAAACCAATAACAGTATCTTTAATCGCCTTTTCCTCGTTGTAAACTGGAATAATAACTGATAGCTTCATAAAATTTTATTCTTATTTTAATTTATAAATATTTAACGGTTTGCCTAATTTCTTTATTTGACCCAGCGCCAAATATGAGCTCATTGGGTTTCCATCTTCAATAGTATAATTATGAAAATACTCATTTTCTTCTCTTAATATCAGGTCTTCTTCGTTTAATTTATATATCGACATATTATCACAAATATGTAAAAAGTCAAAGTTATATGATTGATCAGGATTATGAAGTACTCCGCTACTAGCTTCAGCAATTGCTATATAATCAAATTCAATTTGACTAATCGCCTCTTCTGGCCACTGACAAATAAAAGCATTAGAGTAAATCCCATGGCCAATCATCTTGTTTGGTAAATTATCTAAATATTTTAAACGACTAGAATAATAATCTGGAGAATACTCTTTTACTAGGGAAATTAACTCATAATTCGGAATTAAGTCTTGAGACAAATATAAATCAACCAGAAGAATATTTTCATCTGGCTCTAAATTATCACTAATCCAATTATATATTGATAATTTAGTACTTCCACGCTGTAATAAATAACTATAATTAATATTAATCCAAAGTGATGGAACCAAAACAACAATTAGGGCTAAAACTACAACCACCTTTTTTCTTTCAAATTTTCTAAAAAAAGCATCTAATAAATAAGCGACCGGTAAAACTATAAATGGAACTAAAAGAACCAAATAACGATTTCTAGTTGAACTCATTAATGGTGGACCCAGGGCAACAAAAAACAGTAAAAAGGCAAGAAGTAAAAAACAAAAGTGCTGTTTATTTTTTTTGAATATTAACCACAATGACAACGGCAAAAGAATCAAAAGTATGGTCTCAAATTGAAGTAAAATATTTAAGTACAGTCCAACTCGAAATAAAGGAGATACTTGCCAAATTAAATCCAACGAAGGTGCGGCTGATGTTCGATTAGTAAAGAATGTCTTAAAAACATCGAAATAAAACCTAATTTGATCACTCGATAAAAACAAAATAATTCCAATTCCAATTAAAAGTATAAAGTGAGATAAAATAGAAATACGACTTTTAATAAAAACAATAAATGTTTTCAAGTTACAACGACAATAATAAGTAAAAACCACTAACAAAAATAATGGATAGGCTAAGATACCCAGTAAATTAACTGAGAAAGAAATAATTATCAAAAAGATTGATACCAAAGATCCTTTCCAGTTTAGCTGACGATTATTATCTTTAAAATAATAAAGAAAAACATTAAAGGCTAACAACATAAAAAAGACTTGGGGTGTCCAAATCTTACCAAAATGGCTCAAGGTTACACTAAGCGGACTTATTGCCAGCAGCAGCGCTGCCCAATAGGCAGTTGACTTTCGTTTAAACAGCTTACTAGCAATAGAATAAATAAGATAAATAGAAGCTGTCCCTAAAACTACTGATATAACTCGACTCATTATTAACCAATGCCCCAAATTTAATATAACCAGTTCCTTAAGACCAGCCAAACTATTAATTACCCCAAAAATGAAAAGACTAGCTGAAACAACCGCAAATACCAACACATGGATATAATACATTAGGGGGAAATAAACCGTATAACTGGAATGAGGAATAATACTTTTTTCATTAATCATTCTCAAACTCCCGGCTAAAATATTCACCTCATCACCAACAGTAGAAGAAAGTGGCCAATCAGAAGCCACACCCCAAAGACGTAAAATTGCGCCAAGCGCAATAATCAAAATTAAAGGAAGATTTGCTTTCAGAACTTTTATAATTCTCATCTTAAATTAATTCTTAATAAAGACTTCATCTTTTTTAAGACAACGACAATTCTCATAAATAAAATCCATTGTTTTTTGGCGCTCCAAACTAGCAGTGGCTAAATGGGTAAATTCTACTCCGTGTTCATAATAGACAATCAAAAGTCCACCGGGTTTTAGATGGTCCAAGACATGACGCAGGGCATCATATGGATTAAAGGCGTGAGCCAAACAATCAATTAACAAAACAACATCATAATTATCTGTTAACGGCTCGGGTCGATCTAACTTCAAAAACTTTAGCTCTTGATCAAATGCCATCTGAGCAAAATCAAAAGTACCGCTTTTAATATCAGCCAAAATAATATCCCGATAACCTTTTTGATATAAATAATTACCATAAACACCACAACCGCAACCATAATCTAATATTTTTGTTTGTGGATTTTTCGAATAATTAGCGATTATATCAGTTACCATTAAAATATATCTTCTTTTGGCCTTACCATAATGACTTAAGTATACTTGACGCCAAACATCCTTATCATGTTCATTATAAAAACTCTCAATCTGCTCTTTAGTTTCTCGAGGCTGAGATTCCCACATTCGACGCCAATCGTTCTTAGAAGCAAAATATCGAATTAAAAATTCTCGCTTATTTTCAACATCTTCAATCTCCTGCATGTATTTTAATAAACTAATGTTTGGATAAGCGAAACGATTAAAGAACTTAATTAAAATAAACTCGATAACCACTTTCAACTTGGCTATCAAACTACTTTTATCACCGGGATAATATCGTTGGAAACGACTTAAAATACTCATAATTTTGTCTGATTTAAAAAATTTAAAATACTGTCTGCTCTTTTTTGCCAACTATACCCTTGAACATCACCATAGGCCTGATTGGCAATTTTGTTAGCAAAATCCTTATTTTGAAGAACTTTTTTAATCCCCCCTGCTAAATCTTTTGAATTATCTGCCTTAACTAAAACTGAGTTATTATTATTTAATATTTCTTTAATACTCGGTAAATTTGATGCCACAATTGATGTGTTACTAGCCATATACTCAAATAATTTCAACGGTGATGTATATAATCTAGAAATATCTGAGCGACCAGAATTAGGCAAAACCAAAACATCAGCCGCTTTTAAGTATTTTGGAATATCTGATCGTGGTTTTCGTCCAATAATTGAAATAATCCTATTGTCTTTATTCTCTTTTTTAAATTCTTTAATATCTTTTTCAGTTCCACCAACAAATACAATCATCTCTTGATTAGATAAATATTTTGCTGACTCAGCTAAGACTTGGGTACCCTTCCAACCATAAAGATGGCCAGTATACATAATAATGTTTTTGTCCAAGGGTAAGTTTAAATCACCTCTTAACTCTTTCTTATCGCTTGTAATATTTTCAAAATCTCCTAAATCAACTCCATCTGGAGCTACTAATATCTTTTTATCAGGTATGCCTAATTTAACTAATTCCTTTTTTAAGCCACCTGAAATGGTGACAATCCGATAGCATTTTTTCCAATATTTTAAATAATATTTTTTATTATTTGGTATATTATGAGCTTCCCAAACTACCTGATCTGAAAACCTATGTAAAAAAGGTAACAAAAGCTCATCTCGAGTATAAATTATATGGTTACGGTCTTTTTTCTTCAAGTAAGAAGATAGAGCAGTTATAAATAGTAATGACTGTATTTTTATATAAACCCCACCTGGAAAAGCCATTAAAAAACGAGGATCAAAACATTTTATTTTTGTAATCTTAAAATTATTTTTAATTTTATAATAATTAAAGGGGTCTGTAATCTCAATCTTTTTATTATTCCGAGTCGGTAAAATTAACTCCAACTCAACACTCGAAGAGCTAAAAGCTTCACTGGTCTTCATAATCTGATAGCCATGAGCTTTTTCTGTCGGAATTCGTGAATTAGCAATGTATAATACCTTTTTCATTATTCAATTAATGATTTTAAAAATGTATTTATTAAAAATGTATTTTAACGCTATATTGAGTTTAAAGCAAACATTTTCTCTGTTATTTTAGTTCAACAACAACCTTTCAAATGGTAAGTAATAAAATTTATATTTTAGCCTTATATCAATCCAAAGATTTAAAAGCTGATATAATCCTAGTCTACTAATTAACGTGTGCACTTTACTATGCTTTGATTTTACATATTCCGGACTAATAATCTTTTTTAGAACCACTAACTTTTTTAAAAGTAATACTTTCTTCATATGAGATTTTGTGGTCCAGGGTGTGCTTTTGTGAGAAAAATCAACTCTACTCCAATCTTCTAAACTTTGAGGATTCTGATAACCATTTTTTACAGCCGAATCATATAACGGTGTCCCAGGATATGGCGTATACAAAAATATTAACGAATCGGCCACTTGATTTACTTTAAAAATCTCTGCTATTAAATCAACAGTATGATTAAGTTCTTGACTGATGTACTTTGTACTAAGTTTTAGGGTATCTAAGGCTGGAAAGCTGGTCATAAAAGAATTAATAGCATTAATATCAAATTGTTTAGCTTTCTTAGCACACTCCAATACATCATTTACTACGCCCTGCTTGTTAATCAAATCCAATATCTTTTGATCACCAGATTCAGCTCCAATAAGTATTTCTTTAAATCCAGCCTTCTGAAGCAATCGCCAATCATCATCAAAATACTTAACCATTTGTTCGGCTCGGCCATTAGCTCCGGTGATAGAAATATTTATCCCGCGATCAATTAAACCATGACAAATTTCTCTGACCCTTCTCACATCAACAAAAAAGTTATAATCTCGAAGTTCAATACCATCAATATTATAAGTTTTAACCAAATGATCTATTTCATCAACAACTCTTTCTGGTGGATAAGAATCCCAAACACTAGTCCCCTTTGACAAGTGACAAAAAGTGCAACGAAATGGACAGCCAGTGCTGGTGATATAGGGAAGCATCTTTTTGGCATAAAAACTTTGCTTAAAATACTTTTCTATATCATCACCTAAAATATGATAAGGAAATGATGGAAATTCATTAATACTTTTATATGGACGATCGGGATTATTAATTATTTTATTTTCTTTTTGATAAGTAATACCCTTAACATTACTGTAACTACTTCCCGAAGCTAAACAATCAATCAATTCAGTAAATGTTTCTTCACCTGCTCCCCTAACCACAATATCTACCAGTGAATGACTGACAGTTTGTTCCGGCAAAATAGTTGAATGCACTCCACCCCAAATAATTGGGATATTAGGATTTTTTTCTCGTACTAATTTAGCAAAACGCAAACCATCATATATCTGATAGCCAGTAATGGCTGTAATTCCAACAGCTACCATCTGATCAATGCTTTCAATTGCCTTTAAACAATCTTTTTCGTCATAGGAATGAATAATCTTAATGTTATAACCTTGTTTATCTAAAACTGCTGAGATAGCCAATAACCCCAATGGTAATACTCGCCTACCATCTTCGTTTGGCTGGGGCGCAAATAGTAAAACTGATTTATTATGATCATTAGCCATTTAGAACAAATTACGTACTTTGTTAATAATCTTAGTCATCAGGTTTGCGTCATAAGCTAACATATCACAATAACGACATAAGATATCCATCGATCCATCACTTAATCCCCTATTCACCCGTTTAAATTCATCGCTCTCAAAAAGCGACTGATAACTATCAGTTAATAAATTACCCAAAGAATGTTTTAGGCCATAATCCATACAGCATAATACAACGTCACCATTGGGCAATAAAATGTTCTGACGCAAATTTCTTTTGCAACCGATTTTTCCTTTTCGCCTTTTGATTGTGTTTTTTACTCCATCTTCAACATTACCAGACCTGGCACCGATTCCCCTATTTTCTATTCGGTCGCCTAACACCTGCTTAACCTCTGAGTGAGTAGTCTTACCACGAACATGATAGGAAACATCAATTGAACCCTGGTGATCATCAAAGAAAACAGAAACTTCTTTCAATAATTCTAAATACTGATCATCAACACTAATACTGTCGCTACCATCACCAGTTGGCAAATGAATCCAAAAACTCTCAAAGGGAATGTCTTTTAATTGCTGCCAATGATCTATGGTCATACCAACTAAAGTGGTATAAACCCGCAACCTATGACCTCGAGCGTGAGCATAAAGTGCCATTTGAGTACACTCTTTATTTAACCATGGCTCACTAAAACCAGAAAATTCAATATCAACACTCTTTGGTAATTTATCAATACACTTTTTAAATGTTTCAAGGCTCATCTCAAAAACACTGCCCTTCACATTATAAGCATTAATCAATTTATTTTGAGGACAATAAGCACATCTATTTTTACAACCAATCCGTGTTGTAATTTCCATGGTTGCCATAATGTCTTTTATTTTTTAATCTTTTTACTTAAATCTGCTAAAAGTTGCCCGGCAACAACTTTTGGTGTTGCCCTTTCTTTAAATATTTTATAACCACCCTCAGCAATCTTTTTCATTAACTCTTTATCGTTTTTTAAGATAAGAATTTTTTCTGCCAAGTCCTGTGGATTGGCAGTTTGACAAAATAATATGTCCTGTCGATCAGTAAAAAATTCACGCATTGCTGGAACATCAGCTGATAAATGTGGCTTACTCATCGCCAGAGTTTCATAGGTTTTATTAGCAATTACTCTGGTAGTTTTATCTGTATCGCCAAAATTACCCAAAACAATATCAAACCCAGCGACATACTTTGGTACTTCACGAAAGTCAACTCGACCATAAAACTTCACATTATCTAGTTTTAATTCTTGAGCCAACTTAACAGTTTTATCATAATCCTTACCGGAACCAACAAAATCAAATTTAATATCTTGATGGCCCTTTAAAATTTCAGCAGCTTTAACAATATATTCAGCTCCTTGGGTCGGCACAAACATACCATGAAAACCAACAATAAAATCAGAATTGTTGTTGTTATTATCTGAGCTTGGCACAAATACATCATCATCAGCGCCAATAAATACTCGAATAAACTTTCTACGCTTAGCCTTAAAAGTTTTAACAAAATAGTTAATATGCTCCTGAGTGTCTAATAAAACTCGATCAGCAAATTGAGATGGCAAAAAATCAACCAACCAGTAACGCAGAGCCCTTAAGCTTTTCGGTGAACTTTCCTTACGGTCAAAAATCAAGGCATTATAAAAAGATAAATAGGCATCAAAAACCACTGGCTTTCTAGTTAAAAGCTTAGCTAATACTGCTGAATGATTACCAGGAAATCCAGCAATTAAAATATCATAATCATGACGAATTCGCCAATGTTTTTTTATTAAATCGAAATACTTTTTAATCCCAGTACAATCTGTACGACATTCAATCACCTCGACATCATTTTGTTTCAATCCTTTAATCAAAATTCGATTGCGACTGTATTCTGGATTATAAATACCAAAGTAACACACTTTCATTTTACAATAATTATTTTTCATCTAACAATTGCTTTAACCAATTAAAGGTAGCAAGAATTCCTTGATCCAAGTTAGTTTTAGGTTGCCAACCCAATTCTTGTTTTGCTCGACTAATATCTAAAACAACATTTTTAACTTCGCCATCATTTGCTATAACTCGTTGTGGTTCTTTTGTAAAATTAGTAATCGCCTTAACCTTTTTAAAGATATCATTAATACTTACCCCCTCACCACTACCTAAATTATAAATATTATGATTAGTTTTTTGACTGAATACTTCAGTTAAAAACTCAGTTAAATCGGTGACATAAATGAAATCACGAGTTTGATTACCATCACCATAAATAGTAGTAGGCTGATTTTTAATAATGTTATCAATAAATAAAGTAATAATTCTTTTATTTAAAATTGCATCGCGCGGACCATAAACATTACTAAAGCACAAAATTAGATAATCTAATCCATACAAATCTTGGTAAATCCGACAATAATGTTCAGCAATATACTTTGATATTCCATAGGGAGCCATTGGCTTATTTGGATGATTTTCATCCATTGGCAAATATTGAGCCTCACCATATCTAGCACCACCAGTAGAAGTATAAATTATTTTTTTAACATTATGTTTCTTGCAACATTCTAAAATACTTATTGTCCCAATAATGTTGGTTTGAGCGTCAAGAATTGGATCTTTAATCGATCCTCTTACTTGAGTGTGGGCGGCTAAATGAAAAACAAAATCTGGTTTTTCCTTTTGGAATATACTATCTAGATCATCGGATGTAATATCCATTTCATAAAACTTAGCCTTACTGTTTAAATAATCTAAGTGACCGGTAATTAGGCTATCAACAACAATAACCTGATAACCACGATCAATAAGTGAATCCACTAAGTATGATCCAATAAACCCAGCACCGCCAGTTACTAAAACCTTACCTTCTTTTTTTTCTATAGTATCTTCCATAAAGATTATTTTTTAATTCCACTAAATAATCGATTCTTCCTCAGTTTCTGAGTTAACCAATAAATCTTAATAAAAAAAGTATATTCTATTGGAAACCCAAAATATTTAAACTTCCACCTCAACTTTTCGATCAAATAAAACGGAATAATGAATGGTGCCAAATAAAATGGATAACGCCTAACATAATCCATCATTGATTTTCTAAGCGTTGCAATCATCGAAACTACCCTAATTAATCTAATTTCATTGGGATTTTTAATCCACGGGAAATCCTCCAAATTACTCGAGCTACTATCTAATGACTTAGCAACTACCGCTGGCCAGTCTTCTAATTTCTCAGGGAATTTAAAGCCCATCGCTTCACACTGTCTAGCCAATTCATCCCCTGGGTACGGCCTGTATGGTTGAGGTGAAATAATTTCAATTTCTGGACCAATAGCTAGTAACCGATCGATTAATTTCAAAGTTTGGATTCTTTCTCCTTTAGTTTCATCCGGCAGAGCACACATAAATGAATAATTGGCTCTGACCCCCTGATTGTGACACACCTCAGCTGATTTAATTATCTGTTCTATTTTAATATCCTTTTTAATACAATCTAAAATTCTCTGAGAACCACTTTCTGCCCCAAACGCCAATTTATAACAGCCAGATTTTTTAAGACGCCCCAATAATTCATCATTAATATAATCATCTCTAAAATAATCTACTCGACAATTAGTTAGCCATTCAAATTTAAGATTTCTACTCTCAATACCATCTAATATATCTATCACTCTTTGACGGTTTACAAAAAAGTTATCTTCTTGAAACTTTATCTTTTTATAGCCAAGATCGTTGACTAAATATTCTAATTCTTCAAGTACCTTATCAGCTTTCTGATATCGCCAATCTCTATTGTGCAGAGATATATTAACACAAAAGGTACATCGATAAGGACAACCCCGGCTGGTATTTAAAATTATAGAATCAAATTGTTTTGTTTTTGGTGACAGAAGTGAATAATCCAAAATCGGTAAATCATTCAAATCCACTAGTTCTGTCTCTGGATTTTTAATAACCTGGCCATCTTTTTGATAAATTAGACCAGATACATTCTCAATCTCTTCTTTGTTTTGTAAAAACTTTAATAGTTTTGGGAATGAAAGCTCTGCCTCACCAGTCATTACATAATCAATTAAACTATTTTTAATTGTTTGATCAGGAAACAAAGTAGCATGAATCCCACCCCAAATAACTGGCACATCTTTATTACCTTTTTTAATTAAAGCGCTAATTTCAAGGGCACTACTAATTTGTGGTGTCATCGCCGAAATTCCCACTGCCAGAACATCATCATTTAACTCTTGTTGTAAAATTTCTTCTGAATTATCTTCAACTAAAAAATCAATTAATTTTACTTCAAATCCATGCTGTTTTAAAATTGTGCCAATAGACAACAAACCTAGCGGATAACTTTTGGCATCAAAGTCCACCTTATAAAACTTCGGATAAATTAACAAAACTTTATTACGCATCAAACTGTTTAATAAGTTTCTTAGCTAAATTAGGCAAATTATGACTTTTAACTACTATTTCTCTCAACCTACTAACATAATCTTTTTTATCTTCAATCGATAATTCCATAACCCATTTAATCTTTTTTGCCAAGGCACTTGGATTATCCTTTTCAACCATCAACTCACTTGGGATAATTTTAGCAAATGCCTCATTACTAGTTAATACTATACAGCCACTTGCCATTGCCTCTAAAACCACTTTATCTACGCTCCCAGTACCGCTCATATTGATAAATAAATCAGCTTCCTGATAATATGGCACCATTTCCGAATTAGCTACCCAACCAGTAAACTCCACCTGATCATCAATCTTCATCGCCTTAGCAACCATTTTCAGTGTTTCTAAATACTTTTTTTGATGATTTAAAATCACATCACCAATTATTTTAAAATTAATTCTCTTATCGTCCAATTCATCAACCGCCTTAATAATTGATTCATAATCCTTAGTCGGTGATATCCGACCAACAGAAACAATATTAAAACCATCCCTTTTTTCAATCTGATCATTAGGCTTAAAAAAATCTGTATTAATACCATGACCTATTGCCTCTACTTTTTTAACAAACCACGGGTTACGAAAGCTTTTATTCGATGCTGTAACAATCCGATGAGCCAAAAGCTCTAAAATCCGCCTTCTGATAGTTACTGATCGATGAGTATACCAACTAACTACCCGTTTTCCTCTTAATCTAGCACAAGGACCAACTAAAATAGTATACTCCGGATTCATATGACAAAATACACCATCTACCTTACTCAATAGTTTCAAAGCCTTCCATTTAATAACAAAGAACTTTTTCCATTTGCTACCAGATAACGAAATTACCTCAACATTATCAGGCAGGCCACTAGAATCACTTTTTTGCCAAGTAATAACATAAAGCTTATCTAAATTTCTGGCCATTTCTTTTACCCAACCATAAGTAAAACCCGCTAAGGCATCATTTTTATCAACTTTTCTAGTGATCATTAATAAATTCATTTTAATTTATTATTAATAATATCTCGCCAAAACTGAACAATTTTTTCAGTGTTATCACCATATTGTTCTTGCATCATCTTTTTACCATTATCCCCCATTTCTTTTGCTTTTTGGGGATTATTTAGTAATTCAATTATTCTATTAGCTAACGACTCAGAATCACCAATTGGCACCAAATAACCATTTGTACCATCTTTAACAATTTCTTTAGCTCCGGTTGTAATAGTAGATACCACTGGCCGAGCGCAAGCGTTAGCCTCAACCAAAACCTTCCCAAAACTTTCAGAAGTTGAGCTTAAAACAAATAGGCTAGACTGATGATATAAATCTATCAAACTACTGTGCTTGACCGTTCCTTTGACGTCAACATCAAAAAAGTTATTTTCTTTCATAGCTTTTTTAAGTTTTTCACCCGCCCCTGCTTGTAAAAACTTAACCTCACTTACCTTTTCTTTTACTAGTTTAAACGCTTTCACTAAAGTATCATAATCTTTAACCTCATCATCCCGACCAACATGTAACACAGTATTTGACATTTGATTATTGGTATCTGACCTTCTCTGATATTTTTTCAAATCTACTGGAGTAGAAATGACCCTCACTCTATTTTTCGCCCAACCAGTTTTAATAAACTTTTCTTGTTGACCCTCACTCATAACTCTAATGGCATCTGTACGCTTTAAAACCATACTTTGAGAAATATTTAAAAACCGATTATACCAAGCTTCCTTAACCCAATTTTTGTTATGCCAAAAATCACCATGATAATGAACTAGTAATTTACAGCCAAATTTCTTTTTCACCCAAGTGCCCACTAGCCCTGTTAAAAAAGGATCTTGAGTCAAAACCAAGTCGATTTCATTATTTTTACATATCTCTTTTGCTAATTTCCAAGCACCAAATAAAAAAGTTATAGGGCGCATTGAATTAGTAGGATAAACAAAAACATTTTTTGATAATTGTTTGTTTTTTAACTTCAATTTCTTTTTAGAATAGGTAATAGAATGAATTGCCACTACTTTTTTGCCATATTCAATATTACGAGCCTGAACATCACCAAACTTTGGATTATCCATTGCTAGAGTAGGGTCCCATGATATTGTTAAAATTTTATAATCCATGGTTAACTTTTTTATGCTTGATTAAATTATAAGTCTTACGCATTAACTTACCAATAATTCCCTTTTGTTCTAGGGCGATAGACGATAAATATTCTATAACATAGATATCGACTGGAAACATAAAAAACCGATGTTTAATTCTCCACTTAAACCACCAAATAACTGGACCAAGTTTCCAATTTAAAAACTTAAAATATTCTCTAATCCGCCACACTTTCTTAGCGTCCACCCACGGAGAACTAAAGTCTTGACGAAAACGATCAATATTTCCCCAGTCCTCAGTCCTTTCCGGTGGATTAAAACCTTCAGAAATGGCAAAATCATACATTTTTGACCCTGGATATGGTAAGTAGGCACCAAGACTAAATACCGCTTTAGAATGAATCTTATAAATATTATAAAATAAATCGATGGTTGCCTCAAACTCTTCCTTAGTTTCTGTTGGTAATCCAACAATCGCCGAATAAGTTGCTGGGAGATCATACTTGGCAATAATTTTAACTGTTTCTAAAATCTTATCGACTGTAAAGTTTTTATCAATCATTTTAAGTAATCGATTACTACCAGACTCAACTCCAATCAACATATCAAAAACCTTAAGTTCTTTCAGTCTACCGGCTAAATTATCATCCAGAGAATCAATTCTAATCTCAACATGGGCCGGCAAATTAATCTGCTCTAAAATAGCTAAGGCCCGAGACTTATCAACAAAGAAATTATCATCATAAAATTTAATAGCATCAATCTGATAACTTTGTTTAAGCCAGTTAATATCCTTGACCACCGCCTCAACCGACCAGAAGCGCCATTTATTCTGGTTAAAGGCGTTATTATAACAAAAGGCACAATTAAATGGACAACCACGACTAGCCTTATAAACAAATACTCGCTTATATTGGCTTAATGGGAAAATAAATTCATTTGGATCGATTAACGAGAAATCTGAACGATAATCATCTAGATTATTAATAAAAGAGCGCCAAGAATTAATAACCACCTGATTATCTTTTTTGTAAGCAATACCAGGCACGTCTAGCGGCTCCTTTCCATCAATAATTTTTTGAGTCAAATCAATAATACTAATTTCCCCTTCTGATATCACAACATAATCAATATAATCTTCTTGTAAGCACTGTTTAGGTAAAAGTGATGGATGAATCCCACCCCAAATAACTGGTATTTTACTCTTTTGCTTAATCTTTTTGGAAAATTCTGCACTGTGTCTAGTTTGAACACCAGTCATCACTGTTAACCCCACATATAATGGGCTTTGAGCAATCACCCGTTTGACTGTTTGGTCAATTTCACGTTCCGTAATATTAATTAATTCAACATCATAACCAGCTCGTTTTAGAGAGCTACCAACAGACAGAATCCCCAAGGGAAGAACCTTTTCCGAGTGATCTTGACTATAATTAATTTGAACTAATATTATCTTATTCATACTTCTTTTAATATCTTTTCAGTATTATTTATCATTTCTTCAAATTTAAATTTATCCAAGCCCTTTTTAGCATTATCGACAAACTGTTTTCCCAGTTCTGGATTATTATAAAGTTTCAAAATTGCCTCTTTTAATTGTTCTCGATTATTATACTCAACTAACAGACCAGTTTTACCATTTTCAACTATTTCTGGATTACCACAAAGATCAGTAGTAATCACTGGCACACCGGCTGTCATAGCCTCTAGGACGGTGTGAGGCAATCCCTCGTAACCAGTATTTAGAACAAAAGCCATTGTCTTAGATAGTATTTGATCACGTTCTTTTGGCTCCACCCTCTTAATCTCAATTTTATCTTTCAAATTCAATCCCTCAACTAAGTCCTGTAACTTTTGTTCATCTGGTCCGCTACCTAAAATCATTAATTTAAAATTAGGATTAATAACTAGTAATTCTGGCACAATCTTAATTAATACCTCAAACCCTTTCCAAGAAACTAGTCGACCAATTGAAACCAATAAATCATCATCAGACTGTTTTCTTTCAATTTCTGGAGCAATGATCGCATTATATACCACCTGAACTTGTTCATCAGTGGCTCCCCAACCCACTACTATACTTTTTAAATATTTACTTGGTGTAATTACTAAATCAGCACTACGACAAACTTTACTTTCAATTTTTTTAAGTTGGTCAACCCGCCCAGTAAAGCCTGTCTTCTGAAAATCATCTATCCCTAATTTTGTTAAACCATTGTTTCTAGCATATTCCCAAGCGTAGTCCCCCACTACTTTATTAACAAATTTCTTGTTGAGTTTTTTTGCTACTTTCAAAGCAGGATAACCAGCACTAACTGGCCCCATAGCATAGATCACATCACAATCACTAGCAATGCTCTTAAGTTTTAAATAATATTTAAAATAATGCCAAAGTTTTATTCTACTACGAACCACCCTAAAGACTGGAAAACTGTAATTATCATTTTGTTTTTCGTCGCTATAACAAATTAACTTAACTTGCCAACCTTTCCCGATAAGTTCTTCGGCTAATTTCAGACTATAGGTAGCCGGACCACCAATATCTGGCGGGAATATATCAGCGGCAATTACAATCTTTTTATTTTGAGACATAAAAATATTATTTAACTTTCTTAAATCGACAAACAACTGATTGACCAAGATTCTTTAATCTAGGGATCCGGCAAAACAAGCCATCAATACTTCGAATAATTTTAATCTTAAACCAAAAACGAGGAACACCAAGATAATGTAAAGGTGGAAACATTGTACTAGCTCGAGAATTAACAAATTTTAATCCACTTTTTTCAACTAGTTCAATCCATTGCTTTGGGGAATAATCATACTGATGTTGATCTGGATCCCATCCAGCTTGAATTACCGTCTTTGATTTCCGTCGCAAAATTTTTCGACCAATAAATTTAAATAAGTTTTCCCACTTGTCATGCATTGCTGGAAAGGTAACTAATGCTTCACCATCATTCTTCAATAAACGATAAATCTCATTGGCTACTAGATTAGGATGAATAACATGTTCGATGATATCAATTGCAATAATTTGATCAAACTCTTCACTGATCGGAATTGCTTCAACATTAGACTTAATTGTCTCAAAATTTTTAATATTATGATCTTCGGTTAATTGCCTAGCTGTTTTCAAACGGTTTTCATTAATATCTACCCCCACCATTTTCTTAAAATTTCCACCATAAATTAACGCCTGAACCCCATCACCACAACCAATATTTAAAACTGTTGATTCTCGATTAATCGGAAAAAACTTTGGATAAATTACACCCGACACTAGTTTTCCTTTTTTAAAATTAACTTTCTCAGATGACAACTGATTATTTGACTTAAAAAGATAAAAAAATACAATCAACCATAAAGGAATGGCTGGTAGTCGATATTTAGTATCAACAAACGGCCCTGGTGTAAATACAAAGTAAAATGCCATAATCATAAAGAAGGTAAATACAACAAATGTCTTTTTATCTCTTTTAAAAGATTTTATCCAGCCAAGTAAAACTAATACATAAAACAAACTAAAGCTGATCAATCGAATGAGATATCCAGTCTTAGTGGTTAGAAATACTGAAATCTCTTGCCAATTACCACTGACAATACTTTGACTGACATTAAGCTTGTTAACTGGATCATAAGGGAATGGCAACACCTTCTCATGACCATAATAATATGGCGTCTGCAGATCACTAACAAACAAAGAACGAACTGTACCCATTAGATGACTTCTAGCATAAATTAAGGGCTTAGCCTTAATTCTAGCAATCGAAATGTCTGTTAATTGCTTTTGATATTTAATACTTTTCTCTGGTACTCGATCATTTGGTGAAAAGTTTACCTGTTCATTTTCCAGTGGAATATCTTTGGTATAGAAAATATATAAATTAAATCCCTTAATTGATGAGATATCAAACACATTAAAAGTTAACTGATTCCTTAACATCCAGGGAAATAAAATAACAAAAAAGATAGCTAAAAAATAAATTGATTTAATTAAAGTCTTTTTAAAACCATCTTTAAAAAATAATAATCGACAAAATATTAAAATAATAAACAACGGCCAAAGAAATATCCCCACTGGTTTAATTAAGGTTGCGATACCAAAAAGTACGGCACTAAAATATAGTTGTTTACTGTTCCCTTTTTTAAAAAATGAAATGAAATAATATAGCACCAGTAAAAAGACAAAAACCAATAGCGCATCTGCCTCAGCAATACTCGCCCGATAAGCTAAAAGTGGTTCTAGAGCCACTACCAACCCAAGAATAATTGATAATTTTTTAGATAGAAATAATCTAGCCAGACGATAAGCAACAACTGGTGTAAGTGAAACAATAATAATTAAAACCAATATTGCTAACCAAATACTGCCAAAACCAAAGAAATAAATAAAAGGAACAAAATAAAACGCATATAGTGGCGTTCTTAAGCTAGTTGATTCTAACGGTGGCTCAACAAAATGAGAAAACTTTTGATGTTCAACTAGGTTTTTGGCAATCACCACATAATGTTGAGCATCGTGATGTGGGGTGGTGTCACTTAAACTTTGACCATCATTATCTAAATAAAAACTACCCGGTCCATATTGAGTCAACAGTACGCCGAAAAAAAACAGTCGAAAAATCAACGCCACCAAAAACAGCCCTACTAGTATTTTATGATTCCCAATCCAGCTCTTAAATTTCATATACTATGGTAATTTAGTTTCATGATAATCTTCATTAACATTAATCTCAAAAAGATTATGATCTTCGCCCATTAAGTTACGGGCTGCATAAAATCCAGTCAAAACAGAGTGATCCATATTATTGTAATGAAACATTCCACTACGACCAATGGTTTGAAAATTTTTAAACTGTTTTAAATATTCAAAAATAGTATCTAAATTATTTTGGTAATCAAAAGCATAGACTGGATAAGCTTCAATAATTTTATTAACTATCCCCTGACCAATCTTTTCTTTCGCTACTAATTCTAAAGTTAAAAAATCCTTTTTTGCTTTTGCTATCCACTCCTCATCTGACATATTCCAAAGCTGATCATCCAACCAACAAGCATATTCAATGCCAATCATAGTTTGATCTTGATTTTCCTTCAAATGTGAACCCCAATTACTGTAATCCTGAATTCGATTAACCTGTAAATCTGGTTCGTGAACATAAATCCAGTTATCAGGAAAGACTCTTTTAGTGTTAACCATTAAAGTAATAATCACTAACGACCGAAACTTCAAGTTTTTAGCAGCATCTGAGACTGGCTCGGAAGTTATCGGCTCCATCTTTTTAATCAATTCGTCAATTGGTAAACTAGAAATAAAATTCTTACCATTTATTTCTTTGGTTTCATCTCCCTTTTTAATAACCACCGCCTCTATTTTATTGTTATTATGTTTTATTTTAATTACTTCCCAACCATAAATAATTTCCCCATGTTTTTTCTCAATAATTTCTGCCATTTTCTCGTACATCATTCCCGCACCATACTTTGGATAGTGAAATTTATCAATTAATGTTTGAACTTTGCCATGTTTAGCCTTAATCAGTGAATCTTTCAGGGCAGATACCAATGATAAATTTTTAATACGCTGAGAAGCCCAACGAGCAGAAAGGTCTTTAGTTGAAAGACCCCAAAGCTTTTCAGTATAACTTTTGAAAAAAGTATTAAAAAGTTTCCGACCAAAACGATTAGAAACCCAATCTTCAAAACTAACTTCAGGCTTTCTAATAAATAATCTTTTTATTTTCATTGACAGTAAACTAAAAACTGCCCACAAAGAGTCCTTCAATCCTAATTTAACAAAAGAATCAAGAAAAACTAACGGATACTGAAAAAACTTCTTCCGATAATAAATACGAGTCAAGCGCGGAATTTCTAAAAAATCATCACCTAAAACTTCTTGCCATAGATCATTAACTATTTTACTTTTAGAAAAGAATCGATGTGGACCCAAATCATAAAAATGATCTTGAAACTTTTTTGTTTGACTCATTCCTCCAGCTTGATTTTGTTTTTCAATTAAAACTACTGGCTGATTATTCTTAACCAATTCATAACCAGCTGCCAGTCCAGCTGGTCCTGCCCCTAAAATAATTGTTGGTTTTTGATCTTGCATAATTATTATCTACAGACCCTTAAAAATATTTTCCATTTTTTTAGCTATATCATCCCAATTATATTTTCTAACTACTAATTCTCTTGCTTGTTTAACAATCTGTTCTACTTCTTCTTTATTTTTTTCATCCAAAATATAATTAATCTTTTCAGCGATATCCCTTGGGTTTTTTGGCTGACAAACCATACCAGTCTTGTTATCCTCTAAAAAATCAACAATCCCACCCACTGCTGTGCCCACTATTGGCACATACATAGCCATTGCTTCTAAAAATGAATTACCCAAACCCTCAGATAGTGACGGCCGAACAAAAACTGCCGACTCGGCTAAATGTTGATACACTTCTGAATTAGAAACCTGGCCAACAATATTAACCTTATTATTTAATCCTAAGTCACCAATTAAACCTTGAAATCTATTCCTCAAGCTACCATCACCCAATATAATCAATTGACCATCAACATCAACCATAGACCTAATTAAACTTTCTATACCGTTCTTTTTTTCTAATCTCGAAGTGGTAATGATCTGTCTTGGATTCCTTGATTTAATGAGCTCAGTATAGTCTAATCGACCTAGCCATTCACTTTTAACACCATTTGGCACAACTTCAATTTTACCCCCATAGCCCATCCTCTCAGCTCTCTTAGCCAAAAACTTACTAATCGCCTGTATTTTATCTGCCTTTCTATAGATATTTTTGTAAAGTGGTCGCATAAACCAAGTTCGCCACCAAATATCTAACTCACTATCTCCCTCCTGTAGGGTTAATAAGTATTTAATTTGAGAAAACTTCTTTTTAAACTTTAAAGCTGCCCAACCGGCCTGGTTAGCCATCATTGCCCAAATTATATTATAACCACCTTTTTTTTGTAATTCTTTAGCTTTTTTATAAGCCAGCCAAGGAAAACGATACTTATCTAATTTACTATTGCCCACCCGATGAATTAAAACATTACCAAGCTTTTCGCTTGATTTTTGTTTACCATCTAAATTAACCGTTATCATTTCCCATTCTACATTTGGCAATCGATCAGTAATGCTTTTGATTGCCACTTCTGCGCCACCAATAAATGGATGATATGCTAATGAGAATATTAAAATTTTCATTTATATTTCAAATGAATTACAAACGATATACCATAATATTATTACATATTTTAGCTAAAATATCAACCCATTGCGTTTCTGAGTCTGACCCCCCGTTACCCTTTCTTTATCCTTATTTTCTTATTTGACATAAAATGCTTTCTGTGATATATTAGTAAAAGCTCATAAGATGGTTTAATAACCAACAAAACCAACAAGGAAGGCAAAAATGAAAAAAGCAATTAGTAGGTTTTTGACCAAACACCTCAAGGGAGCATCTTATTTGGCCACTTGCTCGGCCTTTATCGGTTGTTTCTTGGGGGTACTAGTTGCGGTGGGAACCAAAGATAAGACAAGCATATTCTCGGCCATGATTCTTTTGACTGGCTTTGGCATGCTTGTCTTTGGAGGTATTCTGGACGCAATCTTGATAGGGTTGGATCGGGCGGAAAAAAAACGGCTGAATCCAAATTTCTGTGAATGGCCTTAGTGCCACGGAATGTGGACACTATTTAAGAGTCACGCTAGCTTCGCGCTACGTGACTTCTTTTTTTATTTGTTTAATTGCTTTCTGAAGTATAAGATTGTTTTTGTTTTACAAAAACCCTGTCGCCAGCAGTACTTAATGAGATAACGGGGATGATATATTTACCACTTAAACTTCAAAAACACCTTAAGAAAATAGTAAATATCAAAAAATATCTCACCAGTTTTAATTCCTCGCCAAAGACGCTTTAAAATAAACTTTGGTCGCAAATAGAGCTGACGATAAAACTGATTATAATATTTAAAAATTTCTTCATCTTTAAAATTAGGATAGCTGGCAATTCGAGTCTCTGAATGCATCACATAATCTGCCCAATTAAATGAATGAATCAAACCGCGAGATTTCCATTCATCAAAAAACGGAGTGCCTGGTAGTGGCGTAGCGATACCAACTTTTGGCAAATCGACATCAAGTTCTTTAACAAACTCCATGGTTCGTTTAATACTTTCTGGTGTTTCACCAGGTAAACCAATCATAAAAAACCCTAAAGTTTCAATGCCAGCGTCTTTTGCCATCTTAACTGCTTCTTTGGCCTGCTCTAAAGTAATACCTTTTTTAACTTTATCTAAAATATTTTGATCTCCAGACTCAATCCCAAAACTAATCCGATAACAACCAGCTGCTTTTAATTTGTTTAAAAGTTCTTCGTCCACTCGATCAACTCTAATACCATTATAAATATTCCAAGGAAATTTTAATCCTCGTCTAATAATCTCATCACAAACTGCTTTGGCATGATTTAAATCTGCCGAAAAACAGTCATCCCAAATATGAATTTCCCGATAACCCAAATCTAAAACCATTTCAATTTCATCAGCTACTCTCTGAGGTGATTTCTTTCTCAGACGATTAGTAAAAATATGTTTACTACAAAAAATACAACTATAAGGACAACCTCGGCTGGTTTCAATAGCGGCGACTGGACTTTTTTTAGCATTGACCTTGGCAGTATGATAGTTTTTAGCCTGATAAAGATACAGCGCCGGATAAGGTAAATCATCTAAATTTTCTATCAATGCGCGTGGATTATTTTTTATTACTTCTCCACTTTGACTACGATAAGCAATACCATCTATCTCATTGAGCGGTCTATCATTTAACACTTCAGCTAAAGTAATCTCCCCCTCGCCATAAACCACAATATCAAAATTACATTTTTCTACCACCTCTTCTGGAAAAATAGATGGATGAGCACCGCCAGCAATAATTTTAATATTTTGGTCAAATTCTTTTACTCTTTTGGCTACTTCTTTAGCTTCCTGAAATAAACTAGTAGTAAAAGTAACGCCAACAGTATCAGGTTTATATTTCTTTAATTTATCAAGTAAATCAAAAAATGGATCTGATGAAATACTCAAATCTAATATTTGCACACTATGACCATGTTTTAAAGCCATCCCCGCCAAAGAAGCCAATGACACATAAGGAATATGAGGAACAACCAAACTAATCTTTGATTCTTTAAAAACTTCCAATGCACTATGAGGACAAACCAATAAAACTCTTTTTGCCATATATTCAAAATTAATTATATTTATGAGATATCAGTCCTTGATTATTAATCAATAATACCCTATTATTATTATACATTCTAAGAAAAAAATCAAGTAAAAATGAACCAAATTAAACCAAAAATATTATATGTGATCACCCAACCAGAATGGGGCGGAGCTCAAAAATATATATATGATTTAGTAAACAGCTCTAAAGCTAGGGATTTTGAAGTAATGGTCGCCGTGGGCCAAGGCAAAGATCAAGAATTTATTGACAAACTTGAAACCCAAAACATTAAAATTCATCATTTAAAGCACTTAATTAGATCAATTTCCCCCTTAAAGGACCTACTAGCTATCTCTGAACTAAAAAAACTATACAAAGACTTCGAGCCAGACATTATTCATCTAAATAGCACTAAGGCCGGTATTATTGGATCACTGGCCGGCAAAAACCAAAAAATCATTTATACTGTCCACGGCTGGGTTTTTAATGAGCCATTATCAGATTTCAAAAAAAATCTTTACCGCCAAGCTGAAAAGCTTACTGCTAAACACAAAAATAGAATAATTTGCATCTCCAAATTAGATTATCAGCTAGCTCTAGATGATCAGATAACCGCCGAAGACAAACTTGCTTTAGTTTATAATGGTATTGATCAATTGGAGTTTTTGACCAAAGAACAGGCAACTAAAGAATTGCAAATCGATCAGATTAAATCGAATATATATAAACTAGGTACCATTGCCAATTTTTATGCCACCAAGGGGCTCAAATATCTCATTGAGGCAATCTATATCCTAAAGATGAAGAACATTAGAGTCAACCTAACTATCATCGGAGACGGCGAATTACGCCCTCAACTAGAAAATCTAATTGCTAACTTTGGTCTAGGGGGTGATATTAATCTTGTTGGCAGAAAAAAAGACGGTTACAAATATCTCAAAGCCTTTGATGGTTATATTTGCTCATCAGTCAAAGAGGGTCTACCCTACTCAATACTAGAAGCAATGCAAGCAGAGCTACCAATCATCAGTAGTAATGTTGGTGGTATCAGTGAGATGATCACTGATCGAAAAAACGGAATACTAATAGAGTCTACTAATCCCGAAAAGATAGCCGGGGCCGTAAAATATTTAATCAACAATCCTCAAATAGCAAAAAAACTTGGCACGGAAGCCAAGCAAATAGTGGGTACTCAATTTTCTAAAGACAAAATGGCCGAAGAAACATTTCGATTATATAAATCTGTTTTAGAAGATTAATCTACTATCCCCCTTATGTCTTCTATAATATCATCAGCCCAAGTTCCACTTCCATATCTTGGAAGTGTTTTTACTATCTCCGCATACTCGACTGCCCGATCATTTCTGTCCATCGCCATTAAAACATAGATGAACTGTCGATATGGTTCTAAATTTTGGTCATTTAAACTAATCGCCTTTTTAAATCCTATTTCGGCTAAGTCAAAGTTACCATTAATTGCCGCCACATCACCGTTGACTTTTTTACCATACAAACCAAGATTCAAATAGGTTTGCCCCATTTCTGAATAAATTTGAGCTCGCGTAGGACTAAGCTGTTCTACTTTTTTAAAAACCTCAAAATTATTATTTAATCGATTAATATCATAAGCATAAGCCAGATTATTAAATTTCATCATCAATAGATAGCTGGTCGTACTATTTGGATTTTCTGCTATTTGTTTATTTAGTTCTTCTTCTAACTTATTAGCGACATCAGACATTGCCTGATGAATCCCCTGATCGGTGCTACTAATATACTTTCTAAAAACATTATGAAAGAAATTAAAATATTGTTGTCGATACTCATAATTACCATAAGTATTTAAGGCCAAAATACTATCTAGCTCCTTAAATTTAACATCAACACTACTATCATGATTTAATACTTTAGTAATCCTAATATTTGCTTGAAATGGCCGAATATTAACAAAATACATAATCGGGAAAAATAAAACTACCCCCACACAAAGAATTATTATTTTGCTTTTATTAACAGAAAATAATTTTATTTTATAACCCCCTAGAAAGGAGCCGATTAACGCTAGTGATATAAAAAGCGGAATATAAGTAACTAGCGTCTCAAAGATAAATAAGTTTTGAATAAAATGAGACAGAACAACTAAACTAAAAATAACTGGCAATAAATACTTTTTGGGATTATTACCATTAGTCTCATCCTTTAGAAACAGTCTCCAAAGAAAGTATAACGGTACAAATAAAAATGATAGATAGGTCAATAATCCCAACACACCACCAGTCACCATCCTACTAAAAACAATATTATGAGCTCGATCAAACCAAATCACTGACCCCTTATGACGATAAATGGCTGGATTAAAGTTCTGATCAAACACCTGATAAAAGTTTTCTTGACCCCAACCCAAGATTGGTTTTTCCTTATACCCCTGCCAGGAACTATTCCAAGTCATCAGTCTGTTTTGAGTGGTAGTATCATTGAGGGATACACTAGTCACCCTAGCTAAAATCCTGTTATTTTTTACAAAATTAGATTCTTTGTTGACAAAAAGTAAAATTGGTAAAATAATTGCCAAAAGTACTAAGAGTCCACCCAACCATTTTAATCTCTTATCTTTAAAGTAGAAAAACAGTAAATACAAAGAAAAAATAAACCCACCAATAGCTAATGCCAACATCCCACCCCGAGTTTCAGTAAATATTGCAATAAAAATCTCCAAGAGGATTACTGCTAAATAGTAAAATTTCAAATAAACATTTTTGCGATAAAACAGCAATAATAAACCAAAAAAGATGGTAAATATTAAATACCCTGCCAGATAACCAGCATTACCAATCGTACCACTAAGTCGCCCCCCCACACCTAAGGTCGATACAAAATTAAACTCAAAATACTGAGCCAAAGCAAAAAGAGAAACGATTAACCCCGCCAAAAAAGATAAGTCAATCAATACTAACCAATCTTTGATTCTCTTGAAGAAACTAGTTAACACAATTAAAAAGACAAAAAGATGTAAATACAACAACAAGCCCTCACCTCGCTCATTATTACTCCAAAAACTATGATAAAAGTTGTCTCCTAAAAAAGAGGATAAAAAAGATAATAATAAATAAACTCCAAATAATACAACCACTATATTTATTTTTATCTTATATTCCCTGCTTCTCCAAGCTAAAAATAAAAAAGCTAAAAATATAATCTCCACCACAACATTAAAGGTAATGGTCTTAGTAAATATAAATGGAAAAAAGAAACCAGCTTTCAAATAAAGCGGCGAAAATATAATCACCGCTGTCCCAGCCCAAATTAAATATTTTAGAACCTTTTCAATCATCGTGAGTTCATTGACTATTAGTTAACCTTCGCCTTATAAATATTCTCAATAAAGCCTTCAACTTGTTGATCTAGCTGTTCATCCCGACCCAAAAGCTGAGAAATTACCTCTTCGGCTTTTTTCTTTTGACCAAGGCCAACATACTGCATTGCCAAACTGGAATAGTATTCAGGCTTTTCAGGATTAATAACAATTAGTTTTTCTAAATCACTAATTACCCGATCCATCCGACCAGCAGTCTTAAACATTGGTACAAACCTAAGCAGAACATCTTCATTATCAAAATAATCAGAATCCAGCTTTAAAATACTTTCCACTGTCTCATTTTCTAACTCTTCATTTTCAGCCATAACCGCTGAAACAAAAACATTAATGTAAGTATCGATAACCTTTGGATTAACCGCTACCGCCTTTTGATATTCAATAATTGCGTTTTCATAATCACCCTTTCTAAAATAGGCCTCGCCAATTTGAAAATAGGTATGCGCTCGAGTCGACCCCAAAGAGATAAGCTTATCTTTTTGTTCAAGTATTTTATTCAGTCGAGCATTATCAAATTTATAAGACCTCAAATAAAGCTGATTTAAATTATAATAATTTTTAATACCTTCAGGATCCTCCTCAATACTCTTTGAAATCGCAAAAATAGCATCATCAAACATCTTACTAGCCTGATAATCAGGTTGAGAGGTATAATTAGCCAAAACAAACAAAGAAAATTGCTGCCTAGCTTCAAATCTAGTTAAATTATTATTATTTTCCAAAACGACCAAGTAAGCATTGTAAGCCTCCTCAACGTGACCCTGTTTAGCATAGGATTCTGCCTTCAACAAGTTATTATTACTAACAATTGCCGAATAGTTTGCCTTAACTGACAACGGGATTAAAATAATTAATAGTAGTATCACGCCAATAGCCGTCTTACCTTTAAAGTTAATTTCTTTTGACTCATCAGTTAAGTGATAAGTATTAGAAATAAAAGCCAAAATCACCACAAATAAAATATACGTATTGACCGTATCAAAAACAAATAAATTAGCAAAAGTATAACCAGCCAAAAGACCAATAAATATGTTTTTCTCTAACACTCCTAAGTTTTTATTTTTAAACAAATACCAAAAAGCTGAAATCAAAAGACCTAAATAAGCAATTACTCCAATAATACCAGTAGCAACAAAATATTCAATTATTACACTATGAGCTTTATCAAACCAAACCCTCGAACCAGTATCAACAAAAATTTCTGCTGGAAAGTATTCAGAAAATGCATAATTATAATTTTCACCACCCCAACCGATAAGAATTGTTTTAGTATTATCTGTCCAGCCATTATATGCTACTTCCCAAGCCAGCAAACGAGTTTGAGTTGTATAGTCGTTGGTCGATATTGAAGCAACCCTTCTTAAAGTATCATTGCCTTGAATAACGGTTGAATTTTTAAAAATAAAAATAGAAGCAACAAAGATGACAATTATTCCAATTGCCACCGCACTGTATAGTTTTATCTTTTTGCTTTTAGCCCTAAATGCAGTCAATAATGCCACTAAGGCCAAACCACCAATAAGTCCCAATAGTGCCCCTCTGGTCTGAGTCATATAAACAGCGACCACACCCAAAACCATCATCACTCCATAAAAAATTCGCCAAAAAACATTTCGATCTAAAATCATCAAATAAAATGCCAAAAAAGTATTAATCAACATATAACTACCCAAATAAGCGGCATTGCCAAGCGTTGAAGACAGTCTGGCACCTGAACTAGTTATCGCCCCTAAAATTCCAAAGCTTTGCATTAATCCATACACCACCACTATAAAACTAACAATTAAAGAAACTCTAAATAACCACTTGAAATCATTTTTAGTTTTGAAAAAATACAATAATAATGAAAAATAAATAAATAAGTGAATCCAAAAGAATCCACCTTCAGCTCGTTCAATATTGCTCCAGAAACTATTATAAGAGTTCACTCCAAACAATCCCGCGATCAAGGTAATGATAGTTAACGCTAAAAACCACTTCCAAATTAAAGACTTTTTAAAATTAACTTTTTTAATCAATATAAAATAAGCAACAAATAACACATAGACCGCTATCACAATTAATCTAAAAGCTAAAACTTTAGTGGTTACAAATGGGAAAAAAAGATATTTAGAAAAAAATAATGGAATAAAAAGAGAGACAACAAATAATATCTTTATAATATTTTTTAATATTTTTCCTTTTTCTTCGATTAATTGCATATTTATTTTAATCTATCTCTTAGGTGATCTGCTTCTGGATGACGAACAACATACTCTTCAATAACATCACTAGCTTCATCTATTCTTTCTAAAATAATCAAATAATTAGCCATCTCTATTACATAATTAATCTGATCTGGATTTTTACCATAACCGTCTCTTAAAACATCAAGGGCACGATCAGCATCTTCGAAATTGTAACGATAAAGTTCATAAAAACCGTAATAGATGTGCCAATCACGATCATCTCTCTCTACTGCCATTTTGTAATAGTACTCTGATTTGTCCCTATCAACTACAAATGATTTATATAAATTACCCAAATTAGCTGGGGAAACACTGTTATGAATATAAGCATCATTGAACCAAATCCACAGTTGAGCTGCTCCATCATAATCGCCAATCGCTTTTAATACCGAGGCCATATCAAGCCAAAGATGAAAAAGATTATCACTCTCCCAACTTTCTCCTGCCGCCAATAACTCAATTATTCTATTTTTAGAATTAGTAAATCTTTCAAAATCACGATTTATTTGATATTCTGATAGATTTTCATTTTTAACTTCAAAAACTAATAACTCCAGTGGATTAATATTAGAAACTACGACCTCCACTGCTGACTGCTTCTGCCACTGAAAGTAACCAATTCCGCCACCAATAACAATTATCGCCACAACCAAAATAATTATCCCCTTTTTCATGATATATAAGTTATTAATATTGATATTATTTTACTAAAAAATACCAATAAAAACAACCCCACCCTTCCAAGCGGAGGGGTGGGGCGTTTTTACAATACTACATTAGTATCGTCTTCAATTTACTAAAACTATTAGATAGATTTAGCAGATGAAGTAGTTCCTACAAGACCACCAGAGCTATCAACACTAGTACCATTCAACCATTGAAGGGTTGTAGTAGCAGTTGTAGAAGTGTTGCCATAAGATAAATCTGACCAAATAAAGTCATCATCATCTAAAGCATCGGTAGAAACAGCATTAACATAAGTAGCAGCTGTATCATCACCGGTCATTGATGTACTTACACCATTTGAAGCACTAGCATCAAAACTAGTGAAACTAGCTTTCAAAGTATAAGTCTTTGATGAACCAGCGGCAACCTGTCGCAGTCGTCCACCTAAGGATCCGGCAAGATTGAAGTAAACTTCAACCAACTGATATACATCATTGATGTAAGATCGGTTAATGCCGTGAGTAGCTGTTGCGCTCTCAGAAGCTACTAAAGTACCGCCTTCATAAACTTGATAGTCAGAAGCGACAACAGTAGTAGTAGTAACCTTAAAGGTCATCTTATATAGACCAATAGGGCCTTTAGCGTCAGCAGTAACAGTAACATCAATCAAATCGTATTCACCGTTAGCAGTTACACTGCCACCAGTAGAAGCGATCACTACAGTTGGTGTACTCTTCACTATCCGATAACTTGGGAAGGTTAAAGTAGCACTAGTTACTGTAGAATCAGTACCATTAGTCTTAGCAGTAACATCACCAGATGCAATGCTTAAAGTAAGGCCAGCATTAGCTGTAGCATTAGTAGCTGTGCCATCATTAGCAATTACACCAGTATCAACTTTAATAGTCAATTCATTGGTAGTGTTTACCTCAACTATATAAGGATCACCTTCCATGTTAAATAACACAGCAGCTTGATCACTTCCAGTTAAAGTAGCTGTAGCAATTAAAGTAGAACCATCATACAAGTATAATGCTTCTATTTCATCAGTACCACCACTGTTTACAGCAGCAACAGTGACATACATCTTTTCAATTTCAACTGCACCGTTTTGAGCAGTAGCAGTAAATTTACCAACAGCTAAACCGTCTGAATTACCAACTAAGAAAGCGTTAGCATATTCATCAGACCTAGTAATAGTTAAAGTACCAGTTGTCTGAATAGTCATATCTTGACCCTCACTAGAAGTGTAAGTAGGAGTAACCTCTTCACCCTCACTATCCTTCACAGTAGCACCGGCAGTAGCAGTTACTGGGGCACCAATTGAGAAGACATCACTAGCTGAAGTTGAACCAGCAGTAGTTACCTTAACCTGCAAAGTCTTTACAGTTCCTTTAGCAATTGATAAAGGACTTGCAAATGACCAAGTAGTAGTAACTGTATCATCTGCAGTAGATGATGTTGGCACTGGATCATTAGTTGTCAAAATCTCAGTAGCACCATCCCACAATGTCAAACTAGTTAACTCATCAGGAGACATAGTAGTAGTATACACATCTGTCTTCAACTGAGTCATAGTCAAATCATCGCCAGATGCAGCTGCATCTAAGATAATATTAGCAGCAACAACGTTATCGCCCCTGATCACATTTTGAGCAGCAGGATTAATTGAAGCACTAATTGTCAACTTAGCAGTCTTAATTGTCTGAGTAGATGACTGAACCTCAGCAGCAGGAGTTGGAGTAATAGAATTACCAGTAGTATTACCAGTAACAGTCATATTAGCTGCAGTAAGTCCAGCTTTTAAAGTATCGTCATTAGAAAAATCAGAACTCAAATCAACTTTAAGACCAATTTTATGAACACCAATACCTAAGGTAATAGTGTCAGTTGAAGTAATACCAGGTGTACCTCCTACATTAGCAGCAGCATCAGTAGCACCAGTTAGGGCTACATCAGTGTCAACTAAGAAGAAAATACCATTAGTAATATCAGCAGATTCTGTAGCAGCCGCACTAGTAGATGTTGTGATCTTAGTAGCGATCTGAGTAATATCTACCTCTTCACCTTTAACGGTGAATAGCCACTCAGCAATCTGAACGGTTTGTCCTTCAGCAATATTTGCTGCAGAAAAATCATTAGATGCTTCAACTCTTACAGTACCATTACCAATTGTTTGATCGGCAGAAGCATTGAAAAGAGGAGCAGTTGTGTTAGGCCACTTACTTGCATCATCAATTCTGATATATGCATTATAAGTAAGGTCCTTCACAAGAATATCAGTTTCACGCTGAATGTCTAAATCAATGTGTCTTGAAGAACCGTCATTGATTTCAACAGCCTGAACCATCAAACTCTTATTCTTTGCTTTACCAATTTCAAGTGGAGTATCTAGTACAAAGGTAATATATTTATCAACCTGAGGAGCAGTAGCTAAAACAGCACTATCTTCAGAATTAATTAATTGGTATTGCTCAACATCACTGTCAGCAATTGTACCAGCTTGTTTAAATACTACCTTTTCAACTTGAACTAATTCAGTTGAAGAATCGTTAGTGATCTTAATCTCAGCAATATCTACATTAGTATCACCAATCTTAATATCAGCAGCTGCTGGATTATTTGAACCAGCGGCAACAGTAACTGTAGCAATAGAAACAGAACCAGTTTGGCCCATTACATTACCCCAGATAGTTGAATCAAGACCATTGACAGTACCACCGCCCTTAAGGGCCATAGATACTAAACCAAGTCTTGCAGCATCACTTGCGACAGCTGTACCAAAGTTAGCAACGATAACAACCTTCTTAGTTGTACCGGCAGCAACTGTTACATTATCACCAAAAGTAGATTGGTGACTAGAGTTTAGAGTCTTGTTTAATCCAATTTGGTTACCCAAAACACTATCCTCATAAGCAGCAATACTATTAAATGGAGTATCACCAGCTAGACCACCTCTTTCAATTTTGAAAGAATCAATCTCAATATCAGTAGAATTTCCGTTAGTTACTTCAACTGTCAAAAATTCAGCTAATGCTTGAGTTGATAAATAAGTAGTAGGAGTAGCGGTCATTGATGATAGTCTAACTGTAACATCACCAGTAACTGCACCACCATTAGTAACAGCTGAACCATCAGCGTTAGCAATAGCAGCCTCTTCACCAGTGATAGATTCACCAGCATCATAAGTCATTGAAGTAGCAATAGTTCTTACAGAACTATCTGAAAATGAGTTAGCAACGAAAGCATCGTCAGTAACCGCTCTTTTCATACCATCCTCAATGTAATAAATGTCTTCACTGCCTTCATACTTTACCAAACTTCCGTCAGGTAGGTTAGAATCAGCAGTTAGATCAGCACCTGTGGTTGTGTAGTCGGTTTCAAATGCATTTTGAATCTCAACTACTGAATCACTCCAATCAGCTCCATAAAGAGCAACTGCAGCGGCTGTATCTGTGATCTCACTCAATACAGCACCTGGTGAAACAGCGTAAGTTTTAGCACTATTGTCAAAGCTGATCAGGTTAACGCCTGGTCTAACAGTGACGTGATCACCAACCTCTAAATCGTCGAAATCGGGTTGGGAAATAATCTGAAGTGCTCCTGAATCAACCAGGTCACTCCAAGAAGTACTATCCCAAGAACGAAAGGTCACAAGGTTAGAGAAAAGAATTCTCTGTCCTTCTGCACCAATGTAGTAAACTGCTGGATGGCTTGCTGTTTTGATATAATCACCAGCTGACGGTGTATATGCAGCTGACACAGGCACAATTGCACCTAAGCCAAGCGTCCAGACAAGCGTTGCAATTACTACACTATAAATTACAAACTTTCTCATAAATAGGTTTATTAATTACTAGATTCCGCTTAACGATCCGGATAAGAGACATAGATTAGAAGCTTTTCTAGTTATAGAGAAACTTCTTAAGCTTACCAGCCAACTTACACTGCAAGTGCAGTCCGGCCTTTTTCGGTTGCTTGATAAGAACCTAAATCCTTATTTAGCCCTTCACCCTAAGAGAATCTGAGTTACTTGTTGGCATCTTACGTCTGATGCCAACGAGTCATCACCCTACAACAGTAGGGTCACAACTCGCTAGCACCAGTTAAGCGTCAACAGGTAATTATTTAAATAACGAACTCACTTTTTTACTCTTCCTCCTCTACTAATTCATCAGTAGTTGTAACGGCAGAATCAATAACTTCTCCCGATTCACCCTTAACTATGCCACTTTCTGATTCTAAAATATCGACAATATCATTGGTTTGCATTAGTTTCTCAATTGCTAAGCCAAAATCTTTCTGACCTAATAGATCTCTAGCTTCTTCAATACTGGCTTGAGCATCATCAGAATCATTAACAACCATCGAAACAATGGAAGTAGTCACAACATCAATAGACTCCACAGTACTAGAAACGGTTGATTCAGCGCCTTCTTCAATATTCATTAACATCTCTCCTCCAATACTCATCTCCTCTTCATCGTTAAATGACTGAATATCTGCCTCGACATCTTTAATTCGCTCAGCCACTCTAGCTGCTACTTCATCACCAGTAATATCTTTCCCTGCTTCAAATTTGTTAATAATCACAACTAGCGCTGCGGTACCAACATCTTCAGTATCACCAATCGCCTCATCAATATCATCAATCGCCTCAAAACTCACAGTAAGAGCTAATGCTTCTTTAACTTCAGCCAATCCATGACCAACCGCTAGAGTCTTACTATCAATATCTTTAGCAATTTCTAATACTCCACCATTGCTTGCTGCTGTAGTTATTCTATTTAAACTATCCTTAATTAACTTAACATCATCTGAAATCTTTTGAGCAGTTGAAGCAACATTTTCAGCTTGATCTACACTATCGCCACCTTGAGCCACCAACCCATGAAGTTCATCCACTCTTCGTGATACATGGTCCATTTGTAATTTAACCTTATTTTCTTCCCCAAAGGTAAATGCCAACTTAACTCTTTCCCTAGTAGTCTTGACTGAATAAAGCATATCACCAGGAAGACTAGCATCAGCTACACTAACTGTCGCGGTATATGAAACTAACAAAAAGACAACCACTAGTGCTACTGCTACTGGCTTAAGAATTCTTTGATTAAAAATTTGTCCAAAATGCTGAAAGTAATATATAGCAGAGCCAAACTCTCTTGAGCTTTCTCCTACATCGGCTTTTGGACTAATCTGATTCATTAAAACTTCTCGACTAGACAAAACCCAACCCTCTTGAGGGGTTCCAGCCGCCTCAAGACCACGGAGATCTTTTAATTTTTGAGTTAGTTCTCTACTCTTCATCAGTTTTAATATTTTTCTTTAACGCCTCTATTGCTCGGTGGAGTAACACTCTCACCGCTCCATTAGTTTTGCCCACGATTTCTGCGATCTCTTTGGTGGACAATTCGTCTAAATACTTTAAAATGATAACTTCTTTATACTCATCTTTTAGGTGATCCAACCCCGATAATACCCCCCTCAGGTCTGAGTCTTTAATTTGCTCTTTAAGCAAATCTTTACTCTGATCGACCTGATCCAGTGTATTGGTATTTTCAAGTGATTGGTCTTCCCGCGATTTCGACCGATAAAAATCGATCACTAAGTTTCTAGCGATCATATAAGTGAAGGCGTTTAGATTTTTGATATCCTTACCTTCCTTTATATACTGCCAGATCTTTAGGAAAACTTCGGAAGTTAAGTCTTGAGCATCAGTCGTTGAGTTTACTTTAAAATAAACAAACCGATAGATACGCTTAACATATAAATCATAAAACCTTCCGTATGCTTCTTGATCTTGTCCCTTAACCTGAAGAAAAAGAATGCTATTTCCCAAAGCATTTCTCATTAAATAAGACGAATAATTAGTAAAAACGTTACAGTTAGAACTTATAAATTTCCGTAATTATAATATAAAACGCGTTTTTTTGCAAGTGTCTGCACATCCCTTTAATTGACTTTAAATAAAGTAAGGTGCTAAGATAAGTCTAGACATGTCTAGACATAACTCCTACTTATCCACAGCTTACTATGGACGAAAATAAACCAATTAGAGTAACAATATCGCAAGCAGCGAATTTATTCGGAATTAGCACAAAAACCATAAGAAGGGCGATTCAAAACCAAGAGATAAGATATGTAGTGGTTCGTGGCGTTTATAAGATAAATTTCGAAAGTTTACTAAAATGGTCTCAAGAACGCAAAAAAATTCAAAATAAGCTCAATAATCAAGGAATTGGTCAATATGTTGGAAATTGGAAGATTAAGAACAAATTATACTCCCCTAACCCAAAATCCATAGAAAATAAGAGAGAAAATGAAGATTCCATATCAGAATGATAACACACTTGCATTTTTTTCAAAAATACCATATAATGTAGTTAATAGTAATCCGCCCACAAAGCGGGTTTTAAAAACCAAAAAATATAACTTAAATCGCATGGCAAACAAATTAATCCAATATATTGTTGACTCAAAAAATGAGCTAAAGCATGTCACTTGGCCAAGCAAAAAAGAGGTAAAGCGACATACAATTTTAGTAATCATTATTTCAGTTGGCGTTGCATTATTTTTGGGTATTATCGACTACATCTTAAACTTTGGATTAGAACAAATAATCTAACAAAATGGCTAAACAAAATTTACAACTTGGAAGACGTTGGTATGTCTTGCACACCTACTCTGGTCTAGAGGAAGCAGTTTCCCATAACTTAAAGCAAAGAATTGAGTCAATGGACATGGAAGACAAGATTTTTGATGTTTTAATCCCTACAGAAAAGAAAATCCGAATTAAGGCTGGAAAACGAAAGGTGGTTGAAGAAAAGATTTACCCTGGTTATGTACTTGTCGAGATGATCGTAACTGATGATTCATGGTACGTGGTTCGAAATACTCCTCATGTAACTGGCTTTGTTGGATCAGGAACTACTCCCACTCCAGTATCTGAAGAGGAAATCAAAGAACTACAAAGACGAATGGGTGTTGATGAACCAGAATACCAAATTGATGTTGGAAAAGGCGATCCAGTTAGAATCTCTGACGGTCCTTTCAAGAATATGGAAGGAAAAGTTACTGAGATTGATGAGAGTCGTGGAAAAGTTAAGGTGTCTGTCTCAATGTTTGGTCGAGAAACACCGGTTGAATTAGACTTTTTACAAATTAAAAAGATATAAAAAAAGATTACAGATTGTAGCTTCCTGGTCAAAATTGGCCATTGCAGTCGAAAACTAACAAAAAATAAATTATATGGCTAAAGAAATAATAACAACAATCAAATTACAAATTCAGGCTGGTCAAGCAAACCCAGCACCTCCAGTTGGTCCAGCATTGGGTCAACACGGATTGAACATTTCTGAGTTTTGTCAGAAATTTAATGACGCCACTAGAGATAAAATGGGTGACATCATTCCAGTTGAAATTATGGTTTTTGCTGATCGAAGTTACGATTTTAAACTAAAGACTCCCCCAGCATCAGCATTGATTAAAAAATTATTGAAATTGAAGAAAGGATCAGGTAATCCATTAAAAGATAAAGTTGGCACTATTACTCAGGCTCAATTAGCAGAAATTGCTGAAATTAAGATGCCCGACCTAAGTGCTAACGATATCGAAGCAGCCAAAAAGATTATTGCTGGGACTGCTAGACAAATGGGCGTAGAAGTTAAATAAACAAATGTGGGAGCGTCGTTTAGTCAATGATGCGTTTGAACCACAAAAAACATAATTGATATGAAAAAAGTAGATCACAAGACTTCTAAAAGATTTCTAGAAGCAAAAAAACAAATTGATGCAGAGAAGGTTTATTCTGTTGAAGAAGCAATCGCTTTAATTAAAGAAACATCAACCACCAAATTTGACGCTAGTGTTGAAATCCACGTTAACTTGGGCGTTGATATTAAAAAGAGTGACCAGCAGGTTAGAAGCTCAGTTTCGCTTCCTCATGGTACTGGTAAGAACGTCATTGTCGCTGTTATGACACCAGATAGTGATAAACAAAAAGCCGCTAAAGAAGCAGGAGCAGATATTATTGGTGAAAAGGATCTGATTGAAGAAATAAAAAAAGGTAAAATCAATTTCGATGTTATTGTTGCCACTCCCGATGCCATGAAAGAGTTAGCTCCAGCCGCTAAGGTTCTAGGGCCTCGAGGATTAATGCCTAATCCTAAAGACGGCACCGTTACCCAAAATGTAGCAGAAATTGTTAGTAAATTAAAAAAGGGTCAGGTTAATTACAAGAATGATGATTCAGGTAATCTTCATAGTATAATTGGTAAGGCTTCATTTGGGGCAGATCAGTTAAAAGAAAACTACGACACCCTAATAGAAAGTATTAAAAAAGCTAAACCTCAAACATCTAAGGGTGTGTATATTAGAAACATTAGCTTATCCAGTGCAATGGGGCCTGGTATTAAAGTATTGATCTAAACAGTCACATACCTCTCAATATGCCAAAGATGCCCGCTCTATCGAGCGGGCATCTTTTTTTATAATCCACAAACAGAACCGAATTATTCAATTGACCTCATATAAATCGATCCATCATCGACCCACACCACTTTGTTGACATGTTCATAGTTTAGACCACTAAACAATCTAGGAGAAATGCCCGTTGCAGACCCAGGAGTAATCAAATATTTTAACTCTCTACTAAGATCATATGCCCTAATCCCCCCGGATGTACTGATCCAAACCACATATTTAGAATTCATATCCACACTACTATCGCTACCGCCAATTATTCTACTTTCATCCAGTCTGTAGTCATACAACCATACTTTACCGGCCTGCCTATCCGTCCAAACAACATAACGATCATTGGCCCTAGGGGAAATTCCGACACCAAGCTTTTTTTCTCGGCCATTTTTTACATCATACAGATAAATTGCATTGACCCAATCCCCTTCGACATAACGATAATCCTCCCAAGCAATAAAGTCACCACTCATCGCCACATCCTCTTTTCGTGATGTCGATAATCCCTCTACCTTGCTTATGGCACCCGACTGAACGTCATAAGTATATATCTCTGAATTATTACCGCTATATGGCGCCTCTTTTGTATACACCACCCTTTCCCCATAGTGACTAACATCGTAAAAGGAAGCATATATTTGACTGGCACTATCAATGGATTGTCTAGCACCACCAGAAATATCATCAATATACAATACGTTCTTTATCTTGTAGGCCACCTTATCATAAAACGAATCCACATACTGTTTGGCCTCGGTCTGACTACTGTCATCAATAAAGCTTATAGTGTTAGAATCAACATCATAATATTTCAAGCGAAGACTGTCTTGACCATCATTAAAAACAATCCCATTGTTGCCAGCATCAATATTAACAACAATATCTGTACTGACAACTAAGACACTAGGCGTACTTGTCAAATCTGTCCTAACGCAAACCATTTCCCCATTCTTATTTAAAAGTGAATATCCAGGTTCGCAGCCGTAAAAATTGGCGCATTCACTCCATAATGACCCATTCCACTCTTGGTAGCCAAATCCGTTATCTGCAGAACAAGTCCTGCTATTTGACACACAGCTTGTAGAATTTTCAACATGATAGCCAGAATCACATACAATATTAGTACACGGTCCCCAAGAAGAATCCAACCATTCTTGAGTCCCAGTACCGTTGGTCACAGAACACTCTTGAGTTTCAATCGCGTCTTGTACGCATATTCCATTATCATCTAATGTGGTCCTAGGAACACATTGTTCAAAAACACAATTCCCCCAAGATGCTCCGTCCCATTCTTGAGTGCCTAAATACCCAGATCCGCTACACGACCTCTCATTCAACACACACCCACCGCCTTCTAAATGCTGGTAACCAGCCAAGCAACCATCTGAATCTTCGGGGTCTAAATCAACAAATTGTGTGAAATTGCCAGGATTTCTAGTAAATAACTCGCCGGAACCATCAGGATTCTTCTTCGTCAATATCTCTGATCCATCATTATAGCCATCACCATCAGAATCAGAATTATTGGGATCTGTTAAATAAACATTTAATTCATCACTATCAGATATTCCATCATTATCAGAATCTGTAAATTCTCCACCACTAAATTCATAAATACTCTCAAATGATGACTGAATAATTGCAATTTTATTCTGCCAATCGTTTCTATATAATTCATTTAATTCATTCTCATTTAATCGTTTCAACTTATTGGTTTCGAATACTGTGTATATTTTTGAACTGTTATCAAATTTAACAAGACTTGCACCAGGATTAACATTAAGCATGTCTCCCAGTGAAATATTGTCGAAATCTTCTTGGGTGACAGTAATTAACTCTACGTTAATTCCGTTATGTTTTAAACTGCTCCAAGATCCATCATAATATGTCCAAAAAGTATCAGAATTAGGAAAGAGATGTCTTTTTGCGTCAGCACCATACAAATAAATTGCGGGACTTGAGCTGGTTTTAATTAAATTTCCAGTGCTAAGACTTGTCGCTCCATAAGCAACAGGCATGCTGGTTGCACTCACAACTAAGCTGGCGACAAAAAACAAAGTTAAGACTGGCACAGTCAGATAGACTTTACTCATTTTTTTCATATAAATCGACTATAAATTAAAAACTTAAACAACACATCTATTATAACACAAATTATGATCAATATAAAACAACCCTTATTATATGGAAGAACGAGCACACTGTCGCTCTTCGTGGGACGACTACTTCATAGCTGTAGTAAAAATCGTGGGCATGCGTGGCTCATACGACCGTCTGTATACTGGCGTTGATTTAGTTGGTAAAAAGATTACAACAGAAATTCAAAAAACAGGGCTATCCCCTGTTTTTTTAACATTAAATTTTAGCAAAGTTAAAATTTTAAAAACAGCTTACTAAAACCAACTACCTATTGTAATAACATTACCCTTGAAATAAAGTTGGCTGGCCAAAGAAAAAGACCAAACCAAGGGAATCTAGTTTAGTCAATTCGCAATCGAGAGTCACCTCTCGATTCTTTTTTTGTATCATCTACCACTTCTATGTTAAAATTAACTAGTCGTTTAATTTAACTATCAAAATAAATGTTTAAAAATCACTACAAGGGAAAGTTCATTGCCATTGAGGGATTGAGTGGATCTGGGGCAACTACCCAAGCTTATAATCTCAAGAATTATTTCCGTAGTAAAAAAACATTGATCACCAAAGAACCAACTAATGATATTATTGGTGGAATCATCCGAGCCGCACTTAAAAAAGATTGGAAAATCTCTAGCCCTCATGCCTTGCAACTTCTATTTACCGCCGACCGTGCTAATCATTTAAACAATGAGATTATCCCCTCCCTTGAAAAAGGAATAAATGTAATAACAGATAGATATTTTCTATCATCCATCGCCTATGGTAGCGTAGAAATTAACGACAAAGAATGGCTCTGCAATATTAATGATCAATTTATTCTTCCTGACCTAACTATTCTTATTAAAATATCTTCCAAAACATGCATGGAGAGAATAAAAAACGATGATCTTGGTATAAAATTATTTGATAAACAAAAAAATCTAGAAAAGGTTTGGGAAGCCTACGAATCTATTGCCAAGAAATATCCCAATGTAGTAATTATCGATGGCGAAAAGCCTAAAGGAGAAGTTTTTGAAAACATCTTAAAAGAAGCGTCAAATATCATTAAATAAAAACATTTTACCCCTTAATTATAAAATAAGCACAGCTACGCCCCATCCCAGGTGGGGTTTTGTTAATTCTTGATTTTTAACCATATTTAAGTTAAAATTGTTATGATAAATTAATCTAAACTATGCCAAACCTAATACCAGTAATTGGGATGGAAATCCATGCGGAGCTAAACACCAAAACAAAAATGTTTTGTACTTGTCCAAATGGTTATGAGTTACAAGAAAAGCCCAACCAAAATATTTGTCCAATCTGTCTGGCTCACCCAGGCATGCTTCCAGTTATAAATCGTCAAGCGGTTGAGTGGACAATTTTAACTGGCCTGGCACTAAACATGAAAGTTGCTAAAAACAGCAAGTTTGACCGTAAAAACTATTTTTACCCTGACCTCCCTAAAGGATATCAGATATCACAATACGACCAACCACTGACCTCTGGTGGAGTACTTAAGGTTGGCAATCGAGAAATTGGTATTACTAGAATCCATTTAGAAGAAGACACTGGCATGTTGTCCCACGTTGATAACAAAAGCTATGTTAATCTATCACGAGCAGGAACACCATTAATGGAACTAGTAACTGATCCAGATATCCAATCGGCGAAAGAAGCTAAAGAATTTTGCCAATTGTACCAACAGATTTTAAGATACCTAGAAATATCAGAAGCCAATATGGAACGTGGTCAAATGCGTTGTGAGGCCAATATTTCCATGCAAGAGGCGGGGCGCTTTGTAACTGAAAATGGGATGGTCAAACCCTTATTAGATTACAAGCTAAATCCAAAAGTGGAGTTAAAGAACATCAACTCGTTTAAGGCGGTCGAAAAAGCTATTGAATATGAAATCAAAAGACAAACTAAAGCCATTGAAGCTAATGAGAAGCTTATTCAGGAAACTCGAGGCTGGGATGAAGATAAATTAAAAACATTCACCCAAAGAGTCAAAGAAACTTCCGCTGATTATCGTTATTTTCCAGAACCAGATTTACCCCCACTGGAGATTACTGATGAATTACTAGCTAATCTGACTGCCACTCTACCGGAATTGCCACACAACAAACTAGAAAGATTTGTTAAGCAATTTAAATTTAATCTAGAAGAAGCTAAATTGATTATTGTAGACAAGAATGTCGCTGATTATACTGAGGAGGTTGTTTCCGAATTAATTGGCTGGATTGTATCACTACCTGAAACGGAAGGCACCGAAGAAGAAATTTGGGAAAATAACGGACGCAAACTAGTTAAAATGATCAACAACTGGCTAGTCAACAATCTTTTCAAGCATTTAAACGAAAAAAAGATAGCAATCGACAAATGTAAAATTACTCCAGAGAATTTTGCCGAGTTTATTACTCTTATCTACCAGGGCAAGATCAATAACTCTGTTGGCCAAAAGATATTAGGAGAGATGTTCGATACCGGAGAAGATCCAACTGCAATAATGGAAGAAAATAATTTGACTCAAATGGATGATCAAGACGAACTGATTGGTATTATTGATGAAATAATTGAAGCCAACCCCAAAGCAATTGAAGATTTTAATGCTGGTAAAGAAAATTCTATTAAATTCCTGATGGGCCAAGTAATGGCAAAAACCGAAGGAAGAGCCAACCCCCAAGAAGTTATTAAATTTCTTAATGCGAAATTAAAATAATTTCAATAATCCCATGCCTCTATTTAAAAAAGATCCAAACAAGGAGTTCGCACCCACAGAAGCAAGGTTTTCTGATATCTACAAGTATGCCACCAATAGCAAACGAGTTCCTCATACAGCAAAAAAAGCACTTCAAGATTCAATGACTGAGGCTGGCTACAGAAAGACCCAAATCAATAAAGCCCTCAACGACAAAGAATTAACTATTGATCGATTAAAAGAGCTGGCCCGAGGATTAAACGAAAAAAGAGTTTATGGATTTAAAAAGTCTCCCGATGGAGTGGTTGATGGCTATATTCAAAGAGAAGTAACAAAAAGAAAAAGTATTAATCGTCGTATTTCCCAGGGACGCGCTGAGGCAATGAAAGAAGTTTTGACTCCAATGGATAAACCAATAAGCGAAGACAAGGGTAGTGGTCGCATTCCCCCATCCATGAATTTAAAAGTATAAAATGAGCTAAAACAAACGCCTCACTCAGTGAGGCGTTTGTTTTTTTTACTCCCTTTATGTTAATATAATTGTAGTAAGCGCATGGGTTCAATCTACGTAAAACCACCCCCTCGTAATGGGAACGGGACTCAATGAGAGAATTTGGGTTCGTTAATTGTATCCAGCGCTACTACACAGAGACTCCGTTAAGGATCTCTGGCTGATTCGTTCCGGGGAGGGCACTCTGCAATGTGCCCTCCCCCCCTTTTTTTATTTATTATTTTCCCAAAATTCTCCCCACTCTTTTAAAAAATCAGAACTAGCCCATTTCTTTTCCAATCCTACATTTGAGATAATCTCAATATTAAACTCCTGACAAACATCGTATTCAGGAATGTTTGTATGGTCCCGATCACCACCCTTAGCAAATACATGCGGTCTAATACGACGCAGAGCCTCACAAATTGAACCAACACTATCGTTTATTTCAAATGGAATTACATAATCCACCTCTCGAATACAAGATACAATATGACATCGAGTATTTAAATCCATAAAAGGTTTCCCTTTTTTATCGATCGCCCAATCATCACCATTGACCACTACCACCAAAGTATCACCGTATTGTTTAGACTCTATAATACAAGTACAGTGCCCAGGGTGAATCGGATCAAACCCACCGGAAGTGCAAACAATCTTCCCTAGACTCTCTCGGATCTTTTCAAATTCATCTAAACTAATTATTTTTGCGTATTTTTCCATTTCTTTATTCTTTATTCACCTACTTTAGTTAAAATAATCTTGCCCAACCCCTGAAGATGACTATTAAAAACAGTAACAACTTGTTTTGGATTAGAGTCTTGATCTTTTGATGTTAGAGTGTCTCCATCATCACCACCAGAATCATAAGTAACAAGGGTAACCTCAGCAGTATCAACCCACTGATCACCGGCCATTAGATTGATCGAGCCAGAAACAAACCAATCCGGACTGGGCGCCAACATACTAACAAAGGTAACATAATCATAATCTTGAGTAAATCTTAATTCAGCAGAATCTACTCCCGGAGAATCAATTCTATTTCCTTTTGTTTGAACATAAGCAAAATCAAGATCCATTAAATCACCGATTTCCTTTATTAAATCATCTGTTTTACCAGACTCTGACATTTCTTCAACTCCCCTAGATGGCACCTGACCAACAGAAAATATCCTAGAATTAACAGAATTATTATGACTATAAGCTACAAATGGTGAAAAGTGTGCGTCTGCTGGATAATAATCTGGATGAGTGCTAGCACTCCAATCTGCAATAAATTCAATTTTATATGTTGCAGAAAAACTAGCAGTTTCTGGAGGTGTTTCTGTTACACTTTGTGTGTTATCAACTACAGTATTGACATCGGATTGCTCCACCGGTCCATCATTACTATTATCTTGCCCCATATTAACATCCACTGGCGAAGAGCAACCAGCCACTAAGAATATAACGAACACCGCGACAATTAAAATAGTTTTTTTATTTTGAATCATAATAAAATATTATTTATATTAATTTATCTTTTTTAATCGCCTCAAGCGTTGGTTTTCCGAACTGATTCTTCATAATCACATCCTTTGGCTTATCTAGGGCATCTTTTATTCTTTCAACCTGTTTTGGGGCAGTATTTTCTGGAATATCCTCAAAGGCAAAGTATTCAATCTTATCGGCTTCATCGTTTAAAGTAAGTTTTCCAGAAATAACCCAACAAGTAAATTGAAAAACAATATCATTAGTCTTTGGCTTATTATAGATACCCATTAAATGATCGATTTCGACATCTAGACCAGTTTCTTCTTTTGCCTCACGAACAGCACCCTCCCACGGTGCTTCGCCATGCTCTAGAACTCCTCCTGGCAAATTCCACAAATCATAATCTCTTCTATGGCATAGTAAAACACGATTATCTTTATCAAAAATAACCACGAACGTTCCAATTGTAAAAGTTGGCTTAGACATATTAAGTAATTACCATATTTTTTAATTTCTCACTTTTCTCTTCTGATTCCTTAGCCCCGGAAGAATAAAAAGTTAAACTCCCCTCACCCTGCTTTTGAATAATATCTTCTTTTTTCAATATATTAATCATGTTTTTTGCTGTACCAATGTTTCCATCTACAACATCACTGTCTGGAAAAATCTTTTCAATTATTGGCTTATAAAAGATAAAGTGAGTACAACCCAAAACAACTGCTCCATAATCCTCTGTTTTAATATCTTTTAATTCGCTTTGGATGTATTCCTCAGCTTCTGGAGAATCAAAATCAAAGTCTTCAGCAAATTTAACTAGTTTATCTAGAGCTAAAACATCCGTACTATCACTAGCCCCTAATTGTGTTATTAATCTGGATAATGGCCCACCAGCTGCAGTAAAAGTGGTAGCTAAAACCAAGACTCGCCGACCATTGGATTGCTTGATCGCTGGCTTAATTGCCGGTTCCATTCCAATAATTGGAAAACTATATTTGATCCGTAAATCATCAATCACTGCACTAGTTGCTGTATTACAAGCAACCACCAACATTTTAATATCAAAATCAACTAAAAAGTCTACCGCCCCAAGAACATGTTCTCTTATTTTTTGCTTGGTCTTTGAGCCATAGGGTGCATTTTTACTATCAGCGTAATAAATATAGTCTTCATTCGGTAACAACTGATATGCCTCTTTTAATACGCTCAAGCCCCCAATACCAGAATCCAAAAATGCTATTTTCATATAATATTTATAATAACTTCATGCCATGCAACTTTTCTAAAACACCAACGGTGATTCTCTTTTTCTCTTTTTGATAAATCTTATTAGACAGCTCCAACGCTTCCTTGTAATTCAACCACCGATAATCATTAAACTCTGTTTCATCAATACTTAAATCCGTAATATTAACGTCAATTGCGAGAAAGAAAAACTTTTTACCTTCCATAAATATTTCTTCACCCTCATCGGTTTTAATTTCACGCGATCCCTTATGTTGACCTGGAAACTCCAACTGATCTTCACCAACCAATGAATAAGATTTTATTTCATTAGTAAACTTTTTACCCAACTCTTCGGTCATCTCCCGCATCACCGCTTCGTTAACATCCTCTTGGTTATCAATTCCACCCTGAGGTAACTGCCATAGATTATGTTCTTCCTTAAATAAAAAAAGTATTTTTTTATTGTTCAAAAAACAACCAACCACTTGTGGTCGAAATCCAGTTCTACGAATATCGTCTAAGTCTCTTAGGCTTGGTAATTGCATAGTTAGTTTAATTTATTTTTTAATCCGCTTGATTACCGCCGCCTGGATAACCCTAAAGGCATTTCTGCTTTCTTTCTTATAAATATATGGCATGGCCAGTATAGCTCCACACTCCCCACATTTAATCGGCTTAATGTCTTTAATGTCTTCACTTCGTAGCCCCACCAGGCTCTGTGGCTCCATGATCCTATCCATATACATCCGACGTAAATTACCCGGACCATCTTTTTGATAAACTGCAAATATTATATCACATTTTCTACAATGTAAGTTTAATATCTTAGAATCACCGCCTCTAGCTGATTTATATTTATCTCTTTTTATTTTCATAACATCACCCCTCCTTGGAATCTTTAAACTTAATCCATTTTGATTATTTTTTTCATAGCTTAAAATATAATCCATTTGCAAAACACCTCAATAAACTATACAATTACCTTGTAATTTAACTGTATTTTAGCAAATAAAATGACTAAAAACAAACTAATTGTAGTTCTTGGCCCGACAGCGTGCGGCAAGACAAAAATAGCAACTAAACTAGCCAAGCTTGTCGATGGTGAGATAGTTTCTGCCGATTCTAGACAGGTATATAAAGGAATGGACATTGGAACGGGTAAAGACCTGGTGGACTATAATATTAATAAAAAAACTATTCCATATCACCTAATAGACATCATCAAGCCAATGACTTCTTTTGATGTTGCCAAATACCAACGTCTTGCCTACAAAGCAATAAACAACATCGTTGGTCGAGGGAAAACTCCGATTTTAGTGGGTGGCACTGGATTATATCTCGATGCGGTAGTTAAGGGGTACAGCTTTAGTAAAGCTAGTCCTCAGGCAAAAGAAATCAGAAAAAGATTAACCAAACTCTCTTTGAAACAACTTCTATCTCGATTAAAAAAGATTGATCCAAAAACATACAGAACAATTCAAAAACAAAACAAACGACGAGTACAACGAGCACTAGAAATTTATTATGAATCTGGGATACCCAAATCCAAACAGGCTCCAAACAAAAAGCCTCCTTATGACGTGCTGACTATTGGTATTAAATTTCCTCTTGAAAAGATTTATCACAAGATTGACTCCCGCCTTGAAGCCAGAATCCAAGAAGGAATGATTAAAGAAGTTAAAAAACTTCGAAAGTCAGGAGTTACTTGGAAAAAATTAGACAACTTTGGATTAGAATATCGTTGGGTCTCAAGATACTTAAGGGGAATCGTGGATTACCAAGAGCTAGTTGCTAATCTTAAAAACGACATCCATCATTTTGCTAAGCGCCAACTCACCTGGTTCAAACGAAACAAAGATATTAAGTGGGTAACTAATTACAATCAAGCCGAAAAGCTAGCCAAAAAGTTCTTGAAATAATACAATTATTTAAATTCGCCTTGCATCACCCAACTATTTGTATCGATTATTTTAACATCTACAAACTCTCCTATTAAATCACTGGGACCCTTAAACTCCACCGTTCTAAAGTCTCTTGTTTTTCCAAAACATTTTCCCTTTTTGCAACTTTCCACTAGTACTCTTACTGCCTGACCAATAAACTGCTGATTATGACTTAAGGCAGTTTTTTTTAATATCTCAGTTAACTCCATGTCTCGTCGTTTCTTTTCACTTGACGACACGTCATCGACCAAATCTGCTGCCTCAGTTTTTGCTCTTTGAGAATACTGAGAGATATAAGCCATATCATATTCAACCTCCTCCATCATAGCCAAAGTGTTCAAAAATTGTGTTCGACTCTCACCTGGGAAGCCAACAATAATATCTGTGGAGATCATTAAACTTGGGATCTCTTTTTTAGCTTGATCAATTATCTCCAGATACTCCTGGGGGGTATATTTACGATTCATCGCCGTTAAAATACTCTTATCTCCAGATTGAACCGGCAAGTGCAAATGAGGTGTAGTATGTTCACCATTTTTCATCACTTCAATTAACTCATTGGAAAAATCCTTGGGATGACTACTCATAAACCTGAGCCAATAATCCCCTTTTATTTTATCTATCTCCTTTAAAAGCTCTGGGAAAACTAAACTGTCTGAGTAAGAATTAACATTCTGACCCAGCAAGGTTATTTCCTTATAACCTTTTTTGATTAAGTTTTTACATTCATTAATAATCTCTTTAGCCGGCCTGGAAACTTCTTTACCGCGAACATATGGCACCACACAATAACTACAAAAATTATTACAACCAGTCATAATTGGCACCTGAGCTTGAAAACTAGAATTATAATTCGGATTAATATGAAAATAACTATCCAGTTCTAATTCACACTCATTCTGTAGGATTTGCGGTAATCTGCCAATATCACCAATTGGTAATATGCAATCAAACCGCTTTTCAAATATTTCTAGATCATCATCTAACACACAACCAGTCAAGATAGTAACTAATTTGCCTGCTTTTCTTCGAGCTAGCCAGTTGTGCCCTTTACCCATTATTCTATCAATTGGGGCCTTTTTTACAGAACAGGCTACAACCACGATTAAATCGGCTAAATCAGCCGTTTTAGCCCTATCATAGCCCATATTATCCAAAATAGTAGCTACTCGTTCACTATCGGACGCATTCATCTGACAGCCGTAAATTTGTAGAAAATATCTTTTATTCATAGTTGTTCTATCCTAACAAAAAAACTCTTTCTATTCAAGAAAGAGATCCATATTATAAACAAAACTACTAACACATTCCATCTTATTACAATTAAGATAACAAGTAATGGAATTATCTAGTAGCAAAAAAAGTAAAAAGTGTTGCTAGCACTACACTGATACTAATCAAGGCACTGGTAGTTTTAACTATCCCCTTAACACTAACCTTGGCTTCAGTTTTGGTTTTTGTAGTAACTTTTCTGTCCATATATTAATGAATAACAATTTCTATTTTGTCACCATCTTTGGGTAGACTCTTCTTCCAATAGGGCGACACATAAACATTTGCTTCTTTTACCAAACTACTATCATTTAGATACCATGTTGCCTCATCAACCGTTTTATTAGCCAAATTATCTCGATCCAGAAATGAATGATCTGTATTAATCTTAACCTTAAAACTATAATCCACCTCAACTAGAACACTGTCACCAAAGTTCTCATCAACTACAGCAAAGCTAACATCTCTTAGATTTAGACTACCAATATCAAATCCTTCTAGACCTTGCTGTCCAACTTTACGATTTAATAAGCTAAACAATTGTCCCTGATCCACTTCTAGCGTTTTTATATTCAACTTCAGGGCGAGATTAAAGCTATTTACCTCATCACCAAGATTGGCACTCATCTGACTACTAACCACTTCATAAATAAAATTTTTATCGGCTCCATCTGATAATTCATCCTTTAATTCTTCAATCGCCATAGTGGCTAATTCTTTTTGAGCTCGGCTAGCATCACTAGCTAATAACACTCCCACTTCTCGCGGATCATTGGTTAGTTGACTATTTGAAACACCATAAATTTTGTCTTGCAAATTTACACTCAACTTAATAATTTTCAGATTTCCAGGATCAACATTAATAAAACTTGCTGGATCTTTTGGATAAACATCAACTATCGCTTGACCGCCCGCAGGAATAGTCACCTGACGATTAGTTCTAACAATCACTCCACTAGCAGATTGAAGTTGAGTGGTCTTTAAAAGAGTTTGACCACGACCAGAGTTATTTACAATTGTCACCTTACCAACAAATTCCGAGGAAACAGTCTTAGTACCCAAAACTACAAAGTCTCCTACCACTTCACGATCCCAAGATACTAATGACCCCTTAACAACATTCTTTTCAGCTAACTGAGCCTGATCTACCTCAGACTTAACCTCCATATTAAAACTAAGATTTATGTTTTGCTCTTCAGATACAATAATTACCGAAGTACTGCTATAGAAAAGTAAAAAAACCGCCAAAACTAAAATAACCGTAAACACAATAAACGACAATGAGATATTACGATATAAATTAACTCTTGGCATATATTTAAATAATTAACCAGCCTCTATTGCCTGGCCCGCGGTCCATTGATTAACTATTGCCCGAATATCTGATCCCGATATCGAGGGCTTATCCCCCTTACCCTTTTTTACAATAAAATCAATCCTGGCCTTAGAGCAAGCCTCATCTAAAGCATCAATGGCCTTATCTGGATAGGCACGATTTTTAATGACCCCAGTTGATTTAACCGCCTGATCAACTGCTGAGTCAGTAATGATTACATTATGATATTTCTCGTATATCTTTTTTACTCCATTTAAAATTTCCTTAGTTTGAGCCGAATTGGGTTCTCCAACAAACACTGTCTGAAGTCGTCGTGCCAAAGTTTTATCCTTGGCAATATACTTTTTATATTCACTTCCGGTAGTTGCACCCACAACCTGCAACTCGCCACCACTAAGTAGTGGTTTTAAAATATCAACTGCATCAATTGCTCCCTCAGCTCCACCAGCCGATGATAAAATATGGATTTCATCAATAAACAATATAATTGTTCTTTTAGCAGCAATAATTTCATTAATCACCTTTTTTAAACGATCTTCAAACTCACCGCGATACTTAGTCCCAGCGAGTAAACTACTCAAATCAAGAGCTAAAACCTTTTTACTAAATAACACTGGTGGTACTTTCTTATTGTATATTGCCAGTGCCAATCCCTCAACAATGGCTGTCTTACCAACTCCTGCCTTTCCCACTAAAACTGGGTTATTTTTTGTTCGACGCGATAAAATCTGAACAACTCGAGATATTTCTTCTTCTCGACCAATAACTGGATCGAGCTTATTCTCCCCAGCTAGCTTGGTCAAATTACGAGAAAACTTTTGCAATGTTGGCGTCGAAACACCCGCAAGATGACTTAAACTTCCACCCTTCTTATACATCCAAGTTAAAACAATAACTAAAATGGGAATGGCTATAGTAATAATATACTCAACTTTAATCATAGGATTAAAACAAACTTAAAGATTAAATAACTTCATTTATATTATACCAATTTTTCTATTTTATCTCAACTCGCTGAGCACCAATAAGATCGGTTATTGATTTAATAAACTCCTCACTACTGTTAATTCGAAAATTTGTTGAAAAAATAACACCATCACCATCCGGATTGTTCACTGATAGTTCTACACCATGATTACCAGGATAATCAAAAAAGATATTGTTAATTTTTTGTGATAATTCATAATCTAAAGGATAATCTAACCGAATCATCACCTTATTTTCTGGTTTTGGGGCAACCGGCTCTTTCTTTTTATAAAAATTCTTTCGACCGCCACCAGTGCTAGTTAAAAGTAATCTATTTATCGTAGCGCGTAAATCATTATGAGTTAAAATTGCCGCCTGATCACACAACAGCTTCGGCTCATCATCTTTGTCAGACACCTCTCCAGAACATATTATTATATTTTCCATTTGCCATAAGTTTGGATTCTGTTCTAATATCTTTGGAAAAACTAATACTTCTGCCGAACCAGTCTCATCTTCCACTTTGACAAACAACATCGGATCACCCTTTTTAGTAAATATCTTTTTTATTGATGAAACAACTCCAGCAATCCTCACCTTCCCCTTAGATGTATGATTTTTTAAATCCTTAAATCGTACTACCACATTTTGAATTTTTGATCTAAACTCCTCAAGTGGGTGTTCAGACACATATAAATTTAGATATTCTTTTTCCCAAGCAAGTTTTTGTTTTTTAACCAGAGGGTCAGTCTCTTTAAGTCGTAAACTCTCCAGTATTTCCTGAGGCATGCCGTCAAACAAGCTATTCTGATTTGAAATCCTAACAGCACTACATTCAGCAATAAACACCAACATCATTTCCATATTGTGAAGTAAACAACCTCGTTCTGCGAAAACATCCATTGATCCAGATTTAATCAAAGCGTCTAATGATCGCTTATTCAAATCTTTAGTCTGTACCCTTCTTAAAAAGTCTTCTAAATTTTTGTATGGCCCATTTTCTCGTCGTTCAGCAATTATTGTTTTTACAATATTTTCTCCCAATCCTTTAACGGCCATTAGACCAAATCGAATTCTGGACCGTCCTTCTTTCAGACTATCAGCTACCACTGTAAAAGTAGAAAAGCTCTCATTAATATCTGGCGGCAGTACATCAATGCCCATATTCCGACACTCTTCCACCTCAATAGCAATTCGATCTGAATTCCCCTGATCTGATGTTAAAAGAGCTGCCATAAACTCCGCTGGATAATTAGCCTTAAGGTAAGCGGTCTGATACGCAATTAAGGCATAGCAAGCCGCGTGAGACCGATTAAATCCATAAGATGCAAATGGTAAAATAAATTCCCAAATCTTTTTGGCCACATCCTTAGAAACTCCATTATTGACCATTCCATCAATCATCTTAACCTCCTGCTGATCAAGAAGTTCTTTAATCTTTTTACCAACCGCTTTTCTTAAGATATCTGCCTCACCATAACTGAAACCAGCCAAGTCACGAGCAATCTGAAGTAACTGCTCCTGATAAACTGCCACACCATAAGTTTTTCCTAAAATTGGTTTAAGCTTAGGATGTAAATAATTCGGTTCCTTTTTTCCGTGTTTACCATCAATATAATCCGGAATATATTCCATCGGCCCTGGACGATACAACGCCACCATCGCAATAATATCTTCAAGATCTGTAGGCTTCAATAATTTCAGATTTCTTTTAATTCCACCCGACTCCATCTGAAATACACCAGTAGTCTTAGCAGCTTGAAATAATTTGAATGTTTTATCATCATCTAAGGGAATGTTTTCAATATCTATTTTGACTCCATGGATCTTATCAATAATTTCCAGCGCCCGCTCAACAATAGTTAAATTACTAAGACCTAAAAAATCCATTTTTAAAAGCCCCAAATCATCAACCGCATGGCCATCATATTGAATAATAATAGATTCATTACTGCCATATTGACGCGGACCATAATTATCCATAGACATTGGAGTAATTACTACCCCACAAGCATGAGTTGAGGCATGTCTGACCACCCCTTCAAGCCGTTGAGCAGTTTCTAATAGTTTTTTTCCATCCTCCTCCTGCATCAGGGCCTTTAACTCTGGCACCGTATCAATAGCGTCTTTAAGCTTGGTAAACATTGGCACTAACTTTGCGGCCGTATCACAATAACTATATGGCAAACTCATCACTCGGCCAACATCACGAATCGATGCTCGTGCTGCCATTGTACCAAAGGTAATAATTTGAGCCACTCGATCCTTGCCATACTTTTCAGTCGCGTATTTTAATACATCATCACGCCTAATATCAGCAAAATCCGTATCAATATCAGGCATCGAAATTCTCTCAGGGTTCAAAAATCGCTCAAACACCAAATCATATTCAATCGGATCAATATTAGTAATGCCAATCAAATAAGATACAAAAGACCCGGCCGCACTACCACGACCAGGACCCACAATAATTCCACTATCTTTAGCCCAATTAATAAAATCAGCTACAATCAAAAAATATCCCGCATAACCAGTTTTAAGAATTATGCCAAGCTCGTACTCTAATCGCTCACTCATTACCTCGCCTAGCTTCTCGTCCTTATATCTTTTTTTAAAGCCTTCCTCACACCAAGTCCGCAATTGTTGATCAGCGGTCTTTCCTTCTGGTAATGGAAAATTAGGTAAAATCGTTTCCCCTAATTTCATTTCGAAGTTACAGAGCTCCATTACCTTCAAAGTATTGGTGATCACCTCTGGATGATCGGGAAAGGCTTGACCCATCTCCTCAGTGGTCTTAAAACACAAGTCCATATCCATCAAAGACATTCGATCCTTATCGGCTAAAGTCTTTTTGGTTTGAATGCAAAGTAAGATATCCTGAGCATGAGCATCGTCTTTATCTGGATAATGAATATCATTAGTCGCAACCACCTGAGCGCCAGTTTCTTTACTTAATTCAAATATCTTCTTGTTAACCAGTTCCTGATACTGTAAATTAGGATGGCTCTGTACTTCTAGAAAAAAACTGTCCTTACCAAATAACTTTTGGTAACGAGCTATCATATCCCTAGCTGCATCCATATTATCGTTAATAATATGAACTGATAATTCACCAGCTAAACAAGCCGTCAAACAAACAACCCCCTCACTATGTTTCTGAAGTAACTCCCAATCTATCCTTGGCTTATAATAAAATCCTTCCAAGTGAGCAATGGTTGTTAATTTTACAATATTACGATAGCCTTCTTCATTTTTGGCCAGTAATATCAAATGATACGGCTTATTACTTATTCGGGAGCTTCGATCTAAATGATCTGTCCGAGAGACATACGCCTCGACTCCAATAATCGGCTTAATCCCCGCCTTCTTACATTTTTGAAAAAACTCCACCGCACCATACATCACTCCATGATCGGTCAACGCTAAAGCAGGCATGTTGTAATCAACAGCCCGACTAATCAAATCATCTATTTTACCCAATCCATCTAACAATGAATAATGAGAATGAGTATGTAGGTGAACAAAAGACATAAATAAAAATGTTTAGCAAAAAACGGCTACGAAGCTATCCATCAACCACTTTAACATAAAAAACCTCTTCTCCTGAGGTTTTTTATTAAAACAACAACTGTAAGTTATTTAAGAATAATTGATATTTTCATCTCTTGACCGTGGCGAAGTACTAATAGCTCTATTTCCTGACCAGAACGATACTTTAATAATAATTCAGACAAACTACTATAAACTCCAACCTCCTCATCGTTAACCTTAACAATAATATCATCGCTTTTAACTTTCCTGTAGGCCGAGCTAGCAACCAATGGATGGCCATAAACTAAGGCACCACGCTCTCCAATTGTCACCAAACCTTCAACTTGCGATAAATCAATATAATTAACCCCCATACTAGCACGAGAAATTTCTTGATCTTCCAGGATTTGTCCAATCACTGATTGAAAATAATCTACTGGAACAATCATCCCATCTGCCACAATGCCAACAACCTCCCCCTTTAAATTAGCCACTACCGCACCCTCAAAAGAATCATCCAAACCAATATCAATAAATATCCTTTTATTCAACTCATCGGAAGACTGAACTATTTCGGTTTTGTTCTGAAAATCATTCCCGATTTTAATAATTCTGGCTAAAAAGATTTTATTACGCTCAGATACCACAACAACACCTTGACCAATATTTAATTCGGATGATCGTCCTAATTCTGCCACCGGCAAGTTATCTGCCTGATCCATCCTACCAAACATTAATCCAGTCGCTGGATCATTGATAAAATTAGTCAATTGATATTGATTATTCTGATAACCAACAGCACTATATTCTGCCAAAAGATTAGATATTCCTGAAGCAGATACTACAGACCAGCCATCATTAGTTAATACCACTCCTTGAGCTAAAATATCACCAGGTAAATAAGCCATATCAACGGCCCGAGTAAGACTATTGGAGGAATATACGTTAATTAACGATGACAACACCGCATTTTGTACCTGTCTAATATTCAGGTCCTGCTTCACTACAACACTACGCGGCCGATCAATAAAGATATTTCGATCTAGTCCGGTATCGACAAAACTAATTTCCCCAACAAATGGAATATCATTATCCCACCAACCAATAACTGAATACCCCACAATACCAGCAAAGAATCCCAGGGCTGCTGCTAAGATAAGAATGAGAGATAAATGCCAATTAATCTGCTTTTGCATATACAATTAGTTAAATTAAAACCATTGAGTTGTCAGTAACACTATTACTAGAACCAAACCAGAAAATATTAGATAATGACGGATCAGTTTTGGCGTGAGATTGGCCCGCAAATAATTTAGGGCCAGTGCATTAAATAAATAATAAAATACAGATAGAATGGTAGCAACAACATAAATGCTTACCGACCACCAAACCAATACCGCAAGTAGCTCCAATAACACCAATACAATAACTGAAGCATAGCGCACATCCACCTTTAAATCAATAGTCTGAATAATAAATCGATCAAAGACCAAGGCGAAGGTGGCGATGACAAATAATATCATCATAAGCCACCAATCAAAGTTTAAAAAGGTATAAAAATAGGTTAAACAATAAACTAAAACAAAAAACGAAGCTAGTCCAGTATAAGCCGCAATATTCTTATAACCAATTAAAAACATCTCCTTAGCTCGGTAAAAAGTATTAAAAATGGCTTCTAAATAGATAAAATACATTATTGACCAAACTAAAACAAAAACAGCAATGAAAACTTGGTTGCTAAGTAAAGTGGCATAAACTGCGCCCAAGGTTCCATAAATTATTAAATAAACAAAAACAAACCAAATCTTTTTCCGATACTTTCTCAGCGCCAACAGAATAGTAAAAAGTAAATTTATTACAATAATTAAAACAAACCACCATAGCCATAGGTGGTTAAACTTTAACAAACCGAAAACCGTAAAATAATAAACGATTGGTAAGAATATTGGTGATAGCCTAAGAAGTAAAAAAAGCATAATTATCTGAATTTACAGTTTCTCCACTAAGCCCTTTACCTTTACAAACTGCTCATTGGCACGAGAAAAATCGCCGGTTTGTAAGTATTGTTCTAATCCCGACAGCGCCAATATCAAAGACAGGTGGTAATCTTTTAAGCTAGTCGAAACTGTTAATGGTAGGATGTCATCTTTAATCTTTTTTGTCTCTGTAAGTGCCTGTTCGGTTAACAAATTAACATCCGTCACCCTCGCTAAATAGACATCAAATGCTTCGTCTACTTTGACTCGATACGCCTGCTCTACTTCAACCATATTAACTGCCTGCTGTTCTAATGGATTACTGACAAAATTCTGGGCCACTCGATAATAGCGCACCAAAAGAAATAATATCGAAGAAAATAAAAGAAAAGTAACTAAAACTGCCGCTATTACCTTTTGTGAAGATCCAGTCTTAGCTAATGATTCTGTGGGCTGTTGCATTTCCTATTTTTTATTATACTTAATCCCCATTCCCTCAAACGCTCTTAATACTTCCATTGGGATTGCAAATATTACTGTATTAGATTGATCAGATGATAAATCGTTCAGTGACTGCAAAGTCCTCAAATGAAGTGCTCCTGGAGCAGCAGATAGCATTGTTGCCGCCTTGCTCATGTTTTTTGCTGAGATCACTTCACCCTCCGCCTTAATAATCACCGCTCGCTTTTCTCTCTCAGCCTCCGCCTGCTTAGCAATAGTCCGTTTCATGTCCTGAGGCAGTTCGATATGCTTTAATTCAACTGAAACAATTTTAATTCCCCATGGATCGGTGGCCGCATCAACAATCTGCTCGATCCGATCAGAAATTCGATCTCGACCAGATAACAACTCATCTAGACTAACCTCACCAACCACATCACGCATCGTAGTTTGAGCAAGCTGAGAAACGGCGTAGGAAAAGTTTTCTACCTCAAGTACTGCTTTGTCTGCTGCACTAATCTTGTAATACAAGACTGCGTTTACATTAACCGAAACATTGTCTTTAGTAATTGCATCCTGATCAGGAACATCAACAACCTTAACTCGAATATCCACCTTGGCCATACTCTGAACAACAGGAAACACTAATCGCCATCCCGGAGAGATTACTGCCCTATACTTACCGAATTGAAATTTAATTCCTCGCTCATACTGATTGATCTGTCGCAAGCTAATTAACACGACAAAAAGTACTACCAGTATTATAATTACTATAAAATACATACCTTTATTTTAATTTTAAAATATTATAGTCAAAAGTGCTAAAATCACCAATACTGTGAACATAGTTCCCAGTGTTATGGCTAAGACCAATAAAGCCTCGTTAAACTTTTTCTCAATTGCATAACGAATTGGGTGTCCCAAAACCAATAACCCAGTAACTACAACACAACCCACTGCAACAATCAAAAATGAAACCAAGGCAATAATCACCTTGCCTGGTCCAAAAGCAAATAAGGCATTAAAAACCAAAAATGCAATACTGACCATAAAAATAAAAACGACCTGAAGTAATCCAGCAACTACCCCCTGCTTAACAATTTCTTCAGTTTGTTCGGCTTTTCTTTTTCCGATCATACTTTTTCTACTTTAAGTTTATTAAAAATATATTAACTTCGATAATTACAGATTAAACGACTCTTTCATATCAATCTCCACCCAATCATCCTGATCATCCTTCCAGACAAAAGCCTTCATGTGGGAAGTCGTCTCAGTTCGAGAATAAACATATTCTACGCTCGGAGATGAGCCAATCCGTCTTGACCCACTAGTTCGTTTGTCCAAAATAACAGGTTTAGTAGTATATTCCAATTTGGTCTTGCCGAGCGGCCCAGTAAACAACACCGTCTCTATCTCTCCCATCTGTGGTTCCGGCAAAGACGCCTTGTCAAATTCAACATCAGAAAAAACATCCTGAAGCTGCCCTTTAACTTGTTCCCATTTATCAGGTTGCATATGGTTTGGGATAATTAACTATATTATAGCACTATTTATTATTTTTTTCTACGCGAAAACTCACAGCCACAATAATTCTGATGATAAAACCCACATTCCTTACTATAGGCCATTGCTCGCTTAAAACCATCTTCTTTTTTAAAATCCTTATCTAAAAACCCAACATCATACTCCCTACTTAAATCATTGCCGATTTTACTAAGTAGGCTAAAAACCTTATGAGGACTAATTGACATAGTTGAACCAAATATATCAAAACCCTCATCACTGGCGCGCTTAGCCACCCCCTTCAGGCGATAACGATAGCACACTGCACATCTCTCCCCTCGTTCTGGCTCATTTTCCAGCCCCTTAACTGCCTCAAGCCAATTATCATGATCATAATCATCAACCAAAAATTCAAACCCCTCACTCTTAAAGAACCTTTTTGCTTCCTCAAGTCTAATTAAATATTCATCCTGAGGCCAAATATTTGAATTACTAAAAAAGATTGTTACCTCAAACTGCTTAGATAGTTCCCCTGCTAAAAACCCACTACATGGAGCACAACATGTATGTAATAATAATTTTGGCTTTTTCATTTAAACTTTATAAACTTTATCATTCTCCTTTACTGGTTCATCTACTTTTAAGCCCATTTCATCTCCAGGCTGAACTGTTGTCACCTCTTGATGATCAACTTGCATCGAAGTAACTACCTGCTCAAACCCATCATCATTATGCATCACCTTAATGGTATCACCAATCGATAATTCTCCGTCAGTGATTTTAATAACTGCTACTCCAATTTTATCAAAATAATGAGTTACTTCACCAATTAATTGTGTTTTATTTTCTTCTTCCATTTGTATCACCCCCTTTTTTATGTTTTTGCCCCCTACGATATTCCTCAACACGCTTATTAACAAAATAATCCGCCTCCTTAATAATACTTTTTAGATTTTTAAATTTTAAATATTTAGTAGCGGCCTTATAATCTAGCCAAGCATAACCATTTAAAAAATCACCACCACCCGGCTCATGCATCAAGTTAACAACAGCATCTGGCGCAGTCTTAGCCAAAAACAAAACCATTCTTTTTTTGATCAGCTCTTTCCGACCGTTTCTATCCTCTTTAAAGAAAAACTCTGTCTCTTGCCGCCAACCTTCAACCATTTTAATATTTTTAATACCGGTCTCCTCATAAAGCTCACGCTTAGCTGCTACAATTTCAGTTTCCTTATCGCCCACCCTTCCCTTGGGAAAGTTCCAATATGAACCTCTCATATACAATACTAAATATTGCAACCCATCATTGGGATGAAATCTAAATACTATTACACCAGCTGATTTTTCATTTATCATCCTGAAAAATTAAAAATTAAGATAAACCCTTCCTTTTAAGCTCTCTGGTAAATACTCCTGCTCTTCCTGATACTGAAAATCTGGACTATACTTATACCCCTTACCATAATTCAAATCCTTCATTAGGTTGGTCGGGGCATTTCGCAAATGAAGCGGTACTGGATCATTAATGGTTTTTTCAATATCTTTTTGAACTTCCGCATACGCTGTATACAGAGTATTACTTTTAACACACTTTGCCAAATACACTACCACTTGAGCCAAAATCACATTACACTCAGGCATCCCAATAAAACTACATGCTTGATACCCTGCTACCGCCTGCTCCAATGCCTTAGAGTTAGCCAAACCAATATCTTCAGATGCAAATCGTACTAATCTTCTAGCTACATAAAGCGGATCTTCACCAGCCTCTAGCATTCTTCCCAGCCAATATAACGCTGCGTCAGCATCACTGCCCCTGAGAGACTTATGAAGAGCAGAAATAATATTATAATGCTGTTCGCCGGCTCGATCATATAAGGAATTAACTCTTTGCAAGGACTGCTTGATAATATCCGTATTCAGCATTATTATACCACGATTATCTTTTTTTGTAGCCTTAACTGCAAAGTCCAGTGCATTTAATGCAACTCGAGCATCGCCACCAGCTAAAGAGGCCAAATAGCTTAAAGCATCATCAATAAGCTCTATTTTTAAATTACCCAACCCCTGTTTTGAATCCTTGAGAACATTCTTTATTATTTCAACAATATCCTCTTTAGCAAGCTTCTCTAAAACAAATACTCGACATCTCGAAAGTAACGCTGAATTAACTTCAAAGCTTGGATTTTCAGTAGTCGCCCCAATCAAAGTAACTACCCCGCTTTCTACATGAGGGAGTAATGCATCCTGCTGAGACTTATTCCATCTGTGAATTTCATCAATAAATAAAATAGTTTTTTGCTGATGAAAATTACGTCGATCTACTGCCTCGGCAATCATTAGCTTTAATTCTTTCACTCCAGAACTCACTGCCGAAAATGATACAAAAGATGAATCGGTGGTGTTAGCAATAATTCTAGCCAGAGTGGTTTTACCACTCCCAGGTGGTCCCCAAAATATAATTGAGGGAATCTGATCCTTTTCAATCAACCGTCGCAGAATCTGAGTTTTACCCACTATTTCTTTTTGACCAATAAAATCACTCAAACTAGCCGGACGCACCCTTTCAGCTAGTGGAGTATGTATTTTAGGGTTTAATTTAGATTCAAATAGATCCATGATGATATCTTACTATTATTACCAAGTAACAGCAAGAAGGGTGGTAACCAAAAAATCGCACCGACCTTGTATCGTGCGATTTCTATCCTCTTTAATTTAATTCTATTTAATTAACGCTTTAACAACCTCTTTCAGTGTTTCCTTACTTTCATCTGAAACAGAAAGACTTTCTACCACATCTTTAGCAGAATTACCATAATCAACAATCACTTTTTCAAAATATTCTTTTGCCCCAATACCATTTAATAACTCAATTACCTCTTTAACCTCTTGATCATCCAACCCCCCGTTTTTTTTATAAAGACTTACTAATCTATCCTTTTTATCTCCCTCTAGCTCTTCATAAGCATAAAGAACTGGTAAGGTCTTTTTTTGCTCATAAATATCTCCTGATTTTCGTTTGCCAGTTTCTTCATCGTTTGCCCAAATTGAATTCCAATCATCTTGCATTTGAAAAGCCAAACCCAAGTTTAATCCATACTGCCATAGTTTTTCCTTTTCATCATCAGAAACACCAGAAACAATCCCAGCAACCTTAGTAGCGGCTGCTACTAAAACAGAAGTTTTTTTGGTAATCATTTCCATATAATTTTCTCTAGTGACAAATTCATCATCCATTGAGAGATCGGTCAAAGTAAAATCCAAGAACTGCCCTTCAACCACCTGCAAAAAACAATCACTTAAAAACGCCAACACTTCTGCTCCTAAAACTGGCTCTTTTTTAGCTAACTTAGCCAACTCAATATTAACTAATATATTTTGACCGTCACCAGAATTAATTCCATGATTTAATCCCCACAACTTCCAAACTGTGGGTCGTCCACGTCTTATTTCATCATTATCTTCAATATCATCATGGATTAGAGTAAAATTATGAAATATTTCAATTGCCGCTGCCGCTTCAATTGCCATATCACACTTACCATACATTTGAGCCAACATCATACACAGTCCAGGACGATATCTTTTTCCACCATACATCTTAGCAGGAGTTAAATCTTCATTTAAAAAACCAAAAAAATACCTCATCATATCATACATCAATAGATGAGGGCGATCGTCGATAAGTTTTTTAATTTCAGATTCTATCTCTGGCACAAAATCAGTGAAGATAGACAGTACTTCCTTGTTACTCATATTTATTTACCAAAGTTTCTCTTAATCTCTTCAAAAAAGCTTAAGGCTTTATCTAATTCGTTTTCATCAAAGTCGGGCCAAAAAACATCCGTAAAATATATCTCAGAATATGCTGACTGCCACAGTAAAAAGTTAGATAATCTCTTTTGACCGCCACAACGAATAACCAGATCTGGGTCATCCTGTCCAGCAGTATATAAATTATCTGCTACCACCTGCTCATCAATCTTATCTGGAGCAATGCCCTGCTTAACAATATCTTGTACCGCATCAACAATTTCTGCCCGGCCACCATATGATATAGCAATATTTAAATCTCCACCAGTATTTTCAGCCGTTAACTCTTGAGCCTTTCTGACTGATTCTCTCAAATCATCTGGTAAATCAGTTCTGCGACCCAAAATTCTTACCCGAACATTATCATTATGCAATTGATCAATTTCTTTTTCCAGAGCAAAACGAAGTAGGCCCAGCAAAGCACCAACCTCTTCTTTAGTTCTTTTCCAGTTTTCAGTTGAAAGCGCATAAACCGTTAGGGTTTTTATACCCTTCTTGCGACACAGCTCGGCTATCTCTTTAAACCTTTTGTAACCAGCCTGATGTCCGGCAATTGGCCCCAGTTTACCATGCTCTTTAGCCCAACGACGATTACCATCCATAATCATCGCAATATGATTGATTTGACTCATTATCTTTGAAAATTAAGTAGTTGATATTAAGAAACCCGTTAACCTAATAGAATAATTGTAAAAGATATTACGATTTTTGTCAATCTAATTCTGGGTGTGAATAGTCCTGTTTTTTACCATCGTTATATAATTTATCAAATAAAGAATCCTTTTGAGATCTAACTATCATCTTCAAAAATCTAGATTGTAACTGTTTATTGGCTAAAATTACCTTTGCTGGCTTTAATGATAAAATTGTCCCAAAAAGTTTTCTCAAAATAGTGTGGGTCCAAAGAGTATAGTTATCAAAAATATAGTTTTGTAATTTTCCAGTATCAATTGCTGCCAAAACCAGCCTTTCAAAACTGTCTTTGGGGACAAAGCTCTTTTTATCTCTTTTTTTCATCTCAATGGCCCCTGTAGGGCAAACCCGAACACAAGCACCACAGCCGACACAAAGATTACTATCTACTCTATTTAACTTAATTGCCTCCATCTGACATTGTTTAACACACAATCCACAATCAGAACATTTTTTTGGATCAATCTCAGCAATAAAATTAGTTACGCTTAAGCCATCACGATAACCAAACTTTTTGTAAGCCAAAATTGCCTCACAACAACAACCGCAACAATTACAAATAAAATTTACTTTTTCCTGAACATTATCTCCAAATTGAATCAGACCACGACTAATACAACGATCAAGGATCTCCATTGCTTCATCTTTGGATATTAACCGAGCTATTTTATGTTTTGATAAAGACTCAGCTGCTCCGTTAAAGGTCAAACAAACATCCTGAGGATGATCACAAGCCTTACCTAAATGCTCCATTTTATGTCGACAATAGCAAGTACCTACTGTAATATGACTAGCTGTTTTAATTACCTCTGTTGCTTTTTCATAATTTAACACTGTCGATTTGTCTTCTGGAGCAACAGAATCTTCCTGAACATAAACTCGACCCAAAGGCGGGTTCTGCATAAAAAGCTGTCTAATAAATTTATCTTCAGAATTAATATACTGATAAAAAAGCTTTGACAAAACCTTTTTATCAAAACGATCTCCCATCCTCATTAAAGAAAATTCAAAAAAACCAGCCATAGTTGGTGCCAAAACATAAGCTTGGAGTTCTGCTTTCTTAATATCCAACAGAATCCCCTTATCGGCTAGATTATCCAATATCTTTTTAGTTTCTACTTCAGACTTGTGCCACCTTTTGGCAGCCACCTCAACTGTAAAAAACTTAAGCGGCAAGACTGAAACCAGTTCTGCCTCTTCTTCGGTAAATAATATCTTTAATATTTCATATAAAACATTCGATTCAGGAGCGCCAGAAACAGCGTCATCCAATCTCTTTTGTAAATTAAAATAACTCTTAGACGTTTTATGAGCCATAAAAAATAAATTTAATTTTCTTTCTTTTTTAAAATTTTATCTACCATCTCTATCTCACCCAAAATTCCATGAATCAAATCATAACTAGCCGCTTCTTGAGCTGTCACCCAAGCATGGTCAACGCCATCTTCATCTAACTCTACCTCTCCAGACTTATACATTCCATAAAAACTTAAAACAATAACGGGCACTCCATCTGGTCGGATAAAAGCAATATCTAAAAGATATGTTAATTCTTCCACCTCAAGATTAACTTCTTCTCTAACTTCACGCCGTAATGATGTCTCAAGGGCCCGATACCACTGATTATCTTGATCGGCTGGGGTGTTAGTATAGTCATCTGTTTCTAACCCGCCGCCTGGTACATGCCACTTATTTGGGAAAGCCTTCTTATCTGGACTTCTTTTGGTGATTAAATACTTAAAATCATCACCATCTTGCCTGTAAATAATAGCCGTGGAAGTAATACGATGTAACTCTTTGTCTGAAATATCCATATAAACTTTATGTTTTATGAATTAATGTATAACCAGCAACTCCATATGCCACCGATACATTTAATGATTCTTTAATTCCATCCATTGGTAAATGGATGACTCTGTCTGATCTTTTTAACACACTATCTGATACCCCGTCAACTTCATTCCCTAAAACCAATACTAACGGGAATTTCGGCTTAAACTTTTTAATATCCACACTATCTAATGATTGCTCTAAAGAAACAATTTGAAATCCTTCTTTTTTCAATTTTTCCACCAGTCGCCAAGTAGATTTAACATGTTTCCATTCCACTGATTCTTCTGCCCCCAATGACACTTTCTTCAAACCATTTTGTAGCGGCGTGCCCGTAATCCCACAGAGATAGATTTTAGACACCCCCAACGCGTCACTAGTCCTAAAAATAGAACCAACATTATATAGGCTCCGAATATTATCGCAAATTACAATTAATTCTTTTTTGTTTTTCATATTTTACAACTCCAGCCACCCATCGCCCCAACAATCTGCTCCATACTCACCTCTTTCATTTCTCCTCTCAGGGTATTAGATACTTCCCCTTCATTTTCCGGCACTAAATATCTCACTGAATCAATTGCGATATTTGGAAACAACCCCATAAAATACAAATCTAAGTCAGAAAATTGTCGTCTGGAGGAATTGGTCATTAAACTAATCTGATTAGTATAACTACCATCCCCATTATCCACCCAGCCATTAGCCCCCAAAGGAGAAATAAAATCTACATACGAATTCCAATGACCAAGATCGTCTGTCAATAAATCGGTGCTAATTTCCCCGGCATCATTAATAAACCGCGCTCGACCAGTCCAATGATGACTCAATTCATGAATCACCAGATTGACTGCCTGATTTAGTCCACTATTGCTAAAAGTATCATACTTATCCAAATTACCCATATTGGCAATTCCCTTTAACTTACCGCCACTACCGAAATTCTCTGCTATATTAAGCTGATTTCGGCCAGTTCCCTTAAAATTATTATTAATCATCACATAATTAGCAATCAGCTCTTCGTCTAAAATAAAATTGTTGTATAAAACTATAAAATCAAAAACATCAGGATTACTATCATAAAAAACGTTGATTGCTTCATTATCTACCACCCTCTTACCATCATCTTGGGAAAACAAGTACTGATCATCACCTAAAACTATAATTGGAAAACTAATGTCTAGCTCCACCAGCCCTTGAGTAGCCCACTTAAAATCACCCTTTAATTTATTTTTTATAGCATTAATTTTTTCAATCTCTAAGATAGAAAAGTCATCGCCAGCTACTAATGCTATGGCAATCTTTAACTTTTTATTTTCACAGTCTGAATTTTCTAATTGAATTTCTTCTGCTGGATTAAACACCTGATCGTCTAATCCATCAATTAACTTTTGCCTCTTAAAAAATCTCCGATCTCCAATCACCAGATCATCTTTTTTAAAGCCGTTGTCTAGGACACTGCTCCAAGAATCAAAGGGCCACAAAATACCTTTCTTTTTATAATAAAAAGTTTCTTCCAGTTGATATACCACTCCATTTGGCATATCATAACTACGATTAATTTTTTCACCAATTGTATAGTCGTTATAAAAACCATCAACAATAGTGATTACCCGGTTACTCCAATCTTCACCATAAATATCCTCAATAATTTGGTAATCATCAAACTCTCTCAAAATACCGCCCGGCTCCACCGCATAAAACCGGTTATCAGTTTCAAAACTAATTACTCCTTTGCCAGATCGCACCTTGATGTTTTCCCCAAGCACCGACTTAACAATCTCATCCCAACTAATAATCTCTACCTCGGAAAAATCATCATACCAAGAATAATAAGTATTTTCAGTTGGAAACAGATGACGGGTACTGTTACCATCAATATAATAGGTCGAGGGGTCATTAGCAGTTTTTACTAATCGACCACGAGCTAAAACAGGTGAGGTCAAAAGAACCCCACCTAATATCGCAAATAATATCAAATATGTTTTTAGTTTCATAGTTACCTAATACTGCAAAACGGTTTTAATCTCCTTGGTCTTTTCTAATTCGTGGAAAATTATCTTCTCAACATTATAGGTGCCATATTTTGGCGCCTCCATAAAGCCTTGCATTGCTGCCTCTGCTAGCCAACCACTCTTAAGCCAGTCAAACAACCATTCATTTGTATATCTTGGATCCTCCTGGTTAATTCCAGCCCCAATTGACAAAAGCCACCTACGATTAAACATTTCCTGTGATCCAATCGGCGGTGCCATAATTATTGGAATGCCCAGAGCACTATAGAAAGTTAGCTCAGATGGCTTAGTCCACAATATATCAGTTGTTCTTAGTACTCGATTAAACGCCTTAAAATACTCCTGCTTGTCTTTTTGGTAAATAATCTTGATACTCTTGTCTAAAAACTTACTCAGACCCAATTCGCGAGTGGCACTTCTAAAATACCGCTTAACTGTTTCATGGGTGCCAGCAATAAGATTCATTGATACTTCACCATTTATTACTCGTTCTTTCAGACTTTTTAATATCTCTATGCCCAATTCTCTCTGAGCCCCAGCTCCACCCACTGCAAAAGTGATAGTCAGTGGTCGCACAGAAGTAATTTTTAAATTCCCCCGTCCTAAATGACGTTGAAGAGTATGTTTATATTGAGAAATATAAACCTTTTCTGGGTCCAAATTAATTAACCGTTTACCAATATCGGCTTTTAGAGTTTTAAGATCATTACCAACATTTTCATCGGGAAGTGGAAAACCGGTCAAATAAACTTTCTCCGGTCGCACTCCATATAACTTCAATCTCTCAACCACCCGCTTATTTGGTGCTAAATAATTTATTCTACTAGTTCGTGGATTCGGTGGCACCCAGGTACGACTAATATCTGCGTCACACAACATACAATATATATCACCCTTATAATTATGATACTCGGCCATCATCGCCGTAACATAAAACGGGCTCACAAGTGGTAGTTTCTTTTTAGATAATCTATCGATCAAATGCTTACCCCAATCATCCTCAAAAAATTTATAAACTTGCTTCAACTGAATATTTGACTTTGATAAATCCCGCCTGGGATAAAAACGTGGAATACGCTGAAGTTTATCAAAAAGCTCAAAAGCCTTGGAGCCAAAAAAAGGAACCTTCTTAAATCGGGAAATAAATTCATAAAACTTTCGACTATTAACCCAAAGGCTTTTATCTTTATTTGGTATCCCCTGATAAGAATTAGCAGTAATCACATCACCTTGGGCAAACTTTCTAAGAGGATACGACGCCCGCTGGTGACCGTAGCCCATATCAACGGTAACTATCCAGGCTCGGTGGGAATGGTTATTCTTTGACATTATAATTTGTGGTTATTAATACCACTTTATTATACCAAAAACCCGCCCTTAGGTTAAGGGCGGGTTTAAATATCTTGTTGATGTTAGATTAACATCTGAAACTTTTTATAATACTGCATCTTTAGCTGCTTTAGCTACTCGGAACTTAACTACAGTCTTTGCAGCGATCTGGATTGTTTCACCAGTTGCTGGGTTTCGACCCATTCGAGCTTTTCGATCTACTTTTACTAATTTACCAATGCCAGGGATTACGAACTCTCCATTGTTAACTACCTCTGAGATAGCTAGGTCAACAAACTTTTCTACGATCTCACCAGACTCTTTTTTACTCACGCCCAACTTTTCTGCGAAAGCAACCAACATTTGAGATTTGGTCAATTTAGCCATAACTTTTATATTAGTTATTTAATTATATCCCGCTTTTTGCGAGTACTTATTAATATTACTACTAAAACTATAAATAAATCAAGTATATTTGTCAAAAATGTTATCAACAGGCTAATCCCATTTAAAATAGCAGTTACTTTAATTAATCTAACATAGAAAATTAGTTTTGTCCAATAAACAAAGAGATGATACTAAATGTATCACCTCTTTGCTATGTCTATGAGCTCTATCTTATTTAACTTTCTGACGATCACCATTTCCCTTCTTAAATCCCATCTTGCCACATTTACGACCAAATAATCCTAATTCTTCTTTGATTTCTTTAGCTCCCACATAATCACCAGCTTGAGCTAATCTATGAGCTTCCACTAATCTAGCAAAATCCGCTTCGGTGATTTTTTCAGCCATTGGTCTACCAGCTACCATTTCTTGCCAAGCCCCGTAATCCTCACTATCTATAATCTCCATCATTTCCTGATGTCTTTCTGTTTTAAAATCTGACTTATTCCCCTTGGTCAATGTTTTATCTATTGAAGCTGCCGAAACTGAAATTACTCCGGCCGCTAAAACCAATCCACATACACCAGCGATAAGTACCTTGTTGTTTTTTTTCATCTTTTTAAATTATTAATCTTAGAACGTTCTTACACTTAGTAATACGCTGGTTATATTATTTTCTTTCATTGCATTTGCTCCGAGGTCCAAACTTGGCCATTTCCTGATCACAGCCCCTGGTCAAAAATGGTTTTACTATCTCTGCCTTAAACACTCTCGTTTCGACTATCTTCCCGGCCATACCGACCATCACCCCTTCCTCTAAAGTTAACACTGAAGCGATCTTTGCTCCACCAGCCTGAATCAACCAAGACTCACGACCGGAATCAACAATCATAAATCTTGTTTGACTTTCTACCTCTGTAATCTTCCCCACCAAAAGTCCTTTTTCCGGACTCATTAAAATCTTTTGTCGAGGATTAAATAACCCATGATACACTGGTAACTTTTCGGAAAATGTCCGATCAATTACTTCACCGAAGCCCAAACCGTAAAAAACCAGTCCCAGAACCAAACTAATTAAAACAACAATTGAGATAACTTTATACAAGCTAAGAGCATAGCCCCTTTTGGTATGCTTAAAATCATAATAAACAATAGCCACCAAAGCAACTAAGGATAATATCCACAAATACGGCAAAGACAATAAGAAGTGTTTTAAAAATCCGCTATCAACCTGACGATACAATGCCCAATCATTGTTAACCATCATATAACCAACCACCGAAACGGTCAGCCCACCAATGACTAAGGCGATTATTCCCACCGTCCAAATAGTGTAATTTTTAACTAAAAACCCCCATCGCGCCCTTGGCCTGATGTGTTTTTTGTCTAGAGCCTCTAATACCTTGTCAGTTATATTATTTTTCATACTTTTTTATCTCCTTTCTAAAATTATCCTTGGCCCGATTAATTAATGTGGCTATAGTGCCTTCAGGCTTTTTTAAAACATCTGAAATTTCACGATAGCTCATCTGCTCCCAAAACCTTAATTCTAAAACTTCACGATATTTTAAATCTAATTTATATAAAACTTTTCCAACAATCTCTTGATCAAACTTAGTGTTTACAATATCATTCAAATCAAAATCAGCCTTTAGATTATTTAAAAACTCATCATCATAACTCCAACTAACATCCTCTAGTCGAGCCTTCCTCTTTCTGAAGTCAGAAATAACATGATTATGAGCAATTCTATATAGCCAAGAAGAAAACTTTAATTTATCATCAAAACCGTTTAAATTACGATAAGCTTTAATAAATATATCTTGAAGCAAATCCTCCGCATCATCCCCACTTTTGTTAGAAATTCGACCAATATAACGCAACAATGGCTTAGTATATCGATCCATCAGATACGCAAAATAACCCTGCCGTTCCAAGGTTAACTTAACTAATTCTTCGTCTGTATTGTCAGTACAATCAATGTTAGGTTCCATAGGCATTCTTGCTATATACTACGCATATTTTACCATTTTCTTTCAAAAAAGAGGTAGTCACAAGAACTACCCCTAAAAATAAACTCCACTAAACAGCTAGTAGGAATTTTGACTATGTTACAACTGGCATGCTTATCAGTCAAACAGAATCAGGATACTGCTACCCTAAAGCGTCTGGTTGCAAGTTATTACCTTGAGGCTCGCAAGATGTTGCCACGGCAACATCAGATATGGAATCCTCTACGTCAAAAATTTGTCTCAAAATCTACTAGCTGTTTAGTAGAGTCAATTCCATTATACCAAAATGGCCAACAACGCAACAGTGAATAACTATATTAATTCAGCTGATTTTTCAGATCACTAATATCTCCAAGGTATTTTTCTAAATTTTCTTCAGCAATTCCTTCAATCGATGGAAACTCTTCCCAAAATGGATTGATCTTAGTGCCGTGTTTGACCATTTCATAATGCAAATGGGGTCCAGTAGAATACCCCGTTGATCCAACATAGCCAATAGTTTGACCTTGACTAACCTTTTGACCGTAGCCAACGGCGATTTTAGACATATGGGCATAATTGGTGGTATAAGTTGAATTATGTCGAATTCCGACCTTATTGCCATAACCACCCTGCCAACCCGCAAAAACCACCTTACCATCGCCCACAGACCTAATTGGCGTGCCATAGGTAGCGGCATAATCAATTGCTCGGTGACCAGATATATTAAATGCCTCTAAATAACGACTATTACTAAAACCAGATGAAATGTATTTAAAGGCCAGTGGTGCCTTCAAAAATACTTTTTCCACCGATTCACCAGCCTCATCAAAATAACCTTCATTACCCTCACTATCTTGACGGGCAAAAGCATAAAGTTCTTCTCCTTCATTTACAAATAATCCTGCAATAATTTTACCGGGCATAATATACTCACCATCACGATATCGCTCTACATAAATAAACTTAAAGCTATCTCCTTTTTGCACCTCCCAAGCAAAATCAACTGACCATTGAAAGACATCGGCGAAGTTAATCACGGCGACTTCATCAAAACCACTTGCCATTGCTGCCTCATACATCGAAGTTTCAATTACTCCCTCAACTGTTTTAATCTTTGTCTCATACGGAATTGGCACTCGCTCTGCTTGCCAAATCATATCTGTACTAGTAGCGGTTGTAGTTACAGCAGTTAAACCAATATGCAATTCATCTTCACTGTCTATACGGTAAATTAACTTTTCCAACTCATCTGTTTCAATATCATAAACCAAATTGATTTTTCGACCCAACCGAACACTTTCTAGGCCATACACCTCTTGAGAGGCCTGTAAAATTTCCCCGCTAATTGATCCTCCCACCCCAGCCTCTTCCATCAAAACCCCGTAAGTTGAACCTTCAATCACATCTAAGCTCCTAGTATAAGTAGTTGGTACTACTGAAGCTATTTGATCAGCTTCTTCAATAACTTTATCAGTTTTAAAATAACGCCAGCCAATCACTGCTCCAGCGATAATTAAGATTATTACAATTATTTTTAAGATGTTTTTCATAAAGGAATATTATAACTGTATCAGTATAACAAAAAAACCAAAAAATATGCAAAAAACATCAAGACTGTTCGTTTCTATTTAATAAACTCTAAAACAAAAGTTAATACCCAGTCGGAGGTTTGGTTCTTTTACCTAATAAAGACAAATCTAATTTCTCTAATTGTCGCATAATACTGTCAACTTCTGATAATATACTGTCTCTTGATATCCCCCGCTCACCCAACAACTTAAGAATATGCTGTTCAGTTTTCTCAAAATTATTTTTAAATTTTGTATTAATATCTTTCCACTTTATATCTTTTAACGCATTACTATACTGAGGATCATAATCAATTATTCCCCGTTGCATTAAAAAAGCAATTGATGGATATCCAAGGTAGCCAACCCAATATGATCCATTATCGTTAGCCATGATAGCATTTTTTCTAGAATCGTACTCAACAACATAAAATTTATTACGACTAGAAGAATAGACTTTAACAACATTGTCTTCCACTTTTATACGATTATCTCCTAAACAACCCAGTGCTTCATAAACCTTTATCTTGGGGGGAATTTTCCATTTCATAATTTTTATAATTTAAATAAAAAACCATTTCGACTCCAAAACCATAATGGAGCATGCAAATCAATTGGATTAATACCAGTATCAGCCAAAATATCCCTCCATCTGTCCGAAATCTGCTCCTTAGACAGTGATTTGGCCTCCTCTTCAGTAATTACACTAAGTATCACCGAACACTTGGTAATATGAGTATCTGGCGCGATATCAATATGTTTTGCATTTTTGAATTTCACACCACAATACTCCCCTAAAATATAACTCCAATAATTAAAAATCTTTGGGCCAGACAAATAAGGAAAACCTTTTTTGTGTTCACACTGCATTAAGTCTCGTAAAATTAGAAAGTCATTATCAATACTTTCAAGCATGTTAGAAAACGAACCCCAATTATTCACCACTGTCTGAGCAATCTTCTGCCAAGTAGCAATATGTTTATTCGGCTGCAAAGCCAACTTATATTTAGTTAATAACTTTCTTAATTCTGGCTCACTCATCTGAGACACAACCTTTAAATCAAAAACTTTTTTAGTTTTAGGGTCGTTATATGTTTTTAAGGCCGCCTCCCATAACTTATAACTATCTCTCTGGTAATTTAAAGCCATTGGCAGGCTAAAATAACAAAACCGTTCTTCTTTTTGGGATTTTAAAAAATGAGGATTAGAATCCTCTGGCATTATCGTCTGACCCAATTCACCGTTTTTATATGCCTCAATTAATCGACGACCGTTTTTTATTATTTCTTTCACAATCATATTATTCTAAAAGATCAGCCATTGATTTAACGGTGATGGCTTTACCATTCTTATAGTCCCGATTAGCTTCTTGAGTTAATTGTAATAACTCCTCAGCTGATATTAAATCCTTATCTTGCTCTATTAAATACTGAATATAACCACTAACGGAATCAAATCCTCTTTCCTGAGCAAGGGCCTTAACCGCCTTAGTGTCTTCAGCGGGCAAAGACAAGTTTATTACTTGACGCATAATTCTTATTTATTTTTTATATAATGTATTTGTAATGCACTTGCAATACAGTGTTAAGTTAAATAACTATTCAGATTTATAAATCGTTTCTAAATCACTCCAATCAACCCATTCGTCAATCTTAATATGTTTATCTCCTACTTTAAAATCTTTTCTAGTTAAATCGATTGACAACCAATTGCCATCAACATAAACCTCATTCCAGGCATGGCGCATATCTGGGATTTCTTTTTCATAAAATCCATTGATCAATTTTACTGGCACACCCAGACTTCTCAAAAAAGAAGCTACCACGGCTGCCCAAGCACCACAAGATTCTTGCCGTTTTTCAAAGATATCTTTAACTGAAACAAAACGTGACTTTCTAAAATCATTGGTTTTATAAGTTTTGTATTTTTTAGAACTAAACTCTTCACGGATAAAACTTAAAACGACAAATAAATTATTCCTACTTATTTCACCGCCAAAACCCTTTCTGATTTTCTTTAATATATAATCAGGACAATCCTTAGTATATTTACCAAATTGTAGATATTTTTTTATCTCATTCATATACATCATTATATCATCATTAGTTCCAACTTCACACGTTCCTACCGAAAACAACCCCATAAAATGGGGCTGAAACTACGAGCAGGTAATTGTGAAGGATGTTAGAACTAGAGCTATTAATACCTAGCTGTTATATGCAAAGGCACTTTGCCTTCTTCAAACTGCTTCCGACCTATATCAAAACTATCTAAAGAAGCTTGCCATCTTTTGGAAATGTGATCACCATTATCGTACCAAGCAATATATTCATTAGCACTACGAATTCCCCTCTCAATACTACTTCTTAGCTTATTAACCTCAATTTGAATTATCTCCCACTGAATATCGTTTAATTGACCATCCGCCCTATCAAATGACATCTGAACAGACTTATCATCTTCTCTAGAATAAAGTGCTTCACCCTTTTCTATTGTAAATAATCTACCCACTGAATCATCCGCCGGCTCACTCACAATATCTCTTTCGTCGTCTTCAAGTCGATTAGTCTGACGACTTATTTTGTTAGAGTATAGTTGTTGTAGCTTTTGCTTCTCAGGGTCGTCCGAATAGTACATTTGATAAGCTTCTTCACCAACTACTGGGCTAGCCGCAGTTACCTCCCTATCCCACCCAACATATTCTGTATACTTTTCAATTTCACTAATTACAAACGCAAATGGCTTAGCTCCGTTTACAACTTCATCTATCTCCTGTCTTTGTCTTTCTAACATTAAAAGCCCCTCTTTTAAAGAATTATATTTATTTTCTGACTCTTCCAGCGCTCTTTCAACTATCCATTCCCTTCCCTCATTTGTGTATTTCTTTTCAGACGAAGCTCGCCATTCAGCCTCTGCCTTTATAGCGTACTTTCTATCCTTTTCACCAAGTTCTTCGAGTCTCTTTAAGAATTTTTGCCTTTCCCCCTCTACACCCTCTAAATCAGCTAAACTACTACTAACTTCTTCACTTTCACTCTCCCTAACCCCTGTTTCTTCTACTTCCTCCTGAGGCCGATTCTCTGGATAATCACCTCTATTCAATTCTTCGAAACCTCCCAGTGTTTTTAAAGGTTTAGCCATATTATTTGATTATTTCAAAAAAATAATAAATCTAACTTAACCTCAATTATAACAAAAATGAATTATTATTTATAGTAGGAAAATGGGGTCAGTCACCTTTTTCATCAAAAAATACACCAAAACACCCGCCAATGGCGGGCATTTCCTAATTCGCAGGCAGTTGTGAGGAATGTTAGAACTAGAATTACTATAATTCCCTACCGACGCTAGTCAAGCCGAACACTCTACTTCACAGCGTAACTACGCTGTTTTTTTGTATCTTACTTTTCTCTCACGATATTTTTTTAGTTTTTCTTCAGGTGTAGCGTACTTTAGACA
>Ga0233441_1000063_pt1 | contig 147999 bp, 138 predicted proteins | sample SI_123_September_4_FD_182781 | JGI IMG/M metagenome (GOLD analysis project Ga0233441, IMG submission 182781) | Seawater microbial communities from Saanich Inlet, British Columbia, Canada - SI_123_September2016_135_MG | ecosystem: Environmental > Aquatic > Marine > Inlet | place: Canada...
GTTGGACAGGTCATTTTCAGTCTCTAAAACAACAGACCCACGTTCCCTGCTCCGCCTTATGGAATCAAGCTTTGACAGTATTTTATGCACCCTTTCAAGGGGTGTTTTACCCACCGTCAAATACCCGGGCTCTTTTCCCATTTCCGCATCAATGATTTTAATGGTGGCTTCAATGGACTCTATGGCGGATAAATCCTGTCTTAAAAGATTTTCGGAATTGCTTATCCGTCTTGCCTTGAGATCATCTACTTCCACGATCTTTGCCTGAATATCGTCCATATCCGTGTATTCTCTAACTGCCCTTAATCTTCGTTCCCCTGCTATAAGCTCAAACCTTCCTTTTTTTTGCGGGCGGAGGATAATGGGTTCAATCAATCCATCGGCTGCAATACTTGCACCCAGTTCTCTTAAACTGTTTTCATCAAAATATTTGCGGGACTGGAAGGAAGAAGGATCGATCTTATCAATATTTTTCCGGCAGAAAGAAGAAGGACGATTTTTATTGTCTGTTAAAGGCATAATTCAAATCCTTTTGGAGAAAATTAAAAAAATCGCATCGCAATGGTTTAAAGGTATGGATTGTTTATAGAAAATATTTTCAACAAAGTAAATCAGATATAAGGCAAAAGTTCACATCCGGATAAGGCGTACCCAGTCTAACATATTTATTTTAATAATTTTAATAGGGCTGTAAGAATCCTCTTTAAATATATCGAAATTTATTATAATCAAAGAAGGAAACATTCTGCCAGTGACTGGAAAGCGGCTGCTCACTGTGAGCAGGAATAGTACAATCTGAAAAATGTGGCTTAACTCGATCTCCAGTTTTTTAGGGTAAGATCACACTCAATGGTCTCAAAAAAAATAGCTGTTTTGGAGGAATAAATATGAAGTCTTTTGAATTCGATTTAGAAGCTTATTTTAACCGAATTGATTATAGAGGTGAAACCGACGTATCACTAAATACTTTGACCAGGCTGCATCAGGCCAATTTTCATACTATTCCATTTGAAAATTTTGATATTCTTTTAGGAAGAGGTATCGATCTGGACCCCCAGGCTGTTTTCAATAAGTTAGTCCTTAAAAAAAGAGGTGGCAACTGTTTCGAATTAAATGGTTTGTTTTTACATGCAATCCAAACTTTAGGATTTAAGGCCAGGGCATTGCTGGCCCGGGTTCATTTGACGGGGACACCTTCCGGGCGGGGACATCAATTAGAGTTGGTATCTATTGACGGTAAGGACTGGGTTGTCGATGTGGGATTTGGTATGAATTCACCCTGTAAGCCTATACTTTTGGAATTGGATGAACCTTTCACCGAAAATGGGAGAACTATACGTCTGACCGATGGAGGTCATTTCGGTATAATGTTTCAAGCCCTTGAAAACGATGAGTGGAAAGACCTATACAGTTTTGATTTGGGATATGTGCTTCCACCGGATATTGCTTATGGAAACCACTATACTTCAACTCATCCGGAAGCATTTTTTACAAAGTCCCGTGTTGCAGGAATTTCATTTCCCGGTGGGGGTAAATTTTTAATGGACCGAACATTAAAGATTACTACCAATGGAAAGGAGGATGTGCAAATACTATCGGACAGCCCGGCCTATCTCGATGCTTTAAAAAAATATTTTGGAATCGAACTGGATGCTTCATATGATGACCTGAAGCCAATGCCTCCTGAAGAATAATAATCATTCACATATGAAAGCTTTGATAATGATGTTGAAAATAGTCTCAATATTTTCAAATAATGGATATGACATATCTTTTAGAAGCCAGCGTGTAATCATATGATCCATTGTGCTGACGAAAATTTCACGAGCCGCATGGGGATCAAGATCTGCCCTTATTTCTCCATTTTTCACACCTTCTTCAATAAAAGAACTCGGATAAGCATACAGTTTTCTTACATCTGAATACACATCGGTTTTAAGAAATTTTGAATTGGTTTTTAGATGCAGATAAACTATTTTTGCATCCAGGGGTGAAAGTTCTATTCTTCTTAGATACCACCATAGATATTTTCTAAGTTTATTCTCTGCACCTTGAATCCCGAACAGATGGCTTTCAAGATCCATCAAAAGTTCAGAAACCCATAATCTCGGTATTTCAAGAAGCAGATCTTCCTTTCCCTTGAAATATTCGTATAGTGCTGCTTCAGAAAGCCCCACACTCTTTGAGATTTCAACAACCGTTGTTTGCTGAAATCCCTTCTCGGCAAAAAATTTTTTTGCAGCGTTAATTATCAGTGTCCGGGTATCTGAACCATTTTGCCTGGTAACTTTTCTTCTGTTTTTTTTTCTCAAAATTTTCTCTTTTGTCATAAAATATCCGTATATGCAATAATACTTACCCTAACGTTTTAAAAAAATGTCAAAAAAGTTCTCAGTTTTCAAGCCGGCTTCCGCATTCCCATTTGGCCCAGACACATTTCATTTCTTGATTTTTTCAGAGACGATATCCTTTTGGAATTGCCACGTCTTTGTAGCATAGTTCTCCTTTGTCATTAGTTGTAAACATATTTTCTGATATTTTTTCAATTCCCAGAGCACAAAGTTTGCGGGACTTTTCGTTCAGCAACCGTAAATACTTTATGGATCTTGATTTTAAGTCAAGCTCTCCGCTATCATCTTCTACAATAACCGGTTCTGAAATGAGCAGAATGGGGCCGTGGTCAATCTTTGCTGTAACCATGTGCAAACTAGAATTAAGGGTGGTCTCCCCGGCAAGCAAGGCATCCCTGACACCGTGGGCGCCGGCATAAGCACGGCCATCCTGGTTCACGACAGATAAATCTGCAGGATGGCAGTTGATGGACTGAAAAGAAGTGAGGAGCGGCTCGGTTGTCGCCCATATATAACCGGCATAAATAACGATATCCGGTTTCAACGTTTTTAAAAAATCAGCCGTTTGCTGATCAAACTCCTTCCTGGCGGTTTTGTCTGTGATATCTTTATTTCGTTCCAGGTAAAACGCTTTAATATCATTAACAAAAACCGGTATATTATAGGTTTTTGATATATGCTCTGCTTTGCTGTTCGGATTGTCGGAAAAAAGGCCGACAACTTCAAAATTGCAATTTGAATCTGCTTCAAGTTCTTTTTGTCTTTCAATAATTGAAATAAGGCTTTTACCAGATCCTGAAATGAGCCCTGCGATGCGTAATTTTCCCTTTGAACAATCAAACAATGGTTTGTTCATTATTTCTCCTCATATTTTTTCAACAGTTTTTTACTGACTTTTCCAACGTTGTCCGTGGGAAGCTCTGAAATAAATTCTAACTTCCTGGGGTATTTATAAGGTGCTAAATTATCTTTTACGTACTGCTGGAGTTCTTTTGCCAACTCCAGACTGGTTTCTACTCCCGGGCTAACCACCACAAATGCTTTGGGTATAATAAGGCCTTGTTCATCCGAAACACCTATGACAGCCGCTTCCTTCACGAGATTATGGGACAATAGACAGTTTTCAATTTGGAGTGGCGCTACAAAAATACCGCCTACTTTTAATACATCACTTCCCCTGCCGACAAACCAGTAGTAACCATCACTGTCACACCTGAACAAATCTCCAGTGTTTACCCATTCCCCCCGAAAGGTTTCCTGGGTTTTATGAAAAGCCTGCCAATAGCATAACCCCCTGCTATCTCCTTTTACCCAGAGTATGCCATCCTGGCCTTCAGGAAGTTTTTGACCCTTATCATCAACAATCATGGCTTCATAACCGGGCACCAGCTGTCCCAGGCTGCCCGGCCGGACATTGTTCTTCCGGTTGGACAGATAAATATGGCATAGTTCGCAGGAACCGATTCCATCCAGCACTTCAATACCGAATTTTTCCATCCATTGATCATAAAGTTCTTTTGGCAAAGCCTCGCCTGCTGAAGTACAAAATTTAAGTGTGCTGAAATCATTTTTTGAAACATCGGGTAAACGAAGCATGGAGTTAATCATCGTAGGTACGTTTACCAGCACGGTTGCGCTGTGTTTTTTGATATTATCAACAATTCGCCGGGGCCTGGACCGCTCCGGGATTAAAACAACGGATGCACCGGCTGCGAACCCATAGAGGATGCTGATGTCACGTGCATAACCAAAAAAAAGTTTAGGCACGGAGAGGATAATGTCATCCTCTTCCAGGCAGAGCACCTGTCTGGCAAAGGTTAGATAGTTAAAAAATGAATTTCGATGTGTCAGCGGAACCGCTTTAGGTTTGCCCGTACTGCCGGAGGTAAATTTCCATATGGCGACATCATCAGCGTTTGTCTCTGCTACCTCCAGGTTTTTCGATGCCGAGTTTATAAGGTTATAAAAATTTAGCTGTCCAGGGGCTGTCTTGCCAATAACCAGAAGATGTTTTAAATATTTTGATTTTTTTACCGCCCCCTGGATGAGCGGCAGTGTAGTTTCATCAACAATGGCAACTTTTGCCCGGGTATAATTTAAAAAGTATTCATAGTCCTTGGGGTGAAGAAATGTGTAAACATCAGTTGCTACAGCCCCGATTTTGACAATTCCATACCAGCTGATCACAAACTCAGGAGAATCGTTAATGGCTAAAAGGACTCTGTCTTCAACTTCCACGCCTAAGTCTTTAAGCACATTGCCAACCTGATTACTCATACTGATGATTTGAGAATATGAAAACTTTTCATCTTTGTAAGATATAGCAGTTTTTTCACCGCGTCCCAATTCAAGATTCCGATCAAGATAATGCGTAGCAAGATTCAGGCTTTCTGGAATGTCATACATTGATTTCCCTCCTTATCTAAGTAAACACCTTTAAAAAAACAGATGATCTTTATTTGTAAACAAATCAGGTCCAATTGGCAACCACACTGTAATTTATCAAATACCTTGAATTTAATCAATTTTCAATTTCTAACCTAATAGCATTAGGAAAAATCAAGGTCAATGCATTTTCTTTAACTATTTTGCATATTAATAATTTTTATTCGGTTAACGTGAATACGGCTTTTTATCCTATTTTTTTAAAATAATGATATGTATAATAATATAATTTAGAAAAAAATTCAAAAATATTAATACTGTTATTATTTGGTTCTTTTGAAGCAAATAAACCCTGAATTTCATGATTTATTTTTCACATCATCTAATTTTATTTTTAGAAATAAAGTGAAAATTTCAAATGAGAATAGTTTTCATAAATAGTTAATAATATTAATGATTTTTATATATAAATATTTATTCATAAATGATCACAAGCGTGTAAAACATCCTTGACACGTATATTACCTAATGTTAATACATTTTATTCAATAAATTTTAAGTGGAGGTAACCCATTGAAGGTAAACAAAGTTGACCATATTTGCATCGCTGTTAAAAACCTGGATGAGGCTCGTAAAATCTGGGAACCGATTTTCGGAAAAACAAAACCAGATGATGCATATATTGACGAGCCTGAAAAAATAAAGGTGGCGAGATACTGGGTCGGTGAAATCGGATTTGAACTCATGGAATCCACAACACCTGACGGGGATGTTGCAAAATTTATAGAAAAAAAAGGGGAAGGGGTGATGCTCGTCAGTCTCAATGTTGACAATACGCGAGAATCGATGGATGAACTGAAAGAAAAAGATTATCCATTCATAGGTGGCGCAAGACCATTCCGCGATTGTGAATTTGCATTTATCCACCCTAAAAAGGTAAACGGCGTGTTGCTTGAGCTTATTGACTATAAATGGGATGAGCTTAAATAGTGCCTGACCGGAAACCCTTGTTTGGGCGAAAAATTGCCCATATGCGAGGCGCAAGAACTTTTGCAACCGGAGTGTACTGTAGTACATGAGGATTGCAAAAGTTTGAAGCAACGAAGCAGATGGGTGAGTTTTCGTTCAAACACTATGTAAACGATTTGGTCCGGTTAACACTTATCGAGTCAACAGCTGGAATAAATTTGTGGTTTTGAATCTTGTAAATTCTTGTCTCGGTTGTCGGCCTGTGGTCAGTTTTTGAATAGTTTATCAGAGGTGTTAAACCTTCCGTGTCAAAATTTTCAAACTGCTCAAATGCTTTTTTCAATCCCGGAGCATTCAGTTCTCCGGCATTGTCCGCTATTTTTAAAGCCGCAGACAATACCAGGATATTTGCCCAGCCTTCGACATAGACCAATGTCGGACGATGATAAGGGTGCCATTTGTCATGGGCTCTAATTATTTTTTCCATTCCGGGAACTTTTTCGCCATAAAATGCCAAAGGTTGAATGCCAAGGGCACCCTCGACAGTGGAGGTGCCTAACCGGATCAACTCCTCATTGAAGACCCTGATGTTACATATGAATTTTGTTTTTATACCAAGCCGGTGGGCATCTTTAAAAATACTGACGGCATTTTTAGCAGTAGAAGAAATGATGGCAAAGTCCGGGTCGAATTCCTGCATTGCAGTCAGTTGCTCGCTAGCATCAATGGTCGGCCAGTTAATGATCTGGTCGGGACCGACTTCTATTTCAAGTCTTTTCGCATATTTTTTGCCGGCTTTTAAAGGATCGTTGCCATAAGGGTTGTCCGGAAAAATAAAAACCAGCTTGGGATTCCTGTCTTCATTGATCCAGGTTGTTCGAATATATTTAACACCCGCCCGGATCATATCGGAATAGGTGGGATAAATACAAAAATAATAAGGGTATTTGACAGGGTCGCAAAGCCTGGCTGATGGTGCCCCGGAAAACATGAAAATACCGTCCTGCATAGCCTTTGGTGCAATTCTCTGATTTGCCCCCGTTGACTGCACATAGATTCCCGTTACATTGTCCGAATCCCTTAACTGCTCATAAAGCTGCTCACATTCAGCAATACGGTAATGGTCGTCATGAATAACCAGCTCTAAACGTTTTCCATTTATGCCGCCATTTTCATTGACATATCTTGCGGCGTCAATGAGGCCCATGGCACTGCGCTTGCCATAATCAACCGTTGCACTGGAAAGATCCTGGATAATACCCCACTTGATTGTTTTCTTACGCCGGGCGATTGGAATTCCATACTGTTTAGCGTTCTTAACAAAGTCCTCCAGTTGAACCAGATATGAATGACAGATAATCTTCCCTTTTGCCGGGTCTTTGTCCTCTACTGCTTCGAAAAGCTGGGAATAAAAATACTTGGATGTTTCTACGCATTTGGGAATTTCATACATCAATTTTGCAGTTTGGGACAATATCCTTATCATTGGATGGTAGAAGGCAATGAGGTAGTCATTCCGGGTTGCCGCCGCAAGAGCCTTGAAAAAAGAGGTGGTTGCCGAAACAAACAGCTCCAGTGTATTGGTCTCACCGTCGAGCAGGGCAATTGCATCCCTGAGATTGTTCAAATCATCACCAGTCCTGTTCGATGCAGCAGAAAAAACCATCTTGGGTTCAAACATTTTTCTGAAATCAATAAAGGCCCTGAAGTTGAACTCTTCTACCTTAAATAAGTCTGCCAGGCTTTCAGAGGCAATTGCAGTTGCATTTTCAGATACAAAAGCGCCACCGCCCCTCCCTTTTCGAATTTCAATCAGGCCCATTCCTTCCAGGACTTTCAATGCTTCCCTGACAGTTCCCCGGCCAACATTAAACATAGCCTGAAGTTCTCTTTCTACAGGCAGTTTCCCTTCGGAAGTGGTTTTTCCGGCAATAATTTCTGCCTTTAATGTTTTAACAATTTCTTCAATAGCCAAATTTTTTCCACCTTTTATTGTTTTTGGTATGACATTTTATATTTCTTACCACAAGTTATTGATTTTGTCGAATGTTTTTCTATATCTGTACGAAAAAAATATCCGCTATAAGGCCTGATAACTGGTCTTTTAAAGGTATATAGAGTTATCGGGCCGGTTGAAAAATCAAATGTATGATTATTTTTTTGCCGGTTTAAAGAAGTTAATTTTTTGAAAAAGATATTTACTATGAAGAAAATATTATGGAAAACAGTATTTGAGGATTAATGACGTTATTTCAGATAATTAAACGCAAAAAAGGTGTTGTTTCCGTTTTAAATGTTTTTCTTGACACGCTCCTGGAAATTATAATATATGACAATTTATAAATATTGATCATATGTTTAATTTTAAATGGCTGATGTGTGTCAATTATTTTTTTGACATCAAGAACAAACCAAACCGCTGAAATCAAACCGGCCGGGCGTTGCAGCAACCCCCAGAAAAGTCGGCATCCTATATAAGACTTCAGCTTTTAACGGTTTTAATTTTTGTTAACTCAAGTACTAAGGAGGCACCAATCATGAAAAAGACTATTTTGTTTCTAATCACGACCATTTTATTAACTGCATCACTTGCATTGGCAGGACCAGTTAAAATCGGTATGATTACAACTCTTTCAGGTGGTGGGAGCGGTTTGGGTATTGACGTTCGTGACGGGTTTAATCTCGCCATTGATCAGGAAGGCGGAAAATTGGGCGGATGCTCAGTCCAGTTAATTATCCAGGACGATGCCCGCAAACCAGACAAAGCCAAACAGATTGCCGACCGGTTTATTAAAAAAGACAAGGTGAGCATCATGACCGGTATCATTTGGTCGAATCTGGCCGTCACAGTCGCCCCCAAAGCAGTGCGTAAAGGTGTCTTTTATATCAGTCCCAACGCAGGGCCCTCTCTGCTGGCCGGCAAGGGCTGCCATGAGAATTACTTCAATGTGGCCTGGCAAAATGACAATCTCCACGAAGCCATGGGACAATATGTGAATGAGACAGGTTTTAAGAAAGTGTTCATCCTGGCGCCCAATTATCCGGCAGGTAAAGATGCATTAAGAGGATTTAAACGGTTTTACAAGGGAGAACCTCTTGGTGAAGTTTATACAAAACTGGGACAAAAAGACTACGCAGACGTGATTGCGACGATTCAAAGCTCAAAGCCGGATGCGGTTTTCTTTTTTCTGCCCGGCGGCATGGGTATCAGTTTTCTCAAGCAGTATAAACAGGCCGGCTTAAAGGGTAAAATCCCCCTTTTCGGACCGGCTTTTTCGTTTGACCAGGGCATTCTTGGAGCCGTCGGCGATGCAGCAATGGGTGTCAAGAACTCCTCACAATGGAACAAGGACATCGACAACCCGGCAAATAAAACATTTGTTAGCGAATTTAATAAAGCCTATGGCCGTCTGCCTTCTTTGTATGCCAGCCAGGGGTATGATGCTGCACGCCTGATTGCCAGCGCCCTCAAAGCTGTGAACGGGGATATGTCCAAAACTGATGCTTTCCGGGAAGCGCTTCGCAAAGCAGATTTTGAGTCCGTTCGTGGTCCGTTTGAATTTGGCCCGAACCATCATCCTGTCCAGGATATCTATATTCGTGAGGTTATTTCTGAAAACGGCGTGTTAACCAATAAGATCATTGCAAAAGCCTTCAGCAAACACTCCGACGCCTATGTCGGCGAATGTAAAATGAAGTAAATTAACCTATGGATTATTTACTCTTATGCCAACAGGTCCTTAATGGGATGCAATTAGGGGTTATGCTTTTTTTAATGGCCTCGGGACTGACTCTTGTATTCGGTATCATGGATTTGATTAACCTGGCCCATGGTTCGCTGTTCATGGTCGGAGCATATCTGTGTGCAACTGTCTATCAAATGACGGGTTCATTTGGGATCGGCCTTATGGCTGCACTCCCCGGTACCGCCCTTGTGGGGATTCTAATCGAGACCGTCGCTCTCAGGAAGCTATACGCCAGAAGCCATCTTGATCAGGTTTTGGCAACATACGGGTTAATTCTCTTTTTAAATGAACTGACAAAAATCCTTTGGGGTCCCCGGGCACTTTTCCTTGACGTGCCCGGGGTATTGTCAGGTACCGTGGAAATAATTCCAGGCATGCCCTACCCGGCATTTCGCCTAGCTATCATCATCGTTGGAATAATCGTGGCAATAGGGCTCTACTTTTTAATTGCACGGACGCGTATCGGCATGTTGATTCGTGCCAGTGCCACAAACAGAGAAATTGTCGGCGCACTCGGGGTTAATGTCAAGTTGCTTTACACACTGGTATTCGGGTTGGGAGCACTGCTGGCAGGACTGGCCGGTGCCATGGCAGGGCCTTTGCTGGCAGTGGAAGTAGGAATGGGTGAGGATATTTTGATTCTAACTTTTGTAGTCATTGTCATCGGTGGTATCGGCTCCATCAGGGGGGCACTTGTGGGCTCCATACTGGTGGGTGTCATAGATACCCTGGGCCGTGCTTTTATGCCGACCATATTCAAGCTGTTTATGAATCCTGCTGCTGCTGACGGTATTGGTGCCTCCTTGTCGTCAATGTCCATATATATCTTCATGGCAATAATATTGGCATGGAAGCCGAAAGGACTCTTACCCGCCCATGCTTAAACTCAACATGACTTCGAAAAATTGGTTTTTACTGATCACATTCATTTTTCTGGCTGCCCTGCCATTCGTTGCCACAGCATTGGACGAAACCTTTTATATCGGATTTTTCAGTCGGATTTTAATATACGGCATTGCCGCCGTCAGCCTGGACCTGATTTTAGGATACGGCGGGATGGTGAGTTTCGGGCATGCGATCTATTTAGGGGCCGGGGCATATGTGGTCGGTATTCTTGCCTATCATGGAGTGGAGGGCTCGGCGTTTATCAACTGGCCGATCAGCATCATGGGAACAGAAAACGCATTGGTCTCATGGCCTCTGTCCATCCTCGTATCTGCATTGCTGGCACTGGCTATTGGCGCCATCAGCCTGCGAACTACGGGGGTATACTTTATCATGATCACCCTGGCCTTTGCCCAGATGATGTACTTTTTCTTTACCTCCCTTGAAAAATACGGAGGTGATGACGGGTTGAGCCTGTTCTCAAAAAACCGGGTCGGCGGCCTGGAGATGAACAGTGATATCAGCTTCTATTATGTTTGTTTTGGTTTGTTTCTGGGTTTTCTCATATTGTGCTACCGACTGGTAAACTCCAGGTTCGGATTGGTTGTTCAAGGCAGCAAAGAAAATGATATCCGGATGCAGGCCCTGGGATTTGAAACCTACCGTTACCGTCTGACCTGCTTTGTTATTGCCGGTGCCGGTGCCGGACTGGCGGGTGCTTTGATGGCCAATCAAACCGAATTTGTCAGTCCCAGCCTGTTACACTGGGGGGTTTCTGGCGAAATTATGGTGATGGTCATCCTCGGTGGTGTCGGGACGCTGGTGGGACCGGCATTCGGGGCTGCAGCACTGTTGATTTTAGAAGAAATTTTAGCTCACTACACCGAACACTGGATGCTGTTTCTCGGTCTAATTCTTATCTTTGTAGTTTTGTTTGCCCGACGTGGACTTTACGGATCCATTTTTGAAAGGGGGGCTGGAAAATGACTGAACCGTTAATGAGCGTGCGTAATCTTGAAAAAACGTTTGGTGCTCTCAAGGCAACGGACGGATTATACCTGGACATTGCGCCCCATGAGATACACGCCATGATCGGACCCAATGGCGCAGGGAAAACCACGGCCATCCGCCAGTTTTCCGGAGAATATCTCCCTGACGGCGGAACGATTCATTTTAAAGGGCAGAACATAACTCATCTTCCGATGCATAAAAGGGCGCATCTGGGTATGGCACGGTCGTTTCAGGTCTCTTCAATCTTTTTAACATTTACGGCGGAGGACAATGTTGCCATGGCAATTCAGGCACACGATGGCCACTCCTTCAGATTCTGGAAGCCGGCCCGCACGGATCAGAGTCTGCGTAATCCTGCCAGAAAAGTGCTTGAAAAAGTCGGACTGCTCCACCGTGCAGATATTGCAGCGGAAAATCTTTCACATGGTGAACAACGGCAATTGGAACTGGCCATGGCACTGGCGACAAAACCGTCACTATTGGTTTTAGACGAACCAATGGCCGGTATGGGACTGGAAGATTCAAGGCAAATGCTGACCCTGCTTAAAAGCCTTAAAGGACAAGTCACAATCCTTATGGTGGAACACGATATGGATGCGGTATTTAAACTGGCTGACCGAATCACTGTACTGGTTTATGGACAGGCGATTGCTACCGATACACCGGAAATCATCCAGAATGATCCTGATGTAAAGGCTGCATATTTAGGAGAAGAGAAAACATGCTCCATGTAACTGATATTGAAACTTTTTACGGGCAAAGCCAGATATTATTCGGTATCGATATCTCCGTCGATGCAGGAGAGGTGGTGACCGTAATGGGCCGGAACGGGATGGGAAAAACAACCCTGCTTCGATCCATCATCGGGTTAACGCCTCCCAGATCAGGGAGTATCCGGTTCAATGACAAAGATCTGACAGGCCAGCCCAGTTATGTCGCCGCCAGGTCGGGCATTGCCCTGGTGCCGGAGGGACGGCAGGTATTTCCGACCCTGACGGTTCGTGAAAATCTCATCTGCACGGCTGCAAATCGCCTGGGCGCAGCAGATGCATGGACACTTGAAAAGGTATATGAATTGTTTCCAAAACTGGCTGAACGGTCTAATGCTCTGGGTTGTCACCTTTCAGGCGGCGAACAGCAGATGCTGGCAATCGGCCGCGCATTGATGACCAATGGAAAACTGCTCATGCTGGACGATGCCACGGAGGGGCTGGCCCCGATGATCTGCGAAGAAATCTGGTGCTGTGTGGATAAAATCAAGGCAACAGGCCAGGCGATCATGATCGTGGACAGGGATATCGAGACGATGATACGCATTGCGGATCGCCATTATATCATGGAAAAGGGCCGCTTTGTCTGGACGGGAAACTCTGATACGCTTGCAGCTGAACCGGAAATATGGCAGCACTATCTGGGAGTTTGAAACTATTAAATTAATACTGAAAATAACAAGGAGAGAATTATGTTAGAATTTCCTGAGACTTTCAATCTTGCTGATTATCATCTGGATAAGCACATCCGGGAGGGTAACGGCCAACGCATCGCAATCCGCTGTCATGAGGAGTCTTATACCTATCAGGATATTTACAACAAAGTGAATCAACTGGGAAACGCCCTCACCTCTCTGGGAGTCAAAACAGAACAGAGAGTCGGAATTATTATGCCTGACCTGCCCGAGTTTATCATCAGCTGGCTTGCCATAGTAAAGATCGGTGCTGTTGTGAATACGTTAAACCCGCTTTATCCTGCCGAGGACTACCCCCATTATTTTAAACACTTGAGACCCACAGTTCTGATTATACATGACTCCGTAGTTGACAAATTTAAAGATATTGTCCCTGAATTCGAATCAATCAGTCATGTGATCGTTGTTGGCGAAAAAAAGGAAGGCTATCTTGAATTTAACGAGGTGATAAAAGAGGCTTCACCTGAACTGGCCCCCGCTCAAACGAACCGTGATGACCCGGCCGTGATCCTGTATAGCGGAGGAACTACCGGGTTCCCCAAGATGTTTATTCATACCCATTCCTCCATGGGCGCCTGTTCTGAGTCCTATGGAAAGCAGGTATATGGGATACGCCCGGAAGACGTTGTCCTGGCCGTGCCGAAATTGATCTTCACGTATGCCCTTGGCGATAATTTTCTTTTTCCATTCTCCGTTGGTGCCACCAGTATTTTATTTCCCGAGCGTTCTACGCCGGACAGGGTCTATGATCTTATTAAAAGACATCGTCCTACAATTCTGGTTAATGTTCCCACCATGATTAATGCCATGTTGGCAAATCCAAAAGCTGCAGATACCGACCTGAGTTGTCTGAGATTCTGTACTACTGCCGGCGAAGCGTTGCCCGTCACCATTTATGATCGATGGCAGAGTCTTTATGGTGTGCCCCTGATGGATGGCATCGGTATGACCGAGCTGTTCCATATTTTCATTTCCAACACGCCTGATGATATCAAGATCGGAAGCCTGGGGCGCCTTGTACCCGGTTATGAAGCAAAGATTGTGGACGAGAACGGACAAAAACTGCCCGTTGGTGAAGTCGGTGCGATCTGGGTGAAAGGTCCCAGTTCCGCATTTGCCGTCTGGCATAACCACCAGGCTGCAAAAGAGATCTTTAACGGAGAGTGGACGATTTCGGCAGACCAGATGCGCCAGGATGAATCCGGACGTTTTTGGTATTATGGCCGCCAGGATGACCTTTTAAAAGTAGCCGGCCAATGGGTAGCCCCGTTGGAAATTGAGCTTTGCCTGTATCGTCATCCCGCTGTATTGGAGGTTTGCGTTGTCGGTGCCGGTGATCAGGCCGGTTTAATAAAACCCAAAGCGGTTGTGGTTCTCAATGACGGTTTTTCAGCTTCGGACGAAATGACCAGACAATTGCAGGATTTTGTAAAGGAAAACCTGGCCTTGAATAAATACCCGCGTTTTGTGGATTACATTGATGCCCTGCCCCGGACGGAAAGAGGCAAAGTGAACCGGAGCGTTGTTAACGCCGAACATGGCAGCACTGCATAATTGCTTCATGCAAAAATATGAGTGCCATACCAAATCCGGTTAAAAGGATAAACCATGAGATACGCTGAAACCGGCTATAACCTGGAGATCGATCTGACACGCGGAAATATTGAACGCGTTGAAACCGATCCAAAAGATACCGAGCTTTATCTAGGTGGCCTTGGCACAAATGCTAAAATAATGTGGGACAGGGTAGGCCCGGACGTGGAAGCCTTTTCACCGGAAAACCTGCTGATTTTCAGTGCCGGATTGCTTTGCGGGACACCTGCAACCGGATGTAACAGAACAATTTTGACCACTATCTCGCCCTTGACTAAACTGATGGCTTTTTCCATGATGGGCGGTTTCTGGGCACCGGAATTGAAATATGCCGGGTATGACAAAGTGATCCTCAGGGGTAAATCTCCTGACCTGGTTTATATCTGGATAAACAATGACAAGGTGGAAATACGGGACGCTTCCCACTTGAGCGGCAAAGGTTCTATTGAGACTGCCAAGATCATCAAGAAGGAACTCAATGAACCCAGGGCACAGGTTGCAGCCATCGGTCTTGCAGGAGAAAACAGGGTTCTTTTTGCTTCGATTGAACAGGATAGATCCAGTGCCAGCCGCGGTGGAATCGGGGCTGTAATGGGAGACAAGGGTGTAAAAGCAGTTGTTCTTCGGGGTACCAAAGATATCCATCTTGCACGGCCCCTGGAATTTATGGAGTCGTGTAATGAAGTTCAGGAATATATAAAATTCAGAGAAAAAAATCCGATCCCTGGAGTTGTACCTATTCATGCTGTTCTTGGATCACCCCAGGAAATGGCTATCCATGATGAAAAATGGCATCTGGAATCTTTTGCCTGGGGAAATTCACGAACCCGGCGGAAAAATTTCTGGTCCGAAGAAAATGAAAAGGCTTTTACCGATACCCTGGAAATGGCACGCACCCGGCTGATCAGTTGTTATAACTGTTCCCTGCAATGTGGGGCCACAATCACCATGCCCGGCATGCCCACCTATATGATGAAATGTTTCACCAAACTCACCTATTTGATGGGTGCCTTTTCAGATCTCGATTTTGGTTTGAAAATTGCCCAGCGTGCAACTGAATACGGTGTGGATGGTTATTCCTGTCCGCAGGTTATGGCTTTTGCACTTGAACTCTATGAAAATAATATCCTGGAGGATAAGGATTTCCCGGGAATGCCGGAAGATAATGAAGGCAGGTTTTACTATTTGCTCGATAAAATAGTTAAAAGGGAGGGAATCGGTGATATCCTGGCCAATGGTACCCATAAGGCCGCCCGGCAGATCGGCAGGGGGGCAGACGCATACGCCCATAACAATATCAAAAGACAGGAGCAGGCACCCCTCAAGCTAAGCATGCTCAATCCCGTATATTTTCTGATGTATTGTACCGGGGAAAAGTTGAACATCACCCAAATCGAGGGGCAATTCCCTCAAGCCCCTTATGCCAGGTATGAAGACCGCGAGGCGTTTGTAAAGGATTGGTTCCAGGTGCCCCATGAAAAATTTAAACAGTATTTTCTTGACTGGAACCCCCGTGGTGAAAATTCAAACCCCTATTACCCCACCCCTGAAATAGCCAGTGATATAGTGGACTGGCAGGAAATAATGCACTACATCGACGATGCACTGGGAATGTGCGCCGGACTTTCCTCATTCCACATGAAACCGGCTTACCATATTCACAATATTCCAAAATTTTTTTCGGCCGGATCCGGGTATGATATGGACAGGGATAAACTGTCCCGGGCCGCAAAGCGATACCGGACACTGGTTCGGGCTATTAATATAAGAAGAGGCATGCGCAGAAAAGATGAGAAGCCACCAGATGACCATTGGAAACACCGGTTTCCTGAATTAGAGAAAGAGCTGCTGGACACATACTACAAGTTGAAGGGGTGGAACGAGCAGGGTATCCCTACAAATGAGACGCTGGTCGAACTGGGATTGGATTATGTCGGGGAGGAGTTGATCAAACGAAAAATTTTAAACGAATAAGATATAGAGTTTTACTATAGCTGAAAGCAGGTATATCCTTAAAATCATACTTGGATTTTAATATTAGGAGGTAGTCTTGAATATAATTGTTGGATATAGTGGCGGCGAAATCGGTAGGCTCAACTTATCCCTTGCAAGGGATTATGCTTTACTGAAGGATGCTTTTGTCTATATTTTCACTTCAATGGTAGGCGGGGAATCAGAAAAATCAGCTGATATTCTTAAGTCCAACAAGGGGCTTGAATTTGCCGGGGAATTTATGGAACGCTCCGGTGTTCAATATGAGACAGTTTTAAGCGTGAAAGGATTCTCACCTGGTGAGGATATTGTCAGGTTTGCAGAAGAAAAAAAAATAAGTCATATTTTTCTGGGCGTAAAGAAAAAATCAAAAACCGAAAAAATTATTCTTGGTTCAACAGTTCAATATGTTATTATTAAATCTCCCTGTCCTGTCACCTGTGTAAATTTTAATTTAGAAAATATTACCGATGATGATCTATTAAAAGACCGACGGATTCTGATTGTAGACGATGAAGTTGATGTTCTGGAGACAGTTGAAGAGCTGTTGGACATGTGTGTTCTTGATACTTCTACAAATTTTGAAGAAGCAAAAAGCAAATTGAAAAAAAATTCATATGATATGGCAATATTGGATATTATGGGTGTCCAGGGGTATGAAATTCTTCGGCTTACCCGGGAAAAAAGTATCCCGACGATCATGTTGACAGCCAATGCCCTGACTCCTGAACATTTAAAAAAATCAATTCAGGAAGGGGCTGATGCCTATATCCCAAAAGAGGAAATGATTAATATCGAAGCCCATGCTGCATCCGTAATAAGAACCCGAATAAAAGGCAAACAAGGCTATCGTGCATGGTTCAAAACCTTAAAATCATTTTTTGACAGATCTTTTGGTAAAGACTGGAAAAAAGACGACAAAGTTTTCTGGGATTCCTTTGATGAGAACCATCGGGAATAAAAATATAGTTTGCACCCGAAGCATCAGAATATATAAAAGAAAAAAAATAGCATGAATCTCAAGAAATCTCAAAGCAAGAAGATGGATCAGTAGGAGATCAAAATAAAAAAATAAGCCCCGCCTGCATAATTGAAAATTGATCGTAGCTCAATGAGGGTTGGCAGGTTGAGCTACCAGCCGAACGCCAAGGGCTGCACACACCTTATTAATTGTGTCAAATCGAGGTTTGGCGTTTGGTTTAAGCGCTTTATACAAGGCTTCACGGGTTATTCCTGTAGATTTGGCAACTTCACTCATACCACGAGCCTTGGCAGCCACTCCAAGAGCGTGGGCCAGTTCAGCGGCATCACCGTCTTCAATCACCATGGTGATGTAAGCAGCAATGTCTTCTTCGCTTTTAAGCTGCTGGGCCATATCAAAATCAGGCAAATCTGCAATTCGTTTTTTCATGGTTCAATCCTCCAAAGCAGTTTCCCGCTGTTTGGCTTTGGCAATGTCATTTTCCTGGCTGTCCTTATCTCCCCCACCAAGCATTACGATCAGAATTTCACCCCGCTTGGCGTAGTACATTCTCCAGCCTGGACCAAAATGCTCCCTCATTTCAAAGCAGTATTCAATAACAGGGGAAAGTCTTAGGTGAGTTTTTAATCGGGAGGCCCAACCCAAAAAAGATAGAAGTCAACACCTATATCTTTTTATAGATAATCAAGAATAGCTCAATTCTTTCAGTTTTTCCTTTGCATCCACAAAAATAATTTTACCATCTTTCCATTCAGGTATTTTTAAATCCATATTTGCAGCTTTTTCAAGTGCATTTTTTGAGGCGCGATGCATAGCATTTAACGCCAATTTTGAATATGATTCTTTTTTCATATCTTTTCCTCTAATACCAACGGAATGTTTCCGGAATTATCAAAAATGACCCAGGCATCGGCTAATTTTTTATAATAGTTTTGAAAATTTTTCCAACCACGATGATATCTTCTTTTAATTACATCAACCGGAACATTGTGTCCTCCTTGAGAAACTCTCAGCTGAACACGTTTCACGGCCATTTCTTCATAACCGATTTTTTTCCAATTTTTGATGCTTTCAATATAATTAAGACCGCTTAATGTTGTCTCAAATGCAAAGGACTCTCTATTTGAAACAATAGTATGGACTCTTTTTAAAAAAACTTTTCCAGCTTCCAAGGCAACACTTTCCGGATTAAAGGGAGCGATCCCTTTGGCAATTAAATCGGCATTAATAAAATTCAGACACTCTGCTTCTACTGGAAGAAAATTTTCAGCAAATGTCGTTTTTCCGGCTCCGTTTGGCCCTGCTATAATATAGCATTTCAATTTTTTGTTTGCCAAAATCCCTATCCTTACATCTGTTCAGATATAAAAGCATATTTCTGTACCACTATATCGGTAAACACATATTAGGACAAGAAATAACTGAGAAAAAAAGCCTTCGCGGTGAATCATTGTATCACCGTTGTTTCTATCAGAATTATGGTGATGTAAGCAGCAATGTCTTCTTCGCTTTTAAGCTGCTGGGCCATATCAAAATCAGGCAGATCTGCAATTCGTTTTTTCATGGTTCAATCCTCCAAAGTGGCTTCCCGCTGTTTAGCTTTGGCAATGTCGCTCTCCTGGCTGCCCTTGTCTCCTCCACCAAGCATGACGATCAGGCTTTCACCTCGCTTGACGTAGTACATTCTCCAGCCTGGACCAAAATGTTCCCTCATTTCAAAGCAGTATTCAATAACAGGGGAAAGTCCACATTATTCTGGAAATCCGAAATCATCTATTGGTAATGACGAAGTCCTCGCTCATTTAATCTTACATTGACCCCAATTGTTTCGGAGTTGGGAACTTGCTTAATTTATCTTAACAATTAAACGGTCAGCCCATGTGTATAAAATTGGAGCCCCTGTTTTAGTTTCCAACCATGCAGGTTCTTTGTGGGATGCATCATAAACCATTCTATCCTCAGGAAACGTTCTGGTAATCTGTTCAATAATTTCCAATTCCTGAACGGTCAAATCTTTAGCTTCAGATATATCTGCATTTCGAATTTCATCTAAAAGATCATTGTAATTATTCAGCTGCGGTCCAAAAGGGAGGCGAGCATATGCTGCACCGGTCATGCTTCTGCCCAACATCTTTTTAGCCAGCATATCTGCATAAAATAAATACTTGGCAGCAAATAGCATTTTATCATTTTCTTTTAAAATAGCTCTTTTTAAAACTGACTGAAATGCAGTTAAAACGAGTAGAATCCTTGGGATGGAGATATCTCTATTGCCATTCACATTGTTTTCTATGCTACCAGTCATCAAGTGCTGCCGCAAACTCTGGTCCATGGACTTTGTCTGAATGGAACCGGTCTCCCATCTTTTAATGGACACGACACCAACACCCATCGACTTAGCTAAATCTGCCTGGGTCATTTCTTTTTCTTTACGCAGTTTTTTTATCTCTTCACCGGTCAGCAGGCCAACTTGTTGTCTGTATGCTTCAGCGATAGTGTGTTGTATCAATCCTGCCGATTGAACGGTTCCTGCTGATAGTTTGCATTTTGGGCAGACAAAAGCATCTTCAGTAATATTTACTTCAATCCCTTTAAAAGTGACGGATCTTTCAACTTTTTCTTTTTCCATGGCACCGTGGCCCCTGGGGCAATTCATCTGAATCATGGCACCTCCTTATTCTTTTCTGTCTATATGTAATGAAACCAACCAAAGACCATCCTGAGAAATTGAAAACTTAAAATAAACAGGCTCTTCAAATCGATCGATCTCAACTACAAAGGCAAATAACTCAAGACCTGAAATCTCATCTGCATATGATTTTTGTGGCGGTTTGCTGCCGGTGTAATGCCCTGAAGTCGTTTTTTCAATAAGTTCGGCAAGAACATCAAACAACTCGAGTTCTATTGAATATCCGAGTTCAATTGCATCTTCGACTAAAATTACCTGTTTAATCAGGCCAACCCGCTCATCCTTCACAAAATCAAATGCTTGCTATAGTTTTTGACTCAATTCTTTATGTGCTGGTCTTTTCATATATTTTGGTATCAATTGATACTTTTGTCAAGTTAAAATTTACAAAATTGGTATCATTTTAATGAAAATAAGCTCCGTTTTTACTTGACCACTTCACTTTAATAAAATTAAAAAATGATCGAAGGAGAGAGTATTTAAGCTTTTTGGTTGATTGTTTTTGTCCGCTAGTTATTCCTATCAAAAAAGCCATAATATCTTCAGACGTGATTTTTGATATGTCTGAATTGCCAAACTCTTTTTTGAAACCAGTCAAGAAATATTGATAATTTCTTATGGCGTTTTTTTTGAATTCATTTGTTGATAATCAAGAAAAGTGTCTACTGCATTTGATATTCTCATGCTGTTCTCCCTGCATAAAAAATATTAATATCCGCCCGGAAAGAGGGCTCAATCAATTATTTTACAGATTATGATAATTTTTTCAATTGACCGACAATTATGAAGGTTATTGACGAGCGATTTGAATCAAAATATGGCGGTTGGATTATTTTGAAAAGCCCCTGAGTTACAGGGAAAGTCTACAAGGTTTTCTCCTTCCTGAAAGCTTAGTTTATAGCCAGAGTCCGGTTCTCTCAAATTATTTATTTTGCGAAATTGAAGTCTGTTAATATTATCTATGCAACACTTTTTACCATATCAAACATCATCCTGGCAAAACCTGCGAATCTTGACGGATCAGACAATAACTGCATCATCTGGTTTTGATGTACTTCGCTGCTGCCCATCACTGCATCTTCAAGTGCTTTGGGGAAATCTCCCAGCATGGCTTGTTCTGGGGTATTATTGGCCAGCTGTGTCATTACCTGTTTGTTTTCAATAACTTTATCCCTGATGGTATAGGCATAATTTACCAAATCATTATTGGTAAGGTTATCCGTGATAAAAAGCTCATTCAACCGGCTGATAATCTGGGAGAGGAATTCTTCTTTTCTGTCTCGCGCTCTTGCTGTTCCTAATCCTTCGCCAGGTTCCAATTGATACCCTTCCACCTCTTCTTCGAGTTTCAAATCCTGTTGGCGAATGGCAGACAGCCTGTAATGGCTTAATACCACATTGCCAAGATCAATATCATCTTCTTCAATCAAAGATTCACGTAGCATCGGCCTCAGGTTTCGGGCATATATACTCAGCTTTTCCAAATCTTTATTGTCATAATCAACTATTTGCGACATGAACTCATAAAACCTGACAAAGGTACCCAAATCCTTTTTAAAGATTTCCAAAAAGTCTTTTTCTTTTTTGCACTCCTTGAATTTGTTTTCAGCATTGGCGATTAATATGGGATCATTTTGTTTTTTGGTTCGTTCAAATATATTTTTGGCTTCCTTGTACGCCTCAATTGCTGATTTATATCTAACCTTCCAGCGCTCTACAGCAGGTTTGCAAATATTTGCGATAGCAGCATTACTTTTGCTCTTTTGTAAATAGGCTTCACAAAATTGTTCCACTTCATGCCATAGGAAAATCCCAGAGGCTCGGAGTTTATCAAACAGGTCAAAGACAAGATCCGGGTTTGATACATCCGCTAGTTCTGCTGTTTGATAATAGGGCTGAAAGGATTCAAGAATATCTTCAGGGTCATTGAAAAAATCCAGAATAAAGGTGCCGCTATCTGCTTTGCCCGGATAGGTTCGATTCAGACGGGACAGTGTTTGTACACACTCCACACCTCCCAGTTTCTTATCCACATACATGGCGCACAACTTGGGTTGATCAAAACCGGTCTGGAACTTATTGGCAACAATCATGACCTGGTAATCCCCGGAGTCAAAGGCTTTTCGCATATCACGCCCTTTTAAATCCGGGTTCATATTGATTTCAGTAAACTTTTCATCAAGTAATCCATCAACATTGGGATCATTCTCGTTAAAAACCACCTCACCGGAAAACGCCACCATGGAATGAATGGTTTGATATCCCATCTGGGCAATATATTTATCAAACCCCTTTTTATATCGAACAGCCTCTTTTCGGGAGCTTGTGACTACCATGGCTTTGGCCTGTCCAGCCAATTGTCCCATAACAATATTTTTAAAATGTTCAATAATCACCTGAACTTTCTGGGCAATATTATAGTCATGCAGGCGAACCCATTGGTTGAGCTTTACTTTTGCTTTTTTGCTTTCAACTTCCTGGTCGGTTTCTTTAATTTTTAAAGCTATTTTATAAGCAACCTTATAATTGGTATAATTTTTCAATACATCCAGGATAAAGCCTTCTTCAATGGCCTGTCTCATGCTGTATACATGATAAGCTTCAGGTTTATTCTTTTTGGAAGATTCCTCATCAGGCTTCGGCAGGCGGCCAAACAACTCAAGGGTTTTGGTTTTTGGCGTTGCAGTAAATGCAAAGTAGCTTAAATTTGAAGAAGCACGGCGGGAGGCAACAACTGCATCCAGAATTTCATCGGTTGAAAGCTCTTGTTCACCATCAGCGGGTGTGTCAATCATCAACACTTCTTTTAATTTGCGGGCCGTGGTGCCTGTTTGGGATGAATGGGCTTCATCAGCGATCACTGCATAATTTCGTTCTTTTAAGCTAAGATTATTCTCAATGGTTTGTAAAACAAAAGGAAAGGTCTGGATAGTTACAATGATAATCGGCTGGGAGATCTCTAAAGCCGCAGCCAGTTTTTCAGACTTTGATCCCTCTCCTACCTTTTTATTAATTCTTCCCACCACCCCATCCACATGCTCAAACTGGTAAATAGTATCCTGCAGTTGATCATCCAGCACGGTTCTGTCGGTAATAACAATCACTGAATTAAATTGTTTGTTCCCCGATGTATCATACAGGGATGATAATTGATGGGCAGTCCAGGCAATGGAGTTTGATTTACCGGACCCTGCACTGTGCTGAATCAGATATTTATGCCCCGGCCCTTCCGTGCGGGCGGCAGTAATCAATTTATTGACCACATCCCACTGATGGTAGCGGGGAAAGATCATGGTTTCTTTCTTAAATTTACGGCCTTCCCAATCTTCTTTTTCTTCAATCTGAAGGTGCACATACCGGGCAAGAATATTTAACAGATTATCAGGCAGCAGCACTTCATTCCATAAATAATCAGTGGCATATTGGTTTTTATCCCCGGGTACATCATTGCCCGAACCCCCATCCAAGGTTCCTTTATTGAAGGGTAAAAAGAAAGTCTCGTCTCCCTCAAGACGGGTGGCCATGTACACTTCATATTGGCTCACTGCAAAATGAACCAGGGCACCGCGCTTGAATGTTAGTAAAGGTTCCGGTTTTCTGATGACAGGGTCTATGGGCAAACGGGTGGTTTTATATTGCTTAATGGCATTATGTACGGCCTGTTTAAATTCCGATTTCAACTCCAAAGTGGCCACGGGTATACCGTTCACAAACAATACCAGATCAATCCGCCAGGCTTTCGCCTTTTTACCGGTCTTTGATAGATGTTCTTGGGTTGCCCAGGGGCTGTACACCAATTCGGACACCACACGCAGACGATTCTTTTTATACCGGGCCAGGGTATCAGGATTGAGTTCATGCTCAGGTTTAAACTGGCAGAGATTAAACCGGGTTCCCCTATCCCGCACGTCATGGCGTAACACACCCAGGGTACCAAAGGTGCGCATCTGTTTGTCCGCAGCATTGGGGTCGGCTTTGTTTAACTGGGATGCCACCCGTTCCAGGAACTTTTTTTCAGGCGTGTTCGGGTATAATTTGCAGAATTTCCGCCATTGGGCATCCTGGGTGTCTTGAACAAAGCCAAGCAGGTCTTCAGAGTAAAGTGCCAGTTCCCGATTGTAGTTTTCCGGTTTACCCAGCAGCCAGCCATTTGTTTTTAGCTGCTCAATGATATCATTTTGAAATACACGTTCATTTGATTTGTCTGCCATGGGGGTCACCTTTTCAAATCAGCCTTTGCTTTCCAACCTTAATTTTGCATCGATGATAGCCTGGTGTAATCGTTGTTCCAGTATTTCTCTGGGCGGAAGTGTTGTGAGATATTGGGCAACATGAATACCACTTTCTCCCATTTCCAATAATTCAATTTGCTCCTGATTTTTACCCGCACATAAAATAATCCCCAAAGGCGTTTGCTCATCGGATTCCTGTTCATATTTTGCCAGCCAGCGAAGATATAATTCCATCTGCCCTTTATACTCAGCCTTAAAGCGGCCCACTTTCAGATCAATTGCAATGAGTCGTTTTAATTTGCGGTTATAAAATAAAAGATCAATATAATAATCCTCATTATCCACCTGAATTCTAAATTGCCTTGCAATAAAGGTAAATCCACTGCCAAGTTCCAATAAGAACTGCTGTAAATCCCGAAGAATAGCGTCTTCCAGGTCCTTTTCCAGATAAGTGTCATTGAGTTCAAGAAAATCAAGCACATATGGATCTTTTAAAATAAGATTCTCATTCACAAGACCCTTATCTCTCAAGTCGGCAAGTTCTCTGGCAATGGTTTTGTCTGGTTTCTTTGAAATGGCTGTGCGCTCAAACAATTGGGCATCAATACGCTGGGAAAGCGTCCGTGTGGACCATCGTTCCTGAACCGTCATGGTGAGATAAAATTCACGTTTGAGAGGATCATCCATATAAATCAAATTTTTAAGGTGGGTCCAGCTCAATTGTCTCTGCACTGCAGAGACAATCGCTTTGTCCGGAAAAGTCTCTGCAAAGCGGAGACAATGATGCAATTGTTTTTTACTCCACCCCCTGCCAAAAGCCCTGGTTAAATCCTGTGCCAGATTTGAGATGATCTTTTTGCCGTATTCCGCCCTTTTGTTTTTAAGTACTTCACTTGAAATACGCTTTCCCACCTGCCAGTACAGCAGGGTCAGTTCAATGTTAACTGAGACAGCAACCCTTTGTTTAGCCTCCTGAATCAATTGTTTGATTTCGCCAGACAGGCTGTTGTCAAAAAGCAGGGGCTTTTTCATGAGTTACCTTCCTTATTGATTCGGGTTTGTACAGGTGATTGCCAGTCTCGGACATCTATTTTGCCGGTTACTGCGGCTGAGATCAGGGCGGTTCTGCGTTCTTGCAACAAGGTCACTAGCTCATTTGCTTTTTGAATTGAAATTTCAAGAGTAGGAATTATGCTATCCAAAAAGCTAACGATTTTTAGTTGTTCTTTTATCCCTGGAATCGGTAACCTAAAATTTTCCAACGTTTTTAATCCTAGTGTTTGTTGGGTACCATATGTCCATGACATTTGAATTGCATCTTGTACATTGCTGGACTGTAATTGAAAAAAAATAAATTTTGCATCAATTGGCTTTTTAATTCTTATAGCGGCTAAGGGCACCCAAATATTAAACTCTTTGTTAGTACAAACTATGGCAACCTTTCCTGTTGTTGCACCTAATTTAACCATGAAAATATCATTCTTTTTTGGAGAGAATCTTTTAGAGAATCTTTTATGATCTTCTTTAGAAATATAACCCCATATTTTTTCAAAATTAATTTCCCCATCTCGGATTGCCTCGGCAGAAACAAATGGGATACCTTCATCACATTTTATTGGCGATTCGTGAGGGCCATCAATTATAGATTTTGATACCAAATGTTTAAGTGGTGTGACATTCCAATTTTCAGGCACTACCCCCAACCACTCAACACCGGAATCCTTCATGGGAACATCGGGATTCAACCCTTTGGTAACCGCATGGCTGATCACTGCCTGACGTTTTTCTTTCAGCAGTTTGATGAGCTGTTGTTGTTTTTTGATCAGAGTGTCGATTTTGGTGGTTTCATGGTCAAGAAATTGAAATATTTTGCTTTGCTCGTCTTTTCCTGGAATTAATAGTTCTATACGTTGAAACTCATTAGGGTCTAAATCCCACTGATTAACACGAATACCTTTTGACCTTCTCATGTATTGTGCAATATACATTGGATTTCGCAGTAAATAATGTATGTATTTTGGATAGGCCATTTTAAAAAGGTTTGATGAAGGTTGATAAACGAAATATGCTGGACTTACAATTCCTTCATATTCTGACATGGCTATTGAACCTTGCCATGTTTTCATTTTATTCATGACCAAATCGTTTGATTTTACTAATTGATAAGGAGTTAAATCATCAGATGGTTTATTGTTGTTATCTTCTCTACTGTTTTTCGGAATAACACCATAATCCCTATAAACAGAAAGCAACTCTTTATCAACATGGTTGTTTCTTTTGATTCGCCTAAATAACCGTCCCACAGGGATGGTTTCCCAATGTTCAGGAACCACCCCCAACCACTCAACCCCTGAATCCTTATACTCAGGATAAGCCTGATATCTTACCCCCATTATAAATGCACCTCTTGAAGCAACTCCAAAATCTCGGCACTCACCTTATTCAAATCTGCATCAATCTCGGCCAGATCCCGAGGCGGCTGATACACATAAAAATGCCGGTTAAAGGGAATCTCATATCCCACAATACCGATCTCTCCATCCTTTGCATCCTTTTTCTTGGCATCAATCCAGGCTTCGGGCACATGGGGTAAAACCTCTCTGGCAAAATAGGCTTCATTTAAATCATTCACGGACTTGGAGGGATCAAGGGCAACGTTTTCATAATCTCTCAGATCACTATCAGGCTTATATTCCATCACCTTTCCTTCCACATCAAACAAGCCATAAACAGGATCAGAATTCGTTTTTTTATGCACTTTCTTGATTACTTTTTCTGCTTTCGGATTTTTCCAGCTCACGGCTACGGTAATCTGTTTTTTCTCTTTGGCGTCTAACTGAATACCCGTGGCTTTGATCATATCGTTATACAGATTCATATCATCGAACTGATCCGTACCAATGGCTTGTTGGAGATCTTTTGCTTTGAGCATGATCTGTTTCCGGGTTAACCACAGTTTATCGTCCAGCAGCGTTTTGATCTGTTTTTCTTTTAATTTGGGAAAATTGCTTTTGATTGTTTTGCGGATACAATCTTCATGTTCAGACAGGATACCATAGTACTTGCAATCATTATCATCTGACCACTGTTGACCATATTCTTCATACACCCATTTCATAACCGCGTTTAAAGGCCTGGGTACAAATCGGAGTTCAGCAATTCGTTCATTGCTGAACTGAAAGGATTCACGAAGGGGGCGTTCAATAGTGATGCGGCGATAACCGAATTCATAATAATCAAAAATTTTACTGCCAAAAGTTTTGGGAGCTTCTGTTACGGGATTTTCAGATTGCCGGCCACGATTGCTTTTTTGTTCCATGGGTTTGTCAAGTTTTTGGGCATCAATGACTTCAAAATCCCCAAAACATCGGGTAATTGTGGCGATATCTGTGTCATCCATCACCTTGCGTTTGGAACCCAGAGATTTGCGCATTTTACCATACAGGTTCACCCCGTTTATCAGTTGGACCTTGCCTTTTCGTTCTTTTGATTTTTTATTGGATAAGATCCAGACATAGGTGGCAATGCCGGTGTTGTAGAACATGTCCGTGGGCAGGGCAACAATGGCTTCTAAAAGATCTGCTTCCAGAATATACCGGCGGATCTCGGATTCGCCTGATCCGGCGCCTCCGGTAAACAAGGGAGAGCCATTCAGGATAATGCCGATTCTGGCACCACCCTCTGAGGCATCCCGCAATTTGCTGATCAAATGCAGCAGAAACAACAGCGAACCGTCAGAGACCCTTGGCAATCCCGGTCCAAAACGACCATCATACCCCTTGAGGGTGTTTTCATCCTTGACAACATCTTCAATTTTTTTCCAATCAACACCAAAGGGCGGATTGGATAACATATAATCAAATTTATCAGAATAAAGCTGATCACCGGACAGGGTATTGCCAAGTTTAATATTATCGACTTCCTGGCCCTTGATCAGCATATCCCCTTTACAGATGGCATAACTTTCCGGGTTTAATTCCTGGCCAAACGCCCGCATGACAGCTTTCGGGTTTAACTCATGGACATATTCCATGCCCGAAGAAAGGAATCCCCCGGTCCCGGCAGTGGGATCATAAATGGTTCGGATAATACCCGGCTTTGTCAGGGCATCATCATCTTCCATAAATACAAGGGAGGTGGTGAGTCTTACAATATCACGCGGGGTAAAGTGCTCGCCTGCGGTTTCATTGGAACTTTCAGCAAACCTGCGGATAAGCTCTTCAAAGACCAGGCCCATCTCATGATTGGAAATGGCCTTGGGACTTAGATCTGTTTTCCTGACTTTTTGTACTACCTTGTATAATAAGTTGGCATCGCTTAGCTGACCAATAAACTCACTGAAATTAAAGTATTCAAAGATCTCCCTGGCATCTTTGGAAAAACCCTGGATATAGGATTCCAGATTGTCTTTTATATCTGATTCACCCAGTTTAGAGAGATTCATCTGAGAAATATTAAAAAATGACAGCCCATTGGTTGCACGCAGCAACAGCTTTTCCTCTGCTTCTTCGGGCAGATCCATTTTCTGGATTTCTTTGTGTTTGGCAAGAACTGAAGCTTTGCTTTGTTCCAGCACCCCTTCCAGACGGCGCAACAGTGTAAAGGGCAAAATGATCCGGCCATACTGGCTCTGTTTGAAATCACCCCGTAATAAGTCGGCCAAAGACCAGATATATGCGGCCATATTATTTGTTGTTTTAGACATGTACGACTTTTTTCCTTTTCATATTTTTCCACTCAGATTTAAGAAGATAGGCAAATGACTGTGGAGATTTTGAAAATGATTTGCATTTGCTAAGTGGTATCGGCACCACAAAACGATAAGACTTTTCAACAATAAAACATTTTCCAGATGGTTTGTTTTTATAATACAAATTAAAATCATCAAACCCTATGCGACCCAATTTTCCATACTTTTCCCATAGCACAGACGGCGGAGCAACCTTGCAACTCTTGACATCAAAATATCCAACAATTTTCTGCTCTGGTTGAGTGGAATAAAGAACAATTGTTTTAACTGCTATCGGAATTCCATTTTTCCGAAATTCGACAGTTTTCTCACCAGAAAGAATCGCATTTGCATACACTGGTTTTATTGACAGCGCTATCACATCTTTAGTTTTTGCCTTATCCATTCCACCCCTTCTGGTTTGATCTTTGTAATTGACTGCGGTGCCCCATTTAAAACTGAATTCTCCTTTAGTTCTTTGATCCCTATACTGGATTCAAGATGTTTAACATATCGAAATTTAATTGCCAATGTGTCTCTTTTTGATTTTGTGCACATATTAGCAATATCTGCATATCTATAAACTGTTCGAGATCCCACGTATCTTGCAATTTGATTTGCATCGGTTGAACGGATAAAGCTTTCTACTATGCCTATGGCAGTAATAGAGGGTTTAAACTTTGATCGGTAAAACAAGACATTGTCGCCTGGCTTCAAAAGTTTAGTTGCTGAATTACTTAAATAAGCTTTTTTAATACTGTTCCCGCAAGGTTTTTGGTCAGGAAATAATGAAAGTTCCTCCCGCATTTCAGGAAAAAGGACGTCATGGAATTCTGGTTTTATCGGGACAATAAAAGATGAGTTGCTTTCGAAGAGTGTAACTCGTGGACCAAATTTTACATGAAAATCAAGAGGACTATATTTCAAAGTATCTTCCTTTGAAAAAACCAAAAATTTTTGCATGAAAATTTCATCTTCATCTTGTTTTTCAATAGAATCAAAACCAAATGATTTTGCAAATTCTATCAGATCATGGTGCTTTGGAAATGTTGTAAAGTACAGATGTTGATAATTGTTCGTATCGGCATAATCAAAAACAGTTTTTAATAAAAGCTCTCCATATCTGTTACCGTGTTGTGTTTCAGAGACTTTGAACGTGCAAAGTTTGAGTGTTTTACCTGATTCGCCCGTTGGAAGGTAGTCTTCTTTTTTAAGGATACAAATGCCTGCCATACTGGTGCCTCCTTTATTGAAAATGACATAGGCATCTCTATGTTGCAGTTTGCATTTTTGAATCCAGGGATCAAATCCGGGAGAATAATCTTTTCTGAGAGAACTAAAAATTGGATCTCTTTCGTCCAATGTGTATACTTTCTTCGTTTCGACCGATGGAGGTGGTGGAGGGGTCTCATCAAAGAAATCTTGCAATAAAGAAATAGCATCTTTCAGATAAAGAACTCGCGATTGTAAATCAACCTTTTTTGCCTTTTTATGTATACCTTTATCCTCTGTTACAAGGTAATCAACTGCATCACCTTTTAGGGATGCTAAAAAGCAGTTGTCAACATAATCATTAGATCCAAACTCTGGTGTCCCAACATGAGTTGTATCCAAAATAGTGACGGGTGGGGGAGAATCGATGATATTATAACGTTTAACAAGTGTTTTTCTTAGATTGGCCCTCTCCACATTTTTATCTCTACTAAAATCATGCTCAATGGCTGGGTGGACATAGGCAACATTTTCAGATTTCTGTACCAAACTGTGGAACTGTAATGCTAACTCTGTATTAATTTCTAAATCGGCTAAAGAACCAGGCTCCAGCGGAATTATTATATTTGTATCGATTAGAATATTCATATGAGATATGCAAATACAATTGTGAAAAGAAGAGTGCTGTGTTCAGATAGAAACGAAAAGTTTGGAGACTTCCCTATTTTATTTTTTACGGCTGTATCCATGTTGACTAGTCCTGAGCAACTATTTCCGGTCTTTTTAGATATTTACACACAGTACTGTCATCTCAATATCGCTTAATCGCGGTAAAATCAATTAAATATAGTAAATTTATATAAAACTCCGGTATTCCTGATCAAATCCTGTTTTTATAGGGCTTAAGAATGTCAAACACTTTTATCTCAAGTTTGTTGCATGATTGGTGTTTTAATTTTCAGCGAAAAACTGTTTTGATTCGTATCTGTGTCTTTAAGATTTCAAGGTGTGGACTTCGTCTATTATGGTTTTCCCCGGCCTTAATTTTCAAACATCAGGACTAATTATTAATAATTTTGGGTTTTCTGTATCATTGCCAGATACGATATTTTGTGTTTTAAAGATATTTAATCCACCATTCAAAGAATCAACTTTCAATATAAAAAATATTCATTTTTTACCTGATTTTAAAACAATTTCAAGAGCACAATACTGCTTATAGGGCAGGCTTTCAGGGGAAACTTGAAAAAATGCCTGTTTTACAGGCCTGCCCATGAGATTAAAGGGTGAGGGTTGTTTATGTTTTGGCTATTGATCCAGTTTCCCTATGATCAAGGTTCTCCTGGTAATACCGAGTGTTCTATTTTTCTGCATGTGGCTTACCATATTTCCTGAAAATCTTTCAGATGACAGGGGACAATCTATTAAATGGGTGATTTTCCATCCGCATTTTTCAAGCAGCTTCATATAATCGAAAACCAGGATGGCATTTTCAGGATCTTCATCCATGGCCGGACTGCTCTGGAAGTCCCTGAAATCTGCATTAAGAAAGGCCATACGGGTGGTGGATTTTGAATGCTCTTTCATGAGGCTGAAAAGATTTTTAAAGAATTCCAGATACCGGGGCCGGGAAAAATCTGAAATACTGCCTTTCATGTAATGGTCTGCCATTTTTTTAAAATAGGGCGGATCAAAAAAGATCAAGTCGGGTTTTGCAGTTGTTTTAACAGGCCAGGCAGGGTTTTTACTGTCCCATAAAAAGGGTTCTATTTCAGGCCTTTTTTTCATCCGGTCTGAAAGATCAAAAGACCAGCATTTTCTCTTGAAGACAAGACAGGTGTCCGGCACCACCCCGCCGCCTGCCATGGGGTCAAATACAAGATCGTCCTGCCTTGTAAAGTAAAAAAGGGTATGGGCAACAAGCTGGGCCGGGATTCTTCCGGGCCAGTCATCTCCAAACCTGTGATCCACATCGTTGAAATACCAATTATCCCATGTCCGCAGCCCCCAGATCAAAGCCCTGAATCGCTCCTGGTCTGTTTTGTTTTGAAGCACCACGGACCAGACAAGGGTTTGCGGGATAAAATATTTCCGGGCAATATCAGGGGTGGAAAACCCGTCCTTAGAATCCTGGAGGATTTTTTTTATAAGCGCATTGTTTTTTTGGGCGTATTTTGAAATGGTTTCCCTGTGGATATTCAAGCGCTGTGCAATCCGGACAAGGGGGATGCCAAGACGCATCATCATGGCAATCTTGATTCCCGTATTCATCTCCCGCTGCGAGTCATCTTTTTTCTGTTCTTTTTTCTGGTTTGTCCTTTCCAGGTTTTCTGCAAATACCTGGATCTCCCTTGCGCTGCATTCATTCAGTGCAGGTTCCGGCGAAAGGCTGTTGTTCACCCCTTTAAACGGGATATAATTTTTCCGGGTAACATCGTGAAAAACTTTATCTGATACCTGTTCAAGTTGTGCCAGGGCTTTTGTCTGCGCTTTGTTCAGGCTATGTTTCACTGATGCTTTTTGAACTTTGGAGGGAATGTCGGTTAACAAAACCAGGTCATGTAACAGGAAAGACTGCCACTTCAAGGGTTTCGGGAGATTTTTGAAAATTGACTCTACCTGTCCAACATATTTGTTGGACAGGTCATTTTCAGTCTCTAAAACAACAGACCCACGTTCCCTGCTCCGCCTTATGGAATCAAGCTTTGACAGTATTTTATGCACCCTTTCAAGGGGTGTTTTACCCACCGTCAAATACCCTGGCTCTTTTCCCATTTCCACATCAATGATTTTAATGGTGGCTTCAATGGACTCTATGGCTGATAAATCCTGCCTTAAAATGTTTTCGGAATTGCTTATCCGTCTTGCCTTGAGATCATCTACTTCTACGATCTTTGCCTGGATATCGTCCATATCCGTGTATTCTCTGACGGCCCTTAATCTTCGTTCCCCTGCTATAAGCTCAAACCTTCCATTTTTTTGCGGGCGGAGGATAATGGGTTCAATCAATCCATCGGCTGCAATACTTGCACCCAGCTCTCTTAAACTGTTTTCGTCAAAGTATCTGCGGGACTGGAAGGAAGAAGGATCGATCTTATCAATATCTATCCGGCAGAAAGAATAAGGATGATTTTTATGGTCTGTTAAAGGCATAATTCAAATCCTTTTGGAGAAAATTAAAAAAATCGCATCGCAATGGTTTAAAGGTATGGATTGTTTATAGAAAATATTTTCAATAAAGTAAAACAGATACAGGGCAAAAGTTCACATCCGGATAATGGAGTACCGGGAACTTGATTTAGGCCGGTTAAAGTATTATCATGAAAAAATATTGTAAATGGAAACCGGCGGGTATCTGTAAATCAAGAATCCAGCCCTGGGAGGCAAGAATGAAAAAAATATTTATTGTGACACTATTGCTTGGTGTTTTGTTCAACCCCTTTACTGCTGCGGCCGAGTCCGGGCAGGCTTCAGACCGCAATTTAATTCTTACGGACGGTACTGCCGAGGTGATCGGTGCAAATGATTCTGTCAGGATTTCCATTTCCGTTGTCACCCGGGGACGGAATCTGAAAAGGGTCAGTGCGGAAAACACGGACGTCACGGATAAAGTTCTTTCGGCTGTCAAATTGTTGAATATTGAACGTCTTGCACTCAATACAATTGATTTTCGGGTAACGCCTCAAAGGGATTACAAAGCAAAACCACCTAAAATCAAGGGGTATGAAGTTCACAATGGTATTGCAGTGATCCTTGAAAAGTTTGCACCGGATCAACTGTCTATGCATGCTTCCGCAATTATAGCAACCGCACTGGAAAATGGTGCCAACAATATTCACAGTATTAAATTTTACATTAAAAACAGGACACTCCTGGAAAATAAAGCCCTTACCCTTGCCACCCAGAAGGCTATAGCAAGGGCGCAAACGCTGGCCAAAGCCGCCCGTGTAAAGTTAAAACAAATTGTTTCCCTGAGTTCATATCCGGTTGCCAGGCCGTCCAGGTCAAATATGCTGCGTTCCGCTGGCATGCAGGCAAAAGCCGAGGCAATGGCACCTCCCATGGAGCCGGGGGAAAGTCGAATCCAGGTCCAGGTCAGCCTTGCCTATGAAATTGAATAATCCGGAAAATTAAAAAAACGGGGCCGGATCAAAATGTAATATTGTATCCCGAAACAAAAATGTCCCATAATTTGAGACAAAAACAGGGTTTTTGAGACGATCCGCCCTGACCTTTCTTCCTCTATACCGGCATGCAGATATCTGGCATGGTTCATGCTTTTTAATTTTAATACGCTTTTAAAATTTATAAAAAGAGGTGTCCCATGACAAAACCCTATGGAAGAAAAACAAAAAGAAAGGTGGGCGAGATTCTTCTGGAGCCCTGTCGGGAAACTGCCATGGAAAAGCTGGAACAGATTCCGGATGAACAACTGGTCGGGCATCTTTTTTCCCATTTTTATCATACGGATGAACTGATAAAATTTCGAAGCATTGCAGCAATGGGACGTCTTGTCACACGAATGGCGCAGAAAAATATGGAAAAAGCCAGGATTGTCATGCGGAGGATCATGTGGAACCTGAATGACGAATCCGGCGGAATTGGATGGGGATCGCCTGAAGCCATGGGAGAAATCCTTTGTCAGAGCCCGGAACTTGCCGCGGAATTTGAATCCATTCTTTTCTCATACCTTGATCCGGACGGCAATCACATTGAACATGAGGCGCTTCAAAGAGGTGTTTTATGGGGAGTTGGGACATACCTTGAATCAAATCCCCACAACCTGGATGAAAAGACAAAAGGGCTTTTATTTGGATATTTACACTCTGCTGATCCCATAAAAAAAGGATATGCCGTCAGAGCTTTGATTAATGCCGGATGCTTTGATTGCAGCCTTGTACCTGAAAACATTATTACAGACAATCGTCAAATTGATTTATTTACGGACTGGGATTTTATTTCAACACGAATTTCAGACCTGGTAATGTCATGTAAAAACCGCAAAATATCTGCATAGTTTATTTTATGGCATGGTAATTGAATATAAACCCTATAGACAAAGTTAGCCAAATATGTGTAAAATAAATAATACTGATGGATTTATGCTTAAAAAAAAGTGTGACATAAATATTGCCCGGACCATTGACCTTGCGCAGCAAATGATCAAGCTTGCGCAAACAGGTTACGATCAGCAGGAAGACCCCGGATGCGGTGTTCTTTACGGCATCCTTCTGGATTCAGGCTACCGGCTCCTTGATCTTGCACAAAAAGAAAAGCATGCACATATTCAAAAAGGCTGGTGGGACAATTCAAAAAAAAAGGAGATTATTTAATGAAGACTTATGTTTGTTCAGTTTGCGGTTATTCCCATGAAGGTGACGATGCCCCTGAAAAATGCCCCCAATGCGGCGCAGCAAAGGCAAAATTTTCAGTCCAGGAAGGTGACCTCGTATGGGCGGATGGCCATTCAATCGGTGTGGCAAAAGGTGTGGATGCCGAAATCCTTCAGGGATTAAAGGATAACTTCGCTGGTGAATGCACGGAAGTTGGCATGTACCTTGCCATGAGCCGCCAGGCAGACCGTGAAGGATACCCGGAAGTTGCAGAAGCCTATAAAAGAATCGCCTTTGAAGAAGCTGAACACGCAGCAAAATTCGCAGAACTTTTAGGTGAAGTGCTTGAAGCCGATACAAAGGCTAATCTGACCGTCAGGGTTCTTGCCGAAAATGGTGCCTGCGCCGGCAAAAAAGCAATTGCAGTAAAAGCCAAAGAGCTTGGACTTGATGCCATTCATGATACAGTACATGAAATGTGTAAGGACGAAGCCCGCCACGGCAAAGCGTTTCAAGGGCTTTTAAATCGATTTTTCAAATAGACCGATTTTCTAAATAATATGGAAACCTTGTCATCCATGGGAACCCCGGTTGTTGAACTGAGTTGCTGTATTCTCTGCGAAATCTGTGTTGAGGTGGCCCCCCATGCATTTGCCATTAATGATGCAGGCTATGTTGAAGTACTTGCCCTTGATGACTACTCAGATGAAGATATTCATGAAGCCATAAAAAATTGTCCCAAAGACTGCATCTTTCGGGAATAATTTTTTAACCCGAAGATTTTTCAAATCTTCGGGTGTGGTTTCATCCTGCCGCTTAAAAAATCTCTTCTGCAGATTTCCTGCTTTTAAATAAAATTTGATAATATCTTGTGCTCTCCTTTAAAAAAACATTGCGTCTGATACACAAATGTGTCATTTACCTGATCAGTAAACTTAAATAAATATTAATTTATCGGATTTGGAAAATTTCACAATGCCTGACTTGATGCAACCCATACTGGACCTGGACAATCTTAATCTTATTCTGGACAATCTAAAACTTGGAATAATTGCCCATACCCCCGAAAGAATCATTACTGTTTTTAATAAAGAAGCTGAAAGAATTACCGGATATTCAAAAAAAGAAGTAATAGGCAAAGACTGTCATATCGTTTTCGAATCACCTTTCTGCGGGGGAAAATGTTCATTTTGTGATGGCATACCAGACTTTTCTTCCGGTTCAAAAGAATATCCTTTGAACATTGTTACCAAAGAGGGGTCTGCGCGCCAGCTTGAAATGACCGTGGCTGGAATCATCAGCCATGACAATATATTCAAGGGAGTTCTTGCATCCTTCAGGGATGTGACGGAGACCTTTAACTTGTCCTTAAAAGCTGAGAATATTTCCAGTTTTGCAGGCATTATCGGCAAAGACAAAATCATGCAGGACATTTTCAGGCAGATAAGGGATGTTGCCCTGTACAATTATCCAGTACATGTATCCGGTGATACGGGCACAGGAAAGGAACGAGTGGCCTATGCCATTCATGATATCAGCGCCTATGGCAACGGTGCCTTTGTTCCTGTAAACTGCGGAGCCATTCCGGAAGGAATTGTGGAAAGTGAATTATTCGGACATGTCAAAGGGGCTTTTTCAGGAGCCATCAAAGAAAGAAAAGGAAGATTTGAGCTGGCCCATAAGGGAACTCTTTTTCTGGATGAAGTGGCTGACCTGCCATTAAAAACCCAGGTAAAGCTTTTAAGGTTTTTACAGGAGGGGTCTTTTGAAAAAGTCGGTGGGGAAAAAAAAGTTTCAGTGGATGTAAGGATTATAAGTGCTGCCAATAAAAACCTTAAAAAGGAAGTCACGGAAGGCAGGTTCAGGGAAGACCTTTTTTACAGGCTCAATGTAATACCCATCCAGCTGCCACCTTTAAGGCTGCGCAAAAACGATATTCCCCTTCTGGCTGCCCATTTTTTAAAGGAAGCTGAACAGGAAAGTCCAAATAGCGTCCCGCAACTTGCCGACGATGCTCTTGATATCATGCTTGACTATCATTGGCCCGGCAATGTCAGGGAGTTAAAAAATGCGATCCAGTTTTCCGTTGTGCGCTCAAGGGGGAGCCGGATACTGCCGTCAGACCTGCCCATGGAAATCATTCAGGATATAGACCTCAGCCTTAGAGTATCAGACAGACCCCGGGCTCAACAGATCATTTCTCCAAAGGGCAAGCTTGACATTGAATCCGTTAAGGCGGCAATCAAAAAAACCGGTGGCAATAAATCCAAGGCCGCAAGGGTACTAGGTGTTGGAAGAGCAACCCTTTACAGATTTCTTGCCCAGAATGAAGAAACAAAAAATTATGTAGATCAATTTTGAGAAGAAGGGTTAATGCAGTTTTTAAAAAAGAAGACTTTAACCGGCCCGCAACGGCCTTGCCATCTGATTTCAATCATCTTGTTCATCCTCTTTTAGGATGATGGCTGCATCCACTGCCACTGGCTGACCGTCTACAACAATCAGGGGGTTAATATCGACTTCTATTACCCGGGGGAAATTCACACCAAGGGCGCTGATGCGAACCAGCACGTCTGCCATGGTGAACCGGTCAAGGGGTTTTGCCCCCCGGAAGCCATTTAATAATTTCTGATTTTTAAGTCTTGAGATCAGGGCCAATGCATCTGCATGGGTGATCGGGGCAGCCGCAAAGACTCTGTCACCCAGCAGTTCAGTCAAAACCCCGCCCAGGCCGAACATCACACAGGGACCAAACTGAGGATCGCGGATCAATCCCACGATCAACTCCAGTCCCCCGGCCACCTGGGCCTGCACCAACACCTTGCCCTTACCTTGCATTCTGTCCAGCAATTCAGCAAAAACAGTTTTGACCTGGTGTGGCGAGGATATGTTGAGCTGAACCAGACCGTCTTCAGTCTTGTGAATCAAGCCTTGGGAAATGCCTTTGAGAACAACTGGAAACCCAAAGAATTCAGCAGTGAATAACGCTTCCTGCCCAGTGGCAGCCAGCCGCTCCTGCACCACGGGGACATCCATGGCTGCCAGAATCTGTTTGGATCTGTGTTCATCCAGATTCAGAGATTGGTCCAAACCTGTCGGGAAAAGATCTGTGGGTATTTTCAGCGTCACGGGCTCCAGGTCTTCTATAACCACTCCAGAACGTCGGTTAAGAAGAACGCCCAGGCATTCCATTGCCCGGTAGATCTCGCGAAACACTGGAACATTTAATTTCTGAGCCTGTATCTGGAAACGATGCACAGCATCCCTTTCACCTGAAATCCAGCAAATCAACGGTTTGCCGGCTTCCCGGGCCAGCCGGGCCATTGTGATCAGATCCGGCTCAAGTGCAAAGCCGCCAACAAAACAGTGGGCAAAAATACCATCGACGCCTGGATCGTTGCAGGCTGTACGCACTGCTCGGTTGTAAACTTTGGGAGCCCCATTATCGATGATACCCGGCCAGAGATCAATGGGATTGGCCGGCATCATCCAGCCAGGATAAACCGACTGAAGAATTTCAACGGAATCCGGGGAAAGCTCTGCCAGAGACAAGCCCAGGTTGTCCATGAAATCTGTAGATACGATCCCGGCACCACCACTATAGGTCAAAACGGCAACTCGGTTACTGCGCTCCACGGCCAGATCAGGAAAGGCTCCCAGCACCCGGCACAGGTCCATCATCTGGTAAAAATCATTCGCTTCCACCACGCCTGCCTGGCCCAGGGTACCGCTCACCACAGCACCGTCACCGGCAAGACTGGCAGTGTGGCTCAGGGCGGCCTCGGCCCCTTTAGCGCTTTTGCCGCCTTTCAGCATCACGATCGGTTTGGTGGAGCGCCGACAAAGGTCAATAAAACGAGGACCGTCCACAATGGATTCAAGGTAAAGACCGATGACACCCGTTTCTGGATCATCCATCAGATATTCGAGGATATCGCTTTCATCGACATCCATCTTGTTGCCTATGGAACAAACCTTGCTGATACCCATGGCCCCATGGGTCATGATATCGATGAGGAATGCACCAGCCAGCATTCCGCTTTGAACGATGAGAGAAACATTGCCCGGAGTCAGCCCGGCACTCCAGATGGCATGGGAAACCGTTGAAAAGACATTACGGTTGACCGCATCCACCAACCCCATGCAATTGGGTCCCCACAGTCTGATACCGGTCTCTTTGGCAATCCTGGCAATTTCATTCTGCAGTTCAGCCCCCTGGGGACCGGATTCTGAAAACCCGGCAGACTGAAGCATGGCACCTGAAATACCACGACGTGCGCAGTCACGCATGGTCTGGGGAACCCGCTTGGCATCTAAATATACAATCGCCATATCCACGGGATTGGGTACATCCAGAATGGAGGCATAACACTTCAGGCCATTGATTTCATCGTAGCGGGGGTTTACAGGGTAAATCGCTCCATGGTAGCCTTTCTGCAGGTTGGCGATGATGGTGTTGCCGCCTGTGTCCTGATTGGCAGAAGCACCGATAACTGCCACTCCTTTTGGTTGGAAGAAAAAATCCATATGTATTTTCCTCTATGGTTTAGTATTCGAAGAGATAAACCCTTGACCAGACATTGTTTATTAAATTCAACCCCTAATTGCTCCTGAACGATCATTTTCCAGGTAGTCCATTCTATAATCATTCTCGTCCAAAAGCTTCTTAGTATAGTGAAATTAATAATTGCTCTGGAATTATAGAAATTTTAATATAGATAGGACGGCAATTTTTGTCAATAGAAGGTTGCAGATGCCGCAGGGCCAACGCATGTAACTTTTTTATGATTAGTCCATACCAGTTCAGGTCAGTTTACCTTTCCTTCGCTGGATGGGACAAGTTGACATGCTCTATGTCGGGCTGCACTTGTGGCGGAAAAACTCGCTTCCCTCAGACAGTTCCCGCCACTTAACGTTTCGCCCGTCAGAGCCTGTAACAACAGGTCCCAAAATGCTCATTCAAGGCAAATTGACCTGAGCTAGCTGTGCCGACAATTACAATCATTGTAGCGGATAGCAGAGCAAAATATTGTTTACATGCGTTGGCCCTGGCAGATGCCGCTCAATATTGATTTCAATAAGGTTTTTTTCTTTTTCCGGCAAATTCTCTGACCACAGAATGGACCAAATCAAGCTGGAAAAACCCGCTATCAAGGTCGGCCGGATTGCCGGACAGTTTGCCAAACCCCGTTCGTCTGATACGGAAATGGTGGATGGCATTGAAATACCATCCTACCGGGGAGCCATGGTCAATACCCTTGAACCCTCAAAACAAGGTTCAACGATTCATATCCAGCCCTGACCCATCCTTGTTTCTGGTAAAATGAATGGTTGATCCTTCACCAAATTCCCCTTTCAGGATCGCCATGGACAGGGGATTTTCAAGAGTCTGCTGAATAACCCTTTTTAAAGGGCGTGCACCAAAAATGGGATCATATCCTTTTTGGGCAAGGTATTCCATTGCCCTTTCATCCAGATGGATCTTCAGATTACGGGATTTGAGCCTTTGATTGAGTTTTTCGATCTGGATTGTGGCAATCTGTTTTATATTCTCCATTGTTAAAGCATGAAAGGTTATGACTTCATCAATCCGGTTTAAAAATTCCGGTCTGAAAACCTGTTTTAATGCATGGGCTATTTCCTTTTTAACGTTTATATCATCAAGCCCGTCTGTTCCAAGATCTTCCAGGAATCTGGACCCGACATTTGACGTCATAATAATTATGGTATTTTTAAAATCTACGGTCCGGCCGTGTCCATCCGTCATCCTGCCGTCATCAAGCACCTGGAGAAGAACATTAAATACATCCTGATGGGCTTTTTCAATCTCATCAAACAAAACCACGGAATAAGGACGTCTTCTTACAGCTTCCGTCAATAAACCGCCTTCATCATATCCCACATATCCCGGGGGTGCCCCAATGAGCCGGGCCACGGAATGCTTTTCCATATATTCGGACATATCCACCCGGATCATGGCCTGATCGCTGTCAAAGATGAATTGGGCAAGGGATTTTGCAAGTTCTGTCTTTCCAACCCCTGTGGGACCCATAAAAATAAAGGTACCTATGGGACGGTCTTCCGGCCCAAGACCCGACCTGGCCCGCCTTACTGCATTGGATACAGCATCAATGGCTGTTTTTTGCCCAATAACTTTCTTTTTAATATGCTCTTCCATATGGATCAGTTTTTCTTTTTCCCCTTCAAGCATTTTGGACACGGGAATCCCAGTCCAGATAGATACCACTTCTGCCACATCCGATTCTTCCACATCTTCTTTGAGCATCCTTTTGACCTGCTGGAACTCCTTGAGTTCCTGTTTTTTGGTTTCAAGGTCTCTTTGCAATTGTTCGATGGTACCATATCTGATCTGGGCTACCCTTTCCAGGTCCCCATTTCGCTCTGCCACATGGGCCTGGGTCTGGAATTTGTCAATATCTTCCCTTATGCTGCTGATCTGTTGAATCAGTTTTTTTTCACTGTCCCAGTGAAGTTTTAAAGGAGCAACTTCCTCTTTCATGACTGCAATTTCCATTTCAAGCTTTTCAAGCCGCTCTCTGGATGGCTTGTCTTTTTCCCTGATCAGGGCCTGTCTTTCAATCTGGGCCTGGGTAATTTTTCTTTGAATTTCATCAATGGCCCTTGGCATGGAGTCAATCTCAATCCTGAGGCGGGAAGCACATTCATCAATCAGGTCGATGGCCTTGTCCGGTAAAAACCGGTCAGCAATGTAACGATTGGACAAGGTGGCAGCTGCCACGATGGCAGAGTCCTTTATCCTTATCCCGTGGTGAACTTCATATTTTTCTTTTAACCCCCTTAAAATGGAAATAGTATCCTCGCAAGTGGGTTCTTTTACAACAACCGGCTGAAACCGCCTCTCAAGAGCGGCATCCTTTTCAATATATTTTCTATATTCATTCAGTGTGGTTGCACCGACACACCTTAAAGTTCCACGGGCCAGGGCAGGTTTGAGCATATTGGAGGCATCCACAGACCCTTCTGCCGCCCCTGCACCGACAACAGTATGCAGTTCGTCAATAAACAAAACAACTTCACCCTGGGCTGCTTCCACCTCTTTTAATACTGCCTTAAGCCGTTCTTCAAATTCACCCCGGAACTTGGCCCCGGCAAGCAATGCTCCCATATCAAGAGCAATTACCCGCCTGTTTTTTAAGGTGTCTGATACATCACCTTCAATAATTCTCTGAGCCAGACCTTCTACAATGGCAGTTTTACCTACACCGGGCTCACCAATAAGTACGGGGTTGTTTTTCCTCCTTCTTGAAAGCACCTGTACAATCCGCCTAATTTCTTCATCCCTTCCTATGACGGGATCAAGTTTTCCCTCCCGGGCAAGCAGTGTTAAATCCCTACCGAATTTTTCAAGGGCCTGATATTTTTCTTCCGGATTCTGGTCTGTTACATTCTGGTTTCCCCGGATATCCTTTAACACTGTCAGGATTTTATCCCGTGTAACTCCATTTTGTTTCAAAATATTAAAGGCCTCACCCTTGATTGTGGAAAGAGACAACAAGATATGTTCAAGGCTCACATACTGATCCTTCATTTTCCCGGCTTCTGAAAACGATAGATCCAAGACTTTTTTACCATCCTGTGAGAGATAAATACTGCTTGAATCTGAAACTGTTATAAGTTTTTCAACACCTGCATGAATATTTTTTTTCAGTACATTCATCTGGACACCAATTTTTTTTAATATGGGAAGAACAATTCCCTTATCATCCTCCACCATCACCTTTAAAAAATGGATCGGCTCAATGGACTGGTTGCCATATTTTTGAGCTGTATCATGTGCTGACTGCAAAAGTTCCTTTGATTTAATAGTCAATTTTTCAAATTCCATAATTCCACCTTTCTATTATGTTTTATGATTTGTTACATAAAGTAATGCTTTATAATTAAGCGTCAAGAAGGTAATTCATTTTTTCTACCTTACCGGAGAATAAATCGTTTTTTATTGACAAGTCCTACTCTGTGGTATATTTTTTACCTAAATAAATTATAGTAAACAAGAATCCTTTAATCTTAAAGATATACAATAATGGAAAACGATAAATTTAAAAACATCAGAGCAAAGTTGAACAAGACCCAGAAAGAGATAGCACAGCTTCTTGGAGTTTCTACCAAAGCAATTCACAGCTATGAACAAGGATGGCGCAAAATACCTCACCATGTTGAACGACAATTACTTTTCCTTCTTTCCAGAACAATCCTGGACAATAACAAATCTTCGGATAAATGTTGGGATATCCAGAAATGCCCTGAAAAAAAACTTAAAAAATGCCCTGCCTGGGAATTTAATGCAGGCGATCTGTGCTGGTTTATCAATGGAACCAAATGCAATGGTGAAGCTCATAATTCATGGGAAGATAAAATGGAAGAATGCAGAGCCTGCAAAGTGTTTAACAATTTTTTTGAAGCAGAAAAAGGGATTTAAAGCCAATGGATGATTTTTTTATAAACAGTGTATGCAAAACCCAAAGGAATAATGCTACGGATTATCGCAAGGAATTACCGCAAGCCATCAGCGACATTCTTACATCAATGGACGATGAAAGGTGTTTCGCCCACATCGGGGATGAGCCGATTCATTTTTCAACCAGTGTAAAAGAAATGATTGATAAATTCAGACAGGTTCTTTTTCCAGGCTACTTTTCAAGTGAAAAAATTGATGGGGCAAATCTTGTATACAATATGGGCCAGGCAGTTTCACAGCTTTATGATATTCTGTCGGAACAAATTATTCACGTATTGAGGCATGACTGCCTGAGGTATGGCCAGGCTTGCTCTGAGTGTGAAAGCTGCGGCAATGAGGTTGCCTTAAAGGTTATCCAGGCCATTCCCGGCCTTCGCATATCACTGGCTGAAGATATAAAAGGCGCCTATGATGGAGACCCTGCTGCAAAAAGCCATGACGAGGTCATTTTTTCTTATCCAGGACTGTTTGCTATAACTGTTTACAGGATTGCCAATATTCTATTCAATTTGCAGGTTCCCCAATTGCCGAGGATAATGACGGAACACGCACATAGTCTGACCGGAATTGACATCCATCCCGGTGCGAAAATAGGAGAAAGATTTGTCATTGACCATGGAACCGGTATTGTTGTGGGTGAAACCAGTATCGTAGGCAACAATGTAAGGATATATCAGAATGTTACTATTGGCGCACTGTCCCTGCCCCCTAATGCAGGGGAAAAACTAAGGGATGCCAAAAGACATCCAACCATTGAAGATGATGTCATTATCTATTCCGGGGCAACCATCCTGGGAGGTGAAACCACTATTGGTGCAAGGTCCGTTGTGGGTGGGAATGTATGGCTTACAAGTTCAGTCCCGCCGGATACAAAAGTATTTATAGAATCTCCCAGTCTTATTTACAAACACCAGGGAATGAAAAAGGAGCAAGACCATGAATACCCAGCCTGATATCACAAAAACATGCGGCAATACCCCCTTGGTATATATAAGATCCGCAAGCCTGGAAACAGGGACAAACATATATGGTAAAACTGAATTTTTCAATCCTGCCTCAAGTGTAAAAGACCGAATCGGTCTTTCCATGATTGAAGATGCTCTTGCCACAGGAAAAATTGATTTGGAATCCACCATTGTCGAACCCACCAGCGGCAATACAGGTATTGCCCTTGCTTTTGTGGCAAGGGTAAAAGGCTTGAAACTTATTTTAACCATGCCGGAAACCATGAGCATTGAAAGGAGGGCACTGTTAAAACATCTGGGTGCCACCCTTGTTTTGACCGAAGGCGCAAAAGGCATGAAAGGAGCCATTGAAAAGGCAAAAGAAATTGTAAAAGAAATGCCCAAGGCCTTTATGCCGGACCAGTTTTCAAATCCTGCAAACCCTGAAATCCATAGGAAAACAACCGCTTTGGAAATCTGGAATGATACAAATGGGAAAATTGATATCTTTGTAGCAGGCGTTGGAACCGGCGGGACGATTACCGGTGTATCAGAAGTATTGAAACAAAAAAAACCAGGGTTAAAATCAGTTGCAGTAGAGCCTGCTGACTCCCCTGTTATCTCTGGTGGAAATCCAGGCCCTCACAAAATCCAAGGCATCGGGGCAGGATTTATACCTGAAAATCTGAATGTGGATATTCTCGATGAAATCGTTCTGGTAAAAAATGAGGAGGCCTTTCAAGGGGCAAAAGATCTTGCAAAAAGCGAAGGTATTCTTTGCGGCATTTCATCGGGAGCAGCTTTTCATGCGACAAAAATAATTGCATCCCGTCCGGAAAACAAAGGCAAAACCATTGTATTTATTATCCCGGACACCGGAGAAAGATACTTGAGTACAGACTTGTTTAAAGAATAGTCTCTAAAACTTTATCAGGTAAGCAAGCCTCTTTTTTGAAGAAGAGGGACTGGATCCACAATATGCCGCGGGAACCATTTTTTCTGATCTTGGACTCCCAGTGCCATTGAGAGCAATTCGGAAAAATGAAGAACAGGAATTGGGTTTTTAAGGGTGCATCTAATTTCAAGGTTAAGATGACACATTGCACAGGAAGTCACCAGACACTCTGCCCCGGCCTCCATGGCTTTAGATACGATTTCATTCACAACCTTTTCAGCAAGTTTTGGTTTTGCAGCAGACAGGTATGTGCCACAGCACCTTGCGCCATAACCATAAGAAATCATATCGGCCCCAAGTTTTGAAAGGGTCTTTTCCATGACACCATAATAATTCTTTTCAAGTCTTAACTCCGGTGGCATAGAAAGCATGCATCCATAATAAGGGGCTACCTTGATATTTTTTAATTTTCCCTTGGGATCATAAATATAATCTTTTAGAGAAATTCTATCAAAAATCTCAAAAAAATGAATAATTTCCAGTTCATCATCAAATGGCTTTTGCCATAAAGCTTCATATTCCTTTTGAAGGTTCTTGTCTTTTTTAATTTTCAAATACATGGATTTCATTCGAATCAGGCAGCTTGGGCAGGCTATCATTAATGGAATCCCCTTAGGTGCCAGAGAAATATTTCTCATGGGAAGATTTTGGGACACCATATGGTCAATGCTGTGGGCAGATGATGACCCGCAGCAATTCCAATCTTCAAGTTCAATAAGATCAACATTCACCTTGTCGCAAAACTTCAACAGGGACAGGGTATTTTCATGCCCTGATGCTTTTAGTGAGCATCCTGGAAAGAAAGAAAATTTCATTCTTTCTAACTGATCTGTATTATCATTTCTTTTTAAAGATTTTTCCAATGGCTTTTTTATCCTGAATTTTTGACGGTGTTAAGTCCAGCTTTCTTTTTTTCAGCATTTTAAGGCCCATGCCCATATCACTGAGAAGATCCATTGTCTTGAGTTTATACCGCATCATAATCTCAAGCTTATGGGTTCTGCCGTATTTTTTTACAGTATTCAATACTTCGGTATGAAAATTTAATATATCAGGTTCTGCTATTTTAACACCTTTTTCAATGGCTTTATGACGAAGGATGTCCATTATAGCAGGGATGTCAATTGCCATAGGGCAGCTGCTGCTGCAGGTATTGCACCCCACACATACCCAGATGGTGGAAGATTTCAAGGCCTCTTCTTCCATTCCAAACTGGATAAGGCGGATAACGCCATTGGGGGGATAATCCATACCCTCTAAAAATGGACAGCCATTTGCACAGGTTTTACAGTGCAGACAGGAACTAAAATCAATTCCTGAACTTGCCGTAATTTCATCTAAAAGACTTTTATGGCTGTCATCCAGATCTATCATACCATTTTTCCATCTTTCCAAAAAGGCGACATATCTCTGAGATTTTGAATCACAGGAACAAGGGTATTAATAATAATATCCATCTCTTCCTTTGTATTATAATGAGACAAAGAAAATCGAATGGAACCATGGGCTGACTTAAAGGGTACTTTCATTGCCATGAGCACATGGGAAGGGTCTAAAGATCCTGATGTGCAGGCAGATCCTGAAGATGCACAGATTCCCTCACGGTCCAGCATCAGAAGGATGGATTCTCCTTCCACTGCATCAAACCCGATATACAAGGTACTTGGAAGCCGTTGCTCAAGGTCTCCATTAACAGATGATCCGGGAATTTTTTCCAACAGCTGCGTTTGAAGATAATCCCTAAGCTCCCTGACCCGGGTGTCCATGATGGGCAGATTGGCTTTGGCAAGCTCGCAGGCCTTTCCAAGACCGATAATGGATACTGTGTTTTCAGTGCCGCCACGCCGTCCTTTTTCCTGATGTCCGCCAATCAGTAAGGGTGAAAACTTGAACCCCTTTTTCACATAAAGCACACCAATCCCTTTGGGAGCATGTATTTTATGCCCGGAAAGAGAGAGCATATCCACGCCTGTCTTTTTGACATCAATGGGAATTTTACCGGCTGCCTGAACCGCATCCGTATGAAAAAGTATCCCTTTTTCATTGGCTTTTTTTGCAATTTCTTCAATGGGGAACAAAACCCCTGTTTCATTGTTTGCCCACATTAATGAGACAATGGCCGTGTTATCGGACATGCTTTTATACAGCAGGTCCAGGTCTAAAAATCCTTTTTCATCCACGGGGACAAACGTGACCTCATATCCCTTTGTTTTTTGAAGATGCTTATAAAGGTTATTAATGGCCGGGTGCTCTACATTGGAGGTAATAATATGTTTTTTATCAGGAAAGGCATTAATGGCTGCATTGATGGCTGCATTATCACTCTCTGTTCCACAACTTGTAAAAACAATTTCATCGGGATCGGCATTGATGAAATCCGCCACACGCTGTCTGGCCTGTTGAATTTTTTTTCCCACCTGCCCGCCAAAGGTATGCATGGAGGAGGGATTGCCATATAATTCACCCAAATAGGGAAGCATTTCTGCTATGACTTCGTCGGCCACTTTTGTTGTTGCATTGTTATCCGCATATACGATTTTCATTTTTTAAAAAATTATCCTTTCGCTTTAACAGATTCAATAACCTCTTCAATCCTGTCCAGGCACTGGCCGCATCCACCACCGGCTTTCAAGTAATTTGTCACATCCTCAGTGGTTTTAAGACCATTTGCTTTTACCGCATCAATGATTTCAAAATCCGTCACATCAAAGCATTCACAAACCATTTGACCGGGTTTTTCAAGAATCTGGACACCCCGATAATTAGCAATAGCTTTTTTCAAAGCTGACTGCCCCATGACAGAACAATGCATTTTAGCTTTTGGCAGACCGCCTAAATAATCTGAAATATCATCATTGGTTAATTTTGCCGCTTCGTCCAGGGTCATTCCCTTGATAATCTCGGTCAAAGCCGATGAAGATGCCACAGCAGATGCACATCCAAACGTCATAAAGGATGCATCCAGAATTCTTTCGTTCTCATTAACCTTTAAATATAGTCTCAATGCATCACCGCAGTTTAATGAACCGGTTTCACCGATGGCATTGGCCCCTTCAAGTTCACCCACATTCCGGGGTTTTAAAAAATGATCTTTTACTTGATCTGTATAATCCCACATAAGTCATCTCCTAAATCAAATTTCTATAGAATTTCACCTGTTATTTTAATATATCTGTAAAGTTACTACAGTGTGGTAGAATGTCAATAAAGACAATCTCTTTTTAATTGATATTTTTCGGGCAATTTCAAGCACCTCAATCCAGATCCACAGCAATGGTATTCCTGATCCTGATCCATTCCAAATTAATGACCGCATCCATGGCAATAATTTCCACACCCTTTTGTACAGCCTTTCTTAATTTTTCAGCATAAACTTTATCAATCATTTCCGCCGGTTTAAATACACTGGCATCCATCCGCTGGATCAAAAAAAAGATCACCCCTCTGTGACCGAGAGATACAAGGCGTTCAAGTTCATCAAGATGCTTTTGTCCTCTTGTGGTAACTGCATCGGGAAACATGGCAGCCTCCTCTTCTACAAGGGTGCAGTTTTTTATCTCCACATAACACTTTTTTTCACCCTCCTTTTCCAGGAGCAGATCAAGCCTTGTATGGCTGCTTGTTTTTACCTCAGCCTTTACTTTATCGTATCCGGATAGAGGCTTTATCAGATTATTCTCAATGGACAGTTTCACAAGCTTATTGGGCACAAGGGTGTTTATACCGATCATTGTTCCCGGCACCTTTATGAGTTCCCAGGTATATTTGTACTTTCTTTTGGGATTATCGCTTTTAGAAAACCAGACCGGTGATCCTGGAATCGCACATCCTTTCATAGAACCTGAGTTAGGACAGTGAGCCGTCACCTTTTCACCTGTTTCAAGCTCAATATCTGCAAGAAACCGTTTGTAGCGCTGAATCAAAATTCCGCTTGTTAATTGTGGCATTCGGAATCCTTTGTATGTCATTTCATCATTCCTTTTTCAACTATTAATATTTTCCGACCAAAAACCTGAACCTTGTGCAACAATTGGAAAACAAGTGGTTTTCAAGGAAGTCCTAAAGCCCTTGACTCAAATCATCCATACTCAACTCTCTCCTGATGCCGAACCTGGTCAGACAAAAATCATATTTAACAGGATCATGTCTTAAAATCTTTTTAAATCCTTTTGTGATTTCAATTGCTGTTTTCATATCAGCACTTTTTCTTCGGGTAAATTCCAGCATCATTCCTATTTTATGCATATGTGTATCCAGAGGGACAATCAATTGGGAAGGACTTATCTTTTCCCATCCTCCCGGATCCACCTGATCTTTTCGTACCATCCACCGCAAAAAAAGAAGACTTCTCTTACAGGCACTCTTCTTTTGCGGGTCTGCTAAAAGATGTCCGATCTCTCTATCTTTGTTCATCTGTTCAAAAAAAAAGATAAGTCCGGACAATATTGTCTCATCTTCTGGTGTCATCCCTTCGTAAAAACAGGTTTCAAGGGATGAAAACCCAATTATAACGTCTCTGATTCCCCACAAGAGGCTTACCAGATGGACCTCACTTGCAAACCTGTATCGAAACCCTTTAAAATCATTTTCCATCTCTTTCTTTGTCCGGGTCATTATGTAATCAAAAGGGGTGGGGGAAAGTTTACAAAGGATGCCGGCAACCGTTTCCATGATCACCTCAACCCGTCCATACGCAAGACAGGCAGCAATAAATCCTGCAATCTCACGATTTTTTTTATCAGGATAATCATACAAAAATAAAAGTGGATCAGGATTTATATATTCCCTTCTATTATACAGCAGATAGATTCGCTCCAGTTTGTCCTTCAGCATTTCACTCCTTTGTGTCGCCATTGATTTTCAAATATCATTTTTATCACCTGACAAACAACAGACAAATTCAGTTTGCAAATTCAGTACCAGACAGGACCGGGTCAATCCAATTTTTTTTCAAAACTTTTAAAAAAAGTGCTTGACACTGCAAAAACATTTAAATATATTTGTGCTGTCTAATGGAATATTTTATTCCATTATATGGAATTTTATATTGTGCTCTGTATCTTTTTGATCAACTCTATTGCAAATAAAGCGATTGAAATAGAGGAAATATGACCAAAGGAAAAATCCAAAAATCTTCAAACAAAACTTCCCCCCGCCAGGGGGGTGCACAGAGCATTCGCCGTTCAATTGCCATCCTAAGGTCTGTTTCCAAACACAATGAAACCGGAGCAAGGCTGCATCAAATTGCAAAGGCCGTGGATCTTCCAACGCCCACTGTTCATCGCATTCTGACTGTTCTATTGGAAGAAAAGTTTTTATCCTTTGATATTGAAGGAAAAACATATCGCCTGGGTTCTGAATTGTATTCCCTGGGGGCTGCAACCCAGCGAATCTCCATCCGGGACCGTTATCATACATCCCTGCAACGAATCAGCGGGCAGACCGGAGACGGCACCTGCCTGGTTATTCCTTCTGGTTATGATGGGTTGTGCATTGACCATATACCGGGCAAATATCGTATTCAAGTGCTGGGATTTGATATCAACGAACGGCGGCCTCTCGGCATTGGGGCGGCATGCCTAGCTCTGCTCTCTTTTCTGCCTGAAAAACAGAGGGAAGATATTATTGCGGCCAATGCCCCCAGGTATATGACGTATTATGGGATTGAAGATAAAGAAGTCAGATCATGGATCAAGCGTACCCGAAAACTGAAATACTCAAACAGTATCCATATTGTCAGTTCGGAGTCCATAGGTGTCGGTGCTCCCATTTTAAATAAAAAGGGGCAGGTTGTAGCAGCCATCAGCATGGCAGGCATTAACAGCCGGATGACATCGGAAAAGCGCCGGGAAACTGCCCGCATAATACTGGCAGAAATCGCAGCAGTTGATCCACCGCCGGATTAAGGAAATTCCATTAAGGCCATGAAGTCACAAACACATAAAAAAAGACAACATACCAATGCATTTTTAATATGGAAAAGAAAACGCTATGCCAGATGGTAAAAATGAATTCAAAGAATGGATTGTAAATCTTAGAAACGATTTTCATAAACACCCGGAACTGTCTGCTAATGAAAAAAGGACCACCCAAAAAATTTGTGAAGTGCTTAAAAGCCTGGATGCACACGTTCAGACATTTGAAGAAATGACGGGTGCAGTGGCCGTTTTTAAAGGTGAAAACCAAAATCTTAAAAATGCCGGAACCATTGCATTGAGAGCAGATATTGATGCTCTGCCCGTCCAGGAAATGGTTGACAAAGGCAATAAATCAAGAACGGACGGGATCATGCATGCCTGTGGCCATGATGCCAACACGGCCATTGTTCTGGGTGTGGCAAAAAAAGTCAGGGATACAGGCCTGCTCAAAGAGATCAATGGATCCATAAAATTTATTTTTCAGCCTTCGGAAGAAAAATTGGGCGGCGCCAGGGCCATGATTGAAAAGGGCGCTCTTGAAAACCCCTTAGTGGATCAGATTATTGCAGGTCATATGGACCCCAACCTGCCAGTGGGAACCGTGGGGGTATTCACCCACATCGGTCATGCAGCATCTGATCCATTTGAACTTGTGATAAATGGCAAAGGCACCCATGGCGCCCGTCCCTATCAAGGGGTCAATCCCATCACTGGTGCGGGTATGTTTGTAAGCAGCCTGGACTCGATTATTCCCAGGCACATCAACCCTGCCCTGTCCGCAGTCATCAGTGTCGGCACCTGCCACAGCGGTGATGCCGGGAATGTGATTCCCGAACAGGCAATCATAACAGGTTCCATCCGAACCCATGATGAGGATGCCAGAGCCCGGATTTTCAAGGCCTTGAAAAATTTAGTCCGGGGAATTGATACGGTTCTCGGGACAAGAAGTGAGATTAACATAAGACCGGGAGCGCCCTTAGGGGTTAATGACCCACAGGTCTGCAAGTCTCTCCACGCTGCATCTGAGGCCGTATTGGGAAAAAAACGAGTAATAATCCTTCCCTTTATTATGGGCAGCGAAGATTTCTATTATTTCGCCCAGAAATGCCCCGGCGCCATCATGCGGTTCGGATGTGCAAGCAAAGAAAACAACATCACCCATCCGCTGCATTCTCCCTTTTTTGATCTTCACGAAGATGTTTTGAAAATAGGGGCAGATATATTATTCAAAGCAGTTGAAAATTTTTTTAAAAAAAATAAGCAATACAGAGCTGTAAAAGCTTAAACGAGTGTTGAGTAAAGATAAGTGGTAAAACAAAAATTTTTATCAGGAGGGTAAGTGAAATGAAGAAAAAAAGTGTCATATTGTTGTCCTTCTCGCTGTTCATTCTCATGTGTTTGTCCTGTTTTTTACAACCGGCTTTTGCCGGCAAGAAAGATGATACCCTTTACTTTTCATGGGAAAAAGAATTGGAGACGCTGGACCGCTATTACAACACTGCCAGGGAAGGAATGGTTGTCAGTCGTCAAATATGTGATGATTTGCTGTATCGTGATCCAGACACGAATGAATACAAACCGCTTTTAGCCAAGACTTACAAGTGGCTGGATACCACCACCATGGAATTCGAGCTTCGGCAGGGCATCAAGTTTCACAATGGAGAAAAATTTGATGCGGATGACGTGGTCTATACCCTCAACTTTATGAGTAACCCGGACAATAAGGTGCTGGTCCAGAGAAATGTGAACTGGATCGATAAGGCTGAAAAACTTGGGCCGTACAAAGTGAAACTCTATCTGAAAAAAGCCTTTCCTTCGGCACTGGAATATCTGGCCGGCAATCTGCCCATATATCCGAATGAATACTATGCAAAGGTTGGAACCAAAGGATTCGGGCTTAAACCTGTAGGTACCGGCCCTTACAAAGTTGTGGATCATGAACTGGGCAGAAAGATTGTCTTTGAAAGAAATGAAGACTATTTTAAGGACAGTCCCAAGGGACGTCCTGCTATTCAACGTCTTGTTCAGCGAACCATCCCGGAAATCACAACCATGTCAGCTGAAATAATGACCGGCGGATTGGATTGGATTTATATGGTGCCTAAGGATCAAGCCGACCAGATGGCTAAACTTAAAAGATTCCAGGTGGTCAAGGCTGAAAGCATGCGTGTAGGCTGGCTGGTTATGGATGCTGCCGGAAGGACGGGTGAAAATCCGTTCCAAAAATTGAAAGTCAGACGAGCCGTTGCTCACGCTATCGATCGAGAATCAATCTCCCGTAATCTGGTTGGCGGCCAATCCAGGGTAATTCATTCACATTGTTTTCCATCCCAGCTGGGGTGTACTGACGACGTCATGAAATATGATTACGATCCTGCAAAAGCCAAAGCCCTGCTGGCAGAGGCCGGCTATCCCAATGGTTTTGAAATCGATATGTACGGATACCGCAACCGCCCCTATGGTGAAGCCATCATCAGTTATTTAAGGAAGGCGGGTATCAATGCTAACTTGAAGTATCTGAAGTACTCTGCTGTGAGGGAAAAGGTTTACGGCAACAAGGTCTCCTTTGATTTTACAACCTGGGGGTCATATGGTGTAAATGATGTTTCCAATATCACTGGACGTTTTTACAATTTCACGGAGGTGGATTTTGCCAGAGATGAACTGCTTCGTGACTGGCTGGCAAAAGGCGATTCAACAATCGATCCAGAAGAACGGAAGGCTATCTATAAAAAAGCATTAAAACGGATAGCAGACCAGGCTTATGTTCTACCGCTGTTCACCTGGGTGGCCAACTACGTCTATGCTAAAGAGCTTGATTTCAAGCCCTACCCCGATGCCGTACCGCGTTTCTTTCTGGCAAAATGGAAATGAAATATTTGAGGGACTTGAATTCCAAGTCCCTCTATCACCTTAGCTTGGAGCGACGATAATGCTCATCTATATTGGGAAACGAATCGTCATGGCGTTGATGGTTTCAGTGGTAGTCTCGTTTATCAGCTTCATGATCCTGAATCTGTCGGGAGATCCTGCAATCGCCCTGGCCGGTGCTGACGCAAGCCCGGAAGAAATCCAGGTCATCCGTGTACAATATGGCCTGGATCGTCCGGTTATCGTTCAATACATCGAGTGGATCGGTCGAGCCCTGCAAGGTAATCTGGGTGTGTCGCCATACTTTAATATGCCAGTAAAGGATCTTATTGGTGCTCGGATCGGTGTCACTTTGATACTGGGTACCTGTGCCTTTGCCTTTGCTATTCTCCTGGCAATTCCTTTGGGTGTAGTTGCCGCGATTCGGCCCAATACATGGATAGATCGAACGGCCTTGACCATATCTGTTTTTGGTCAGGCCCTTCCCAATTTCTTTTTCGGTCTGCTCATGATTATTTTTTTCGGTGTCATATTGCAATGGCTACCGATTTCCGGAGACGATACCTGGAAACATTTCATCATGCCGGCCGTTGCTCTGGGTTATTATGCCTCTCCATCCCTGATGCGGCTGACGAGAACGGGCATGCTTGAAGTGCTGGGATCCGATTACATTCGCACAGCCAGGGCCAAAGGCTTAAAAACATTCAGCATCCTGTTTAAACACGCTTTGCGCAATGCCATTATTCCCGTGGTTTCGCTGGGTTTTGTGCAATTTGGGTATATGCTCGGTGGTGCGTTTATCATTGAATATGTTTTTGCCATCAACGGTATTGGTTTTTTGGCAGTTCAATCCATTCAGCGTGCTGATCTGCCCGTTGTACAGGTTATCGTATTGTTGTTATCAGTCATCTATGTTTCCATGACATTGGTGGCTGATATTATTAATGCTTTCCTCGACCCGCGTATACGGGCCAATTAACGACAGACTCATGTGAGGCAAGATCAAGATGATGGAAACAGCAGGTCCTTTTAAAAATATAACATTTCCGACACCAAAGCAGATAGTCTATCGCAAGGCCAAACGCCACAAAGGTTTTTTGATCGGGGGAACCATTTTGCTGTTTATTATTTTCATGGCCATTTCAGCTCCAATTTTAGCGCCCCATGATCCCTATGAACAAAACCTCGATACACGTCTCATTGTCCCTGTCTGGCATGCAGAGGGAACCTGGAATCACATTCTGGGAACGGACAATCTGGGTCGGGACTATTTAAGCCGCCTGATGTACGGTGCCCGTATTTCACTGCTCATCGGTGTTGCAGCAATGTTGATTTCGGGCGTAATCGGTACCATTTTAGGCGTGTCAGCCGGTTATTTCGGCGGGCGGGTGGACATGATTGTCAGTGCCATAATCAGCATACGTCTGGCGTTGCCGATTATGCTGGTCGCCCTTGCCGTTGTGGCTCTGGTTGGCGGTTCCCTGATGATCGTGGTCCTGGTGTTGGGGCTGATGATCTGGAACCGGTTTGCATTGGTGATGCGTGCCTCAACTCAGCAACTGCGCTCAATGGATTATGTCAATGCTGCCAAGACTTCAGGGTGTTCAACACTTAGAATTATTTTAACTGAGGTCATGCCCAATATCCTGAACAATCTTATTGTTGTAGCGACACTGGAAATCACCCGGGCCATACTGATCGAAGCGTCCTTATCTTTTCTGGGCATGGGCGTTCAGCCGCCGTTGCCCTCATGGGGTCTGATGGTGAATGAGGCCAAGGGGTTCATGCTCTTCAGCCCCTGGATGATTATGATACCCGGGACGGCTATCTTTGCCCTGGTCATTTCCATTAATCTGCTCGGCGACGGGGTCCGAGACATTACTGCACCGGAGGGACGATAGTGAGTGCACTGCTTGAAGTTAAGGGATTGCGGGTTGATATCCCTTTGGAAGCCGGAATTTTACATGCAGTAAGGGGTGTGGATATTGTCGTTGAACGCGGCAAAACCCTTGCCCTGGTTGGTGAGTCAGGTTGCGGCAAATCGTTAAGTGTATTGTCGGTCATGGATCTTTTGCCCCAAAAAGCCAAATGGCGTGCTGACAAAATTTTTTTTGATGGGAAAAATCTTAATGATGCCGACACAAGCCCGATGGCAAATATTCGTGGATCTAAAATCGCCATGATTTTTCAGGAACCTATGACCTCACTCAATCCTTGCTATACCATCGGCAACCAGCTTGAAGAAGCCCTTTTGACCCATAAACAGGTCTCCCGAAAAGACGCCAGGGATCGCGCAGTGTTCTTATTGGAAAAAGTAGGTATTACAGCCGCCGCCAGCCGTTTAAGGCAATATCCCCATCAACTTTCAGGCGGCCTGCGTCAACGGGTGATGATCGCCATGGGCCTGATGTGTGGTCCGCCCCTGCTCATCGCCGATGAACCGACGACTGCCCTGGATGTGACTATTCAAGCCCAGATTCTGGCCCTTCTGGCTGCGATTCAGAAAGAATTCGATATGGGGATGATTCTTATTACACATGACCTGGGTGTTGTGGCCCGTATTGCCGATCATGTCAATATCATGTATTGCGGACAGGTTGTGGAGTCCGGCTCGGCAATAGATCTGTTCAATAATCCTCTTCACCCCTATACCCAGGGGCTATTACGGTGTATCCCCATTCCAGGAAAAACCGCTCCCGGAGCGCACCTGGGGTCGATTCCGGGTATGGTACCGACACCCATAGGCCAGCAGGTGGGGTGCGTGTTTCAAAACCGGTGCGAATATGTGCATGACCCCTGCAGGTCTTCTATAGTTGAAGCAACCCGGATCTCTGACGGAAGAGAATATAACTGCCTTCTAACCCCGGAAGTTTGCCGGACAAACATGAGCAAAGGTTTACCCAAATGACAACTACCCTTTTGCATACTAAAGATCTCACAAAGGTATATCAGATCAGTGCCGGTATTTTTAAAGGCAAACAATCATTAACTGCAGTCAATGGCATCAGCATTGATGTCAACCCGGGCGAAGTTGTCGGACTGGTAGGAGAGTCAGGTTGCGGAAAAAGCACCATTGCCAGGATTGTTCTTGGACTCGAAAAGGCCACCAGCGGTGAAGTTTACTATGCTGGAGCACCGATATCAGATATGGACCGCAAACAGCGGTCTCGACGTATCCAGCCCATATTTCAAGATCCTTACTCTTCTTTGAATCCACGCAAGTCCATTGAAACAATCGTTTCACTTCCCTACAGGGTCCATAAAGTAGGTAACCGCGCAGCAATGATGGATAGAGTTGATGAGATCCTGGAAACGGTGGGTCTGCCTTCGAGAATGCGATACAGTTATCCCAATCAGCTTTCCGGAGGGCAGCGCCAGCGTGTGGCCATTGCACGTGCCCTCATGATGAGCCCCGAGCTTGTGATCTGTGATGAACCGACCTCAGCATTAGATGTGTCGGTCCAGTCGCAGATCCTGAATCTTCTTTTGGATCTTCGTGATCAGCAAGGATTAACGTATTTGATCATTACCCATAATCTTAGTGTAGTTGAACACATCGCTACTCGTGTGGCTGTGATGTATTTGGGCAGAATCGTTGAAGAAGCCGAGACCAAAGTACTTTTCAGCAATCCGCGTCATCCCTATACCCATGCTCTGCTTTCTTCCGTACTAACCCCTGAACCACAAATGGGCCTGCCTAAAACCCATCTGGGCATAGCTTACCCCAATCCTATCGACCCGCCATCAGGATGCACCTTTCATCCCCGATGCCCAAAAGTCACTGAAGAATGCAAACTTTCCCGGCCGCAAGCCTCTGGCCCATCCGGTCATTTTGTGGAGTGCTTCCACCCCGAACCAGAATAATAAAATAGTTTTTTCAAGGAAAAATTAATTAAATGGAATCCATTGCAGAATTGTTTACACATTGTTTTGAAAAACATAACAAAAAAACAGCCATATCTTTTTTAAGAGGTAATAAAATAGAAAGCCGGATATCTTTTCATAGTCTTAACTTGAATTCAAACAAAATGGCCAACCTGTTTTTAAAAAAAGGAATTAAAAAATCTGACAATGTTGTTCTTCTCCTTGATAAATCCCTTATTTTTATTGTTGTCTACATTGCCCTTCAAAAAATAGGGGCTGTTTGCGTGCCTTTAAATCCAGGGTTTAAAAAATCTGAATTAACCTATCTGCTAAATGATGCAGCACCGTCTATGGTTATTATAAACCATGATCAGGCAGGGATGATAAAACAGATTGATTCCAGCTTAATCTGTATAAAGATTGATACAAAAATTGCTTTTCAAAAGATTTCTTTTTTTACATCCTGTTCCAATAATCTGGAGAAAGTAAACTTTGCACCTGATGATCCCGGGCTCATCATTTATACATCAGGAACCACTGGTGATCCCAAAGGTGCTGTCTTAACCCAGAAAAACCTGGTACATGATGCAAAAAATGTTATTAAAATATGGGGAATTTCAGATTCGGACACACTATGCCACAGCCTGCCTCTTTTTCATGTTCACGGCTTATGTTTTGCCCTTCACACTGCATTGATTTCAGGAACACATGTGGTGTTGCTTGACAGGTTTGATCCCGAATTCGTGGTTGATATTTTAAAAGAAAATAAAACAGATCTTTCCTGCTCCATATTCATGGGAGTTCCTGCCATGTATTCAAAACTCATTGACACTTTTAAAAGTCAGTCCCCTTGTTTTGATCACATGCGGTTGTGGACATCAGGGTCAGCGCCCCTGCCGGCAAAGGAATTTCAAAGAATTACCCAGACCTTTGGTAAAGAGCCTGTGGAAAGAGAAGGCATGTCAGAAACGGGAATGAATTTTTCCAATCCTTTAAATGGAGAAAAAAAACCAGGTTCGATAGGGATTTCTCTTCCCGGTATTAAAGTAAGAATTGTTGATCCTGAAACCTTATTGGATGTAGCACCCGGCAAGACAGGTGAGTTCTGGCTCAAATCAGACTCCATCATATCACAGTATTGGAAAAAACCCGAAGAAACAGCCAGAGCCTTTGAGCAGGGATGGTTTAAAACAGGTGATCTTGGAAAAAAAGATTCCAGCGGATATTATTATCTTACGGATCGCTTGAAAAATATCATAATCACAGGAGGAGAAAATGTTTCTCCCAGTGAAATTGAAACAATAATCAACAAGCTTGATGAGGTTATTGAATCTTCTGTTCTAGGCATTTTCGATGAAAAGTGGGGAGAAAAAATTGTAGCGGCTGTGGTTAAAAAACCGACATCAGGTGATATATCCTGCGCCATCAAGGCTATTTGCAAAGAATATCTCCATGACTGGAAATGTCCGAAAAAAATCATCTTTATTAAAAACCTGCCCAGAAATACCATGGGTAAAATCTTAAAAGACGATCTTAAAAAAATATTTTAAAGATTTCTCTTCACTCCACTGTGATGTCCACGTTCAACTGATCCTCGATTTGATTAAGATTTTGCTCCAAGGTTTGCATGGTTAGATTTTGGGGAATTTCAACCGAAATCGACAAACTGTAAAAGGCAGCTCCGCTTTCCGGTGAAAATTTCATCTCTGAGTTCAGGGAAGTGATGTTGATATCATTATCAGCAAGAAAACGACTCACTTTGTATACTATACCGGCCTGATCCAGTCCTTCCACGTGGAGATTTTTAACATAATAAGCTTTCTGTTTCCTAACCGCATGGTTAGCGGGCCGTATAAAGGCTGTGATACCTTTCTCTCTTTCCAGCCGGCGGCATTCCATAGAAAGATTTTCTTCTATATCTGTTTCTTCCACCTCAGACAGAGGAGAAAGCAGCAGGATGATGGCAAATTCCCCGGCCAGGTTGGTCATGGTCGAATCTTTCAAATTACATTCATTTTTGTAGATTACTTCAGAAATATCTGCGACAATGCCGGGCCTATCCTTGCAAAAAGCGGTTAATACAAATTCTTTTGACATAATTTAGCTCCTTTTCGACTCTAAATAACTTTTCGTTTCTTTGACAATAAAAAGGGAAATCAGCAACAGCCCAATCAGATCAGGAATTGCCATTAACCCTTTAACATTCTAGCAAAACCGAACAATGCTCAGTTTAACCACCACTCCTGCATCCATAAAAATAACAACCTCGATTCAACATGCCATAATTAACTTTATCCGAAATACCACTTCCCGGCAACTATATATTATAATTTATCTTGACTATATTAATTTTTAGGTCTTAATATAATTCCTTTATTTTATTAATACATTAAGGAGTATTATCAATATGCTGCGGGAAAAAAAAATAGGGTTTATTGGAAGTGGTAATATGGGTGAGGCCTTGATCAGTGGCCTGGTTCTTTCAAAGGCAGCAAAGCCTGAAAATATCATTTGTTCAGACATTGCAAAAGATCTTTTAGAAAATATTCAAAACAAATACAAAGTCTCAACAACCACAGACAATATTGAAGTAGCCAGACAATCCGAAATCGTTATCTATGCAACAAAGCCCCAGATCTTAGGATCGGTCCTGAAAGAAACCGCAGGAGCCCTTGATCAATCAAAGCTTATAATCTCCATTGCAGCCGGCGTTCCTTTGGCGGCCATTGCTGCAGGACTTCATAAAAAACTTCGGCTCATAAGGGTCATGCCCAATATCTGTGCATTTGTAAAAGAGAGTGCCACAGCAATTGCAGCAGGTGAATTCGCATCAGACAAGGATGTGGCACAGGCCAGAGCGATTTTTGATTCTGTCGGGAAAACCGTCTTTATCCAGGAGAATGTCCTCATGGATGCATTCACCGGACTAAGCGGCAGTGGACCTGCCTATATTTTTACCATTATTGATGCAATGGCTGATGGAGGAGTCAAAATGGGGCTGTCAAGGAAAGATTCTCTGTTTTTATCCACCCAGACAGTTCTTGGCGCGGCAAAGCTTTTGCTTGAATCAAAGGAACACCCAGGACAGCTGAAAGACAGGGTCGCATCCCCTGGTGGAACAGCCATTGCAGGCATCCATACCCTTGAACAGGGCGGACTCAGAACAACCATGATAAATGCAGTGGAATCAGCCACAAAACGCTCAAAGGAACTGGGTGATATGATGGTGAAAGATTTTATAAAAAACAATAAAAAAAGCAGTTAAAAAGTATTCAGGGCAGAAATATGGCATGGGATTAAATTTCTGCCCTGAACGACTGGGAAGTGAACTTCAAGGTGATGAATAAGTATAGACTTAAACTTCAAGTTCCTTTCTGATCCAATCTCTTACTTCGCCCTCAACAGCATAGACTCCTTTATACTGACCGATTCCTTCCAAAAATTTTGTTTCAAGTTTTTTTGGAAGCCTGAAATTTCCCAATTCCTCGGAATCAAACCCTTTTCTTCTGACCAGGGTTAAGATAGGAGGTTTTTTCCATGTATTAATAACAAAATATACTGTTTCGTTGTCGTTATCCCTTGAATTATAATATGCCTGTGATCTTAAAGGTCCCCATTCAAGATGGAGCGCAATGGCCTCTTCAGGAGTCATTTCCCAGTCCACTGAATTAACCAGATCCCAGTTGTGTTTTATATCATTAAGGCGCATACCTTCCTCCAATTATTTTATAGTGTATCCAAAGTCTAATAAATAAATAGAGCAAATTGCGTGCCTGAGCTGTCTGGTTTTATGAACAAAGCATAAATAAAGGGGTTCTTGAAATTAGAGAGGATTAAAAGTTTAAAGGATTTTAATCAATTGATGCAGAAATGAGACACAATGAGCAAGACATAAATGTCTCACTCATTGCAGTCCTTACAGATTACCAGTTCTCACAAAGTAATTCAAAAAAACCTGCCGGTTTTACACAGGCAGGACATTTTTCAGGTGCTGCTCTTCCCGTGTGAATGTAACCACAACTCAGGCATCGCCAGACCATTTCCTCATCTTTTTGAAAAACCCTGTCTCTTGCAATATTGTCGGCCAGCTCAAGATAAAGCTTTTCATGATGTTTTTCAGCCACAATAATTTTGTTAAATGTATCTTCTGCTCTCTCAAACCCTTCCTTTCGAGCAATTTTTTCAAATTTGGCATACATATCTTCACTGACATATTTTTCCAAAGCTGCCGCTGAAAGAAGGTTTGCGCGGGTATCTTTAATCACACCAGTGGGAAAAGTCCATTTGATTTCAAGTTCTCCCCCATTAAAAAATTTAAAAAACCGGAGTGCATGCTCAAATTCCTGACCTGCAGTCTCATCAAATATTTTTGCGATCTGGATATATCCATCATCCCGGGCTTTACTTGCAAAAAAATTATACCGAGTTCTGGCCTGGGTTTCTGCTGCAAAGGATGTATGAAGATTAATTGCCGTCAGGCTTTCCCTGAATTTTATCATACTCACCTTCTTTTTTTATTCTTCTATAGATATAGCGTCAGCGCCACATTCACTAGCTGCTCTGCGAGCAATATCTTTTAGATGTTCAGGAATTTCATCCAGTTTAATAGTTGACTTTAACTGATCTTCATCATATTCGAAAATTTCAGGACAAAGGTCATTACAATTCCTGTCACCCATACACATTTTGCTAATGGTTACTTTCATTTTTATTACTCCTTTTTTTATTAGTTTAGCGTTTAACATCTTGTTTATCTTCGCATCCAGGTATGGTATTTTTTTATCCGCGCAAGAAATTTTTCCGGCGCATGATTTTTCTTCCACAACCCGGCTGCATACTTATTAGCCTCAGCCATTGTAGGGTAGATATGAATCGTCCCTAAAATTTTATTTAGACCTATTCCATGCTTCATTGCAAGGACAAACTCTGCAATAACATCAGCCGCATGATTCCCGACAATAGTGACACCCAGTATTTTATCCTTTCCCGGCACGGTTAAAACCTTTACAAATCCATGATTTTCAGAATCTGTTATGGCCCGGTCAAGGTCATCAATCCCATATTTAACCATTTCATAATCAAGGTTTGCAAGTTTGGCATCTGTCTCATTTATTCCAACCCTTGCCACTTCAGGATCAGTGTATGTGGCCCATGGGATGGTATTATAATCTACTCTGAATTTTTTTAAGCTGCCGAACAATGCATTTACAGAAGAATACCATGATTCATGAGCAGCTGTATGGGTAAACTGGTAGCGGCCATGGACATCTCCGCTACAATAAATATTAGGAAAATTAGTCTGTAAAAATTCATTGGTTTCAATATAATTATTTCCTGTGAGCTCAATGCCAAGTTCTTCAATACCGAACCCTTTTACATTGGGGGTTCTTCCCAGGGCGATCAGAATTTTATCAAATGTGACCCTGATTTGTTTTCCATCATGATCACAAATCAATTGTTTTTGCTCTCCAAAGGCTTCAATTGCTTTGGCTGAATGATTCAAAAAAACATCAATACCTTCTATAGCAAACCTTTCCAAAACGATTTTACCAGCATCAGGATCTTCTTTTTTCATTATCATCGAGCCCCTCTGGACAAGGGTTACCTTTGATCCCAATCTTGAAAATCCCTGGGCCAGCTCACATCCGATTGGCCCTGCACCCAAAACCACCAGATTTTTCGGCAAAGTTCTGATATCCCAGATATTGTCCGAGGTAAGATAGTCAGTCTGCGCCAGCCCCGGCAGATCCGGAACCATTGGCTTTGCGCCCGTGGCAATTATGATATTTTTTGTGGTTAAAATTCTTTCATTCACCTTTACTTCAAAGGGAGATATAATTTTTGCCCTGCCTTTTATACAATCAACACCCAGTTTTGTATACCGCTCAACCGAATCATGGGGCTCCACTCGTTTAATAATGGTCTGAATCCTTTCCATGATAGCTGCAAAATCAAAATCAACTATAATTTTTTTGAACCCGAATTCCTTTGCCCTTTTGGCATAGGATAAAAGCCTGGCACTGGCAATAAGCGCTTTGCTGGGTACGCATCCTGTATTAAGGCAATCTCCCCCCATTTTATCTTCTTCAATCAAAGCGACCTTTGCCTTTACAGCCGCGGCAATATAGGAAGCCACAAGCCCGGCAGATCCTGCTCCAATTACCACCAGATTATAATCATAAACCTTTGGTTTTGAAAATTTAGAAAATACTTTCTGCTGTCTTATCATTGCAGTGATCCGTTTTGCAATAATCGGGAAAATGCCTAATAATGCAAAGGATAATATAATATTCAACGATAAAATCTGGCCGGGTGATTCTATTTTTGCAAGCTGGGTTCCGGCGTTAATAAATACAATGGTTCCAGGAAACATTCCCATCTGGGAGACAATATAAAAAACAAAAGTACGAATGGTGGTAAGTCCCATGACAAGGTTAATCACAAAAAATGGAAATAAAGGCACAAGCCTTAAGGTAAAAAGGTAAAATCCGCCCTCTTTGTCTATCCCTTTATTGATGGCTAAAAGCTTTGATGAAAATTTTTGCTGGACCCAGTCTTTGAACATGTACCGGGAAACTAAAAAGGCTAAGGTTGCTCCTATGGTGCTGGCAAAGGAGACAAGAAGGGTCCCGTAAAAAAGACCGAACAAGGCACCGCCGGCCAGTGTCATAATAACGGCTCCGGGAAGGGACAAAGCTGTTACAAGAATATAGATGGTCATGTAAATAGCCATTGTCATGACTTTATTCTGGCCATAATATTCCTTAAAAGCGTCAAGCTCATTTTTCAGGTTGGCAAGGGAAAAATACTGATCCAGATCAAATAAAAAAAACATTGAGCTCAGCCCCAGGATAGCAAGCACTATTAAAATTTTAAAGCCCAATTTTTTTCCCATTTGTATCTTCCCTTAAAAATCTATAGTACTTTTTCAATGGCTTGAAATTTTTTCATAAATTTTTGATCAATATAGTTTTTAATCATAAATGCAATCTTTCCTTTAAACACCAGTCCTTTTTTCTTTAATACTCCAACCCCGCCGCCAATGTTGAAGATCAAAAGATATTCAGGCCCCGGATCAAATACTTCAAGGTTTTTTCCTTCAAGGGCTGCCATCAAATTATGAAGAAGGACAGGATTTTGCCTCACTGCATATACTCCTACTTTATCCAGGGGCTGGTCTTTAAAATAAATACAATCGCCGCCACCAAATATTTCAGGATATTTTTCACACTGCAGATATTTATTAACTAAAAGCCCTTTATCCGGCCCAACAGGCAGGCCTGATTCTTCAAACAGGGTGGAAGGTTTAACCCCTAAGGCCATGAAAATAAAATCTGTGGGAAATATTTCCCCTGTTTCAAGACAGATTTCATCCTGCTTGATATTTTTTACATAACCTGTTTCAAAAATTTGAATATCCCTTTTGCAAAGTGATGAAAGAACTCTTACTCTTATACTTTCGGGAAATCTTGCCATAAATTTATTACCGGCAAAAATATGGATATCCGGCATATACTGATTCACCTTTTTTGCCAGCTGCCACACATTACCGGCAACTTCGGCCGCTGAAGGCCCACCCCCTACAATACTGATACTAATCTTTTTTTGTGAAAACAATTGCTTTAATTTATCAGCGGCTTCCATTAACTTTTCAATGGGTTTAACTGAATAAATATTATCATTTTTTCCCCTGACTGCCTGCATGGGGACATAACTGCCTGCATTAAAGGAAACCACATCATATGAAAATGTATGTCCTGTCTTAGTGTAAATCTGTTTTTTAACCGGATCAATCCGGATAGCTCTATCTTTTACAAAAATACCGCCCTGTTTTTGAACCACATCCTGTGTGGCGAACCGGATATCTTTAGGAGTGTATGTCCCGCCCAGCATCCCCGGCCCCATTCCGGAATAATAGTGGTAAAAAGAAGGGCCAATCACAGTAATTTTAAACCCTTTTTCAACAAACTTGCCAATATTTTCAAGGGTCATCATGTGGGCATGCCCGCCCCCAATCAAGACAAGATGTTTTCTCATTTTACCCCCTCGTTTTCCCATATGAGCTTCAAGGTCATTTGTGATCATGATATTACGTGTGACCTTTAGGTTACGTGTGACCTTCAGGTTAAAGGCTGTCCATAAGTTTACCCAGACTTGCCATATGAACTTTTTCTTCATTGGCAATTCTATTGATAATATCCTTTGATTCTGGATTCTTAATTTTTACAGATAGTCTTTGATAAAGATCCAGCGCCTGGGCCTCTATTGACATGGCAAGGGAAATCACATCTATTTCAGAATTAAGATCAGGGTTAAAAAGATCAAGATATTCTTTTGTGGACAGGCCGCCTTCTAAAGCCTTTGTTTCAACCATTTTTTCAAATTCCTCTTTGTCCACTTCCACATCACTTATGTCATTATATGCAAAATAAATAGACATCTGATGTTTCACTTCAATATCTGATAAATTGGCAAAAAGATCTTTTACTTTTTCTATTTTTGCTTCTTTTTCCATGGAAATATAAAAATCGTACAACCCCTGTTCAAGGGAATAGGCAACCTTTAATACTTCCTGCGGCTCCTCTTTTCCAGTAAAAAGATCCATTCCAAGATCCTCAGTTCCAATCGCTGTTTTAGCATCCCATGCCGTTATCCCACCTGCAATATTAAATACTTTTTTAAACCCTTTTCCAGCAAGCATTTGCGCAGCGACACGGCTGCGCCCTCCAATAGCTCAGTAGACCAAGGTCGGTTTTTCCGGATCAATCTCGCCAAGCCTGTCAGCAAGCTGGGGTAATGGAATCAGGGTGGCTCCCGGGATATGGCTCTCCTGATATTCCGATGGCTGTCTCACATCCAGGATCGTTATTTCTTCTCCAGGATGTTGAGAGATATAGCTTTGCGTCCGGCTGAAATCAATTGATTTTACCGGTGTTAAAAACTGCATCCATTTCATTGAAATTCCTCCTATATCAATTTATACCATAGTGGGTACCTTTCTTGTACTCGGCCTGCAAAGGAGAATATGCTTTCAGGATTTTTAAATTTTTCGATTCTGCACTGGTTAAAAAATAGTAATTGTTCAGCCCGTTAAAAAAAGTTATCCCCAAAGCCCTGTCTGATGAATATTTTCAGAAGGTTAAGCTAATAGCCTCGAAACAAATATCCATCAGACAGGGCGGCTTCAAGCGTAAGAGCTGAATAATTACAAAAAATATTGATCGACTATGCTTATATCTAACCCAGTGATTTAAATGCTTTGGTACTGGCCCCGCAGACAGGGCATTTCCAGTCATCGGGCAGATCTTCAAATTTTATTCCCTTTGCAATCTTTCCTTTTCTGTCTCCTTTATCAGGATTATAAATATAACCGCAATTAGTTGTCTGGCATTGATGCATATCCTTAGGCTCAACCATTTTCATTTCCCTTCTCAATTCATATTCAAAGCAATAATTTCTTTAATTCAATTTTTACAATTCCATGTTGCAATAATACAAACCTGTCTCAAACCTATATTTACACCTGACTCAAGACAAAAAGTAATTGTTCAGCCCATTAAAAAAAATATCCCCAAAGCCCTATCTGATGGATATTTGCAGAAGGTTAAGCTAATAGCCTCGAAACAAATATCCATCAGATAGGGCGTGTTCAAGCGTAAGAGCTGAATAATTACAACAAAAAATATGCTAAAAGCCTTGTAAAGGTTCAAAGAAAGGGCTGCATCATTGATCTGAGCCCTTATCTTCCTGAACATCTGCATCCATGACCATCATGCATTCATGGCATTCAAGCTCAATATTGGGGACATCACCATATCTTTTTTTTATTTCATCTTCTGACAGGTGTGAAACCCCGGAGCATCCACATTGGGGGCAAGATGTTTTTATCCTGTATTTTTTTGTCATGAGACCTCCAGACATTTAAAAAAATTAACTTTTTTTACCTTTATCACTTGATCTGAGGATCATTGGGTTTCCCAGCACAATCAGGCGTATAGCAGGAATTATCAACAAAGGAACAATCACTCTTACACGACGGACATACTTCAGGCGGTTTGTCTGCTTCAATTGCGTACCCGCATTTATCACAAATCCAGCTGACCATAATTTTTCTCCTCTTTTTAAATGGTATATTCTTACCTGTTTTAAATATAGTTTTCTTGTCTCTATATCCGGTTCAATATCTTATCCAAATCTTATCCAAAAATCATGCCATGTTTGTATCGATTGTTTTAATAAAATTATTATTATCCCAACAAAAAAACTACAACTGACAATAAGACACAGATGATTCAGCTTTTATAAGGGTCTTGTTTTTTCCCTGAGCCAGGATGCCACATCCTTTTCCAGATCAGGAGACAATTTCTCGTATACTCCGGCATGATAGGTATTGATCCAGTCTTTTTCTTCTATAGACAGCAGGTCCAGGTCAATCAGATCTCTTTCAAAATGACAATATGTCAGATTTTCAAATTTCATGAATGTTCCAAATTCATTTTCAAAGGCCTGATCCACAAGGATCATGTTTTCAAGCCGTATGCCGTATGCACCCTCTCTGTAAAGACCGGGCTCATTGGTCAGTACCATGCCTTTTTCAAGTTTTACATCTACAGGATGGGGGCTTATCCTTGCCGGACCTTCATGGACACACAGAAAAAATCCAACGCCATGGCCCGTGCCATGGCCAAAATCCATTCCCTGTTTCCATAAATGCTGCCTTGAAAGAGTGTCAACCTGAAACCCCCTGGTACCGCTTGGAAACAAAATGGTTGCCACTGCGATATGGCCCTTGAGTACAAGAGTATAATCTGAAATTTCCTGTCCAGACGGTTCCCCTCTAAAAATGGTTCGGGTAATGTCCGTGGTACCCGTAAGATAATTCCCCCCTGAATCTGTTAAAAACATGCCTGTATCAGAGATGACCGCACTGGTTTCCCGGGTGGCGGAATAGTGGCACATGGCTGAATGTTCTTTAAAGGCCATGATGGGATCAAAGCTGTTATCAACAAACAACTCCTGTTTTTCTCTAAACCCATAAAGCTTTGCAGCAATTGTAAGCTCTGTGACTTGGCTGTTTTCCGGCTGATGCTCAAGCCAGTAAAGAAAATTTACAACTGCCAGGCCGTCTTTTATTAAGGTCTGTCTCAAATGAGAGATTTGAATATCATTTTTTATGGCTTTCAACGCAATGGCAGGATTGGGCTTTTCAACAATTTTACATTTCTTATTAATGGATTGATAAAGCTGATAGTTTGTATTTGCCGGATCAACTATAATGCTCTGGTCGTCTTCAATTTTCAATAACTCGGTATATATATCCTCATACTCAAAGATATCAATGGCATCCAGACTCAATTCATTTACAAGCTCATCATTCACTTTTTCTTTACTGATAAACAAAAAAACCTGTTTGGGTGCTATCAATACAAAGGCAATATTCACAGGGTTTGTATGAACATCTTTACCCCGAAGATTCAGAGTCCAGGCGATATCATCAAGGGTCGCCATCAAATGATATGATGCGCCCAGATCATTCATCTTTCTTCGGATTTGCCCAATTTTATCACCACGGCTTTGCCCTGTATATTTTTCCGGAAAGGAAAATGCCGGGGAATTAGGTCTTACCGGACGATCCGACCAGGATTGGGTGATATAATCAATCCCTGAATTAAGACAAAGCCCTTTGCCCTCAATCTCTGTTGCCAGCTTTTTCACATCGGCCATACTGAACATATTCCCGTCAATACCGATGATATCGCCGGGTTTCAGGGTATTGGCCAGCCATTTATCAAAGGTTGGAACATCAGGGTCTCCTATTTTAAATAATTCAAATAAAGAGCCTGAAATCTGTTTTTCAGCCTGGATATAATATCGAAAATCAGTCCATAAAATCGCATGCTCCAGTGTGACCACAGCCATTCCGGCAGAGCCTGAAAACCCGGTGAGCCACTTTCTTGCCTGCCAGTGCTCGGCAAGGTATTCACTCTGGTGGGGGTCGTTGCTTGGAATAATGACAGCGGAAATATTTTCTTTTTCCATTAATTGCCTGATGCAATCAATTTTTTCATTTGTGTTCATGATCAACCCTTTTCATATGAAGCATACAATATTTTAAATCTTCCAAATAATTGTTTTTATCAATTCAGACAAAGAATGTCTACCCTGTACTCAGAGAGCTGCTATTGGCAATCCGATCTATTGGCCTTTTCGATAATTTTTGACCGGGCAAAAAGAGAGAACACAGGGCCTGGGGATCCCGAGGCAAAACAAGATACAGTTTGGATATTATCATCTTGGTGGATCAGGCAAGCGGCCGATAAAGCCTGTCCCCTTAATGGGCTTTATCGGCACACAATACAATAATTAATGAACTTTTACTGATACAAATTCCCCGTTTATAACTTCCATTTCCTGATACGCACCATAGACTTCACCAATTTCATTGAACTCAACATCTTCAGCGCCGACATAATCGATTTCGCCGCCTTTGGCTAAAATCTCTAATGCTTTTTTCAATTCTCCGGCAAAAATTTTCTCACCCGGTGCGTTGGCAACCCCCATGACATGTTTCTGGATGCTGGCCTTGTCCGTTGAGTTACCGGCCTGAATAGCCAGGGCAATCAAAGCGGCTGCATCATAGGAAGATCCCCTGAATGGGCCGTCAATTGCGATTCCGGATGACTTGGCAATCCCTTTCCATTTCTCTGTTGCAGCACTTTCACCGCCCGGCATGGTACCATAAGAGCCGTTCAGGGCCTTACCAAAATGCTTGGTCAATGAAGGACCGATCATACCATCGGTAAAGATGAAGCTGTCAAATGCGCCCGAGTCCAGAGACGCCTGGATAATACCCTTACCGCCCTGATCGATAAAACCGAATATGACCAGATCACTGGCACCGGAAGCCGATAATGAACCCACCTCTGCCGAGTAATCTGCTTTACCGTCTTCATGGGAAGAGATCATTAAAATTTTGCCGCCCAGTTTTTTATACTCTGTTCCAAATGATTCAGACAACCCTTTGCCATAATCGTTGTTGGTATAGGTTATCGCGACCTTTTTAATGCCTTTTTTCATGGTGATATTGGCCAGAACCTGACCCTGCCTGGCATCCGATGGTGCCGTTCTAAAGAAATAGCCGTTGTCCTTAAGCTCGGACAGGGCCGCGGATGTGGCAGATGATGAGATGGTTGTGATCCCGTTGGGGGCAGATACTTTATTTGTTACGGCTGCGCTTGTTCCGGAACAGCTGGGACCGATCAATGCAACGACCTTTTCCACTGTGACAAGTCTCTCGGCAGCAGCAGTTGCAGCGGCTGCATCAATACAGGTTGAATCCGCACGAACGGCTTTGATTGTTTTTCCCCCCAGAAATATCCCGGATTCCGATATTTCACTAAAGGCCAGCTCAGCGGCCGCAGCCATTGGCGGGGTCAGTGACTCAATGGGTCCGGTAAAACCTGCCAACAAACCAACTTTAATGGGATCTGCAGCAAAACTGACAGAGGCCATACTGATTACAATTGCACAACTAACAATAAATTTAAGGTACTTTTTCATAGAATCCTCCCTTTTATAATTTTTTATTTGTTTCAGGCAGTATGCCGTCGGGACTGAACCGCATCACCACCAATAAAACCGCGCCCATAAATATTAGCCTTATGTATTGTGCATTGTTCAATAAATGTTGTCTTAAATAGTTGTCCTTTTCTAAAAATGATGTTGATAAATCCGCCAGCCAGAAACCCACAGGTTCTGCTTCAATCCAGAGAAACCAGATTAAAAATCCCCCCACAACCGAGCCCAGGTTATTACCGGACCCACCCACGATCACCATCACCCAGATTAAAAAGGTATATCTTAAGGGGATGTATGAACCCGGGGTAAACTGCCCGTTATACGTCGCCAGCATGGCACCGGAGACACCGGCGATTGCAGAACCGATAACAAATATCTGCAAATGCCGCTGGGTTACATTTTTGCCCATGGCCGATGCCGCTACTTCGTTATCCCGGATCGCTCTTACCATCCTTCCCCAGGGTGAATTAAGGGCAAGGCTTGCCAGGATAATAATCAGCAGCAACACGGCCAGAAACAATCCTGAATAGCAGAGTTTTACAAATACGATGGATGCGTCGCTCAAATAATCTCTCAGTGCTATTGCCTGCTCTGAAACCGGCAGCAGATCCAGACTGCCTGCATAGAACTTTGACACCAGTTCGTTAAACCAGTCAGCTTGCTGCAAGTCAATTTCATAGGGCACAGGCCTTGGAATACCCGTTACATTTTTTACGCCGCGGCTCAGCCAGTCTTCATTCTTAATGATCGCGATAATGATCTCAGAAATTCCCAAAGTGGCAATGGCCAGATAGTCTGTCCGCAGTCCCAGAGAAATCTTGCCGATCAACCAGGCCGCACCGGCTGCAAGAAAACCCCCCACTATCCATGACAGAATCACGGGCAGTTCAAGTCCTCCGAGATAACCGCTGAAAGCGGGATTGATGGCTTCAATGGACTGGGACGCATCCAGATAAAAATATCTTGTTATAAAATAACCTGCCAGTAAAACGACAACAACCAGCCCTTTGCTTTTAAATTTTCTATGGATATAAAGACCCAGGGCAATGGCCAGTGAAAAAATAAGTATGGCCAAAAGCATTTTCAACCCACCGGCGTTGACTGCTTCTTTGATGCTCTCCTTTGAAATAAGGACGGCGCTGAGGCCGCCTAAGGCTGTAAACCCCATTATACCGACGTTGAATAATCCGGCATATCCCCATTGAATATTGACCCCCATTGCCATTATAGCCGAGATCAAACAAAGGTTTACAATACTGAGACACAAAGACCATGATTGCCCTAACCCAACCATGAGCAACAATAAAAACATCATGCCGAAACTTACGGCCACTCTTATATTGTACCGGCTCATATCACCTTACCTTTAAAAATTCCTGTGGGTCTCAATAGCAGCACAATCACAAGGATCACAAAAGAAACAGCAAATTTATATTCAGTACCTAGAAATTGTACCAGACCGTCCGGCTGCAACACTTCGGGCAGCAGATAAATCAAAAACTTCTTGTACGCATAGGTTAATATCAGCTCTGAAAAAGATATCACGAAACCACCTACGATAGCCCCCATTGGTGAACCGATACCCCCGACAATAACGGCTGCAAACATGGGTAAGAGCATTTGATGGTAGGAGTTTGCCATAAAGCCTTTATCAAGACCATATAAAACCCCGGCAATGGTTGACAAGATTGCCGCCAAAGCCCAGGTCACCCGGACAATCTTGTCGGGGTCAATCCCGGACAACAATGCCAGATCCTGATTATCGGCATATGCTCGCATTGCTTTACCCGTTTTTGTTTTCTGTAAAAAATAAAACACAAAGCCAACCAGCAGGATCGCAATGGTGATGGTTAGAAACTGTGATGTTTTAATTGCAAGACCCTCTGAAAGCCCTGCCATGGTTTTGAATTCTCTGGCAGTTATAATAAATCGCGCACCATCGGCAAAAACATGATGTTCCGGCCCCAGGACAAACCGGACAAGACCGCCGGTTACAAACATAACACCCACGGATGCCATAACAACGGTAATGGGTTTGCTGTTTTGTTTCCTATAGTAAGCGTATACAAATTTATCCGTCAGCAGGATATAAATAAGGGTTACAATAATTGCCAGCGGCAGGGCAAGAAGAGCAGTTGGAACAGACCCCAGGGTAATGCCCCATTTTTGCAGCAGCCATGTTATTAAAATAGTGATCACCGTGCTGAACGCCATGGTGTCACCCTGGGCAAAGTTGGCAAATCTTAAAATGGCATACACCAGGGTAACGGCCAATGCACCTAAAGCCAGTTGTGATCCATATGCCAGACCCGGCACAAATACAAAATTTAAGAGTAGAATAATGGAATTGAGAATATCGGTCAACTCAGGCATCTATCCTCCCAAAAAAGATCTGCGGACTTCAGGATTTGCCAGAAGTTCTTTGCCCGTGCCTGTGTGCTCATTACATCCTGAGACCAGGACAAATCCCTTGTCGGCAATTTCCAGAGCCTGCCTGGCATTTTGTTCTACCATTAAAACTGCCCTGCCCGAGTTTTTTAAATTTACAATATTGTCAAAAATTTCATCCATTACTTTTGGGGCCACCCCTGCCGTAGGCTCATCCAGCAGCATGATGGTTGGCTTTGTCATCATGGCCCTTCCAAATGCAGCCTGCTGGCGCTGCCCCCCTGACAACTGACCGACCAGCTGATTTTTTCTGTCATGCAGGATAGGGAACAGGTCATAAACTTCTGTCAGGGTTTGTGATATATCATCGTTTCTTAAAAAAGCACCCATTTCAAGGTTTTCCTGTACGGTCATGGTGGGAAAAACATTGTCGGTCTGCGGGACAAAAGCAAGGCCCAGACTTATTCTCTTTTGCACGGACAGCTTTGATATGTCACGACCTTCCAGGGTTATAGAGCCGGAACTTGCCTTGAGCATGCCGAGCAATACCTTCATGGCCGTTGACTTACCTGCGCCATTGGGCCCGACAATAACAGCCAGCTGGCCCTTTTCCGCCTCAATCGTACAATCATTTAATATGGGTACACTCTGGTCATAGGCTGCCACCATATGTTTTCCGGATAAATACGCCATTAAGCAGAATCCTTTTCTTTAATTCTCTTGCCCAAATATGCTTCAATGACCTGTGGATTATTTTTTACTTGTTCCGGTGTTCCTTTAGTCAAAACTATACCGTTGGTAAGGACGATCACGGGATCGCAAAGTTTTGATATAAAGTCCATATCATGTTCAATCATACAGAAGGTGTAACCGTGTTCTGAATTCAACCGCAAAATGGCATCACCAATATGACGTAGCAAGGTCCTGTTTACCCCGGCACCCACCTCATCCAGCAGAACCACTTTGGCATCCACCATCATTGTGCGGGCAAGTTCCAGCAGTTTTTTCTGTCCTCCGGAAAGCCTGCCTGCCTTTTCGTTCTTAAGGTGGGATATATTAAGAAATTTAACGACTTCTTTAGCCTTTTTCTGCAGTTTATTTTCCTGCTCCTGAATTTTCCTTCGCCGGATCCAGGAATTGATAATATTCTCTCCAAGCTGATTTCCCGGCACCACCATTAAATTTTCAAACACGGTAAGGGTGGGAAAAGGATGGGCAATTTGGAAGGTTCTTAAAAGACCTTTGTGGAATAAATTATGCGCATCCTCTCCTGTTATATCTTCTTCTTCAAGATAAATTTTACCGGATGTGGGTTTGTACAACCCGGCAATAAGGTTGAATAAGGTACTTTTACCCGCGCCATTGGGGCCGATCAAGCCGGTAATAGAGCCTTTTTCAATATGCAGATTCACGTTGTCAACGGCCTTTATTCCGCCAAAGTGCTTGGAAATATTTTTTACTTTAATCATTTAAAAGCCTCTTGAATTTACTCATATGACCATGACAAATAAAAAGTGTCAAGGAAAATCCAGTCCCAAAAACAACTGTAAAACACGACTTGTATAAGGAAATATCAACTTTTTAAACTCTATCCTGGAGAATGGAAAACTAATCTTTCCCCAGCAGGCGATATCGCACTATTTACTCAAAATGCCAGGATTGCAAAAAGACTGGGTTTTAATTGAAGGACTTTAGTAAACCATTTGGGGATTTTGTTAATATTAACAAAATCCCCAAATAGATTTACCTAGAGGATTTTCAGTCCAACAAGTAGCGCAAAAGCGCGGCTGGCCTGAATCCATGGTATGATCACAGGCCCTGGTAAATCATGTTGCGGCTTTTTTTGTTGCGTGTTTACCCCGCCTGATCTCGCAGACCCCGCCCCATATTTTTAAATAATACCCCGCCGGCCATTTTTATTTATCTCGCACCACAATATGTTGTAAGCTAATTCTACCTGAAGTTGTCTCGAGTGTTAAAAAAGTTCTACCTTTCAAATATATTTTGTAAAAGCTCTAAGTCTTGCAAATAGTTTTGGTTATTGATTAGTTTGAAAATTAAGTATAGCGTTAGAATCACGGATCAAATGTGACAGCAGATGAAATTAAAAAACTGAGATACTCTCAAAAAATAGTACAATGCTGGTATAATTTAGAGGCTAAATTTATTCCCCAAAAAGCATGGGAAAGCGATCTTTTAACGCTTTGGCGGGAAAGGATTACTTTTATTCTTTTCTTTTTAGCGGTCGTATTAGGCCCATTTGCTTTGATACCTTCCTTAATCTTATCTTATAATGAAGGATTATGGGGCGTTTTCATCCTGGATTCTGCTGCATACCTCATTACTTTGGTTGTATTTTTTTCCAAAAAATTTTCTCTCAAGCATAAAACCTGGATTATCTTTTTCATTTTTTACTTGCTTGGAGTCTTACTTTTGTTCATGCTCGGTTTTCAGGGTGCCGGATATATCTGGCTCTTTGGTGCCTCTTTGATTGTTGGTGCGATGCTCGGGCTCAAAGCAGCCGGTATTGCACTGCTTATGAACTTTTTAAGTTTGGTTTCTATTGGAATTTATATCGCAGTTGGATCACCTGAATGGGCTTTTAATATTAAAAATATAATTGAAAAATGGGTGGTCATGATTGCTAATTTCATGTTGATCAACACCCTGATTACCCTGCTTGTTGCCGTTATGCTGGACAGCTTGAAAAACGCCCTGACAAGGGAAGAAAACGCTGCAATCGAACTCAAGAAAAAGCGTGAAGAGCTCATGGCCATCTTCGCTGCCAGCCCTGATCCGCTCCTTGTATATGATAGTCTGGGCAATGTCCAATATCTCAATGATGCCTTTACTGCAACCTTTGGTTGGATCTTGAATGAAGTAAAAGGGAGAAAAATTTCTTTTATCCCTGAAGGCCAGCAAAAAATTTCTGATAAGGATTGTTTAACCGGTCCGGATAAGATTAAGGATACGGCAGTCCGGTTTGAAACAAAACGACAGACCAAAGACGGCAAAGTTTTAGATGTTTCATTGAGTGCTGCTCCGATTAAGGGAAACAAGGGGGAGAAGATCGGAATAGTTGCTAATATAAAAGATATTACCAAAAGTAAAAAAATAGCAATACAACTCCAGCAATCACAGAAAATGGAATCCATAGGTACATTAGCTGGAGGTATCGCTCATGATTTCAACAATATTCTTTTCCCCATTGTGGGTTATACAGAGATGCTGTTGGAGGATATTCCTGAAGATAGTCCTTTCCGAGAAAGTCTTAACCAGATTTATACCAGTGCCTTGAGAGCCAGGAGCCTGGTAAAACAGATCCTCTCATTTTCCCGTCAAGAGAGCAGTGAATTGATACTGATGAAGATGCAGCCCATTGTCAAGGAATCATTAAAACTTATCCGATCGACAATCCCTACAACAATTGACATCAAACTGGATATCAATCCTGACTGTGGTGTGATTAAAGCTGATCCCACACAAATTCATCAGATTGTAATGAATCTTGCAACCAATGCCTACCATGCCATGGAAGAGATTGGCGGGGAATTGAAAGTGAGCCTCAAAGAAGTCGAATTGGGTGAGTACGACATAATAACTCCGGATATGGCACCTGGAATTTATGCTTGTCTGACAGTGGCTGATACAGGGAAGGGCATGGACAAAACCTTAACTGATAAAATCTTTGATCCGTTTTTTACCACCAAAGAAAAAGGTAAAGGCACAGGAATGGGATTGTCAGTGGTGCATGGTATCGTTACTGCTATGGGGGGAGCTATCCAGGTGTATAGCGAACCTGGTGAAGGGACACAATTTCATGTTTATCTGCCAGTGGAAAAAAGTCTTTTTGAAGAACAGGTAACCACCTCAAAAGCACAAATCCAGGGTGGAATTGAACAGATCCTTCTTGTGGATGATGAACAAGCGATCCTTAAAATGGAAAAACGGATGTTGGAGCGTTTAGGATATCAGGTTACTTCGCGTACCAGCAGCCTTGAAGCGCTTGAAGCTTTCCGTGCAAGTCCCGATAGATTTGACCTGGTCATAACTGATATGGCAATGCCAAATATGTCTGGAGATGGACTATCAGTTGAACTGACTAAAATACGCCCTGGTATTTCTATATTGCTTTGCACAGGGTTCAGTGAAAACATGTCTGACAAAAGGGCGGCATCATTGGGTATTAAGGGTTTTTTATTTAAGCCTATTGTGATGAAGGATCTTGCCCAAAAGATACGTGAAGTGCTGGAATAAAATTGAAACAGTAGAATAATGGCTATAGCCCTCGATTTTCAAGGCTTTAAAAAATTGTAGAATAGCAAGGGCATTCTTCTCATTTTTCAATTAAAATCTGACTCCAAAACGGTGGTAGGATAGAATTAAAGCCTGAATTCCCAGGTTATATTATATGACCCAGAACCGGTACCAAAAGCCATTTTGCCGCAGTGTTTTATATAGAGCTTAAAATTTGAGTTTGGTAGAATATTATCAGAGCGTTTGAGGTGTCCAAGGCTGGATATTGATCTTGATTTTTATGGGAGGATACATCCTGTGCACTATCCTTCTATTAGTCCTCTTTTTTATTTAAAAACAATCAACCACAATATATTGTACCTTGTATTTTTTCATTTCAAGGTGCGACATTAAATTTTGTTGAAAAAAATATTTTAGGAACCTCTATGTCATTTTTTTTTACATCATACCCGGGCCCTTCACTTTTGTTGTATTAGAGGCAAAGCCCGACCCCGACCTCTTTTATATTGACAACTCTGGACAGGGCAATTTTTGATGCAAGATCAGTACAATGGCCGGCATAAACTGAATTTGGACAAAGATCTTTAAAATAGGAAATTGTTCCCTCAAGCTGGCGCTTAGAAGGATTCAGCAGATGAAACCCTCCAATGACATCTAAAATTGTCTGATCTTTACAGACTTTTCTGGCATATTCAATGATATTACAGATACCTGCATGGGAACACCCCGTAATAATGACCAGTCCTTTTGAGGTTTTATAGACAAGGGCGGAATCTTCAATAACCCTGTCCGCTTCGTTTGATCCATCTTTGCGGCCAAAGGAAGTGATTCCTTCAAAATCATTTGTTCTGGGTATCTGCCCAAGAAAGATAAGATTCTCTGTCAAAAGGTTAAAAGATGACTCTCCCCGGATAAAAGATCCTTGTCCAGGACTTGATGCAGGATCTCTACGGCTTCGTCTATCTGGGCTTCAGTAATGATAAAAGGAGGACCGAACATCACCATATCCCCGGACTGTCCCCGGTTGCATCCACCCGAGTATTCAATAAACATGCCCTTTTTCATGCATTCTGCTGATACTCGTGCTGAAAATGCATATTTGGGATCAAGGGTTTTTTTTGTTTTTTTATCTTCAACAAACTCAATTCCCCTCATCAACCCGAGTCCCCTGATATCCCCCACCAGGGGATGCCCTTTTAAATCCTGCAGTTTATGATCAAGATATTCACCCATTTTATGGCATCGCTCAACAAGATCATGCTCAGCCAGATAATCAATGGTTTTTGATACCACTGCACAGCCAAGGGGGTTGCCGCCCCAGGAATGACCGGCACCAAACATGCCTGAATTGTCGGCAATTTTATTATGGATGTAATCCGGAACAGCCACTGCACCTATGGGGAAATAGCCTCCCCCAAGCCCCTTACCCAGGGCCAGGATGTCAGGGACAACATCAAAGTGTTCATAGGCAAACATTTTACCGGTCCGCCCCATTCCCGTCATAACCTCGTCATACATTAAAAGCACATCATATTTGTCGCAAATTTCCCTGATGCGCTTTAAATATCCCTTTGCAGGCACAACTCCGCAGAGGGACATGCCGGAAACAGGTTCTGCCAGAAAAACAGATACATTGTCAGGCCCGAGACACATAATTTCATTTTCAAGGGCATTGGCACAGTCCAGATCGCAGGTTTCAGGCGTTTTATTGAACCAGCACCGATAACAATAAGCGGGTGGGATATGGGTAAAATCATGAAGATAGGGTAAAAAATCCGATCTTCTGCCCGTGGCACCAGTCCAGGCAAGCGCGCCTGCCGTGCTGCCGTGATAGCTCTGCCACCTGGAGATCACCCGGGTCTTGGACTGTTTCCCATTATCCAGATGATATTTCCTGGCGATTTTAACGCCGATCTCTATGGCTTCTGTACCCCCTGAAACAAAAAAGACCTTATCCATGGCAAAATCAGACGATTTGCAGACCTTGTGTGCCGCTTCGATAAGCGGAGGGTTTGTAAAATCAATGCGATGAACATATGCCACCTTTTTTGCCTGATCGGCGAGAACCTCTGCCATCTCCTCAAGTCCATGGCCAAGGTTACACAATATGGGGCCGCCGGAAGCATCTATATACCGGTTCCCCTTATCATCGTAGAGATAGATACCCTTTGCACTGTCAATGGAAACATATTCTCGATTCAAAAAGAAATGAAAGACATGAGAAACGTCATTTGAACTGCTTATTTGCATTGATTTTCCTCCTATTTAAGAATTCACAAAACCTGATAATTTGTGAAACATTTTTCTGCAAAAGATGCGGCTGCAATTATATTCAACAATTTAGTAATAGTTCAACCCGTTAAAAGAAGTTATCTCAAAGCCCTGTCTGATGGATATTTGCAAGAGGTTAAGCGAATAGCCTCGAAACAAATATCCATCAGACAGGGCGGTTTCAAACATAAAAGCCGAATAGTTACACAATTTATTGTGTTTTTTAATTTTCGTTGTCAAGGAGAAAAACAAAAGACCAGATAATCCAAGACCATCTCATGTGGTTTTTTTATGATTAGCACCATACCCGGAACTAGTTGCTGTGCCAAAAATTATATTCCCTGTGGAGGATAGGAGTACCAGAACCAAATATTATTTTCTCATAGGCGTTGACCCTGCTTATTCATCGTAATGTTTTTGATTTTTATCTATTTTTTTGCTATTTTCCAATTCCTGAACCCTGGCATTAAAAATGACAAAAGAAAGCAGCATTAATGAACTATAAATTTGAACCCAATGAAGCGTTTGCAAAAAACCTGGATAGCGAAGATATTCTAAGCAAGTTCAGAAATAAATTTTATATACCCGAAGATACGATCTATATGGATGGAAACTCCCTGGGGCTTCTATCAAAGGATGCTGAAAAAAATATTGCCCGGGTAACAAAAGAATGGAAACAAAATGCCATCAAGGGGTGGATGGGGGGAGACAAACCCTGGTTTTATCTTCCCGAAGAGATCGGAAAAAAGTGTGCCAGAATTATTGGAGCAGATGAAAATGAGGTTATCCTGACCGGTTCAACAACGGTCAATATCCATTCTTTGATCAGTACATTTTACAACCCATCGGGCCGTCGTACAAAAATTTTAGCCGATGAATTGAATTTTCCTTCAGATATTTATGCGCTCAAAGGACAGATCCTGCTGAAAGGGTTTGATCCTGAAAAAGAACTGATATTGATAAAGAGTGAAAATGGCCGCACCCTTGATGAAAATGTAATTGCAGCATCCATGACCAAAGATGTTGCATTGATATTTCTACCCTCGGTTCTCTACAGAAGCGGTCAGCTGCTTGACATGCCATACCTTATCAATGAAGCCCATAAAAGAGGTATTTTAATTGGATTTGACTGTTGCCATTCAGCCGGTGTTATTCCACACGAATTTAGCAAATGGGGTCTGGATTTTGCTGTTTTCTGCAGCTACAAGTACATGAACGGGGGCCCTGGAAGTCCGGCTTTTTTATATATAAATAAAAAACACTTTGATAAAAAACCCATATTATCCGGATGGTTTGGCTGTGATAAAAACAAGCAGTTTAATATGGATATCCAATTTGAAAACCAAAGAAGCGCCGGAGGGTGGCAGATTTCAACCCAGGGTTTGTTAAGTGCAGCCCCTGTTGAAAGCGCACTTGAAACCATACTGGAGGCAGGAATGGATAATATAAGAGAAAAATCCAAAAAAATAACGGACTATCTTGTTTATCTTGTTAATGTTTACCTGTCAAAAAAACCGTATCATTTTAAAATCGGGACACCCCTTGATCCGGAAAAAAGGAGCGGTCACATTGCCATCGAACACGAAAAAGAAGCTGTAAGAATCGGCAAATCCCTTTTAAATAACAGGGTTATACCGGATTTCAGGCCGCCCAATATCATCAGGATGGCGCCAGTACCCCTTTATAATACCTTTCATGAAGTCTGGGAAGTTGTTCAAACCCTGAAAAAAATAATGGATACAAAAGAATATAATAATTATTCAAGGGATAGAGGGACAGTGGCTTAAAAAGGGTTTAATAATTTTTTGTTCTGATCGGTTCTTTTTTGCTTGACTAAGACAGACCTTCTTTTTATAGTTGCAGAATTCACAATTAAAGTTGTAATTATGTTGTACAAACAATAATTTAAATTGGAGGAGAGCACAAAAATGAAATCTTTTTTAAAGGCTTTAGCGCTTGTATTAGTTCTCATGATTGGCATTACTGCACCCGGTTTTGCCGGTGACACAATTAAACTTGGTTCTGGTGGAGTTATTTCCGGTGACTTGGCACCCTATGGAATTTCTGCTGTTAGAGGTGTTGAGATTGCAATTGAAGACATTAATGCCAAAGGCGGAATTCTCGGTAAAAAAATTGAATTGCTGGTAGGCGATGATGTATGTAAACCTGAAGTTGCTGTTAACATGGCTACCAAGCTTGTATCAGACGGCGCACAGATGATTGTTGGCCATGTCTGCTCCGGAGCTACAATCGCAGCAAACAAAATTTATAAAGATGCCGGACTTATTATTGTCTCCCCTGCATCCACCAATGATGACCTGACCCTTAAAGGCGAACATCCAAACTTTTTCAGAACAATTTCCTATGATGGTGCCCAGGCTGCTCTGATGACCTCTTATGTAAAAAATGATCTAAAGGTCAAAACAGTTGCCCTGATCCATGACAAAGGCGATTATGGAAAAGGCCAGATGGAACTTGCCAGAAAACTCTTTGAAAAGTTAGGCGGCGTTGAAGTCGTTCTTTTTGAAGGTGTAACAACCGGCGCTGTTGATTATTCAGCCATCGTACAAAAAATCAAAAGATCAAAAGCACAGCTCACCATGTGGGGCGGCTATCATTCAGACGCTTCAAAAATTGTGGGTATGATCAAAAAGAAAAAAGTTAATACGATTTTCTTTGGCGCTGACGGTATCATCGGTGACAACTTTGTACAACTGGCCGGCAAATATTCCGACGGTGTTTATGCAACAGGACCGAATGATACTTCCAACAACCCCCTTTATAAAGAAATTTCCGCCAAACATCAGAAAAAATACGGCGAAGCCCCAGGAACTTTCTTCCATAATGGTTATGCATGTGTTCAGGCCCTTGCTGCAGCAGCAGAAAAAGCCGGTTCCCTTGACTATGATAAGATGAGAGCCGCCATGTTTGAAATTCAAGTTGATTCTCCATTAGGCCCCATTGGTTTTGATAAAAACGGCGATGTTATCGGAGCCGGTTTTTCAGTCTATCAGGTTCAGAATGGAAAATATACACAGGTTAATTAATATCTGATATAAAGATAAAAACAGGAGTGTAATGGTAAACAAGTATTACAACTCCTGTTTTTATATGTATTAATTTTGCTTAAATTTAACAAAGTTTAGGAGATAATAATTAATTAACATGCGTCTGTTTAATATTATACTGGGTGTGGCAGTCGTCGGGGTACTTGGGTTTTTAGGCATCAAGGAGATCATTGCAGACCCTGTCTATTTTTTAGAATTATTTCTAGGAGGCCTTACAAGGGGAAGCATCTATGCCTTGATCGCTCTTGGGTATACCATGGTTTATGGTATTATCCAGTTGATCAACTTTGCCCATGGTGAAATCTATATGATCGGTGCCATGACCGCCCTGATTGTTGCCAGTGTTTTAGGTCTTTGGGGATGGAACTCTGCTGTTATCGTTATCCTTGCCTTTGTTTTTGCCATTGTTTACTCTTGTGCCTATGGATTTACCGTTGAAAAAATTGCTTATAAGCCCTTAAGAACAGCGCCAAGGCTTTCAGCACTTATTTCAGCCATTGGTATGAGCCTTTTTTTACAAAATTATGTGATGCTGGCACAGACATCAGAATATATGCCCTTTGAAAGCCTGATCCCTGATTTTGAATTCTGGGAACCTTTTTCACACATTATTACTTCCGTTGAAATGACAATAATTGTCACAACTATCATTGTCATGATTCTTTTGGGTATACTCATTAAATTCACCAAAATCGGTAAAGCCATGCGGGCCACGGCCCAGGATAAAATCATGGCATCCCTTGTAGGCATAAATGTAAACCGGGTTATTTCCACGACCTTTGTTGTGGGATCAGCCACTGCTGCCATCGGTGGTGTTTTAATTGCCTGTCATGTGGGTCAGATAAACTTTATGATCGGGTTTATGGCAGGGCTTAAAGCATTTATTGCAGCCGTTTTAGGCGGGATCGGAAGTATTCCCGGAGCTGTTTTGGGAAGCCTTGTCTTAGGGATTAGTGAAAGCCTTTTTACCGGCTATTTCTGGAGTGAGTATGAAGATGTTTTTGCCTTTACTATTCTTGTGATTATTCTGATATTCAGACCATCGGGTATCCTTGGCAGAGACACTACTTCTAAAGTTTAACCTCCTTATTTAGAAAGTTGATTATGGTTACAATTAAAGAAATCAAGTTATCATTTTTTATTGGTTTATGGTTCATGGTGCTGACCTTTCCTATCATGGTCATAAAAGTCAATACCATAACTCATACTGTGATTTTCAGATGGAGCAACCTTTTATGGGTTGGAATCGTCGGATTTTTTGCTTCTCTTGTCTGGAATTATTTTTTGCGGAGAAAAGAGGAAAAAAAGAAATCAGACATAAAAGATGACATACCCTTTGTTCACAGGCTGCTTCAGAATGAACGGTTCAGGATCCCTTTTTTGACTGTGCTGGCACTCTTTTTTCTTGTTTATCCCTTTGTTTTCCCCATGTATCATACCAGCATCATGATTTCGGCATTGGTTTATGTTATGCTTGGACTGGGCTTAAATATTGTTGTGGGGCTGGCAGGTCTTCTGGACTTAGGATATGTGGCCTTTTATGCAGTTGGTGCCTATACCTATGCACTTTTAAACCTGCATTTTGGCATTAGTTTCTGGTTTGTTCTGCCCATTAGCGCAATCTTTGGTTGCATCGCCGGAACCCTGCTGGGCTATCCAGTTTTGAGGCTTAAAGGAGATTATCTGGCTATTGTTACTTTGGGTTTTGGGGAAATCATCAGAATTATCCTTGAAAACTGGGATGATTTTTCCAATGGGCCAAGGGGGATTGGAAATATCCCTGCCCCATCCTTTTTCGGCCATCAATTTGATCAGCATAATTCCGTCATCTACATTTATTTTATCGTTATTGCACTTGTGCTGATGACTATTTTCTTTGTGGGCCGGCTTGAGAACTCAAGAATCGGTCGAGCCTGGATTGCTTTGAGGGATGATGAGATTGCCTGTCAGGCAATGGGAATTGACAAGTTTAAAACCAAGCTGACTGCTTTTGCCCTGGGTGCAACCTGGGCCAGTATCGGCGGGGTGGTCTTTGCTGCAAAAACATCATTTATCAACCCCATGTCTTTTACGATCTGGGAGTCCATTACCATTTTGTGCGTTGTTGTCATCGGTGGGATGGGATCTGCCATTGGTGTTATTGCCGGTGCCCTTGTACTGATACTGCTGCCTGAATACCTAAGGGCAGTTGCCGAATACCGAATGCTTGTATTTGGAGCACTCCAGGTCATCGTAATGGTATTTAAACCCGAAGGGCTTATTCAAAGTGTGCGTAAAATATATAAATTTAAAAAAGTAAAAGAATAAATTTATGGAACCTATACTCAATGTAAAAAACCTCACAATGAATTTTGGTGGGCTAAAAGCGCTGGACACGGTAAACATTTCAGTTGAAAAAGGACAGATTGCTGCCCTTATCGGGCCGAATGGTGCAGGGAAAACCACATTTTTTAATTGTATTACCGGAATTTACCCTCCCAGTGAGGGTATTGTAGAAATAACACCTCCAGGCAGACCCACTCAGAAAATAAACGGGCTGAAAACCAACTATGTAACTGAAAGAGGACTTGCAAGGACCTTCCAGAATATCAGGCTTTTTGAAGGGATGACTGTCCTTGAAAATGTCATGATCGGAAGACATTGCCGATTGAAATCAGGGATTCTCAAGGCTATGCTTCGTCCTCCCAGCCAGAAAAACGAAGAAAAGAAAGCAGTCTATGACTCTTATGAAATCCTTGAAAAAATAGGCCTGGACCAATACGTTAACGAAATGGCCGTCAACTTACCCTATGGTGCTCAAAGACGTCTTGAAATTGCAAGAGCCCTTGCCACAAATCCGTTCCTGCTGCTTTTAGATGAACCTGCCGCAGGAATGAATCCCCAGGAAACAAAAGAACTTGACGAGTTGATCGTCTGGCTGAGGGACAACGAGGATGTGTCCATCCTGCTGATTGAACATGACATGAAACTTGTCATGAGTCTGTCCGACAATATTCATGTAGTGGATTACGGCAAGAAAATTGCCGAAGGCAATCCTGAAGAGGTAAAGTCTAATCCGGAAGTAGTCAAAGCCTATCTTGGAGACGAGTCTGAAGATGCTTAAATTAAAAGATGTACACACATATTATGGAAATATTCATGCCCTCAAAGGGATCAGCCTTGAAGTTATAGAAGGAGAAGTGATCTCTCTGATCGGGGCAAATGGTGCCGGCAAATCAACCACATTGATGACCACCTGCGGCATTGTTCCGGCCAAAAAGGGAAGTATTGAATTTAAAGGTCAGGATATCACCCATATGCCTTCAGATGAGATTGTAAAATTAGGGATCTGCCAGGTGCCGGAAGGTAGAAGAATTTTTCCTTACCTCACTGTTGCAGAAAATCTTGACATGGGTGCTTTTTTAAGAAATGACACTGATGAAATAAAAAAAGATATGGATTATGTTTACAGTCTTTTTCCTATCTTGGCTGAAAGGCGAAACCAGGCCGGAGGAACGCTCAGCGGTGGAGAGCAGCAAATGCTGGCCATTTCAAGGGCCTTGATGGCAAGACCAAAGGTATTGCTCCTGGATGAACCCTCCCTTGGCCTTGCACCCATTATTGTCAAACAGATTTTTCGTATTATTAAAAAAATCAACGAGGATCAGTCAACCACGATTTTTATTGTTGAGCAAAATGCGAATCTTGCCTTGAAAGCTGCTCACAGAGGGTATGTTATGGAAAATGGTATAATTACATTAACGGATACTGGCGCAAATCTCATGGCAAACGAAGATGTCAAAAAGGCCTATCTGGGTATCTAAACACCCTTAACTTATCTTAAAAACTGCTGAATGCCGATTTACATTCAGCAGTTTTTTATTTTTCATAGCGCATCAGGTGAATAATTTTTTAGTGCATAAAAAAATCCAAATCCTATAAAAAATACGGTTTTTTATCTATTGTATTTTCTCCCGCCCGGATATAAGTAGTAAACAGTTCCTAAACTCGTTTTTCTTCAACGATTTCGACTTGCGAAAACAGCAACCGACAGTGCAGAGCTTTGTTCTCCCATCCAATATCCAGCGGGCTTTTTAATAATCAGATCTATCTCTTCACGGGACTGATCCGCTTCCAAAAAACTGTAACCGAGGTTAAGCTACTTTTTACGAAAAATATCCAAAAACCGAAAATGCATCGAATTTCACCGGTGATTTTCATGTTAAACTATATTTCTTCAACCCTATTAGCCTTGGCAATATCCGGCCAAATTCTCAAAACATCTTGGTCAATCAATCTTGGTTGACCCTTTTGGTCAATAAAAACATTGGTGATTTTGGCTTTTATTATTATTTTTTCAGATTTTTTCAGATATACTTTTTGATCCACCTGAAAGCTATGAGCAGATTGTTGGTCAATCTGTGTTTCAAAACGAAGGATATCTCCTAAATGTGCCGGGTTTTTATACTGAAGCGTGATCTTTGCAACAACATGAAAGGCCCCGATGCAATGAATCGGCTCAAGTAATTGATTTTCTTCAAGGTAACGCCATCGGGCTTCCTCAAGCAACTCTACAAACCGGGCATGATTGACATGACCAAAATGATCAATATGATAGCTTCGAACTATAATTTCAGTGGTTGATTTCATAGTTGCTCTCCTTTACAATTGAATTGGCCGAATGGTATCCCCAAAGCATTGCAATACTTAAAAAACTGCATTTAACAAGTATCCATATAGTTGAAGTATTCCCATTAACAACTCCAATCAAAGCGACAGTAAGCAATCCTGCGACCACTGGTACAGCAGTTAAAGCCATAACCATTCGACGTTCAACAGGCTTTTGTGCTGTCCAGGCCAAAAGCAGGGTCCAGCAGGCCATTAGTGCACCTGCAATACCCAGAGCCATTCGCAGGGAAAGATCAACTTGCAAGTCAGGCTTGCCAATCAGGATGCCAAAAAATTGAGGAAAGACCAATGCGATTGCCCAAAGTGTATCCGCAGCAACGCCAATCCAGCATATTGTTTTCATAATCTGTATTTTTTTTTGTGATGTCATTGTTCTTCTCCTTTTTGTTTTTAAATAAGTGAAACGATCATTAGAAAAAAATTTATATAATGTCCGGGTCAACTTTGTAAAAAGAATACACGCATTTTCGTATTGACGTCTTGATCGTTCACGCAAATAAGTTGATCTTTTGCGCAAACTTAAGGTATTTTTTTTCAATCATTTTTCTTGGAGATCCTTGATGGTTAACTATCAAAAAAATTCTACTGTTTCGGTCGGATTGGTGAAGATTTTAAATGCCTATGCCAACAGGCTGGACGTTGATTTTAAAAAAGTCGCAAGGTTTTGTGATTTTGATATTTGCATCCTCAATAACAGTGAAGCCAGAGTTTCAAGCAAATTTTTTGAGTCAATGTGGATGCGGATCGTATCTTTAGGTAAAGATCCTTATCCTGGATTAAATTTCGGACGTCAGATGGCAAAACACTATCCTTCCGGCAGCATTCTTTTTACCATGATGATGAACTGTGCTACCATTGAAAAGGCTCTTCAAGTCTTTGTCCGCTACCATCGTATCATGGCGGACATCATCCAGCCTCAGTTTCAAAAAACAGGAGAGGTAACTCACTTATCATGGGAAATATCAACACCCGGGTTTCACACGCACTCACACCTATCCGAAGCTCTTTTGTGTACATATTACTCTATTTTGAACTTTCTCAGCCAGGGAGAACTGACACTTATAAAGGCTTGCTTCACACATGTCGGGCCAAGTGACCCGGTCGATAGAACGAAATATCAAAGTGTGTTCAACGCACCCATATTTTTTGAAGAGAATAAAAATGAACTGATCATAGAAACTGAGAGTTTAGACATAAAAATTGATCTGGCCAATCAGGAACTTTATAAGGTTCTTGAACGACATGCCACTCAGATTGTGAACACCATGCCCAAAGAAAAAAAATGGTCAAATAAAGTCTTGGTATTAATAAGTGATATAATTATTAAGGGAGATATACCCAATATTGAATCTGTTTCCCGAAAACTCGCGGTGAGCAAACGCAGTCTTCAAGAAAAGCTTAAAATTGAAAAAACATATTTTCGCTATCTTTTTGAAGCAGTACGCAAACAGATGGCTGTTGATAATCTGGCCAAGCAGGATGTAAGTATTTGTGAAACGGCATTTATGCTGGGGTATTCAGATCAAAGTGCTTTTAACCATGCTTTCAAACGATGGACCGGACAAACCCCAAAAGCCTATATTAGAAAATTAACCTAAACCATTTTTTCCAACAAATGAAATGCTGCAGTTGCAAAACCGCAGATTTTTGAAGCTGGTGAGGACGTTCGCGATGTCCCCACCCAAGATCGCCGAGGCGGTCCCGCTCGGCGGTACCTTACCAACCAGCCTTTCAAGCCGGAAGTACTTTAAAATAATTATAAACTTTTTTAAGCTTGGATTTTTGTTTCTTTTTTGATCCCTCTACACTGCCAAATTCAAAAAATTTTATTTTTTTAATTCCAACAAAATTAAAGATCGCCTTTTTCATTAGCGCCTTGTGAGCATTGTTCAAAAAAAATAATGGGTAGTTTTTTGGGCCCTTCATGGTTGAAATACAAATTGCTGATTTTCCTTTGAGCAGGCCTTCGTGGGAATATTTGCCCTTATTTCGATATGCGAAATTCGTTGAAAACAATTGATCTATGTATCCAAGTAACATGGCTGGAGGTCTTCCCCACCATATGGGATAGATAAAAACCAATTTGTCTGCCCAAAGGATCTGCTCTCTATAAGCTGCAAATTTCGGATCGATGTGCATATCACTTCGTTTTTTGTTCTCATCAAAAAAAAGAATCGGATCAAACTCTTCTTCGTATAGATCAATGACTTTGATCTCAATTCTGCCTTCATTTTCCGATATACCTTTGAGCGTCTGCTCAAGAAAAGCATAGTTTAAACTTTGGTGATTCGGATGTGTGTAAACAATAAGTGTGTTCATGTTGTCTCCTTTATGTTATCATTTGATAAGTAATATAGCGCAGGAAAAAATATTTGTCAAATGATAATTATCAAATGATAATTAAATAGACTTGCAACTGATGGAATACAGAGGGAAGATCATGGATAAAAATAAATTTTTTCAGGTTGTTATAAATTTTATCGGCAATGTGCATTCCAGTACTCATTTCCTGAAGAAAGATGCCCGTTCTAATAAAATCACTCCCCAGCAGCACTCTATACTGGAGTATGTTTTTTTCAGTAAAGAGGTGACGACAAGTCAGGTGGCCGATTGTTTGAATATTTCCTTACCCAATGCCAGCAGAGAACTTAAAAAACTTTTCAAGTTGGACCTTATTATAAAGGAATCCAATGAGAAAGACAGGCGGAAGACCACAATAAGTCTATCTAAGCCGGGACAAAATCTTATGTTGCGCACATTTGAAAGGATCCAGAAAAATTTCTGGAAACAGGCGGATGAACTGTCTGAGGATGAGATGAGATCCATTATATCTTCGATGAAAGTTCTTGAAAAAAAGGTGTTCATTCCATATTGATCTTGCAGGAAGGCAGGGATGATGAGTTAAGCCTTTGGTCTGATACTTTTTTTACTGGATATTTGATTCAAAAAATTGATGTCCTAACAAGTCATTAATTACTACTTTATGTAATATTTAATTCATGCTATTCAAATCAAGCGGATGATACCTTATAAATCAAGGACGAAAGAATAATGAAAAGGCAACTAATAGTTGGCCTGGCAAGCTTAATAATTTTAACCGGATGTGCGGGGACTATGCCTGATCTGGGGATAAATGACGGCAAGCTGGCCCTGTGCCCGAAAACACCAAATTGTGTGAACAGCACGTCGGCTAATGAAAATCAATACATTCAACCTATCAGTTACGCAGGAACACGTCAGGAAGCGCGAGCCCTTCTCTTGCAGGTACTTGAGTCTGAAAAGCGAGTAAAAATCCTGACGGCTCAGGAAAATTATATTCGAGCAGAGTTCACCTCATCTTTGTTTAGATTTGTTGATGACGTGGAATTTTATTTTCCGGAAGCGCAAGCTTACGAGACGGTCATTCATATCCGATCTGCGTCCCGCATTGGATATTCCGATCTTGGTGCCAATCGAAAACGAATTGAACGGATTCGAGGTAAATTCTGATATTTCTTTACAGGTATTATGTATATTGGTAATAAATGATAGAAATTAAACATACCCTGACGTTACAAAAAAAGGACTATCCATGATTCCAAATCAACGATCATTATTCAGCATACCCGATGATATTGCATACTTTAACTGTGCCTACACATCTCCGCTTCTGAAAACAGCCGAATCAGAGGGCAGACAGGCTGTAACAGCCAAGGGGCGGCCATGGAATATCACACCGGCCGATTTCTTTAAAACCATTGAAACCCTGAGGGGCCTGTTTGCACAAATCATTGCGTGTACGGGTGAAGATATCGCCATCATTCCTGCCGTATCATATGGGATCGCCCTTGCAGCAAAAAATCTGCCCGTTTTCCAGGGCCAGGAAATTGTGGTTATTGAGGATCAATTCCCTTCCAATATCTATAGTTGGGAGCGCGTGGCCCGTGAAAAAAAAGGAGCAATTCAAACGGTAAAAAGACCTGGAAACCATGACTGGACAAGTGCCGTCATCAAGGGAATCAACAAAAAAACCGCCATTGTGGCAGTCCCCAATTGTCACTGGACAGATGGTTCCCTGCTGGATCTGGTCCGGATCGGAAAGGCCTGTCGTGATCATGGCGCGGCGCTTGTCATTGATGGTACACAATCATTGGGTGCCATGCCATTTTCAATCAAAGCAGTTAAGCCTGACTTTGTAATCACTACTGCCCACAAATGGTTACTGGGTCCCTATAGTTTAGGATTCTGTTATGTTGCGCGGCAATGGCAGAACGGAACACCTTTGGAGGAAAACTGGCTGAATCGAGAAGGGTCTGAAGATTTTTCAAGGCTGGTTGATTACAGGGATGAGTATCAGCCCGGCTCCCGAAGGTTTGATGTGGGCGGTGCCAGCAATTTTGTTTTGGCGCCCATTGCAGAGGTGGCATTAAAACAGCTTCTTGACTGGGATATACAAAAAATCTCAGAAACCATCCAGCTCAAGATAGACCTGATTGCCGAAAAGGCACAGTCACTGGGATTCAGGGTTCCTTCCAAATCCATGCGGGCACCGCATTTGATCGGCATCACCCTTCCCGGGGGCGTTCCGGAAAAGCTTATAAAAAAGCTCTCATCTGAACAAATTTTTGTCAGCATCCGCGGGCATTCCATAAGGATTGCGCCACACCTCCATAACACGGACAAAGATCTTGACAGACTTTTCAGTGCACTGGGTTAAACCCGAATATTTCATGACTTTTTAGAAATGTGAAACCGGTCCATTAGGATTTGATCTTTTTTGATATAAGCTGCGACTCATATTCCATATAAAGCAGAAGCGCCTTATCAAGAGCCTTATCAATGAGAGAATCCGGCGCATCCAAAAGAATCTGACGTGCCATTTGATTTGCCCTGTGGGAAGCATCCTGTGAGCCTTTCTTCTCCCACTCTTCCTGAGTCCCCCAGAAAGAAGTAATAGGTGCCCACCGGTTACGGCAATTTTTTACAGTCATGGGCTCGGTGAGATATGACCCCCCATGCCCCACATGCTGGATTGATTCAACGCAAAGATCTCTATCCGCGCCTGAAATTCCCTGGCTGATACGTTTGATGCGGCTGATGATCTCCCCATCCAATAGGGTCTTTTCATAGGAAACAGTTAAAATATTATCAAGGATACCCACAGATTCATTGAGCAGATGGGCGCCGGACAACATTCCCAGCATCAGATTCTGCATAGTTTCAGCACCGGCCTGAAAATCCGGAATCTTGGCATCGGTAAAGCCGGACATGGCCCGTACGGGGATGTGATAATAATCAAGCCCCATTTGTATGTTGACAATATTTATCAACATGCTTTCAGGTGAACCTGTGCTGAATCCACAGGTTCTCATATTGGCTGCGGCAGCACTGGGGCTGTATACCACGGGATGTCCCGGCCGCAGCAACTGGACCAGAACAATTCCAGCCAGAATTTCCGCATTCTGAAGGACAGCCGTTCCCAACATACTGTAAGGGGATGTAACACCGGCCAGAGGAGCACATAAAATGGTTGGAACCTGGTTGCGTTTCACATAGGCAAGCATGGTCTCCAAGGGATCCCATGAATAGGTAAGGGGTGTTGTCACACCAATACTCACTGCCATATAATGATTTTTTTCAAAAACCTTTTGGCCTCCCACGGCCATCTCCATCATATCCAATTGTGCCCTTGCCTGACTGCCAGTGGTCATGAATCCGTTCACAGGTTTATCCGTATGTTTCAAGGTTTCGTACATCATATAAAGATGCTTGAGTTCAGGATCCACATCTTTGGGTTCAACAGGAATCATTCCAACCAGATCATAGATATCACCGGCCTGATAAATCTTTTGAAAGTTGGCATAATCTTTTAAGGTTCCTTCCCTGATTTTGCCATCAAGATCATGAACCTTAACAGTTCCTGCTGCGGGTTGAAGCAGGTACCCATCTCCCATGGTTCTTGTATAATTATCATTTCGCGCTTTCCAGGTAAACCTTTCCGGAACCTTTTCCAGGCATTTTTCCACAAGTTCAGGACTTAATTTAACCAGCTTATCCTGCACTTTTGCTCCATAATTTTTAAAAATTTCAAGGACCTCATAATGGTGAAAAAGCACTCCGGTTTCCTCTAATATTTTTAAACTGGCCCCATGAATTTTTGAGAGCATATCCGGTTCAATGGCTTGAATTTTTTTCATCTATTATCCTTTTTATGTCACAATTATTCGATCTAACCCGGATATTTCACGAGTTGAGTTTGCCTTAGCTGCAAGTTGCAGGGTATGCCGCTGTATAAGTCTACCGCAAATAGCCTGTAGCGAAGCAGATGAGGTAAAATCAGCTCGCCTGAATGGGATAGGTCCCATACTTTTCTTTAGTCTCCATCATGGCCAATATGTTTTCAACTTTGCAATAATCAGTAATACTGTTGGAGGTGGCCATCAAATACCCACCACCCGGTGCCAGCCGGGCTATCTTTTCTTTTACTTCTAAAATGGTTTCTTCAACCGTGCCCCGACTTAATGTGTGACCAATATCAATATTTCCCCAGATACAGATTTTATCGCCATACTTTTCTTTATATTCAAAGATATCGTTCACATCAGGCTGAAAGGGATTAAAACAATTCATGCCGAATTCCATAATATCATCAAAGGCCCGTCCCACATTTCCGCAGGAGTGATAAACCCATGGCAGTTTCAGAGTGGAAGCAAATTTTTTCATACGGGGCAGAAAAACCTCCCGAAAAATGGGCAGGGGAATAATAGGGCCAGTGTTAAAAGCAATATCATCATAACACACCAGAAAATCAAAGCCGGCGTCTGTTATTCCCTCTGCAATTTTTATATTCCACTCGATATATTGGTCCAGCATCTCTTCAATAAAGGAAATGTTTTCAAACAAAGCTATTGAAAACTCGGTCAGCCCCATGGAGAAAATTGTATTCATCATACCCGTACGCATGCTGGCAAAGATCGCCAGGTCTGAATCTCCATATTGATCCATATATTGTTTGGCTTTATCAAAATATCCGGGAGCTGTTACATCCGGAAGAATAAAATTTGCCATATCTTTCTGGGTTTTGATCAATCCTTCAGACTGAAGGTGCTCAACCCCTTTATCGTCTATTAATTTTTTACAAAATTGCGGCGCAAGATAGTCTGATTCAACATAACAGATGCCATCGGCTCCCAGACATTTATGAAACTTTGCATCGTCCATGTTCGGGTTTCCAAAATGACTTGCCAATGTTTTTCTAATTCCCGGATCAATCCAGTCTGCAAAAGGAACCTTATCCGGTACCTGAAGATTTAATACAGCCATTACTCTTTGCCTGGGTGTCATAATTTATGTTTCCTTAATTACCTTAGCTTAACTCTTTTTGTTTATTTCTTCATGTCAATTAAAAGGTGCCACCTGTCTCATCCATACTGAAGAATTCAGGAAAATAGCCGTTAGTATCAAATACCATATCTCTGGGTTGAAGGATTATTTCTAAATTTGAGCTATCATTTATCGTGGTGGTATAGGCTTGTGATAGATCCACCTCTGAAAGGCAGAGGGTATTTTTAATCCGAATAATTTTTATTTGATTTGTCGGGACAAAGCCAATACATCGCATGGCAAGAGCCAGGGCTTCTTTATCATTTGGCATGATAAGGGGAGTTTTACCCATTTCCAGGGCCATGCTTACAATGGTATTTGTATCCGTCGAGTTCTGGTCCACTTTGTCGCCCAGGCGCCGGGTGATAATATCGGCCAGTCCAAATCCACAGGCATTTCCTTCGGATATTTTTGTAATATCGGAAAGAATGATGCGCTTGATACTGGGTTTTTCAGGTTCAGGTGTTCCAGGGAGTCTTATTCTGCCCACCACCCGCGTATCAAACCCTGCTCCTGAAATCTCTTTTCCTATTTCATCAATCAAGATAATATCGGCTTCATCAACGGGCAGTTTAGGTGAAATCTCCATGGATCGTTTAAAAAAGACCTTTTCTTTTTGTTCAATTTCACTTGCCGGGAAAACACCCACATCCGCCACATCACCATACCCGTTTTCAATGGTGGCAACACCAAACAGTATATTGCATTTGGAAAGGACATGGCGGGCGCCTGCGGCGATGACATTGCTTGAGCCAAAGCTCATCATGGCTTGATGATAGATACCGGCTCCAGCGATTTTACCCAGACCAATGACCATGAGCTTCATCAGTCCGCTTTCAAATTCACCCATAAAATCAGTATGTTTCTTGATTCTGTTAATCAACACAATGTGGTCCGCCTCAAAGGCAAACCGATCCACCATAACAGGGATACCTTGCTTTGTCTTTCCTATTTCAACAACATCAAGGGACGACCTTATCTTTGCCCCCACAGCCTCCTTCGTTAAACCCAGATGCAAGAGCACCCGTTCCTGTCCAGCTGCCGTGCCGGCTCCATGACTTCCCATGGCAGGGACAAGAAAAGGCATAAGTTTCATTTTCTTTAAATTATCAACAATAGCTTTTACTATTTCAGGATAATCGGTAAGTCCCCTGCTGCTACAGGCCACAGCCACTGTCTGGCCTGGCTTGATAGACATATTTGGAGAAAGATCTTTTATCTGCCGGGTAATTTGGTGACTTATGTTTGAAACTCGCTGATGATTAAACTGCTGTTTTACACGGATCATTTTAGGAAACTGGCTATCCTGCATTCTTTTTTCCTTTTAAAAATTTTTATATTTTTTTATCATTTTTCGGTTTACTATTTTTGGTTTGTCATTTTCTGCTTTATCCGTTATCGGTATGATTCTGTTCAAAGCACCATATATATGATCCTGAACCAGCTGAGCCGCTTTTTTCTGATTTCCAGCCACAATAACCTCCAGTAAAGGAATATGAGTGGAAATAAATTGTTTTGCCGTCTGAAACATTGGGTACTCCATTTTTAGACATACCCTGATCTGACTTGCCAATGGCATCCAGGCGTTGAGTAAACGGCCATTTTCAGAAAATTCGCAGATGGATTGATGAAAGCTTAAATCAGCGTTAAGGATATCTTCCTCACTATTGCTATCCAATGCATTTTCCATCCGGTCCATTATGGTATTGAGTATTTTGACTTTTTTTGAATTCATCTTTTTAATTGCAAGCTGAATGGCCAGTTCTTCCAGGGCACAGCGAACCATCATCAAATCCTCTATATCCTTTGGGGTAATCTGGGCTACGGTAACGCCTTTAAAGGGTGTGGTCTGAATAAGACCGTCCTTTTCCAGATAGCAAAGCGCCTCTCGAATGGAAAACCGACTCATGCCCATCTCATTTGAAAGCTGGGATTCTTTAATCCGCATGCCGGGTTTTAAAGTCCCCTTCTCAATTGCGCCCCGAATGTTCTCCAGGGCAATCTGAGTCATTGTAGGGCGATTTTGTTTTGAAAAAATTTTGTCTGGTGCATCCATATATTTTTAGTCCCTTAGAAATGAATTGATATCATTTCATTGTCAATTATCAATTGCGGTACCCGTCTGTTAATATCCATGCCGTTTATGATACCAGGATAACCACAAGATCATTTACATTGGATCCTGTATGCCCCGTATAAATAATATCAGAAATATTTTTTAATAATTCACTTGTATTGTGTTCCATCAGTTCCCTATGGAAATCCATCCCCATGCCTTGCGCCCTATTCACGGAAAAGCCATCGGTTAATGCACCGGCATAATCAGTTGGCCCATCTGTTCCATCTGTGTCAATGGCTCCCACTACAATATTCTCTTCCGGGGTAAGATCCAGGCATGCTCCGCAACCCAACTCCTGGTTGGCTCCCCCTTTGCCTTTGGGCTCTCCATGAATCCGGACACCGGTTTCACCCGTTGCGATCAATGCACATGGGATATCAAAGAGCTTGTGCGACTTGTGTGCCTCTCTGGCAATGGAACAAAGAACGCGCCCAGCCTCCCGGCTTTCACCTTTCAATTCGCTGGTCAATAGATAAGGCGTAAACCCCAGTTTTTTTGATTGCATTTCTGCAGCTTTCCACAAATCAATCGTTTTTATCGTCATGCAGTATTGAAATTTTCCATTTCCCAAAGATTTAGGTGTCTCCTTTTCTTTTGTAAAATTGGAAAAATAGTCACGAACACGGGCAGGTATCTTATCCCAGAGGCCATATCTATGAAGAATATCCACTGCATCCTGAAAGGTGGATGAATCAGGATGGGTCCAGTCGGCATTCCATTCCAAAGGATCGCCAATGGCATCGGAAACCGTCAGGGTAATACAGGTTGCAGGTTGAATCATGAGACCCAGCCGACCCCCTTTAATTTTTGACAGATGACGTCGAACACTCATAATTTCGGTTACCTGTGCGCCGCAGTGAACCAAAAGGCGGTTCATTTCAATCTTATCCGCATCTGTTATCCCATCCACAGGGTAGCAGCAATTTGATGAAACTCCGCCTGACATGAGACATATAACCAAATCGTTTTCTTTTGCTTTTTTTGATAGTCTAATCATTTCCAGACTGGCCTCAAAACTATTTTGGTCTGGGACGGGATGGGCTGATTCCAGAATTTTTATATGGTTCAAGGGTTTTGCCTGGCCATGCTTTACCACCACCACCCCTTCGTCAATCCGGTCTCCAAGGATTTCGTCCATGGCCTGGGCTTGTCTGAATGTAGCCTTTCCAGCACCGATAACATAAATATGATCAATTGTTTTAAGATCATATTCTTGATTATCAACAATCAGTATTTCCTGGTGCAGCTGGACAGCCCTGTGGGTTGCATGATAGGGGTCTACTTCATTTAAGGCATATTCAATAATATCTAGACACGATTTTCTGGCTTTAACCAGACCATGGGAGAGTAATTCTTCCCTGTTTTTAATTATTGAGTTTTTAATTATTGGTTTTTTTACTCTTGAATTTTTTACAATACCTTTGCCACTAGTTGGATCGGTAACATTTTTCATTTGATTCATCTTCCAAAAAATATTGTTAAATCCTATAAAAACTTAAGTATGATTTGCCATTATGCCTTTCCCAAATCCACCATCAAATTTTCGTTTGCCAGCTGGGCCGTGGGGTTGTGCACCATCCCTGGCCATCACCAAGGTGCCGGATGCAAGGCGACAAGTAGTGACGAAAGAGGCCTAAGTCATACTCCGCAGTGAGGAACGACCGCAGTCAACACAGCAGGTGGTACCTTGATGGTGGATCAGGGTTTTAAATCAGGGCTCCCTTATACTGGCGACCGGCATATTGTGCCAATAAACCCAGCTCATGTTCAATTTCAATGAACCGGTTGTAGTTGGTTCCCCTGTCACTGCCACGAATACCGCCTGTTTTAAAGAGGCCTGAATTAAGTGCGCAGCTGATATCCGACAGCACAGAGTCTTCTGTTTCACCGGAACGAACCGACATTACAACGGGATAACTATTGCTCGTTGCCATCATGGCGGCATCACAGGCTTCTGTAATGGTACCAATCTGATTCACCTTGCACAGGATTGCGTTGGCAATTTTCTTTTCCACCCCCATTTTGATACGATCAACATTGGTGGCAAAAATATCATCACCAATAATCATTTTATCTGAAAGCTCTTGAGTTATTGTGATCCAGCCTTCATAATCCTTTTCATCCAATGGGTCTTCAATGGATACAATTTTTGGAAAGGCTTTGACCAGATCTTTGATATAATCAATCATCTCCCGAGACGTTCGCCTTTTTCCTTCAAATTGATATGTTTTCCCATCATCGGTCAGAAGACCACTGGCAGCTAAATCCAAACCAAACTCCACATCATCACTGTATCCGCAATTTTTAACAGCTTGGCTCAAAATTTCCATAGCCTTAAACGAACTGTCAAGGGGCGGCGCAAACCCGCCATCTTCACTGCTGTTGGTGGCATTTTTACCCATGGTTTTAAGCAAAATTCTCCCCAATTCCTTGAATATTTCACTTAAGATCTGAACGGCATGGGTAAAACTTTTCGCACCAACGGGCATGACGCAATATTCCTGAATATCCAGATCATTTCCCGCGTGAAGCCCACCATTGATGAGACATGCCTGGGGAACGGGCAAGACGTGAGCACCTGCATTTAAGTATCTATAAAGCGGAAGACGACACCATTTTGCAGCGGCTTTTGCCACGGCCATTGAAACCGCAAGGATGGCGTTGCCTCCCAGCTTTGACTTATCCTTTGTTCCATCCAACTCATTTAATAAATAATCGATATTGCGTTGATTTGCGCCATGAACACCCATCAGTGCCGGTTTAATTATGTTTTCAATATTCCCAATGGCGGTCTTTACCCCCATACCATTATATCGTTTTTCACCATCTCGAAGCTCCTTTGCTTCAAAGGAACCCGTGGATGAACCGCTCGGCACATCAGCGATACCGACAAACCGGTTATCAATGGTGACATAAGATCTAATTGTCGGATTTCCACGATTGTCTAAAATTTCAATTGCTCTGATATCTGTGATCGGGTCGGATTTCATGAAGTTCCTCTTTTTGATAATTTAAATTGTCGACAATCTACAATCGCATTTTCGGGTTGTCAACAATAAAATAAATCTGGAGGACAAGAAGTTTAATATTTATCCTATTATTTTTATCAATTCTTTTTCCCCATTTTTTCTGATCCGCATCAATTCATCCATGATTTTACCATCAAGGGGTATGGGGCAATGGGTTTCCAAGATATCGAAGATTTTTTCCCCCACTCTTGTGGCCATGTCCTTGGATCCGGCTGCCTCCCACTTTTTTCGCGGTTTACGATCCATAAGCTTGCTATGCCAAAGTTGTTCACAAAAATTTTCCATTGTCTGTTCCTGATCAAGGTATTGTCCTCCAGGTCCCACAGCCTCAATTACCTCTCGTGACAAGGTGGCCCGGTTTATTGTGATTCCTTTCATAAAATGCTTGACCATCCCTACCAGCTCGTTTCCAAGAACCAATTGCTGGGGAGAACAACACATGGCAGAATCTGTATAACCTATATCGTGAATCAAATTCAGACCCCCCATAGCCTGGGCCATAATATGAAATGCCGCTTCAGAACCGGCCTGGGCATCAATGACTTTGGAATCTGTCGCACCGGCAAGTCCCCAGGTGGGCATCCCGAGATATTGGGCCACTTGGGCGTGGGCACAGGTAGCCAAAGATTTGGTCGGTTCACCAAAGCTTGAAAGTCCGGTACTCATATCCATTATACCCATGTTGGTGGACAGGGCAACAGGGCATCCAGGGCTGCGCAACTGGGCAAGCGTTAGACACATAAAGCTTTCAGACAAAGCTTGAACAACTGCTCCTGCAACAGTTATAGGCCCTGTTGCCCCCAGCATCACCGAGGCTCCCGGAATTTGAGGCATTTTCAAATCCGCTGCTGCGAAAAGTCTGTCTATCACGTGATCCGGATATACCATGGGTGCGATAGGCTCAGGATACGCCATGACAAAAGGTCTTTCCTGTAAACTATCCAGGCCGCCTGCTACGGCTGCTGCCATCTCATAGACCAGCTCAACACCCCTGCCGGAATAACCGATAAAAACAATCGGTTTTGTTGTGTTGGAAACCACAACCGGGAATTCAAATATATCGCAGGCATCTCCCGGTACATCCTGGGAAGACCCAAAAGGCATGACAAAATCAATATTAGATAATGCGTCAGCTATTTTAGCGCCGTTTCCAATATCATCCAACAATGTTTCCCTGACTTCACCTGTATAGGCATCCATTGTATTTGGAGCTGCCGTGGAAGTGCCGAAATAGCTTTTTCTACCCGTTACTTCCATGGCTCGTTTTCCGGTTCGATCAAAAATCGTCCATCCTTTGGGTGCCTGACGTAGACATTCACGCACGATATGCTCTGGAACTTTTACAGAATCATCTTTGACAATGGCGCCTGCTTTTTTAAGCATTTTGCGGGCATCGCCATGAAGAATCTTGAATCCCACAGTCCGCATGACATCAAATGTAGCGTAAAAAATTTCCTGGATTTGATCTTCAGTAAACATTTTAAAAACATTTGTGCCATGTTCTGTGGATGAAGTATTGATCATGTTTTGTCTCCTGGTTTATTCATTTTATTTGTAAAGGAATTTATCAACTTTGTAATACTGGGTTTTTCTTGCAGCGACCCTATTTCATCAACAATGGCCTTTGCCTGATTTTTATCCAGGCGTTTGCGGCTAAGCCAGGCAAACTTATTTTTAATGTCGCCATCTTTGAGCGGAAAATTTTCATCCCCTTTGACATTTTGACTCTGTGCAGAAAAACAAATCCCCTTTTTGTTTGTAATCTGCACTTCATTTTTAATCAATTCTGGAAAAAATTTATCAAATTCAGGTGCTGTTTCAATGTTCACCTTTTTGGCGACTGCAAGGATTTGAGGGTCATGCAATTTTTCAATGGTCATCTGATCAGGTCCGAACTCGCCGTCCACAAGTGTTGCTGCTATTACAAAAGGTATGCTGTATTGGGCATCTTCCATAGTTAAAGGATTTGGGTTATCAAGGTGTGCAGCTTTGCTCAAAGTCCGGATGGTTATTTTTTCGATATCCTCAAAATTTATCTTATGTTTGACCATCAATGCCTGCAGTGTTTGTAAAGGTACGTGGGTCCAGCGGCATCCCGGGTGGGGCTTGAAATAATGGTGACTGATCTCAAAATTGTGTCCCAGTCTTTCTATCTCACAAATTTTTTCATCACTTTTAAAAATAGTGAGGGTACCGGTTATACCGGACTCGGCCATGTATGCCGACATGATTCCTGAAGCTGCAGACCATCCCATGCCCTCTTTTACCATGGGAATTTTCTTAGCTTTAATCCAACCCATCAGCATACAATTGGGTGCCTGCATTTCAGCAATGCCCATGGCATTTATTATTTGCTCCGATGTCAGCCCCAAAAGCCTTCCTGCTGAGGCTGCTGCTCCGAATGTACTGCCCATAGCAGATCCGTGGTATGCTTCCCAGGTGGTTGTTACCATACCGGCCCGATAAGCCAGCTCAAATCCTATAATGATGGCTTCAAGAAATTGTTTGCCAGTGTTGTTGTTTTCTTGGGCAACTGCCAGGGCAACGGGTATGATAATACCCCCTGCGTGTAATCGTGACCTTCTGTGCCCATCATCAGCGTCATGGGCATTGGCCATATAGCTGTTGCACATGGCTGCCATAAAAGGCGTCATTTTTTTTTTAAGCCCAAACACTGTGACACCTTTTTTATCAATAAATCGATACGCAAGTTTGTGCAGTCCTTTTCCCAAAGGCGTATCAACCCCTGCAATCATGCATCCTAATGTATCTAAAACGGCTCGTTTGGCTTCGAGAACAACAGCGACAGGTATTTTATCGAGATCAAAATTATCAAGAAAACCAATGATTTTTTCTTTGCTTTTATACAATTGCAGCCTCCCAAACTGTGGTTAAATTGAATCTCCCCGTCTCAAGTGGCGGGGTATTAGACCCACCGCTTTGCAATAAAAGTAAATAAAAGTAAATAAAAGTAAAGAGGTATTACCACTTGACGACTAAATACAAACTGGCTATCCTCATGTCAATAAGGAGAGGGTAATTTTTTATTTCAGAATAATGATCCATGGCCCACTGAACCGCTTGGTTTGTTTTTTTCTTTAAAAAAGGGGAGTTACCCGTGGGGAAGACTAAACAAGATCTGATTCATGAAGCTTCACTGGATATACTTGCGAACACAGGCGTTGCTTTTTATGCAAAAGAAGCTGTCCAGCTCTTTAGATCCCATGGATTTAAAACAGATCAAAATATAATCTTTTTTAATGAGACACAAATTCAAACCGCTCTGGATAGCACGCCTTCCCAGTTTCTTGTCCGGGCCCGGGATTCAAAATATGATCTCAGGCTTGGGGGGCAAAATGCACCCGCCCTGGCGCCGGGCTATGGCGCACCTTTTATTATCGAAAGCAATGGGTTCCGCAGAAAGGCCACAATTGACGATTATCAATCCTTTTGCAAATTGGTTCATACATCAAAAGTGATTAATTTTAACGGGTTTATGATGGGTGACCCTTCAGATTTGCCACCGAAAACCTATCATCTGGATATGCTTTTAAACAGCATACTCCTTTGCTCCAAGCCATTTATGGGCAGCCCTTTGACAGCACAGGCAGCCAAAGATGCCGTGCAAATGGCAAAAATAGTTTTCGGCGATTCCCCTGCCCCTGTTATGGTTGCAAATATAAATGCTCTGGCACCACTTCAGTTTGCACCTGAAATGGCTCAATCCATTATGATTTTTTCTAAAGCCGGTCAGCCGATTATCATTACTGGTGGCGGTATTATGGGGTCCACTGTCCCGATCGTGCCCGTTGATCTACTCATTATCCAGAACGCTTCTGTGCTGGCAGGGATTTGCCTGAGCCAATTGGTAAACCCTGGCGCACCCGTAATATACGGGGCTGTCGGTTCTCCTCTGGATATGCAGACCGGCGCGCTTTACCATGGAGGACCGGAATCCAACATGGTCATAAAAGAAGGCCTTTTAATGGCAAATTTTTATGGTTTGCCCAGTCGTGGCGGTGGCGCGTTAACAGACGCTCATTCACTCGATTATCAGGCGGGTTACCAAAGTGCCTTATCATTGAAAATAGCCTTTGATTCCCATGCCGATTTTATTCTTCACGCCTGTGGAATCTTAAGCACATATATGGCCATGAGTTTTGAAAAATTTCTTGCTGATGAGGAGCTTTGTCACCATATTTTAAAAACGCTTCAACCATTAGAGTTCAACAAAGATCAAATTGATCTTTCCATCATCAAAGAGGTAGGTGTAGGCGGTCAATTTCTCACCCATCCCTCCACTTTCAAGCATTGTCGGACCCAATTTATTCCCCTGCCACTGGCCAACCGACTTCCCTTTGATGCCTGGCAGGCTCAGGCTGTCTCGTCTTACCGGGATAAGGCCACAAAATCATTATCCATACGCCTGGACCAATATCAAAGACCAGATATTGATTCTTCATTGGAAAATGAGCTTAAAAGGTATGTAAGATCCAGGAAAAAGGAAATCTGCTAATACAAGAAAAAAATTTATCTGGACCGAGCGCTATTAATGCCACTAAACACTGTCAAAATTTGAATCATTCTGATTAAGTTTGTACAAAGTTGTCACCCTTGTGGAAGCGTATAATTTAAAAAAAACTCTACTATTTACAGTAAATGAAAAAGCAGGTTAAACTGAGGTTCAATTTTTAATATTAATTTGGTGATCATAATGGATAAAAATGGTGAAGACCAATTTTTATTTTCTGGAGAACTGCTTCATAAAATTTTTAATTCTTTGTCTGCTCACATTGCAATTATTGATGAGACTGGGGTTATTCTTGAGACGAACCTGGCATGGAAAAATTTTTCAAAAACAAACGGCCTGTCCGGTACCGTCAATTTTAACCAGATGAACTACTTGGGTGTCTGTGAAGCAGCAAGTAGAGATGGCATCAAAGATGCCCAGGCCGTTGCTTCAGGAATACGGCAGGTTATAAACCGGAAGATTGGTGAGTTTTTATATGATTATCCATGTCCTTCGCCGACTGGACCCAGATGGTTTTATATGCGGGCGGTTTTAATGGCTGAAGGTAGTCCTTTGAGGGTTATTATTTCTCATGAAGATATTACCCAGTTAAAACTGGCTCAGGAAGCCTTGAAGGAAAATCAAAGACGACTTGAAGATAAAAACCAGAGTCTGAATGAATCCAATACTGCTTTAAAGGTTTTAATCCAGCAGAGAGAAAATGATAAAGCTGAAATGGAAAAAAGATTCCTGGCAAATGTAAAAACCCTTATCCAGCCCTACATAAGCAAGCTTAAACAGGTTATGCTGAGTGAGAAGGATAGAACACTGGTCAGCATTCTTGATGATCATCTAAATGATATTATTTCTCCCTTGATGCAGAATTTAAACAATGCCGGTATTATGCTGACTCCCCAGGAGATTCAGGTTGCCTCGCTGGTCAAGGATGGGAAGACCACATCCGAGATAGCCGATGTTCTGTTTGTCTCCGAAGCAACGATTAGTTTCCACAGGAAAAATCTGCGTGAAAAGCTAGGGCTGAAAAGCAGGCGGGCAAATCTTCGGGCATTTCTGTTGTCCGTGTCATAATTTTAATGATGGTTTTTACCTATCACTAAACTATCATTCTTCTCTTATTGTAAAATTCAAATACGGTCATACATTATAGTCAAGCCAAAAGAAAAAGGCAGAGACTTGAAGAAAAAAGCCAAAATTAAAATAACGAATGTATGAGGTGACAAAATGACTAATAAATTAGAAGATTACGTAGAAAGTAACAAAGAAACAAGTGAGGGCCACGTTGATACAAGACATAACAATTTCGAATGTGAAAACCCTGATGAACACCTTGGATGTGATCCTGGAATCGACGTAGCCGGATAAGTTAATCATAAAAGTCAGAGCCTCCTTGAGGCTCTGACTCATTTTTGCCTGCAGGATAATTCTTTCATTAATTTTAAAACAGCTCGCTCCTTTGCTTTTGCTTCCACCTCAATTGTGATTTTCATTGACAACCAGATTCGGGGAAAATCATTCGTATCTATAAAATCATGATGCTTTCTCATATCGGCAGACTGCCATCCATTAATCGGGGAGGATATATGAAACAGCGGTTCACGATTCCAGGTATCAGCAGATAAACAAGTGGCATCACTGATAGACAGAGTATCTTTTAAACACCGGTGGTGGTGGACGTCATAAACCAAGGGGATGTCCATGTCCCTGCAGACCGGCAAAAGGTCTTGTGGAGAATAACTTTTATCATCATTTTCCAGGGTCAGCCGTTTTCTGACAGTATCAGGTAGACTGTCAATCACTTTGCGCAGCCGTTTCAAAGCGGATTGTTTATCATTATAGACGCCACCGGCGTGGATATTGATGACATCGGCATTTACCCATTGTGAAACTTGGGCCTGGTATTCCAGATCAGCTGTGGACCGTTTCACAACATCTGGATTTATAGATGACAGGACAATAAATTGATCCGGATGAAAAGTGGTCCGAATGTCATGTTCCCTGCTGAACTCACCGCAGGCCATGAATTTTTTAATAATCTGATCTGCCTCTGGTAAATCCGAAACATTATATCCCAGTTGAGGATGCGTCTTTAATGGTAGAATTTGGCTGTTGATCCTGAAGCCGCCAATGTTGTTTTGATGGCAGAAGGTCAGGGCCCTCAACAAACTCCCGGCATTAGACAAACAAATATCTGACAAACGTTTTTTTTGTTCCTCAGCTGAGAACTGTGATAAGTGCTTTGCTGTTGTCCGTCTGAATTTTATCGGTTGTTCTTTAAATATGCAGCACAACCCGAATCGAATGGCGCCTTTAGTCATGGGGAGACCTTGATTTTTATTACATCCTGGAATTGACTGACCACAAAGAATGTATCCACACGAACACAGACCAGTGCTGTTGCCGGGTCAGTTGAAAAGGATTTGAGGTGGGGATGACTGTCTGTAATCAGATGTAACAGTTCACCTTTTTGCTGATTTTCAACGGTAACAGCTGTGCCAGTGGCAGTAACACAAACCGCCTTGTGGGTATCCTCTGGATTATTTTGGTGATTGCTGATCAGAACAGCTACTTTTGGATTACGCGTTAAATTATCATATTTTCGTGTGGTCCGGGGTGTTAAAAACACTATCTGATCAAGCGTATGGGTTGCAGCAAAGGCAACAAGGCTGGCATACGGTTGATCATCTCGCTGGGTAGACAACACCGCGAACGCCTGAGAATCAAATATCGTTCTGATCTGAGTCAGTACCTGTTTTTGTTTATCATTCATATTTCATCCTTGGTCATCAAATCATTTGTCTGGAAATTAACCCGGCAAGGGTCTTGTTTTCTTTTTTAGGGTGTGAATCTTTCAGGAGGAGTTACAAATTTCAAATTCGATGCATTTACAATACCTTTAAGCATACGGTTAAAGACATATAAATGAAACGGATAGAGCACATACCAATAGAGGATACCCATTACCCCTTTGGGCAAAAATCGGGATATCAGCATAATTTGGCATTGGTTGTTCCCCACATCATCAATATTGATCTCCAGCAGTGCTTCGCCTGGTGTTTTCATCTCTGCTATCAATAATAGCTTTGAAGGTTTTTTCAGGTTCAAAACCCTCCAGAAATCAAGGGCATCCCCGACTTGAAGTCTTTTTTTTGAGCGCCTGCCACGGGACAAGCCGACCCCACCGGACAACACATCTATAAACCCGCGAATCTTCCACAAAAGATCGGCACCATAATAACCGGTTTCCCCCCCAAGCTGCACAACAGCTGTCCACAGATTTTGAGCAGTTCCTTTGACAACCGACCTGTAGGCGCATTTGAGGATAGTTCCGCCGGAATAAGTTGAATCACCGGAATAGGCCCATTCTGGATATTTGATTTCTCCCGCATCTGTCCAGCACGTATCAACCTGTTCCTGTTGAATTCGTTCAAGGGCTCTCCGAATAGCTTCTTTGCAGCTGATCAATTCTTGTGGAATAATCTGGATAATTTTGTTTTCTGTACACGTGGTCGGAAGACTCAAGCCTTCTGTCAAGGGTTGTGCAATTGCTGAAGGAACCGGAGTTACCAAGTGGATCCACAAGGATGATAATCTCGGTGTCAAGACCGGAACCGGAATCATAAGAGGCGAAGGCAAACCGGCTTCTTTTGTAAAAACATGGAACAAATCACGATATGCGACAACATCCGGACCACCGATATCAAACGTTTTTCCCCGTGTCTCAGGGTTTTCCATGCAGCCTTTAAGATATCCCAGTATATTTGTTATGGAAATGGGTTGAGTCGGCATACTGACCCATTTGGGCGTGACCATGACTGGCAGGCGTTCCGCCAGATATCTTAAAATTTCAAAACTGGCACTGCCTGATCCAAGTATCATGGCGGCTCTTAGAACAGTTGCCGGTACCGGACCGCTCAAAAGGACCTGTCCAACTTCATTTCTTGAAATAAGGTGTTTGCTTATATTTTTATGATGAATGTCACCAAGTCCGCCCAAATAGATCAGGTGCTCTGCATGTTCATCAGCAGATGCCTGAACCATGTTTTCCGCTCCGATTCGATCCGCATGCCGGTATTTTCCTTTTTGAGAAATCATTGAATGGACAAGATAATAAATTGTCCCACACCCATCTACAGCCTTTCGAAGTGAGTCTACATCCAGGATATCACCCTTTACCAATTGGACATTAGGGTCCTGTCCCCAGGGACGGTCCGCCATTTTTGCGATGGAACGCCCCATGGCCCTTATATTGTAACCTGATTTCAATAAAAGTGGAATCAGACGGCCGGCAACATATCCCGTTGCTCCGGTTACCAATACAGGTTTATAATTTTTAGTATTCATTTAGGTTCCTTTTAAACCGGACATCAGCAAAATCAAGTTACCAAATGAAATCGCCTGAATCATATTGACAAATACGAAATGGTGTATTCAAAAAAGGAGTGCCAATAATATCTAAAAACTATATACTAAAAACCATACTGTCAATGCGATAGTTTATAAGGACACTGAAAATCAAAGCCCGTTCCATCTTACTTGTACAGGAGAATCAAATGCTTACACCCATTAAAATTGGCGTCAGTTCGTGTCTGCTGGGAAACAAGGTCCGTTATGACGGCGGACACAGTCATGATCGGTTTCTCACACAAACCCTTGGACTATTTGCAGGAAAATGGGCAAACTTGTTGCACAGGGGAAAAATGATGAATTTTCTCATTTGATTGACACTTATGAATCGCATCTGTTAAAGGCCTTGCGCCTGGCACCGACTTTAAAAAAAAATATCAATGTTCTGCAGCATATTATGGGATACTTTAAAAAGGACCTGAGCTCTGATGAAAAGCAGGAGTTGTTGACTGTTTTCGACCAATATCGATCGGGGTATGTGCCCCTTATTGTTCCAATAACGCTGATAAATCATTATGTAAGAAAATATGATCAACCCTGGTTGAAAATACAGACGTATCTGAATCCACATCCGTTTGAATTAAAATTAAGAAATTATTATTAAACCTAAAAAAAGATTAGAACCCAGATCAAAATACATATTCTTGCCAGCATACTTAAACCAGTGGTCGGGGCGCAGATGATCGACCCATGTTTAAGACCATAGATAGCCGTATATCTGGGCAGGGTGCGTCTGAGTCGGGTCACCGGTATCATCAACATCCCTCCGGCCAGTAAAGAAACAATCGCCTGATAATCGTTCACCATGTGTTGATCTATCAGATTCGACATATAGGTGATTCCCACAGTTGGGCTGAATATGTAAGCACTTATCGGACCGATCACTGCTGCAGGAAGGTCAAATATAGATGTTATAGGGACAATAGCTGTCTCAAACCAACCCAGCACGCCTGAGTTCATAAGCAGTTGAATCAAAAATGTTATCATCGCAAGCATTGTCAACATTCGAATATACATCTTTTTCCGGGTGAACCATGTATCTGCTAATAGTTGTTTTAAAGATCACGGGATACAATCAGCATCTATTGGATCGCATTCGAGGTTGTCGAATGCATCCTCAGATTGTAGGGCAGTTTGCAGACTGATGCGCCCCCATAAAATGACAAAACCAATTTTGAGGATTCCGGTTAACCAGAAAGCCGCAATATAAATCATACATAGCTGGAAACCCAAAAGAGGGAGAACTATCGGGAGCTGAAATGTCAGTGTTTCTTTATGGTATAAAGAGTGAGCGGCTGTAATCTCAAAATAGGCAGGACTGAAAGAAGTAGTGTGGGGTATTATTTTTTAATGGGGCGAGGTCTGTGGGATCAGGCGGGGTAAAACTGGCAACAAAAAAAAGACGCAACACAACTGGAGATAGAGGAGATTGCTGTCCATACCCTGAAAATTATTTTCCTTGAATGTGAAAAAATGAAATGTATATAATAGCAAATTGAATTAAGAAGGATGGTTTTCATTCAGCTTGTCAGAAAATATAGTTGACGGCTTAAAATCCTCTCACAAATTCACACCATCAATTATGTTAAAAGGTACCAATATAAATCATTGAAATTTTTAAAAAGCGCCTTGACATTAAGTGAATGTTCGTTTATTTTACATTCATGAGGATAAAAGACGACATAAAACAAGAGGCTTTATTTGAAGCAACGGTAAAGCTTGTAAATGAAATTGGATTTGCATCCAGCTCTGTTTCCAAAATCGCAAAGCAAGCCTGCGTTTCTCCTGCAACAATTTATGTCTATCATAAAAACAAAGAAGACCTTCTGGTAACAACCTATATTCAAATCAAAAAAAATATTGCCAGGGCTATCCATAAAGATTTTGATGGCAGTCTTCCCATCCGGGATATATTAAAAAACGTATGGTTTAAAACCTTTGCCCATATTGACAAACATCCTGATTATTTTCAATATACCGAACAATTTTCCAACTCCCCTTATCAATCACTTGTGGATAAACAGGATATTGAAGCTTATTTTGATCCTATAATAAATGTTCTTTTAAAGGGGATTGAACAAAAAATTATTAAAAACGTGGCCTTTGATATCTTAACAGCATTTATATTTTACCCCATCATAGCCCTGTCAAATGCCAGGGTGTGCCAGGAATTTGAATTGAATGATGAGAATATTGAGACTGCGTTTACCCTTGCATGGGATGCTATAAAACTATAAAAAAAAAATTATTGGATTAATAAATGAACATTCACTTTAAAAGTATTCAGATTTAGTGGAAATTATGAATAAAATTCTAATATTTACACTGCTGTTTACAGGAGCTTTTACCATGACGTTTACCAATTCATTTGCCACGGAAACATTTTACACCCCATTCACTGGGGAACATTTAATCTGGCCTTACATCCCTGGAATGACCCTATGCAAAGATTAATCAAAGCAGCCAATTTATATAATATTCCCGTTGCAACTCCCATTTGCGGGCAGACCATTCAATATCGCAAAGAGGGTGAATATAATAAAGAGGATCAATATAGTATTGATGGTCAATATGGAATAAATGGATTGGGATCACACTGGTGGAAAAACTATTCAGCCCATCAAAAAATCACACAAAATATCCTGGAGATAAACAAATAAAATAAACAAAATGGAATCATACAAACATTGATGATCACACCGACAAAATAGGTATTGTTACGGGTGGCGCAATGCCCCACTCAAAGGTTACAACTTCTTTTTAAGATTGATAAAATCGCTTCTCTCAAATCCCAGTTTTTTAAAAAAGGAAAGGACATCTGTAGAATCCCAGAGAACAGACGTATATATGTGTTTAATCCCTTTTTCTTTATAAACTTCACATATTTTTCCGGCAAGTTTTAATCCAACACCCTGACCCATATAATCCGGATGAACGCCAATGGCCATAATCCAGGCACTTTTTTTAATCCCAAACCCGGCATATAGACGCGTGCTGATCATATATCCAATAACAGTTCCGTTAACTTCCGCTACAAGACTGGATTCCCCTGCGCCCGCAAATACCTGCTGCTCTATAATTTTTTTAAAATCTACTTCACCATCATCTTCTGAGATGGCCTGTCTGATATTTTGAATTTGTGCAGCATCATTCAGAGTAATTGCTCTTACATTGACTGTGTCTTCCACAAGATCCTCCATTATTATTCTACTTTTATGATCTTCACAATATGGCCGACCCAGTTCGGCGGTAGATAAATTCTGCCACTGTTACCACTGGATTTAACTTCTTTTTCAATCATTTCCTCACCATAGACTTCAAATTTTACCTTGGTCTGGGATATGGATTGCTTGTCTACCCCTTTTTCTTTATCCGCCATATAACATCCTATTTTGATAAAAAAAATGTTTAATATCTATCTTTTCACTCCGGTTCATTTTTTTTTGTATAAAGCACTTTATATTTATCTGGTTTTTCTTTTATACATTCGGTACATCCAGTTTCCATATCTGGTTTGAACGGTTCTATCTTTACTGAAAAACCTATTTCTTCGTACATTTTTACAATCTGGGTCAACTTGGGATCATCATAAATCCCTCTTTTTTTCCACCCCTTTATCCGGGTTTCTAACTTATCCAATCACGTCTTCCTGTTTTTATTAGGGCATAGCTTTTTTCTATCTGTTTTATAGCCACATTATATCCTTCTATTAATATTTTCAACACCAAAATCGTTTTTTTTATAACATCTTAAAATAAAAAAAGGGCTGGCAAGAAATAAATTTCTCACCAGCCTTATTATTTTAAATCTGCTGACTTATGTCCTGGACAAAAAACTCTACCATTTGAACCCGGCATATTTATCGGGGAAATTGGCGGTTTTCATCCTGAGTAGTTTCTAAATCAACGGCTTATACACTGCACTTTTCATGATAACGTAACGAAGTGCAAGGTCTCCTGCAATCACACAGGCCAATCTTAAAAAGATCAAGAAGCTGTTGGTATCTCCACCCCACATGATCAGAGCGAGAATCAACGGTACAGTGATGGCAAGTAAGCCAATGCCAATAAAAGAAATTTTTAAAAGGTCTCCACGTAACTGCATTTTAATGGATTCTTTTCCAATCTCATTACTATGCCAGGTTCCCCAGACATAGAGCACAATGCACAAAAAGTATGCAAAGAAAAATACCTCTGCCCAGACTTCCATTCCAGAGGCAAGTGCTGCAGATCCTGAAACAGAAACCATGAACTGTAGAATCTGATGACCTATCCATACGCCTGAAATAAGGGACAATGGCAGAACCATTGTTGAACTCCAGGCAGGAAGGGCACGGATAACATTCATAGTTGCAAATCCATGGGAAATAATTAAAAGGCATAAAATCCCCATAATGGTGCTGAAGACCATATTAAATCCGCCGCTGGTTACAATCTGCAAAAGCCCTAAAGCTGCAAAGACCCCAATTATCCATATCCCTCTGGACAATTCAGAGGTATTGGGTTTCATAATCATTCTCCAGGCTCTCAAAGGATTGCCCAGATACAGCACATGAATAACACCTCCAAGGACCAGTGTAATCAACCAGCCCAGGATTAATCCCGGCTTGTATGCATAAAAAAGTGATACAAAATAAAGCCCTGCTCCGATTTCCGAGAAAAAAAAGGCCAGCCATAGAAATAGTCCTTTATCATCAATCCACTGCCTCTGACGGGTTGGATTTACCATCCATTCATAGGGTTTTAATCCACTGCCATCAGGAGGAAACATTATTTGTTCAAGTTCATGAATTTTATTACTCATTTTGCATCCCTCCTTTAGTCTTTATAAATTTTCACGGCAACAGCAGTTTCCATGTTACCGGCAACGGGGTCAAAATATTTCAGTTTAGATGGCAGCAATTTACAGAAGTTGGAACCTTTGCCTTTAGCAATGGGTCGTCCATCAGCCCAAAGGCCTCCCTGACCGGCAATGCCTATAACTTTAGGACTCTGCGCCTCCATTGTTTTCACAATCCCGTTTTCCTTGACACCGGCTTTGGTTTCAATCCAGATGACATCTCCATCCTTCATGCCCTTTTCTTTTGCAAGAGATGAATTCAGGGTAATGGTAAATGTATAGGGGCACATTTTGGAAACTTCATCAATATACGGATTCTGGAATGTAGTGTTATTGGTGTGCAGGATATCCCTGTATGAAAATGCAATCAAGTCAAATTCACTATCCAGATCTTTGTGGGATTCCGGCCAGAACCATGACGGAAGTGCTGAATACTGGTCCATATCAAATTCCAGATCAAAACCGGTTTGTTCAAATATCTCTTCCATGCGTTTTCTGTCATGAAGCAGATATTCCATATAAACCGGGCACCGGGTATCAATATCCCATCGCCAATAGACATCCTCAATGGGTTTATTCCAGGTCGCATATCCCTGTTCTTTAATTTTTTCCGTATCTTTGCCATAGACCCATTTTAAGAATCTTTCTCCAATCTCTTTCCAGGTTAAGACCTCTCCGGGTTTGATCGTAAGTTCCGGATCAGTCACACCATAGTAATCGTTGAGTTTTGCATTAAACTTGTCTAAAACACCGCAACGATTGGCAACGTCAATATATACATCCATAAAGAAACGCGATTCACCTATTGGCTTGGCCACGGGCTGCTGCATGTGCACATACCAGTCTTCATGGGACGGACTGCCGGAAAAGAAGAAAGCATCAATTTCTGAAGACCAGCAATCTTTTTCCAGATAAGATACGTCGGGCAAAATAATATCACCAATGGCCTGATCCGTTTCATTGATCCACAGATCCATCTGAACGACAAAACAGTCCTTGAAATTTTTAATGGCTGTATCCCAGTCAGAATTACTGATAACAAAATTGGCTGCTATTCCGAAAATCATTTCCGGTTTGGATTTCATGCCAAATTTTTCATGGATGTAGTCAATTTCATCCACATAGGGAATATGGGAAAGGGTACAATGGGTCCATATATCAACACACCCCATGTTGGTCGCGGGAAGGCTGGGTGCATGAACGGGCCAGGGATCATGGGAATAGAAAACAGAAGGAACAATAACCCCGTCCTTACCGGCTTTACACGTCTGCTCATAATTGCCACCCGGATACGCCCTTCTGATAGCGGGCCAGCCAAGAGTACCGCCGGGGACGTCTTCCGCGCCCACCAACTGGCTCATCAAGTCAATGGCAGCCACCTGGTGAATACCGTTGGAATGTCCCTGGGAACCACGGAAAGTCACGGAGGAAACCGGTCTGTACGGATAGGTCTTTCCTTCAAGGGTAATGGTGGAACCAATCTGGGCATTGTCTACCCATTCTTTGCACACTTTGAGAATCGTAGCCACAGGAACGGTTGATATTTCAGAGGCCCATTCAATTGTATACTGTTTTAAATGTTCTTTAAAAGGAACAAAACAAGGTCTTACTCGTTCACCATTATATTCATATTCACCATCAAGAGCGCAATCTTCCCATGCAAGCGTCGGGTCGTCATATTCCTTGATCTTGGCTTCTCTGCTATCAAATATTAGCGGTTTGTCGCTTTCTTCATGGCGTATGTAGGTGCCGTCATCTTTAATCAGATAGGGAAAATTAGTTTTGGCTTTTAGATAAAGAATGTCCATTTCACCGCGAATGTTCGCTATATAATTGGCAATGGCCAAACCAACGGCCGTATCCGTACCCGGCAGGATGGCAACCCATTCGGTTGCCTTGCCACCGGCAAAGTTACCCATGGGATCAAAAACAACTTCCTTGATACCCCGCCGGATCGCATCCGCTCGAAGCCTTGCATTGGTCATGGCTGAATGTCCGGAGCCAGTGCCTTTACTGGAACCCCATTTCAATACATATTTGGTGTATCGCCAGTCTGGTGCGATGGACCATGCCCCATGAATCAGACCACCCAGCATATGGCAGGCATTGCCACAATGAAGACTTCCGCCACCGATAATAAAGTTACCATTATTTTTTACTCCAAAGGCCTGGGCATAAAAATAGGGATGGTTATGAGGACCGTCTGAAGCTCTCATGGTCTGGTTGGTAAAAAGGATCTTATTGGGATCATCTTCCATGATTTTCTTCATTTTGGTTGCAATGATCTCAAGTGCTTCATCCCATTCTATTTCTTTCCATTTGGGATCCACACCAATACCTTTTTCAGGATTGGTTCTCAACAGCGGTTTTTTAATCCGGTTTGGATCATGATAGTACATCAGACCTGCAGTACCTTTGCCGCAAAGACCGGACCCGTCACCACCCATGGTGCTGTCTTTTATTCCTTCAACTTTTACGGGAACACCGTTCACCACCCGGACTTTTGCAGCACAACCGCAATAGCATACTCCACAGGTGGTATTTACCCATTTGTCTTCCCAAATTTCATCTGTTTTATAGGTCATATCTCCCCCTGTTTATTAATCAATATAATAGACTGCCGGTTCAGTACCAAATTCTTTCCTAAGCTGTTTACCTTTTTTCTCCATGATCAGACGATTAATTTCACTGTCTGGGTCATCAAGATCACCAAAGATTCTTGCATTGACCGGACAAATATTAACACATGCAGGAGAAGCATCCTCGTCTTTACCCGGTGTTAGACCCTTTTTCATACCATCTTCAAGTCTTTCACTGCAAAAATTGCATTTAATCACAGTACCCACTTTGAATGGATATAATTTTTCACCTATCAGTTCCATCTCGGTTTTACCTTGACCCGGGAAATATTCCCTGTCTTTTACTTTTTGGTCATAATATGTTCTCTGCTGATATGGGCAACTCACAAGACAGGCTCTGCAGCCGACACATTTTTCATCGTCAACTGCCACAATACCATCTTCCCTGACATAGGTTGCTCCTGTGGGACATGCTTCCACGCAGGCAGCATCAGAACAATGATTGCAAAGGATAGGATAAATTATCTTGCTGGATGTGGGAAATTTTCCCGTCTCTCCAATAAGCACCCTGTTAAAGAATACCCCCGGAGGAAGAAAATGTTCCTCTTTACATGCTATGGCGCAGCCCCAGCAAGCGATACACCTTTTTACGTCGATTACCATTCCCCATCTTGGCATAACAGCTCCTTTATTAATAATTTTATAAAACTATTGAGATATGAGCTTTTATCGGTAAGAGACAAACCAGCGGTTCTGGTTTTCACATCTCACATATAATTATAAATCAAACAATTTAATCTCTTCAAACCCTCTTTTTGCGCACACAATATTGGCATCAAGCTTTTTTCCTGAAAAATAATCCTGCAACGCGTCGCAACAGGGTTCAATTTCCAACAATCCCGACATTTTTGCAAATGCACCAACAATAACCGTATTGGGTATGGAAAGACCAATTTCTTCCATGGCAATTTTATTGGCGTTAATAATCCCCAACTTTTTAAGATTCTCATGGGAGACATTTATAGTAATATCCGAATCATTCAACAGCATCATACCATCTGGGAGCAATCCTTGAAACACAGCTTCTGAATTTCTCTGAGTGGGATCAAGAACCACGATAATATCTGGATTATAGATCTGTGTTTTCTCTCTAACCGGCTTATCCGAAAATCTACCAAAGGCTGTGACAGGCGCGCCCCTTCTTTCAAAACCAAACATGGGAAAACTGGCGCCGAATCGTCCGGTTCTGGCAAAAGCATTGGCAAGAATTTTAGATGTCGTAACAACACCCTGCCCCCCTCTGCCATGGAATCTGACTTCACTCATTATCGCTTCCTCCTTTAATCTTCTGAAGACACGGGAAGCTGACATTCACCTTCCAGTGCGCTCAACCCGCCCAACATGCAGTATTCGTAATCAATATCATCCTGAAGAATCTGAAGATCTGCTTCATTCAAATGGGCGAATTTTTTTATTAACTTTGTATAGGTTGATACAGGTTTGGGTTTTTTAACGGTTTTGGTCATCCTGATTTTGCCGTTCACAGCTTCCCAAAGCGGGAAGTAGTTTGTTTTTACAGCCCTTCGGCACACTTCAATGGTATTTTCCGGGGCATAGCCCCATCCCGTGGTACAGGGAGCAAAAACATGAAGAAAGGCAAACCCTCTTTCTTTGGCTTCCTTTGCTTTTAATAATTTTTTAGCAAGGTCCCCCATGTCGCTCAGGGTTGCAGTGGCTGCATAGGGAATCTTGTGCATGGCCATTTTCAGAGCCAGGTTCATCCTTCTCAAGTTTTTTCCTTTGGAAGCAGATCCTAAAGGAGTTGTGGTCGTACTTGCACCATATGGTGTGGTTCCGCTTTTCTGGATACCCGTATTCATGTATCCTTCATTGTCATAACAAATATAAATAAAGGGTTCATTTCTTTCGGCAGCACCGGACAGATTACCAAATCCGATATCAGCAGCAGTACCATCTCCGTTGAAACAAACCACTGTATTCTTGATACCGGCTTTCCTGTAATATCTGGCAAGACCTGTGGCATTTGCAGCAGCCCCGGTCATAAGCGTTCCAAAATATGAAAGGGTATGCCAGGATTGATTGTTCTGTCCAAGGAGTACAGGAGCTGAACAGGACGGGGTACCCGTAATTACGATATCATTACCCAAAACCTGTGGGATAAATCTCAATAAAAGCTCAAGACCGCAACCCGGACAGAATGCCACGCCTTTTGAAAAAGGGTCTTCATGTTTAAGATAATCCAGTACTTTTGTCAGTTTGCCTTGCTTTTTTTCTGTCATTTTAAAGCCCTCCCCGTTTTTCAGAATCAGGTTTTTCAGAATCAGGTTCATTGGCTTCAGGATATGAAACCCATGTGACTTCGCGAACGTCTTTGCCTGCAGCAAGATCACAGGTTGTATCAATCATCTGCTCTACATTGGCTTGTGTGATATCTGTATTTGCAATGCCATCAATGAAACTTATCATTTTTGAACCGCCAAGTTGTGTTTCAAAGGCTTTTAACTCAGTATACATAGGACCACCCTTAAATCCAAAACACAGACTCCTGTCCACCACACCAATGGCTTTTTTGCCCTTAAGCACCTCAACCATTACTTCACTTGGAAAGGGTCTGTACATTCTTATCTTTAAAAGGCCCACTTTGACACCTGAATCTCTTTTCTCATCAATAACAGCCTTAATGGTGCCGCACATGGACCCGGAACCCACAAGAACCACATCTGCATCATCCATTCTATATTTTTCAATCTGACCGCCATGGCTGCGGCCAAAAATCGCTTCAAATTCTTTATCGATCTCTTCAAACTTGGCTTTAGATCTTTCCATGGCAGACATATGTTTATGACGAAGTTCAAGATACCCTCCAAGAATTCCATGGGTACCACATCCCAGTCTTCCACCGGGTACAAGTTTCGTTCTTTCAGGCTGATCCTTTAAAACAGATAAAAATTTGTCTACATCTTCTTGTAAAGGAACATCTACAACCTCAGAAAGATAAGAAAGATAGAACCCGTCATAATGAACCATAACCGGTACCTGGATATCATAATCTTCCGCCAGGCGATAAGCCTGGACAACTATATCAAGCACTTCCTGGCAGGTTTCGGCAATAAGAAAAATCCAACCGGCATCCCTTGTGGAGATCATGTCCTGCTGCCCGCAGGATACGGCGATGATTCCCGGCGTTTCACGATTGACATTCACCATGACCACGGGTGCTCTGGCACCGGCCGTTGCAAGAATCGCATCATACATAAAAACAAGACCCCAGGAGGAAGAGGCGGTAAAGACTCTGCCTCCGGCAAGAGAAGCGGCCATAACAGCATTCATTGCAGAGTTTTCACCCTCAACTGTAATCAGCTCGCAATCCATTTCACCGTTTGCATGAAATTTGGAAATCTGCTCAATTATTTCTGTCTGGGGAGTAATGGGATAGGCTGCCACCACATCCGGGCGGGCAAGTTTTGCGCCAATGGCTGCTGCAGCATTCCCTGTTATAACCTTAATCTGTGAACCTGTTTTAGCTTTTGCTTTTGTATTCATTTTTGAAAATCCCCCTCCGGCTTCATGGAAATTGCATCTTTGGGACATTCTTTGGCGCAGATCCCGCACCCCTTACAAAATCCCAGATCCGGCAAAAAATGCGAAGTTTCAACCATCTCCATCACCTGGATGGGACAATAAAGTGCGCAAAATCCGCAAAAAATACATTTTTCTTTGTCAACAACCGGCCTTTTAGTTCGCCAACTACCTGTATCAGAACACATCAGAGGATCGTTCGCATCTGACCATGGCCCTTCGTGCTTTAAGAATTTATTTGAAGACATACAACCCTCTCCTCCTTAAGAAAATAAGACAAGCCTTTATTAGAAATATCTCTATAATTATATCTATTTCATAGCTACTATTTAGCGATACCCTAATTGCATTGTCAAGTAAAAAATGAAAAATTAATTGAAAAAACGTGACGATTGGATAGTAAGAAGCGATACTTATAGGATTTATGCGGGTTTCTAAATCTTACAAATAGTTGACTAATCAACTATTATTATGAATAAAATTCTTTCCCATAATTCGTGTGGGAAAATTTATAAATACTGCTGAAACGAAAATTTGAAGATTTTGGAAGGATAAGGTTAAATTTAGAAAAAGGTTAAATAATTGATGAAAAAATTTCTTTTAATTCTTCCTGACGAAGCTTTGCAGATCCCTTTTCAATTTTTTTAATGGTTGCCGACACACCATCCGCTTCTTTTTTAAGTTGTGGAGCAAGAGCCTTATTCAATTGGTTTTCAGCTTCGGCCAGCTGGTTGATAAAAAACAGAAACTCTCCCTGGCGGCCTCTATAGGCAGACCTGACAAGAGCTTGGTAAGACTCCCCTTTGGCATTCAGCAAAAGGGTATAATGCGTTGCCATCACTTTCAAAAATCTTTCATATTTGCCCGTCACCTTGGCTTTAAGATTCGCCTGATCTGCGATATCCTGCGTGTTTGGTTTTCTGCCCTCGTCAATGGCTTCTTCAGCCTCATTCATAGCCTTTTTCCTGGAGAGGAACCAATTTCCCAAAAATTCTTTCCGCTGTTTTTTATATTTTGAAAAATCTTGAAAATAAAAGATAAAAATAAACGGAATAAAAATCATCCATGCACTCAGTTTGGGTTTAACAATAACATGGCCCGCAAGTTTTGATGCAAATTTTTTTTCGTGATCGATTATTAATTCTTTGTTATCCATATTCATTGCACTTTCTTTACCAATGGTACTTTCTTTACTAAGGGTACTTTTTTTTAAAAGGGTTAACCTGTCTTAGTTCATCATAAATCGCCAGCCAAACCATAGGATCATAAAACAGGAAAGAATACCGGCAAAAAATGCTTTGGTCATTCCATAATCATTGCGTTTGGAATGCTTAAACGAATCACTAAGATAGTATTCGCCATCATAAGATCCCACAGAATCCATATACATATAAGCTGCCGAATCAATATCTCGTTCTTCCACAACCTGGGCAATCTGTTTATAGGTGGAAATATTGTTTTCTATATAAGGTCCCACTATCCATCCAAAGACCCAGATGAGAAAAGAAAAAAATATGAGTTTTCCCCATGCTTTTGGTCTTGAGTCATTTGTTACTGCTTCACTGGACATTTTAACGCTCCCTTGTGGATTATTCTAACAGGTTCCTGCACCCGGAACAAGACAAACATGGACCGGGTACAGGATTGGTCTAAACCAATTAAATGGTTGCTGTAAGATCAGGGAATACCACGTAAAACATGATATATGCCATAACCAGTGTCAGAACCAGATTTAAGGACTGACCAAACACATAGAGGATCAAAGGTTTGCCACCTTTGAAATGATGTTTTAGTTCACGAAAATTGGTTGCAAGCCCGATGCTGACAAAGGACAGGGAAAAAAACCATCCCCTGAAAAGGTCGGACCCACCCTTGATGGTACCCTTGTCAATCATGGCCCGTCCAAGTCCGTCCAACTCTGAATTAAATCCTGAATAGATCAGGGAAAATATAATGGATGCCGCCATAAACCCCAGGACAAATTTGGGGAACCTGAACCAGATTTCAGTCAGACCTACCTTTGCACCGGTTTCTTCTGTTTCCACTTTTGTTGTAAAATAAAGGGCAACAAAAAAGGCAATCACACCAATGAGAACATTCTGGATCATTTTAATGGTGGCTGCCACATAAAGGGCTTTTTCACCTAAAAATGCACCGGCAGCAGCAACAGCTCCTGAGGCATCAATGGTTCCACCCATCCATGCACCACCCAGGATCATCTGCTTATCAACTGGGAAAGTTCCTTTGATTACTGCAGGCATCACAATCATCATGATGGCTGTAAAAACGAGGGAAAGACCAACAGCAAGGGTCAATTCCTCTTTTTTGGCCCGGCAGGCAGAAGCTGCTGCAATGGCAGCAGACACACCGCAAACCGACATGTCAGAACAGATAACCGCATTCAGACGTTTGGAAGGCATGTTGATTATTTTCTGGCCAAACCAATAGGTAATCAGCCAAACTGTCGGGGTCACAACCCAGGCCACAAAAATACCAGCCGTACCAATGGTAATAATTTTTTCAAACAGGATTTTCGCTCCTAAAAGCACCAGACCCGTTTTAATATAATATTCGGTCTGGACTGCAGGCATGGCCCATTTAGGGGTTCCAACGGTATTACTGATCAGCATGCCAAGAAAAATTGCCCAGGCCGCATATCCAATACCATAATGTTTCATGGTAGACTGATAACTGAAGAACCATGCAAGGACAACCACTGCATAGACAAAAACAAAGCCCAGAGCAAATTTCTTAAACGGAACTCCCATTATACTCATGGGGATACCAAAAAGAAGACAGAAAAACACACCCAGCCCGATGAGTTTACCAATCTGGTTATAGGCTTTAACCTTGGTTTTCTTTTTAGCCGAAGAAGCTGCAAGCTTTGCATCACGCCATTTGTCAATGGCAGCTGATGCTGAAGCATTTAAAGTCTCATCCTTAAACCCTGCTGCCTCTGCAAGCTTCTCTGAAGCAAGGGCCACAGCAAAAGCAGCATCCTCAACAGCTTTTTTCTTTGCATACTTTGCCTTGGCTTTGTCAGCCTTGGCAGCGGCTTTTTCCTTACTCATAAAAAAAGCATCCATGGGGTTGTCGGTCCATTTGTGCGGTTTAGCCGCAAAACTTGACAGCCACTTACCCGTTGAAACCTTTCTTGCCTCAGCTTTTTTCTTGGCATCTGACAATTTGTGCCATGCGATTGTTTTTATGGCAGAGGTCCGGTTTGCCGCCTCGCCATATTTAGCTTCAGCCTTATTAATAATTTCCTTCATTTCTCCTGAATGGGGAAAATAAACAAACATGGCTGCAACAAGGAGAAAAAAACCAATCCAGATCGCCCACCAGTCTTCTTTTTTCCACATTTCAGACCATTCCCACTTACCCTGGTCAACTACAATTCCATTACCTTCAGCCATAATCTTCCTCTCTTTTTTATGGTTTATTAAAAAATACGTTATAAAAATATTCAGTTAACTTCAAAGGTTATAGCAAACCCTGTGCCAGGCGCTTATATTTTTAAAACCATTGATATCAAAGGCTTTTATAAAATAACAAACAGTTGAACTGTAAACTTGAGTTTCCAGTTGTGTATGCTAAAGTATCCGGTTTCAACAAGATTCCTTGCAATTAATCTGTGGATTCTTTATTTTAATATTCAAGATGTTAAATGGAGAATAAGAAATGACTTTACCCATAATCAGTTTAAGATTTAAATTCATCACAGGACTTTTATTGTTTGCAGTGGCCCTGGGTATCTGTATCAGCATTATCATATACTTTCACTTAAACCATATCATGAAGTCGGAAATCAGTGACCGTTCAAGAATGCTGTTGTCCCAGTCCAGTGCCGTACAAGACTATGTCAGGACTGTATTGAGACCTGAAATGTTCAAAATACTTCCCAAAGACCGGTTTGTGCTAAAGGCCATGTCTTCTTCATATATCTCCAGACAGGTGATGACTCTTCTGGACGAGAATGAAACCTCTGAGTTTCACTATAGAAGGGTTTCCATTAAACCCAGGAATTCTGAGTCAACTCCCAATGCATTTGAAAAAAGCCTTATTCTAATTTTCAACAAGGACAAGACCCTGGACACATGGGAAGACAACACCATGGTTGGCGATAAGGAATATCACCTGGTGGCAAGACCCGTAACATTCAGTGAATCCTGTATGCAATGCCATGGAGATCCCAAAGATGCGCCCAAAGAACTCAAAGAGATATACGGGGATAAAAACGGATTTAACTACACTGTGGGTGATGTTGGCGGTATTGTGGTTGCAGGATTTCCCCTGGATTTGATTCAGCAACCTGTAAAAGAAGTCACCCTTCAGTATCTGAGCCTGTATTTTTTGGGTATCATGTTTTTTGCAATCCTTATAAGCCTTTTTTTTGATCGACTGGTCATGAAAAATCTTCACACCCTCACCTTAATTTTTAAAACCCGGTTTTCAGGCCGACAGGAACAGGGCATTATCGACAGGCTGGGGCAAAAGGATGAAATTGAAGGTCTTATTGAAGGAGTAGACGAACTGGCAATTTGTCTTTCCGATGCCCGAAATGAGCTTGAGGATTATGCCCAGAATCTTGAATTAAAAGTGGAAGATCGGACAAAGGAACTCAAATTAAAGGCAAAAAAACACCTGGGAGACGTCCGGCTTTTTGTAAAGCTGCTCTCCGGATTCACAGGCTCCATTGACACCAAACATCTGATATCAGGTGTCCTTGAAAGCGTAGGAAAGCGCTTTGATGCAGACCAGGTGATTTATCATTGTACGGTTATTTCCGAAAATGCCTATTCATGGAAGCCGGACAAGGATATCTCAAAACTGGCTGCTGATATCAAGGAACTTTTATGGTTGGACGAAATCCTCATCCGGGATAATCAATTATATATTCCCATAAAATCCTCGGAGAGCCATTGGGGAATTCTGTGTATCTTCTGGTCGAAAATACCTTTACTGGATGATCTGGACCCAGCCATTCTATTGGCTCTGGGTCAGCAGATCGGAATTCTTATTGAAAATATTCAGGCATTTTCAAATATCCGGTTTCAAAACGATATGCTCCAGTCAATTTTTGAAGGGATTTCAGACCCATTGCTTTTGATTGATTCCAACGGCCATATCATCATCGCAAACAAAGCAAGCAAAAGTATTCTTTCAAAAAAGAAACGGGCAAACCAGGAAAAGGAATTGAAAAAATTCCTTTGTCTGGAGAATACTTCAAACAACTCCTTTAATATCCTGAACCAGGTTATTGATAAAGAAAAACCCATGAGCCAGGAAATAAAAACGCCTGATGAAAGATATTTCAGGATTGATCTGTATCCCCTTCCCAAAAGGGATCAGGCAGACCTTAGAATTATTCTTTCTGCCCGCGACATCACCATGGAAAAGCAAATGATGGAACGTATGCAGCAGACAGAACGCTTAAGTTCCATTGGGAAAATGGCTGCCGGGATTGCCCATGAGATCAACAATCCTTTGGGTGTGATTCAGTGTTATACGGATCTTGTTAAAGACACGGTGAAAGATCCTGAAACCTTAAGTGACATCGATATTATTTTAAAACATACCCGCAACGTACAGACTATTGTCCGGGACCTTTTAAGTCTTTCAAGACCCAAACAGGTAATCTCAGGCAAATGCAGTATCAACAAAGTTATCCTTAACGCAATTGAGGTCTTTAAGACTCAGTCTGCATCAAAAAGGATATCAGTGAATTCTTATCTAAAAGATAACCTTCCCGATATCAAATGTGATGCAGCCATTTTAGAACAGATCCTGACCAATCTTTGGCTCAATGCATTTGACGCCATCCAGGATTCCGGCGGAACCATAAATATTTCCACACAATTTGCAAAAAAAGATCAGGTTCTGCTCTGCATTGAAGACAATGGCCCGGGCATTTCCGACCACATCATTTCACAGATATTTGATCCTTTTTACACCACAAAAGAGGTGGGAAAAGGAACCGGTTTAGGGCTTTCCGTTGTATATGGGTTTATCAATGAAATTGGCGGGCGTATCGAGGTTGAAAGTGATGAAACCACTGTTTTCAACATTTTCTTTCCTGTGGTTAAACCGGAAGACAGCTAAAACAAGGACGTAAAATGAAAGACTTTTCCATATTGGTTGTTGATGATGATGAGGATTTTCTCAAAGGCATCATCAGGAATCTTAAAAAAAAATTCACAAGCATGGACATCATAGGTGAATTATCCGGTCAAAGTGCTGTTAAAATATTGGAACAAAATAAAATCGGCGTAATGCTTTCCGATCTTCGCATGCCGGGCATGTCCGGACATGAGCTACTTTTAAAAGGGATAAAAATTAATCCCTACCTCTGCGTGATCATGATTACAGGACATGCCACGATTGAAAACGCTGTCAAGGCCCTGAAAATGGGGGCATGGGACTTTATTACCAAACCTGTGGAAAGAGATTCTCTCTACCATACCGTGGAAAAGGCTATTGAACATTATACCCTTGCAAGCGAAAACCAGCGGCTCCAGAAAATTATTAACTCATTAAGCCCTGACCAGGGTCTTAACTGGGAAAGCAAAATCATGAAACAGCTCAAGGAAAAAATATCAGCAATCGCTGTCACTGACTATACCGTATTGATCACAGGAGAATCCGGTAGCGGGAAAGAATATATTGCCCAGGCCATTCACAAGCTTTCAAAAAGAGAAAAAGAATCCTGCCACGCATTAAACTGCCCGGCCATACCTGATCAGCTTCTGGAAAGTGAGCTCTTTGGCCATGTCAAAGGCGCTTTTACAGGTGCTGAAAGGAGTAGAGAAGGTTTTTTCATGACAGCAGATAAAGGGACCCTGATCCTGGATGAAATCGGTGATATCAGCCCGTCTATCCAGGCCAAACTTTTAAAATTCCTTCAGGACAAAGAGGTCAAGCCTGTAGGATCCAGTATTTCAAAAAAAACAGATGTCAGGATCATTGCCCTGACCAACCAGGAACTTGAGAAAAAAATACTTGACGGCAGCTTTCGAAAGGACCTTTATTACCGCCTCAATGTGCTCTCCATAACAGTTCCCCCTTTACGGGAAAGAAAAGATGACATCCCCATGCTGGTTCAGGAGTTTATTTTGAAAACCTGTGGAGAAATGGGCATGGAACCGATGGAGATAGATCCCTTTGCCCTGGCATATCTTACAAGACAGACCTGGCCGGGAAATGTACGGGAATTATTAAATTATGTTCGTCGTCTGGCAGTTTTCTCAAACGGAAAAAAGATTGATCCGGCCCTGATCAATCTTGTGGAAGGCAAACTTGATAAAACGCCTCTCCCTAAAGGACTTTCCCTTTACAAAGACGCAAAAAAGGAAGTATTGGATATTTTTTCAAAAAATTATCTTACCCATCTTTTTGAACACACCAGGGGGAACATTTCAAAAACCTCAAGAATAAGTGGGCTTGAACGGGCTTCCATTCAAAAAATCATCAAACGCCTGGATTTTGATATGTCTCAATTCAGGCGCTGAATAAAACCCTCATTTTTTGCATGTTGAGATCCCCAGCACCTGATATGGAGGACACCAGCCTGTCACACCTGTAAAAATAGGCATAATCCCTATCAGTCCCCATAGACTTTTAGGACCGATAAAAACAAGAGAAAGGATTACAAGACCTATAATTATTCTAACAATTCTTTCAATGTTATGGATATTTTGTTTCATGGAAATTTCTCCTTTTTATTATAAATATCAGGCAAACTTTCATTTAAACAAGAAGATAAGGCTTGTTTTAAAAAAGAACAGACCCAAAAGGAAAATTGTCGGTCTATTTAAAGAATCAGGTCAGGCTTCGTATCTGTATCCCACTCCGTGAATGGTGGTGATAAGCATGGGGTTGGAAGGATCCATCTCTATTTTTTTTCGAAGCTGGGCAATATGCTGGTCAAGGGTTCTTGTTGTGCCAAGATAATCTATCCCCCATATGGCGTTCAAAATATTATCCCGGCTCAAAACTTCACCGGGATGGACGTGAAAATGGCAGATCAATTTGAGTTCTCTTTCTGAAATATCAATACTAGCTTTTTCTTTGTTTATTTTATAGGTTTTAGGATTAACCTCAAATTCACCAAACATGAAAGGTTGGTCAACTATTGCTTTATCTTTATTTTTTTCCCTTTTTGATCTGCGAAGCACAGCACTTATCCTTGCCAAAAGCTCATGGATACCAAAGGGTTTAGTCATATAATCGTCTGCACCGAGTTTGAGCCCCACAACCTTGTCGATTTCCTCAACTTTAGCCGTCAGCATAATGATGGGAATATCTTCATTGGTTGCCCGGATATCCCTGCACACATCATATCCGCTTTTTTCAGGCATCATGACATCCAAAAGAACCAGATCAAAACAATCTTTGTCAAACAATTGCATGGCCATTTTACCATCTTTGGCCTGGCTTACCCCATAGCCTTCGCTTTCAAGGGTGTCCACAAGTCCCATCCGAATATTCGTATCATCTTCTGCAACAAGAACTTTAATCTGAGTCATCATGTTTTATCCTTGCAGTAAAGCAACTGCCGTTTCCAGGCCTATGTTCAAAAAAAAGATCGCCTTTAAGATCCCTTAAAATCTGTCTGGCAATACTCAATCCTAACCCTGACCCCGGTTGTTTAGATGTTAAAGAATGATCCACCCTGTGAAATTTTTCAAAAATCAACTCTTGCTGTGTGTTTGGAATACCCGGCCCATCATCACAAATTTTTAAAAGAATAGTATAATGCTCTTTTTTTAAAACAAACTTGATGAATTTTCCTTTCCCCGCATATTTTAATGCATTGTCCAGCAGGTTCAATACCACCTGTTCTATGGCATCTTTGTCTGTTCTTACAAGATACTTTCCCTGTTCACCCTGTTCGATCTGAGTGATAATTTCAAGATCCTGATTCTCAATTCTTATGCTGTGGGCTTTAATAATCTCTAACAAAAATTGATCCAGTTCAAAATTAGACATCTGATATGTTTTTTTACCCTGTTCAAGCTTGCCAAAATCAAGCACATTATTGATAAGCCTTGTCAGGCGACCGCTTTCATTGACAATTACCGAAAGATAGGTTTGTATTTTATTTTCATCCTTTATTCTTTTAGACAATAAAAGTTCTGCATACATCCGAATGCTGGTCAGGGGTGTTTTCAGTTCATGGGATACAGATGAAACAAATGAGGTTTTCTGTCTTGCATCTTTCATGTTTTGAAGGGTCAGACGGGTCAAAAGGAGCCCGCCTGAAATAATCGCAACAATAAAAACGCCTAACAGAATTGCCGTGACATATAAAAATCCCCTGGTTGTCCCAAACCCTTTATCCTCAACAAAAACAGCAATCTGCCAATGGGGAAGCAGACTTGATATGGAAATTGCATCCACAGGTCTGTCTTCAGGGTCTGCTGCCCATTTTCCAGACTGATGCATGAAATTGCCGTTTCCATCCATAAGCACCAGGGCTGCCCCTTTTTCCGATAATTTTGGAAAATCAACCACAAGCCTTGACAGCAAAGTCATTAATTCAAGTTCAACCCCGTATACAGGTCCATTCTTAAATTTTTGTACCCAGCCCAAAATATACAAGTTGTTCTCACTGAACCATTGAATCCATCCTGATCGTTTTATATATTGTTTCTCTTTTGCCTCAGAAAAAATGGTCTGCCCGTCTAAATCAGGTGCTTTTTGTTTCACCCTTGACAGTGCAACAAGCTTTTGGCGGGATGATAGTGTCTGTTGTTTTGTAAGGGAATCATTTTTGCCTGAGCTTGAATAAGAATCTGCCACACCCCTGATCTTTGGTTCATCCCTTAGAGGATTTTCATTAAAATCAAATTTTGTCCTCCCGGAAAACAACGCCTCATATCTTGCAATAAAAAGTCTTTGTTCAAGGGTGGATTCAAGCCCCCTTAAAGGATATTCAAGATTCTTATCTTTTTTATAAACAAACACATTGCGGACTAAAGGATTTGTCTCTTCCCATTCAATCAGTTTTTTTTTGAGTTTGCCTTGATCAAGAACAAGTAAAGACTGGGTAAGATTATCCTGTACAGCTTGTATGGTAAGATGAATAGTTTCAGAAATAATGGTTGCCCTTTCACTCAAAGCATCAAGAGCTGACTTACTTATTCGTTCCTGCTCGTGGGACAAAAGTTTAAATGCAATACTTGCTATAACAAGGGTGGGCACTAAAAATAGTGCCCAGAATATAATGATGGATTTTTTGCTTGTCATACCTTAAGCCATACCAGTTTTTTACCTATTGTGAAAGCTGTTGATTTTTCTTCTGGTAAGATTCAGTTCTCAACAATTTACGACTTTTTTTGCTCATACCCTGATCTTCAATCATATCAGCCTGGACTTCCAGTTCATTTGCTTGTTTTAACAATTCTTCATCCTTATACCGGGAACCTGCTTGTTTCAACCTGGCAACAGACTGTTTAAGCTCTTTTACTGCCTCTTTTTTCTTGCCTTTATCAGATAATCGAATTGCTTTTTCCTGGGCCAGGGCATTAAGATTTAATTGATATTCCCTGACCACATCAAGATTGGTAGATTTGGCAACTTTTTTGGGATCATTGCTGAACCTGGCATATGAAGTTCCGCTTGATGTTTCTAATTTTCGGTTAAAGGGATTTTCATATGTAACATCAGCCCTTGCAACCATAAGTCTTTATCCAGGAGTTGATTTTGGAATATTGACTTCAACAAGGGCATATTTCTCCTGCCCCCCATAAAGTTGGTTCATATAAAGTTCTATCTTATTTCCCTTTATTCTGCCTTCCCTTCCTATAATACTCACGGGCTGTACATTATATGGCAGGGTAATGGTTACAGTTACTTTTTTTGCCACTACATTTAATACATCTCCCAGTTCTGCTGAAAAAATCCTGGGAAGATCAAATCCCGACTCAACAAAATAGGTATTACCATCACTTTTTTGAGCAAGCTGTGCCATTAAATCTTCATTATAGTCCGTACCTACGCCCACGGTTGTGACTGAAATATTTTCTTTAATCAAAGCTGCCCCGAGCCGTCCAAGATCTGCCGGCATTCTGGGTCCCACATTGGCCAGTCCGTCAGACAAAAGAACAATGCGGTGAACATAATCATTTTCAATATTTTTTCTGATCTCGGCAGCCCCCTGGCTTACACCACCGAAAAGTGCAGTACTTCCGCCGGCACGAATCTGTTGAATGGTATGAATAATCCCCTGGATATTTCTGGCGTTTTGAGCCGGGACAATGGTATGGACATTGGTATCATAAACCACAACGGAAAAAACATCCTGTAACCCAAGCCTTGTTAAAGCTTCAATGGCAGCCGCCTTTGCCTGTTCAATCTTGGCACCGTTCATGGAACCTGACTGATCCAGGACCAGGGCAAGATTAACAAGGGGTCTTTTAACATGGGCCGGGGATAAAGGCGCATCAAGGGTGATTTTTAACACTACATTTTGAGAATCTCCAGAGGGCAGGACTGTCCTGTCTGTTTCCACCCTGCAAATAAGTTTGGAAGAGGCATTTTCTGCCCAGACACCTTGTGGCATTATGGTAAAAATAATCAATGCTGTAAAAAATGAAACAATTATCGGATTTTGATAAAATCTTAAGTGTGTCATGGTTTTTCTCCTTTAGGATCGAAAATTAAATACACTAAATAAAAATTTCATTTCCGATTCTTCCCAGTTGAGTTAATAAATTTTTGGTTAAACCGCAATATAAAGATCTATCTTTCACTGGGTTTAATTATACTGAGCCTAATTTGAAAAAGTGTCATCAAGGCGTAAAGATGTTGTAAAAAACTTGTAAAAATGCTTTTTTCTTGACCCGCCATCTATTGTTTGGGATTAATAGGTGGGGTCAGGCTTGGGCCCCACTCAAATAACCTTTAAAGAAAAGGAATAACCATGAAATTCACCATCGACCATTTCAATATTAATGTACTGGATCTTGACAAGAGTCTGGCATTTTATAATAAAGCGCTTGGATTAGAAGAAATTAGAAGAAAAGAAGCGGAAGACGGAAGCTATATTATTATTTTTTTAGGTGATGGCACAACCCGGAACAAAATTGAACTAACCTGGCTGAAAGAAATGGACCGGCCCTATGATTTAGGAGATGAAGAGTTTCATATCGCATTTAAAACATCGGATTTTGATGCTGCATATAAGCTTCATAAGGAGATGGACTGCATCTGTTATGAAAACAAGGATATGGGAATTTATTTTATCAATGATCCGGATGGTTACTGGCTGGAAATTGTTCCAATACGATAAACCCAAAAAAGTATCCCATGTGTGAAAATTTAGGCGGTATTGCGGGTGGCGCCTTGAAAAAATATTAAGAGATGCTAATTTATAAGATAACACGATCTTTTCTAATCCATGTACCAGACATTTTATTCATAAACTAAAAAGGAGGACAAGATGGTTCCTAAAATAAAAAAAATACTCTATGCAACAGACCTTTCAGATAGTGCCAGGAATGCTTTTGGATATGCAGCTGACCTTGCACAGCGCTATGGTGCCATGATTACCATTCTATATGTCATGGAAAATATGAGCCATATTGTGGAAACCGAAGTTAAAGAGATGGTGGGACAAAAAGAATGGGACAAACTTAAATCAGAAAGGCTGAATTATGTGACCAAAAAGATAAAATCAAGGCTGGAAGATTTTTGCCAGGAAATGAATTCCGAAATTGATTCCTGCCGTCTTCTGGTTGAAGATGTTCTTGTTATTCGTGGGAATCCACCGGAAGAAATCCTTACCGTTTCAAAAGATATCAATGCAGATATGATTGTTATGGGCAGTTACGGACACAATATACTGAAAGATGCATTCATTGGCGGCACAGCAAGAAAAGTCGTCAAGAAAAGCTCGACACCAGTACTGGTTGTAAGACTTCCAAAAAACTGATCCTCACCTGCTGTTTTTGACCATATCAATATGCAGTATCCCGTCTTCAAGATAACTTTCGGATACGGGTTCAAATCCGTAGGATTGATAAAAGGCCATTAAATACAACTGGGCACTGATGCGGATGTTCTCACCGGGCCAGGTGAGTCTGATTTGATCAAGGGACTTTTTAAGCATGGCATCAAAAATCCCCTGTCCCCGGCTGTTTTTTTCCACGACCACCCGGCCCATACTGGCTTGGTTAAAACTTAAGCCCGGAGGCAGGATTCTTGAATAGGCCACAATTTTTTTATCAATATTTCTGCCCACAAGATGCAGGGTTTCAGGATGCGTGTCTTTTCCATCAATCTCAGGGTATGGGCAGGTCTGTTCCACAACAAACACATCAACTCTGAGTTTTAAAAGCTCATACAGCTCATATATACTAAGCGTTTTAAATAATTTTACTTCCCATTCAATTTGAATCATTTCTTTTACTTTTCAGGATACAAATTTTATAAATTAAAATTGTGTTTAAGTAATTTCATCTCCCATCCTTAACTTTCCCAAATAATAGAATCCATTAGATCTATGTTTGTTCATGGTGGTATAAACCAGTTTCTCAAATTGTGTTTTCTCAAAATTTGCCGTCAACCGGAACAAGTGATCTATTGTGTGATGGCGAAGGATTGCTCCTTCATCAAGCTCAAATACCCCATAGGTTTCCTGAGATTTTTGATAAAAATTATATCGGTCGATATTGCGCTGGTCCTGATTTATCAAAAAATCATTTATATATAAAATTCCATGGGGTTTTAATACCCTCTCTATTTCCTCCAAAAGCCTTACCTGGTCTTTATCTTTTACTATACATGTTAAAACTGCAATCAACACCACTGCATCAAAAGTATTGTCTTTAAAAGCAAATGTGTCTGTACATTTTTTTAAATCAAGATGAGGATAAAGGTATTTTCCTCTTTCAATCATTTTTTGTGAAAAATCAATTCCGCAAATTTTTTTAAAACCCTCCTGATAAAGCTCATTTAAGGTACGCCCATATCCGCAGCCCACATCCAGGATGCTGGATTTTTTTGATACATGGGATTTAAACCGGTCCATCCTGAAAGGGGTGGTAAATTCTTTTTTGGATGCTGCCTTATCCCAGTATGTTTGCTGATTTGTGGTCATTAGTATTTTAAAATAGGGTATTCTCCATTGAATTACAACTCAAGAAAATATTCATATCAAAAGATTACACTGTTTTGAGTATGCTTGCCTTGCAATGTAAACAGTTCTTATGATGGTAGTCTCCTGCAAGATGACTATTTCCGGGCGGTTTGCCCTTACAGAGCATTTTCTGAACGAATTGTTACAGGCTCTGACCCTGATATTCATATCAAAATTCCCGGCGATTTTAAATTAATTAATTGGTTACATGTAAAAAATAAACCTTTTCCTCCTTGTCCATAATTGCAAAACAGTCTAAAATAAAAATTAGTAAGCACTCATTAAGGGTCACAGCAACAAACTTAAGGGGTCAATTGTGAAAAAAACAATCATTATAACTATCATTCTTGCAATGGCCGGATTCTGCCAGGCTAATGAAAATTCAATTATATCCAGTAATTTCTCTTTAAGGGACACACCTAAGTATGGCAAAGGATTTACCCATTTTGACTATGTAAACCCAAATGCTCCCAAGGGCGGATCTGTAACGCTTTCCACCACGGGCACCTTTGACAGTTTCAATAGATATGCCCAGAGAGGGGACGCAGCCCAGGGAAGTGAGCAACTCTATGACACACTGATGACGTCTTCCGATGATGAGATAGATGTACTCTACCCTTTAATTGCCGAACAAATCGAATATTCAAAAGACTATACATGGATTATTTTTTATATCAATAAAAAGGCAAAATTCCAGGATGGAAAAAACATTACGGCCCAGGACGTGGTTTTTACCTTTAACACGTTTATGACACAAGGGGTTCCCCAGTTTAAAAGCTATTATAAAAATGTTGCCCATGTTGAGGCTTTAGATTCCCACAAAGTAAAATTCACCCTTAAAAAAAGCCAGTTAGATCTTTTGCACTCCCTTGCAAGCCTTGCCGTTTTGCCAAAGCATTATTGGGAAACAAGAGATTTTTCCGAGCCCACCACCCAAATTCCCCTGGGAAGTTCCGGCTTTACCATTGATTCCTTTAAAATGGGGCAGTATGTGGTGGTAAAAAGATTAAAGGATTATTGGGCAAAGGACCTTGCGGTTAACAAGGGCCGGCATAATTTTGATTTTATACGGTATGACTATTACAAGGACGAGATTGTGACCCTGGAAGCCTTTAAAGCAGGAGAGTTTGATTTCCGGATGGAGAACGTGGCAAAACAATGGGCCACCCTGTATAAAGGGGAAAATTTTGATAAAAAAAATATCATAAAACAAGAAATCCCCCATGAAATTCCCCAGGCTATGCAGGCGCTTATCTTTAACACACAAAAAGAAGTGTTCAAGGATATAAGGGTCAGGGAAGCTTTGAGCTATGCCATGGATTTTGAATGGATGAACAAGCATCTTTTTTATAACCAGTATACAAGAACACGCAGCTATTTCCAGAATACGGAGTATGAGGCAAAGGGTCTGCCATCAAAGCAGGAGACTGTCTGTCTTGAACCAGTCAAAAACAAAATTCCGCCCCGGGTGTATACAAAAGAATATCATCCCCCTGTAACGGACGGCAGCGGTAATATCCGCCCCCAGATGAGAATCGCACTTTCCATTTTGAACAAAGCAGGCTGGGAAATTGTCAATCGGAAAATGACCAATAAACAAACCGGCAAAGTAATGGCTTTTGAACTTTTATTGTACAGCCCCACCATGGAACGTATTGCCATCCCCATCCAGGACAACCTGAAAAAGCTCGGGATTGCCATGAATATCAGACGTGTGGATACCACCCAGTTTATCAATCGAAGCCGGGCACGGGACTTTGACATGATTTCCGGTGGGTATTCAGCAAACACCTTTCCTTCTACCAACTTGAAAATAGTATGGCATTCAGGATTTCTCGACTCCACCTATAACACAGCCGGGGTAAAAGATCCTGCCATTGATTTTCTCACGGAAAAAATAGCCCAAAACCAGACCAACAAACAAGCTCTTTTGTATTATGGAAGGGCGCTTGACCGGGTACTCCAATACAATTTCTTTGTCATACCGGAATGGCACTTAAGTAAATTTCGAGTCGCCTATTGGAACAAATTTGCAAGACCTGCCATAAGACCAAAGTATTCCATCGGATTCATTGATACCTGGTGGATTGACAAAAAAAAACAGGCATCTTTGCCTAACCGGAATATCAGACAATAGCTCAATGTTAAACCATACCGGAATATTAAAAAATACCAATCTATTAAAAAATAAAGGATAATCAGTAAAAAAATATCATGGGCTCATACATCATTCGCAGACTGCTCTTAGTCATCCCGACCCTGATTGCCATTGTCACCATCAATTTTTTTATCATCCAGATTGCTCCGGGAGGACCTGTTGATCAATTTATTGCAAAAATGCAGGGCCTTGATTCCGGTATTATGGAGCAAGTGGCAGGCTCTGGTAAAACCGAGCTCAAACAAACAGATCTAAAAGAAACAAACACCTACAGGGGAGCCCAGGGCCTTGACCCGGAAGTGATTGCCGAAATCGAGAAACGTTTCGGATTTGATAAGCCCATCCATGTAAGATATTTTAAAATGCTCAAGGATTTTTTCTTCTTTGATTTTGGTGACAGCCTTTTTCGGGGCAGATCAGTTGTGGAGCTCATTGTTGAAAGAATTCCCGTTTCCGTTTCCCTGGGGCTATGGAGCACCATCATCATTCATCTTGTGTGCATCCCCCTTGGCATTAAAAAAGCCTTAAAACATTCTTCACGATTTGATATCTGGACAAGCTCGGTGATCATCGTGTGCAATGCCATCCCTGTGTTTTTATTTGCCATTCTTTTGATCATCCTTTTTGCCGGGGGCACCTATTTTAACTGGTTCCCTTTGCGGGGACTTGTTTCAGTTAATTTTGATCAGCTGTCCCTTGTGGGGAAAATCATTGATTATTTCTGGCATATGGCGCTTCCCACTCTTGCTCTCGTGATCGGTGGATTTGCCACCCTGACATTTTTAACCAAAAACTCATTTTTAGATGAAATTGGCAAGCAGTATGTGGTCACAGCAAGGGCTAAGGGACTCACAGAAAATAAGATTCTTTACGGTCATGTTTTCAGGAATGCCATGATCCTTGTCATTGCAAGTTTCCCATCTGCATTTATCGGCCTTTTTTTTACCGGCTCCATGCTCATTGAGGTTATTTTTTCTTTGGACGGCATGGGGCTTTTAGGTTTCCAGGCCACTCTCCAGAGGGATTTTCCCCTCATGTTTGCAACCCTTTACATTTTTACCCTGATGGGCCTTATATTATCAATTATCAGTGATATCACCTATACCATTGTAGACCCCAGAATTGATTTTGAAAAAAGGTGATACAGATGACTAAAATCAAGCTTACAAAAATAAATCAGGAAAGATGGAACAGGTTTCGTGCCAACAAACGCGGATACTTAAGCCTGTATCTTTTTTCAATTTTATTTGTCCTCACTCTTTTTTCAGAACTCATCTCCAATGACAAACCCCTTTTGATCTATTATGATTCAAGTTTTTACTGCCCCCTTGTAAAAGAATATGCAGAAACACAGTTTGGTGGAGAATTTGAAGCTGCTGCCGATTACAGGGACCCCTATGTAATTGAATTGATAAATAAAAAAGGATGGATGATCACTCCTGTTATCCCTTTTTCCTATAACACCATCAACTACAACCTTAAAGGTCCTGCCCCATCTCCGCCGTCAAGGGCCAACTGGCTTGGGACGGATGACAGGGGAAGAGATGTTGTCGCCCGCCTTTTATACGGGTTCAGGATTTCAGTGTTTTTCGGCCTGACATTAACCATCTGCTCTTCTGCCATCGGGATTGTTGCAGGCGCATTACAAGGCTACTATGGAGGAACTGTTGATATTTTCGGCCAGAGATTTATCGAGATCTGGTCAAGCCTTCCCACGCTGTTTCTTCTCATCATCCTTTCCAGCGTGGTCCAGCCAAATTTCTGGTGGCTTTTAGGCATCACCCTTATGTTTGGATGGATGTCCCTTGTGGGAGTTGTCAGGGCTGAATTTTTAAGAGGCCGAAATTTCGAATATGTGACGGCGGCAAAGGCTTTGGGGTTAAGCGACACCAAGATTATTTTCAGACATGTTCTTCCCAATGCCATGGTGGCCTCCATTACCTTTATGCCCTTTATCCTGGGTGGTTCCATCACCACTCTCACCTCCCTTGATTTTTTAGGATTTGGCCTGCCCGTGGGTTCGCCTTCCTTAGGAGAACTTTTAGCCCAGGGAAAAGCCAATATGCAGGCACCCTGGCTTGGATTATCCGCCTTTATTCTTTTGTCTCTCATGTTCAGCCTGCTGGTCTTTATCGGTGAAGGGGTCAGGGATGCCTTTGATCCGCGCAAGGTGTATTAAAATATGAATGAAACCATATTGACCATAAACAACTTAAGTGTATCCTTTAAAATGGGAACAAGGATCACCAAAGCCGTTGAGAATGTAGACCTTGTTCTAAAAAAAGGGGAAACACTTGCTCTTGTGGGTGAAAGCGGATCAGGCAAGACCGTAACAGCCATGTCCATCTTAAAGCTGCTCCCGGAATCCGCCACATACCCTTCCGGTACCATTGAGCTTGATAAAAAAGACTGTCTGATCATTTCAGATGAAGAAATCCGAAAAATCCGGGGCAATAAAGTCGGGGTCATCTTCCAGCAGCCCATGACATCTTTAAACCCCCTTCACAGGATCGGAAAACAGCTCAAGGAATCCATATTTCTCCACCAGCATATCTTAAACAGCGAAGCTGATGAAAAAGCACTTTTATGGCTTGAACGAGTAGGGCTTAAAAAGCCATCCAACAAGCTTGCCTCATTTCCCCACCAGCTTTCCGGAGGAGAAAGACAAAGGGTTATGATTGCCATGGCATTGATAAACGAGCCTGATATCTTAATTGCCGACGAACCCACCACTGCCCTTGATGTAACAGTCCAGGCCCAGATCCTCAACCTTATCCGCGATCTTCAGGACGAAATGGGCATGGCCATACTGTTTATCACCCATGATCTGACCATTGTCCGGAAAATAGCAGATCGGGTGGCCGTCATGAAAGATGGACAGATTGTGGAAACCGATCTTCCTGAAACCATATTTACTAAACCGGCACACCCCTATACACGGCATTTGATCAATTCAGAACCAAAAGGCCGGCCCGACCCGGCCAGTGATGATGATGCAATCCTGATTAAAGTGGAGCATTTAAAGGTCTGGTTTCCGATTCAAAAGGGTATACTTAGAAGAATCGTGGATCATGTAAAAGCCGTGGATGACATATCCTTTACCATTAAAAAAGGCCACACTCTCGGCATTGTGGGCGAAAGCGGATCAGGCAAATCCACCACAGGCTTTGCCATTTTAAAACTCAACAACAGCCAGGGGAAAATCACCTTAGGAGAAAACAGCCTCAATGATATGGATAAACTTGCCATCAGGCAATTGAGAAAAAGAATGCAGATCATTTTCCAGGATCCCTTTGGCAGCCTGAACCCGAGAATGTCTGTTTCCCAGATCATCGGCGAGGGATTAAGCGTTCATCACCCGGGTATGACACCGGACCAGGAAGAAAACGAGATCATCGCAGTAATGGAAAAAGTCGGACTTGACCCTGAAACCCGGCAAAGATATCCCAATGAATTTTCAGGGGGGCAGCACCAGAGAATAGCCATTGCAAGGGCCTTGATTTTAAAACCCGAATTCATGGTTCTGGATGAACCCACATCCTCTCTTGACCGCTCTGTGCAGTTCCAGGTCTTAGAATTGCTCAAAAATCTTCAAAAAGAATTTCATTTGACCTATATTTTTATCAGCCATGACTTAAAGGTCGTCAAATCTCTCTGCCATGACATTGTGGTCATGAAAGATGGCGTTATTGTAGAGGCAGGTGATTCAAACAAAATCTTTTCACATCCGGAACAAGAGTATACCAGACAACTGATCGCAACAGCATTTCAAGGACAAAATTTACCATAACAAATGGCTTACTGGAAAAACAATTAAAGTTTCAGATAAAACCAAAGCAATATTTTTTAAAATTATGGATTTCCCCTGATTGGTTTATAGATATCCTTTATATAAATAGTAGTGATTATTTTATAAGAGTTTGATATTAATACCCCATGTTAAATTTAAATACCAGCTCAAATACTTTAATAAAATTACAGGGTCACAATAATCTTGGAAAAATGTTTATGAAAGCAATTTTACATTCAAAATTTGGACCACCGGATGAACTTCAGGTAAAGGAGATAGACAAACCAGTTCCCAGGGACAATGAGGTTCTGATAAAAATACATGCGACAACTGTAACAAGTACGGACTGTAATGCTCGTAATTTTACTTTTGTCCCTAAAATTTTCAAGCTCCCTTCGCGATTATTTTTTGGTATTTTCCGACCCAAAATAAATATATTGGGGATTGATCTGGCCGGAGAAATTGAGGAGGTAGGCAAAGATATAAAAAAATTTAAAAAAGGTGACCAGATATTTGGAACAACCGGCATCGCCTTTGGCTCCCACGCCGAATACACATGCATGCCCGAAGACGGGGTGCTGTCGATAAAACCGTCCAGTATGGCATGGGAAGAAGCTGCTGCAGTTTTTTTGGGGGCGCATACGGCCTTGTTTTTCCTTAGAGATAAAGGCAATATTCAAGCCGGGCAAAAGATACTTATCTATGGTGCTTCCGGTGGTATAGGCACCTTTGCCGTACAACTTGCCAAATACTTCGGGGCTAAAGTTACCGGGGTATGCAGCACCACAAATTTAAAAATGGTGAAATCCCTGGGAGCTGATAAGGTAATTGATTACACAAAAAAAGATTTTACAAGCCAGAGCGGGACCTATGATTTGGTTTTTGACACGATAGGTAAAACTTCATTTTCACAATGCAAAAGCTTGTTAAAGAAAAAAGGGGTTTTTCTCACAGCTTCAATGGGTCTGCCGGAGATTATTCAAATAATGTGGACTTCAATGACAGGTGGTAAAAAAGTCAAGGGAGGGGTGGCGGTTGAAAGAGTTGAAGATATATATTTCTTCACAAAGCTTATTAGGGCAGGAAAACTAAAATCGGTTATAGACAGGTGCTATCCTCTGGAAGAAATTGCCGAGGCTTTCCAATATGTCGAGAAAGGACACAAAAAGGGAAATGTCGCCATAGTTGTGATAAATAAAAAATAATTAAACTAGGAGAACCAACTGTAAACATGAGGAATAGTCCTTAAAACAGCTCTTAGACATGGTTTTTGAATACAAAATCGGCCTTTTAAGAAATTGAATCCAAAACTTACAATCAAACCTTTGATGTTCAGGTTATACAGACAAACTAAAGATTCATGCAAATATTAATAGCATCAGATATTTTTGGTAAAACACCAGCTCTTGAAGCTTTGGTTTCGAGAATTGAGAGATATTATGCAGACGCCAAAATAATAGATCCTTACAATAGTGAGTATCAAAAGTTCAGCGATGAAAATGATGCATATTCGTTTTTTCAACAGAATATTGGATTTAGTGGATATTCATATTTGGTTAGGCAAGAAATAAAAAAACTCAAAGACTCTTCTATTTTGTTGGGTTTTAGTATCGGGGCTTCAGCTATTTGGACAAGCTCTGATATATCAGGATTACCTCAAGAAACAAAAGCTTTTTGCTTTTACGGATCACAAATAAGAAATTATCTAAATATTTTTCCTGAAATTGAGATTAATTTATATTTCCCCATAAGTGAGAATCATTTTGATGTCATTGATTTAATAGAAAAAGTCTCATTAAAACCTAATGTCAATTGTACTCAAACATCATTTTATCATGGTTTTATGAACACGCTTTCAAAAAATTATGATGAATATGGATATTTGAAGTATATTGAACTGATTAATACCTTTCATTTTAACAGCTCATAAGATAAATTGCAGATAAATTTAAATAATAGGAAAACAGAAATGAAAGCAATAGGAATCAGTAGTAGTGGCAGAAAGGCTGCCTATTCAAAAATTATTGTAAAGGACATTCTTGAGGAATCTGGTGTTGAATATGAAATGATTCATCTTGCCCGCTTGAATATTAAAGGGTGTTTAGGATGTCTTAAATGTGCAGGTAACAATACATGTGTTCAAAAAGATGATTTTCAGAATGTTATCGATAAAATAAATAAAGCTGAGGTTCTGGTTTTCGGTGGTGGGAATTACTATGGAATGTTGAATGCAATTGGACATGCATTCTGGGAAAGAACATTCGCGTTGAGACACCGCGAAGTATTTCCTTTTGCCGGAAAGCTTGGGATTGCAGTTGGGCTTGATAGAGATAAAGATAAAAAAGAGGCCACTGGTTTTATCGAAAAAATGATGCTTAGTAATAAAATGGCTGTTATTGCAACATTTACTGAATCAGGCCATCAACAATGCTATGATTGTGGTTATGGTCATGATTGTGCTGTCGGCAATGTTTACGCACATATGGGTCTTGTTACAGCACAACTTGCTGAAACAAATCGACCGGAAGAATATGGTTATGAAGCGCAGCAAAAAGCTAAGGCAATAGGAAAAATGCTGGGATCAATTTTAGATGCAAGAAAAATATAGCAATGCGAGAATTTTCGTGACAAAAAATAAAGGTAACTATTCAGTTCTTATGCCTGACGTCGCCCTGTCTGATGGATATTTTTTTTCGATGCTAAACGCTTAACCTCCTGCAAATATAAATCAGACAGGGCTTTGGGATAACCTCTTTTAACGGGCTGAACAATTACAAATAAAGAAGGCTTTTGCTTTGATGGAATTAGTAAAAAATGCTGAAATTGGAGAAAACTGATGTATGATGTATGTAGTTTTACTCACAGATGTATTGTCGAAACAATAGAAGGCTTAAGAGACGGCCTGACCCAGTTTTCAGGCCTAAGCCGAACAGCTGTTATTTTTTCCATTAAACCGGATGATCCAATACAGATTTATGATCCCCAAAGACTTCTGACAGGTCATGAGCCAAAATTCAAAGAATTATATATAGATAATGATGACTGGCGAAAAAAGATAAATATTTCCTATGACAAAAAAAAATTCAGCAATTTAATTGTGGAAAAGAATTTGGAACTGGCCGGACTGATCTCCTATGGAGGGCGTTCAAGTTCCGTTGTTTATCAAATGTGGTTTACAGAACACCATCCTGATATGTGCTCTATCGGTCCTACCGAAAGATGGCTGGAGCAGGCTGTCTGGAGGTTTTCCCATGATATTGCCAATGAAGAAGATCTTTACACAGGCATTTCAGGAAGCTTTCTGAGGGAATACGCAACACATGCTGTCCGGGATTACCTGGTTGATGAAATGAATGCTCTGATTGGATGGGACACACAGGTTCGGATCTATCCGATTCTGGAAGCAGTTCTTAAAATATCAAGAACTCCTGAAGAAGGGGCCTGGCCAAAAGGCGAATTAATTTTTGTTGAAAAACGGTCTTTGCCAATGATGGAATTTATGACAAAATTTCCAGAGGCGGAACAACCCATGCTGGAAAATGTAGGACATATCAGAAAACTCCTTCAGTCTGTTGAAAACTCGGATAGAAAATTAGTGTCTGATGAAAAAACCATTATCGGTATTATAAAGGGAGAAAAACCGGATTTTTCCATCACTGCTGATTTTAAAGGCAGGTATGGTTTTTTAAAGCTAAATGATAATATTGTATGCAGTTTTACAGATGGCAGTTTCAAGTCAACCACCCGCAAAGCAAATCTTGTACAGGTTGAAGAAGCACTGCTTGAATCCAGTATGGAACCGGTAAAAGCATCCACTTTATTCAAAATTGTTACCAGTCTTGTCCATAATGCCGCAACCCAGAGACATGGATGCTCCATTGTAATAGACCTGAATGAAAAACCCATCTTCATCTCCGGCCATTCTCTTGAACAGCCGCTTGATCTTGAAAATCATGAATATTTAGAATTGACCAAATCGCTATCAAAGGTAGATGGTGCCCTTCATCTTGGAGGTGACTTGAAACTTCATGGTTTTGCCTGCCTTTTGGACGGTCATTATATTCCAGGCGAAGATCGGGCCAGGGGTGCCCGGTTTAATTCAGCTCTCCGATTCACTGCAGAGCATGACAATATCATTGTGATTGTGGTTTCATCTGATGACCATGTATCCATAATGATTGATGGCATAGCATTGAACACAAGTTGTTTATGGAAGTCTTCACTATTTTACAACAAGCCTTTACTACTTGAAAAATGGGTGACAATTTAAATCATATCTTTTTTTATTTCATCGGACCGGGAATTTCAAAGAGGTGGTAATCAATTTTTGAGTGAGCCCTTAGTGCCTCACATCAATCGAAATAAATTAAAGAGTATGCGGTGTAATTAATATATGGACATGAAAAGGCAAGTTGAATTACTGGCACCTGGTGGAGATATTGATTCTATAAAAGCTGCAATTGCAGCTGGGGCTGATGCTATATACTGTGGCCTGAATCAATTTAATGCTAGAAACAGGGCAACAAATTTAAATTTTGAAGATGTATATGGGATTTTAAATCTTGCCCATAGAAATAATTGTAAAATTTTTCTAACCCTTAATATAATTTTAGTGGGAAGTGAAATTCCATACCTGATAAGCTTACTGAATAAACTTATTAATACAAGCATTGATGGTATAATTGTTCAGGATTTAGGACTATTTTATCTATTATCCAAATATTTTAAAGGTCTTAAAATACATGCATCTACTCAGCTTAACACCCATAATGAAGGTCAGATAAATTTTTTTAGAAAACTTACGGCTAAACGAGTAAATCTATCAAGAGAGTTAAATATTAATGAGATAAAAACTTTAACTTTAATTGGACATAAAAATAATATCTTAACTGAAATTTTTGTCCATGGCTCCTATTGTATCTCTTTTTCAGGCATTTGCTATATAAGTTCTGTCCATGGGGGGAACTCCGGGAATCGAGGCAGATGCAGTCAACCGTGCAGAGATAGATATTTAACGACTCCTGAAGGTAAAAACTTTCCCCTTAATCTTAAAGATAATTCAGCATATTTTGATCTAAGAAAAATTTCTGATGCAGGTGTTGCCTCAATAAAGATCGAGGGAAGAATAAAAAAGTTTGATTATGTATATACTGTGGTGAACTGCTGGAAAAAACAAATCCAGAGTTTTTATGAGCAAAATAGACTAAACAATGACGATAGTGATCTTTATAAAGTATTTAATCGTAATTTTTCTAATTCCTATTTAAAGGGAGATATTAATAAAAGTATGTATATTGATAATCCCCGGGATAATTCAATTAAACAATTTTCTGGAATTAATAATAACTCTGTTAATCAAAAATTGATTAACAATAAAATAGAATATTATAAAAAAAAAGAAGAAATTATAACTAATGTTAAAAATAAAATTAAACGGTTAAATATAGAAAAAAGTCCTTTAATAATAAGAATTTCGGGAAAGGTTAATACACCTTTAAAAATATCTGTAAAAACACAAGATACTTCATTTGTTGTACTTTCTAAAATTAATCTTGAAAAAATAAACAGGGAACGCTCTGCCAGGTTTCTGAATTACAATATTTTACTGGAAAAACTAAAACCCTTAAATGACGCTGAATATTATATTAAGCATATAGAATTAGATAATCTTCAAAATGATCTTTTTTTACCTTTTAAGGAACTCTCTTTAATAAAAAAAAAAATATTGTACATCTTAAATGGGTCAAAAGACATTATTGCTCCCATTGATGTCCCATTCATAAAAAAACAAAGACCTTTAACAGTCAAACCCCATCTTTCCATATTAATCTCTTCTCAAAAGGATTTGCACCTTTGTAATAAGACCTGTGCTGATATTTTTTTTCAACTTCCCAATTGTTTTAAAAATAAATGTTCTGATCTGGTAGATCTTTTTTTAAAAAATAAAAAGCTAATTCCCTGGTTTCCCTCTGTTTTAATAGGAAAAAACTATACTGCTGCAGTAGAGTTTCTTCAACAGGTGCAAGCAAAATTTATTGTAACCAATAATACGGGCATAGCTTATGATGCCTATAAAAGATCAATCCCCTGGATAGCAGGACCCTACCTGAATATTGTTAATTCTTTTAGTCTGTTATGTTTAAAAGAAAATTTTAATTGCAATGGCTCATTTATTTCAAATGAAATTAGTAAACACCAGATAAAAAGCATTATTAATCCTGAAAATTTCAAATTATACTATAGTATCTATCATCCGATTTTACTTCTATCCAGCAGGCAATGTTTAATGCATCAGGTTATAGGATGTGAAAAAAATGCAATTAATGATGAATGTATTCAAACCTGTGAAAAATTTTCATCAATTACAAATTTAAAAAAGGTTTCTCTTTTTATTGGAAAAACAAAAGGTAATTATCATTGTATCTATAATAATCATAATTTCCTGAATACTGATATTGTTAATGATTTGCCGGATATTTTTTCTGGTTTTTTCATTGATTTAAGGGATATCAAAACTGAAACTAAAATCAGCTCGGATAAATTGGAAATAATAAAGCTTTTTGAAAATCTTTTAAAAGGAAATTTTGATTCA